>Ga0214473_10012317_pt1 | contig 10042 bp, 12 predicted proteins | sample RVTome_7_FD_203509 | JGI IMG/M metagenome (GOLD analysis project Ga0214473, IMG submission 203509) | Soil microbial communities from uranium-contaminated site in the Upper Colorado River Basin, Wyoming, United States - RVT98D197 | ecosystem: Environmental > Terrestrial > Soil > Contaminated >... | reverse complement strand
GGTCAAGCTCCAAAAATTGGCTTTGCCACAAAGCCAATTTTCCCTTTGTGACAAAGCCAATTATAAATTTTAAAAATATATTTTTTGATTCCAAAAATACAAAAATAAAAATAATAAAATAATAAAATAATAAAATAATAAATTAGGATATTTAATTTTCTTTAATAAATATATAGAACAAAAAAGAAATAATGGATATTACTATATGGCATGTCATATTTGGCGTAATTTTTGTAATCTTGTTCCAGAAATATATTAGGGGCAAAAATTTAACAGAAGGATTCGTCACATATCAGCAATATTATTGTAATGATTGTTATCGTGGTGGGTTTATGGATGAATCCACATGTGTAAAGTGCACAAACTGTGCCTGGGTAATCAGCAATGGAATTGGACAATGCGTTCCAAGAACCTACTCAACACCATATTATTCATATTTATTTGATACTTATTATGATAATGATTTATGGGGATATAATTACCCATATTATAATAATTATTACTATAATAATTATACACCATTCTACAGTTTAGGAAGCTATTATCGGCCATATTATAATAGATGGCGCACTTCCGGCAGCTGGGACCGTGATGGTAGACGTGGATCCACTGGGTATCGTCGTGGATCCAGTCCAAGTCGTGGATCCAGTCCAAGTCGTGGATCAAGTGAACACCGTAGCGGATCTCGTGGTAGACGATAAAAAATATAGTTTCATTTATAATAATCAATAAATCAAAGTTAGATTATATTAATTTGTGTATATATATATATTAATAAAAAATCATATTTTATTAATGTGATTTTTTATATTTATCTATAGCAATATCAAATCTAGGTGGTAAAACATCCATTTTTCTAATTAATTTTTTATATTGGGCTAGAACACCTTTTCCATAATAACCTGCTGTAAATATTTCTGCAATTTCATCTTTAAAACGATGTGGATCCACATATGTATTATCGCATGCTCTATAATAGTTATCACAATTATGTGATTTCATATATTTTGCTATTTTAATAGCAGTTCTTTCCGCTTTACTATTTGAATGTCCCATTATAATTAATCGTTGTTAATAAATTTTTTAAATAAATCATTTTTTATAATACATATATGTGATATATATTTTTTTATATCAAAAAAATTGAAGAATTCTCATGCTGTTGAAAATTAATATAAATAATTAAAAATGGAAAAAAATGATAAATATCATATGATGAGATTATCAGCATATACTTTTTATCGCAACAAACAATATGAAGAAGTAGCTATGATATATGATGAAATTATTGAAAATAAACAAGGTACATTATCTGATTCAAAAAATTTTATGATATCTCTATTACCATTAGTATATCAAAAACGGAACATCGATCATTGGGCTAAAAATATTAAATATGCATATGAAACAATTCATAAGAGTGATTATAGTGATCAGTATGATTTACATATATCGGATAAGGTGTATCAATATGTTTATAATAAAAATTAAATTGATAAATTATGATTTTAAGATAAATTTTTATTATATTTAAAAAATTGATACTGTTATGATCGTGTATAATTATAGTAAAAACTAATATTTACAGTGTAATTTATATTTATTCAATGCAATATTTATATAAATCCGATAAATTACCTAGAATTTTTGAAATTATTAAAAATAATTTACCTGATGAAATGTATTTAGATTTTATTAGGGATGGTTATCTTAACTATAATAAAAAATTTCCCGAATGGTTGTTTTTAGAAGAAGAATCAGTTAATATTGAACACTTATGGGATTGGCATAAATATAGATTACATATGGAAATACTTGAACCATATCATATTGAAATTAATCAGAGTAATAAATCAACTGTATTAGCGGTAGATGGCGAATTATTTTCAGATTACTGTTTAGAACATTATATTGGAACATTATTATGCTTAATTGTTAATAAACAGGATATTAACCAATATATTGAAAAAAATCTTAAACAATATGAAAAAACAAAGACATTGTCATCTATATATAAACATATTAACTGTGGTTGCCAATCATGTGCTAGTTGGTGTTATGAAAAAGATTCTGAAAAAAATGAACAAATGTATTGGATTTTTCAGAAAAAATGGGAAAGTAATACGACGGTATTGGATAATGTAGAAAAAATTGTAATCAAGCTATGTAAACCCAATACAAGTGATCCACATTGTGAAGGATGTATATGTGATTTATGCAGGATACCAGAACCAATATATGAAATGAAAATAGATAATGATCTTGTTTTGAATGATCTAAACCATATGATAGAAGATATGAACACACTAAAAAAACTAGAACTTGGTATGGGTACGAACGAATATTTATTGGTAGGGATTGGCTATGATTATTTGAAAATTAGGTTAGAAAATACCACATTATTTATTGAAATATCAAGCCAATCATAACTCAATGCTATATTATACCTATACAATTCTACAACTAAAAAATGTGAAGATAAAAGCATCATAATATTTTATTAAATCTTTGTAAAATTGATTTATTTAAAATAAATTTATTTAAAATAAATTTATTTTGATATTACAATGGAAGAACTTATATCTAAATATTTTATTGCTATTGAAAGAGAAGATATTGTTGAAGTTAGAAAGATAATAGGACAAGAACCATCTATAGTTAAGCAAAAAAGCCTATATGGAAGTCATTATAGAAATGGTCTTTATGCTGCTATTGTAAGAGAAAATTACAATATAGCCAAGTTATTAATTGATTCAGGCTGTATTCTCCAAGGATATTCCGATAGATCTGATCTATATTCTGCTGCAAGATCAGGAAATTACGATTTATTTGATTTAATATTAAAATATAGTCAAAATCCATTCAATTCAGATAATATTAAAGAGAATAAATTATCATTAACATCATCTGGCTGCGGATGTGGTGCTATTAAACATTCAGGATGTAAAAAATACATTTTTGAACAAAAAACAAAAAATCCTATTTTGATTCCTGCTGTCTTGGGTGGAAATATACTAATTGTACAAAAATTATTATCCATTGGAGCAGATATAAATGCAGATGATTTGCAAGGACACACACCTCTTATAGTTGCATGTAATGAAAATAATTACATGATGGTCAAATTCTTAGTTGAAAATGGAGCAAATGTAAACTATCAAAATGAATATGATGAATCAAAATGCTATTCTGGTCCATTACGATTGTTTCCCCTTTATGCTGCCGTAAAACATAACAATTGTGATATTGTTAAATATCTATTGAGTAAAAATGCTGATACAACACTAAAAGTTCGTACTACATATAGAACAGAAACTATATTTAATATAGCCGATGAAGATATGTATATGATAATTAGAAATTATAATAAAAATTTTGTAGATAAAGATGAGAATTTACTAAATTTATTAATCTATAATGGGGATTATAATGCGATAAAACAGTTATCAATCAAGGAATTAGAAAAATATATGGAATTCGCGAATAATATATATCCTTGTTCGGCATTTAATAAGTTAAGTCCATTATTGATGGCTATAAGACAAGATGAAATCTTAATTGTAGAATATTTATGTACTACATTATTGATAAAACCTACAGAAGATACTTTTAAGTATGCAATTACCAAAAAACGGAATAATATATTTCAGTATTTATTTACTAACTTAAAACATGGTATTGATCCATCAAAGAATCTATTATATGCTGCAATTGGAATAAATAATTTCAATTTAATAAAGTTTATGATTGAGCATGGAGCTGATCCTAATGAAAATAAAAGAAATTGTAATGCTGTTACTGATTATGAAACAATGAGATATCTATTAAATAATGATATGGATCCAAATATACAAACAACATATTCTGGGGAGCCTGTTCTATTTGAATATAATTTTAGACATGATTTTATTAAAATACTAATAGATTATGGTCTAAATATATATAATGTTAATAAAAAAGGGCATTCTGTAATTGATTATTTTGTAGAATGGGCACTTTTTGATGAAAACAAGTTACAGATCATAATACTCTTATTACAATATGATATTTGTTTTAGTCTTGATAACCTCAAAAAAAAATTAGAAAAAGCAAAGAAACGTTATGAAAATTATAAATACCCACTTCCTCAATCTCCTTACGATGAAAGTAATACAAAATCTGCACAAGCTTGTAATTTATATATTCCAATAATACAAAACATTATATCAGGTAAAGATGAATGTTGTATATGTATGGATAATTATGCTAATTATACCATTCCATCATGTAATCATAAAGTTGTATGCTCAAAGTGTTTTCCTAAAATTAAAGCTTGTCCCCAATGTTGTCTAAACTTTCCTGTATATAATTAGTAATAATGTTAAACGATTTTTAACATTATTATAACTAATACTATGATAAAAATACAGATTATAAAATATGATTATCTTTAAAATTTTGATAATTTATAAAATATTTTAATGTTATTTATTTCTAAATAATTCAAATGGATACTAGGATTATAGGAAAACCCCGTATAAAGGAAACATTTACAATTGATTCGGCAATTAAGACTGTATTAATGATGCCTTATTTAGTGACATCGTTCCTAAGCCTCTATGATTGTATAGTTCTATCTATAACAAATAAAACATATTTTCAGTTAATGACTGCTCTGTGTCTAAAGAAATGTGAACAGAGACATATAAGAATTTTAATCTATGTCTGTGATATATGATTATCTTAAAAATTTTGATCTAATAAATAGATTTATTCGATTCACATTATAATGGACAAACTTGATGAAGGCATAGATTTATTGCATCAATTAGTTGGTACTCCATTTGGTTGGATAAACAATGAAAATGATATTTACAAAAGAATAGAAGAACCATTATATAATAAAAATGCACCTATTCCATCAATCAATTATATTAAAAGACATACTTGTATTTGTTCCGGAATACCAAATTTATTACTACGATTTCTCAATCTACCTATACCATTTAATCAAATAACACGGACCAGTGGAACAATACATGATTATTTTTCATGTTATACAATAGAACCATTTATGACAGGCAAAAAATATGCAAAGGGTACTCTAATTGGTCGAAAATATCGTGATAGCAAAGATCCAGGGCATCTAGCGATTGTTGGTAATAATGAACACTTGATACAATCAACAATTATTGGGAATGATATTAAGTGTGTAACTGATATTGTGCCTTTATCAATGATTACATCAGCATTCTATGACTTTATTATTCAACCACATATTTGGCTGAGGCAAACTCCTCATAGGATCACTTTAAATATTAATTTGGATCAAAAAATTACCGATAATTCTAATTTGCTATCAATATTTGCAACTGACTGGGTTGATGAAGAAATATATGAAATTACAGTACCATTTTCATGGAAAGTTACCCAAGCGGGTTTATCATATGATTTGCATAATGCGGACAACCATATCCAAATAAAATATGAGCCCAATGGCTATTTGATACAACAATTACAAACAGAAGATGATGAAGAAGAAGATGATGAAGAAGATGAAGAAGATGTGAAGAAGATGATAGAAGAAGATGATGAAGAAGATGATGATGATGATGATGATGATGATGATGAAGAAGATGAAGAAGATGTGAAGAAGAAGATGAAGAAGATGTGAAGAAGATGATAGAAGAAGATGATGAAGAAGAAGATGATGATGAAGATGATGAAGAAGATAAAGAAGAGATGAAGATGATGATGAAGATGAAGATAATGAAGAGATAAGATTATGATAAAGTGAATAATGATGAACTCATAAAGATTATAAGTTGATCACTTTGTAAGTATTACATATAGCATAAATAAAAAATAAATAAAAAAATAATAAATAAAATAAATAAAAAAAATAATAAATAAAATAAATAAAATAAATAAAATAAATAAAATAAATAAAATAAATAAAATAAATAAAAATAAATTGGATAGATTAAAAATAATAATAGGATAAATAAAATTTGATATTTATAATATTTAATGTTTTTTTATAGATAGAAAAGAAATTATTTCATTTTTAGATAATTTTGACCAATCAAGATTTGTAGTCATATTTAATATTATTTCCTATAATATATATAATATATATAATATATACTGCGATTTTCTCTTCAAAGGTATTTTATATTAATTATCATATATCAGTATATTTATAATAATGGTATTATAGATCTGTTTCATCCCAACATACCTTAGAATAATCCATTTCCTTACCGGCTAATTCACTTAGATGAGATTTCTTGGGCGGACCAATAAGACGTTTTTTTGCTAGAAATCGTTTTAATTGGATTTGTGAAACATCGGCAAGTACTACATCATTAGCCAAAATCTGTCCAGTTCCCTTACGATGATTATTTAAAATTTGAACAACTTTATTTGCAGAATTAACTAATACGGCAGTATTTCCATAAGCGCCTCTTGGTGCAATGCTTAGCAAATTATCATAATCAAGAATAGGTCTATCGGGGTGTGTACTATATCCTAATTGAACAATATCCCAATTGGGAATGCTTTGCATATGATTGATAATATTCATAAGTTGTTCGGGAAATCCTTGATCAATAAATAAATCATCTTCGATAATTAACCCAAGTGAAGAAGGTGTTTGATTAAGATATTCATAAGCGCGCCGATGACTCTCTGTACAAGCCGTACGAGTAAGCATAGTCCTCATTGCATCGAGTAAATTTATTAAGATATAATCATGTTGTTCAATTGGATAAGAAAGATTAAAAATTTGTCCTTTATTGGGATAAACGACACATTCTAAACCTAAATTTAGAACAGCATTGGAAATGATATTATTACTACAATTCTTAAAGTTTAGAAATTTAAGAATTTCAACAAGTATATCCCAATTTTCTATAATAGTTTTACTAACTAGATTTATTGCTTTATCTTTGGATTCGGGATCAAAAGGGAAATATTGGGCGATGATAGCTTTTTTTAAACTGGGAGATACAAATGTATCATGTCTCTTAGCTAATTCGGTTAAATAAGGATCATTTACGATTTCAGATGGAGTACAAACATTTTCAAGGAAATGTATTGGATATGGTGCTCCATCATTGCTAATCATAATAGATGACCATAATTTAAGAAGTGCATCTTTACGTAAAAGATTTTTTTCAAGAAGACTTTCCGGAACATTAATACAAACAATATTAAGTTTAGTATTAATATTTTTTGTTAACATTTGTGATTTCAAGCTTATTATTAATTATTATAAATTAATATTAAATTATTTAATCAAATTTTAAAGATATCTAAAAAAATGATTTGATATTCTATTTTTAATTATAAAAAATTTAATAAATGATACAAATTCAAGCTGATTTGGGTGATCAATATACAATATTATTTTCATCTATTTTGCCAATAGTTCTTGAAAGAGAATTTTGGCCAGCCATCATCTGTAAATTTATATTTTTTAATAAATTAAGTCATAATAGTATAAAAAATATAATAGGAAAATATTTATTTGATTATAAGGATAACATAATCGATAAATTATTTTTATATAGAAAAAAATATGATCTTCTTGATCTGATAAAATGTTATAAAAATATAAGTAGTGAAGAAATAAATAGTAGAAAATATAATATTTCAGGTGGATTAGATTTATATTTTGATTTATATGGTTATAATAAAATAGATGATTTTCAGCTTAAATGTATATTAGCGGTGGGATGTAATTACAGTCATATGTGTAATATTATAGATGCGTTATCATTAGAAAAAAAAGAGCAACTTGCTTATTGGGTTATAATAAACTATCCCTATCGAATTAGTTTGTTTAAAGGATTAGATCCGATGAAATTATATGAATATAATAATGAATATTTAACATTATTTGAAATTGCACATAAATTGAATGTGGAGTTTACTATTTGTTGTTTCTTATTTCAATCAGGGTAGATAAATCACCACGTGGGCAACCATATAGATATTTATATAATTGTGTTACGGTTGTATGATCATTAATGGTATGAAATTATTTAATTATTAATTATTTGAATATTTAATTATTAATTATTTGAATATTTAATTATTAAATTATTTAAATATTTAATAAAAAATGAACAATGTTTGTATGATATTATTACTTGGATAATAAATTTCTAAGATATATTATAAAATGATAGATAGGCATGTTAGGGATCCAATATATGGTATGATACATCTTCCAGATCTTGCCTGGAAAGTAATTGATACTCCATTATATCAGCGTACCAGGAGAATTAAACAATTAGCTATTGTTGAATATGTATATCCAAGTGCAGTACATACGCGGTTTTCACATATGATAGGAACGGCACATTTAGCCATATGTGTATGTGATAAATTAAATATTCATGGTGATGATAGAATAATTTTGATTTTATCTGCTCTATTGCATGATATAGCACATAGTGTTCTATCACATATATATGAACAAGCTGGTGGATCATCACACGAAAAACGAAGTGAAATGTTTATAGATGCAATTGCTGAACAAGTGCCTGAAATATTAATATACACACCAGCAATTAAAAACATAATAAATGGTGTATGTTATGATAAAAATAAACCATACATGTCTCAGATTGTTGCAAATCATGCAAATGGTTTAGATGTAGATAAATTAGATTATATGGTTCGTGATTGTTATTTTACAGGAATTAAGTGTTTAGTTGAGGTTGATCGTATTATATCAGCGATGACATTAATAGATAACAATGTTGCATATAATGAAAAAATATTAGAAGATATAGCAAATGTATTCAGAACTAGATATGATTTACATCGGCGCGTATATCAACATCGTGTTGTTAGAGTTATATCAGTTATGATTTGTGAAATTTTAAGAGAAAATAGATATGAACCAAAAACAATTGAAGAATGGTTAACTTTTACAGATGATTGGTTTAATCAGCTTCGTATTACAGGAAATGAACGGACTAAGGCAATTTTTCATGATTTAGATACTAGATGTATTTGGGAAGCATCAGAAGAGCATAGTTTAATTAATTCGACAGATACTATACGAAGGAAATTATCATCCGATAATCATATAATACATGATGAATGTACTATTAGTTGTGGTTATAGAGGTCGTATTATGGTTCATACGAGTAAATTAGTGGATATAATAGAATTAGTTCCCAAAGATATTATAATTAAACGAAAAATTGTATGTTCTCATTAAAATAAAAATCTGATAGTATTATTATCATTATCAAAAAAAATGAAAATTATTATCATATTATAATTTTCATTTATAATCTATAAATGGCTGATAATAGAACTGCACTTATACATGATTATTTTTTGTTACTTGAATCAATATATAGATATATTGATATAGAAAATGTTAAGCCTCCTAAAAATATGATAGAACAATCTAATTTTATAGAAAGATTTATCGGAAAATTTTATGAACCAGCCAAGATAGGTAGATTTCATGAATTGAAAAAAATTCGTGATAATATTCGTGAAACAAGAATTAAAAAGATTATTAAGGATTATCCGCGTGAATATCTAGATGATATATTATATAATATTATGATTAATAGTGCAGATCCAACAAAAATAATTAAAATATATGATACAGATGATGATAAAAATGCTATTTCAATTGTATTAGATGATTTAACAGATGATCAAATTAATAGCATGTTAACTGAATTACTAAAAGAATATGATTCATTAGAAAATGAAAATATAAATTTAAGTATGAATTTTAGTAAATAATAATATTATATTTTTATTTTATTTTTTATTTTTTTATTTTTTATTTTTTTATTTTTATTTTTTTATTTTTTTATTTTTATTTTTATTTTTATTTTTATTTTATTATTTTTTATTATTTTTATTTTTTATATTTTTTATATTTTTTATTTTTTATTTTTATTTTTATTTTTTTATTTTTTATTTTTTATTTTTTATTTTTATGAAAATATATAATTGAATAAAAAATGAAAATAAATGTCATTGAATTCAATTGGATGATGATTGGATTTCATTACAAAAA
>Ga0214473_10012316_pt1 | contig 10043 bp, 6 predicted proteins | sample RVTome_7_FD_203509 | JGI IMG/M metagenome (GOLD analysis project Ga0214473, IMG submission 203509) | Soil microbial communities from uranium-contaminated site in the Upper Colorado River Basin, Wyoming, United States - RVT98D197 | ecosystem: Environmental > Terrestrial > Soil > Contaminated >... | reverse complement strand
GCGGGCGCTGGTCCTGGAGGAGCGCCCGGCTCCGTGAGAAGTTGCGGCGCGCTCGCCCGCCGCTTACCGTCGCGGGATGCCCGATTCACCCCCTCGCGGGACGCCGCGCTCGTTCGCGGAGCGGATAGGCCTCGGACGCCCCGAGCTGCGGGCCTGGGCCCTCTACGACTGCGCCAACTCCGCCGCGGTGACGTCGATCATCACCGCGATCTTCCCGGTCTACTTCGGCAGCGTCGCGGCCGCGGGTCTCGCGCCCACGACGGCGACCGCGTACTACGCCGCGGCGACGACAGTGGGGCTCGGCGCGGTGGCGGTCCTCTCGCCGTTGCTCGGGACGCTCGCCGACGTGCGCCCCTGGAAGAAGCGCCTCCTCGCCCTGTTCGCGGGGGTCGGGATCGCCGCCACCGCCGCGCTCGCCCTGGTGGGGCCCGGCGACTGGATCCTCGCCGCAGCGCTGCTCGTCTTCGTCACTGTGGGTCTCAACGGGAGCTTCGTCTTCTACGACGCGCTCCTCCCCCACGTCGCCCGGGAGGGCGAGCTCGATCGCGTCTCGTCGATGGGGTACGCCATCGGCTACCTGGGCGGCGGCCTGCTCCTCGCCGCTCAGCTCGGGGTGATCCTGAGGCCGGATCTCTTCGGCCTGCCGCACGGGCCGGAGGCGAGCGCGGCGGCGAGGACCCTGCCGGCGCGGCTCGCGTTCCTCTCGGTGGCGCTCTGGTGGGCGCTCTTCTCCATCCCGCTCCTCCGGCGCATCCGCGAGCCCGCGGTGGTCGAGGCGCCGCGCCGGCCGGCGCTCGCGCTCGCCGTCGGGCGGCTCGCCGGCACGTTCAAGAACCTCCGACGCCACCGCCAGGCGCTCCTCATGCTGGCCGCGTTCCTCGTCTACAACGACGGGATCGGCACCATCATCCGCATGGCCACGCTCTACGGCACGGAGCTGGGGCTCCCCGCCGGCGCGCTCATCGGAGCGATCCTGCTCGTTCAGTTCATCGGGATCCCAGCCGCGCTCCTCTTCGGGACGCTGGCCGGCCGGATCGGCGCCAAGCGGGCGATCCTGATCGGCCTCGCCGTCTACGTGGGCGTGGCGATCCTCGGCTACTTCACCCGGACCGTCGCCCACTTCTTCGCGCTGGCGGCGCTGGTGGGGCTCGTGCAGGGTGGGACCCAGGCGCTCTCGCGCTCTCTCTTCGCGAGCCTCGTGCCACGCCACGTCTCCGGTGAATTCTTCGGCTTCTTCGCGGTCTCGGAGAAGGCGGCGGGGATCCTCGGCCCGGCCATCTTCGCGCTGGCCATCGCGGTCACCGGCTCCTCGCGCGTGGCGGTGCTCTCGGTGATCGCCTTCTTCGTGGTGGGGGCGCTCCTGCTCCTCGCCGTGGACGTCGAGGAGGGGCGGCGCGCGGCTGAGCGGGCCGGCGCGGAGACAGGCGCGGCGCCGGACCAGGGCGAGGCGGCCGCGGGCACGCGATGAACGGCTCGGGCCACGGTCGGCTCGGCCGCTTCCTCGGGGCCGCCATGGTGGCCACCACCGCCACCCTGTGGGGCGGCTGGGCCTTCGTGATCCGGCCGTCCGGCCTCCTGCCGCTGCAGAGCGCGCTCGTCGTGCAGCTGGTGCTGGCGCTGCCCGCCCCGTTCGTCCTGCTGCGCGACCGGACCGGATTCCGCGACCGCGGCGCGGTGACGGCGCTCGCGGTCCTGGGCGTGGCCGACGCCGCCAACATCGCCCTCTACTTCCCGGCGCTCTCGCGAGGTCCGGTCGCGGTGGCCACGCTCACTCACTACCTCGCGCCGGTGCTGGTCGCGATCTTCGCGGCGCTGCTCCCGGGCGAGCGCCGCTCGCGGAGGGCGCTCGCGGCCGCGCCGCTCTCCCTCGCCGGCCTCCTGCTCGTGCTCGGGCCACCGCGATCGGCGCCCGCCGCCACCGCGCTGCTCGGCGCCGCCAGCGCCGTCGCCTACGCCGCCCTCATCTTCGCCGCCCGGCGCGCCGCGCGGAGCTTCTCGCCGCTCGCCGTGACTTCACTCCACGCGATCCTGTCGGCGCTCCTCCTGCTCGCGGTCTTCGGGGCGGGGATCGTCCCGCCGGCGGGGCCGGGATTGCTCCGCGTCGGGGCGGCCGCGGTCGTGCTCGGGATCGTCGCCAGCATCCTCTTCTACGGCGGCATCTCCAGGATCTCCGCGCCGGTCGGCTCGGCGATAACCTACCTCGAGCCGGTCTCCGCCGCGGTCATCGGCGCGCTCTTCATGAGCGAGCCGCTCCGCCCGGTGGCCGTGGTTGGTGCGGCGCTGGTGGTGGGGACGGGGGGGTGGGTGGCGCTCGAGCGGGCGCCGGGGGCCGGGTAGCGCGCAACCGCGCAACCGCGCCACCGCCCACTTCGTCGTCTCGTCGCCGCTCATGGCCGCCGAGTACGAGCGCCAGCCGCCCGAGGGATCGTCGCCAGGAGGCTACGCGCGCCGTCGGCGGACGACCGCACCCAACCCGGTGACGGTCTTGCTCACCTTGGGTGGATCTCCGTCGTAGACGACCTTCCCCATCCCGGACACGCGCGCCGCCAGATCCTCCTTCACGCTCACCTCGCACCTGCCCATCCCCGACAGGCGCACCGAGCACTTCGACGAGGCGAGCCCGAAGCCCAGCAGGCTCCCGGCTCCCGTGATCTCCACCATGAGATGCCCGACCGAGCCGGAGAGCTTCATGCTCCCCGCGCCCGAGATCCGGCACGAGAGTGCCTCGGTGGAGAGCGGCGTGACGCTGACGAACTCGCCGGCGCCCGAGATCCGGAGCTCGTCGATGCGAGGCGACGACACATGGACGCGGACGGTCACGTCGGCGCACGATCTGTCGAGGCCGATGACGAGGAGCCCGCCTCTCACCTCGGTCGTGACGGCGTCCACGATGTTGTCGTCGGCCTCGACGCGCGCCGTGTGATCCGGGCCCTGGGCGACGTGGACCGTTCCTACGCCGGTGATCCGTATCCCGTGGAACGGAGTCACGGGCCGGTCCTGGGCCACGAGCCTCCCCGACCCCCTGGTGGCGCTCGTCCATCCCCGGAAGCCGAAACCGAACAGCGCCCCGATACCCGAGAACACGCCCGACGTCGATCTCCTCATGGTCCCTCCGCCTGCCGACACCCGACGAGCCCCCGCGGCGAGTTCATGTCCCCTCCGCAGCCGCGCCTGTCGCCTCGGAGTCGTGCCCCGAGCGCACCAGGGTCAGGGCTCGGGCCACGGCGCGGACCACCTCCGGCCCGCAGGAGTTGATGAAGAAATGGTCCCCGGGGAACATGCGCACCTCGAAGGTACCGAGCGTGTGCTGGCGCCACTCCTCCAGCGCCTCGCGGCTCACGTCGCCGTCGCAGAGACCTCCCAGGGCGAGGATGGGGCAACGCAGCGGCTCGCCGGGCTCGTACCGGTACGTCTCGCAGATCTCGAAGTCGGCGCGCAGGAGCGGGAAGAGCAGCCGCCTCAGCTCCTCGTGCTGCAGCACCGCCTCGGGCGTCCCGTTGAGCTCCCGGAGCTTCTGCGCGAGCTCGCCGTCCGGCAGCGAGTGCAGGAGCGTCTCGTGATCATTGACGTGGGGTGCGGTATGACCCGAGGCGAACAGGAGCTCCGGCTCCACGCCGTGCTCCGCCTGGAGCCGCCGCGCGACCTCGAACCCCACCAGCGCGCCCAGGCTGTGCCCGAAGATCGCGAAGGGCCTGTCCAGGTAGGGCAGTAGCGCCCGGACGACGGCCGGCACCAGATCGCCCATCCGCCGGAAGGCGGGCTCGGCCAGGCGGTGCTCCCGCCCCGGCAGCTGCACGGGGCGGACCTCCATCGACGGGTGGAGCGCGCCGGGCCACGCGCGGAAGACCGACGCGCCTGCGCCGGAGTAGGGGAAGCAGAACAGGCGCACCCGGGCCTCCGGCACCGGCCGCCCGTGGATCCATGGGTCCGCCCTGTGACTCGACCGGCTGGCGATGAACCCGGTGGACATGGTCACTTCCCGTCGGGAGGTGCGGCGACCGCAGGGCTGAAGGTGGCGCCGCCACCTCCCCGCCCGAGGACAGGAGCCACCTCATCCCGCTCGTGCATGAGGTACGCGCGCAGATCCCGGCTCGCCACGGCGAGCGCGCACAGCGCCACCGTCGCCGCCCCGCAGGCCAGGTAGATGAGCGGGACGTCCCTGTGCACGAGGTCGGCCACGACGCCGGTGAGCCCCATGGCGATCGGGGCCAGGCTGCCGGAGATGGTCGCCAGCAGGGCGAACACCCGGCCGCGGATCTCGCCCGGGGTCGTCGCCTGGAGGATGGAGGTGAGGTTCACGATGAAGAACCCGGCGGTCACCCCGCCGAGCGCCGACAGGGCCAGGGTCAGCTCGGCGCTGCGCGTCAGCCCCAGCACGACGTAGCCGGCGCCGCCGGTGAAGAAGCAGACCATCATCGCGACGAAGCGCGGCCTCCCGGACAAGCGAACCGCACCCGCAGAGAGGAACCCGACGAGCGATCCGGCGCCGTACGCAGCGAGGATGAAGCCGTACCAGTCCGCCCTGACTCCGAGGAAGTCCTCCACGTAGAAGGGCAAGAGGATCATCACCGGCACGGTGAAGAAGTTGAGCCCCGCCGAGACCAGGACCAGGTTCCGGAGCCCGGGCCGGCGGAGGACGTGGCGGAACCCGTCGAGCAGGTCCTTCTTGAACTCCGCGAGCTGGGCCCGCCAGGTGCTTCGCCTGGTCGGGAGGGACTGGGGGATGGTGACGAACGACGCGCTGGCCGAGGAGAGCAGGTAGCAGACGCCCTCGGCGAGGATGAGGACGGGCGCGCCCACCAGCCGGAACAGCACGCCTCCCAGGCCCTGGCCGAAGAAGGTGGAGAGCTGGATGGAGGACTGGAAGAGTGAGTTGGCCGCGGGGAGCTTGTCCTTCGGAACGAGGTCGGGGATGGCCGCCGAGATCGCTGGGCCGATGAAGGCACCCACGACGGCGCTCAGCACGGCGACGGCGAAGAGCCCGGCCAGGATCAGGCGAGTTGCGTCGGGCGCCGCGTACATCAGACCGCCCATGGAGAGGGCTGCGATCCCGAGCAGGGCGTTGCTCGCGATGATGATCTTGCGGCGAGAGTGGCGATCCGCGAAGGTCCCGGCGATCGGCCCGAGCAGCGCCCCCGTGAGACCTGCCGTCATCAGCATCAGGCCGATGACGGTCGCGGAGCCCGTCGCGTGCTTGATCCAGAGGAGCAGGGCGACGTCGTAGGCCTGGATGCCCAGCTGGCTGATGGTCTGGCCCTGCCACAGGAGGACGAGGTCCCTGTTGAGCAACCGGCTCTTTCGGTCGGTTCGTTTCATGAGCGTGTCCCTCATGAGCCCGCTCCGGCCGGCGCGGCCGCGTGGCGGGCTTGGCTGGCGCCGCACAGCGTCGCCTGGACGAACCTGAGGCTCTCCCGGAGATCGGCCACCAGCTCGGCATTGGGGACTCGCCAGCGGGTGGATGGCGCGACCGTGAGGACGATCCGTTCGTCCATGATCTGGTAGTGCAGCGCGAGGTGCTCGACGTAGGGCAAGCGCACCCCCGGCCGACCCACCACCGGGATCTCGGCGTGGATCGCGGGATGGGACACGACCACCCCACCTCTCTTCGGCCTGTACAGGGAGAGCACCCTCAGGAGAAGGACTGTCAGCGCGAGCACGAGCGAGGCGAGCGCTCGCGTCAACCCCGTCCTCGAGCGCACGTACATGGCGATGATCTCGTCGTGGCGCAGGTACCTCCTCGCTCTCCTGCAGGCGCGCTCCTGGGACTCGATCGCCTCCGCCAGCGCGGCGGCGGCCCCGGGGGTGCCCACCTCCCCCTGCTCGCGCTCCAGGAAGCGCTCGACCTCGGGCGTGGTGACGTCCGCGACGGTGAGGTCCATGCACCGATAGCGCGAGATGGTCAGCATCTGCAGAATGGGCACGGGCCTCCCCACCAGGCGCCTCATCGTCCGCTCCAGGGCCATGAGGAAGACGGCCACCGGGTTCGCGCCCAGCGCGAGGAGGGATCGCCTTCCGACGTCTGCGATCTCGAACGTGGCGCGCTGATTGTCGAGCACCTGCTGGAGGTCGCGGCGAGCGCGCCGCTCGAGCCCGTCGGGGATCTCCCACCGGAGCCGCCGGGCCGGCGCCAGGCGCCGCTCGCTCCTCGACCCCTCGGCCATGGAGACCCGGGCGGCCCGCCGCTGGATCTCGGCCGCGCCCCGCATCATGGTGTTGCCGTCCAGGTAGGCGCTGAAGTTGCAGATCACGCACGCCTTCCCGTTGCCGAAGACGACGATCTGCAAGCTCGACTGATACCATCGGTTGGCGCAGTTGCCGGCGTGCGCCATGAACGCCGCCTCGCCGGGCGACGAAGGCGCGTGCTCGAGGTCCAGGCAGAGCGTCAGGAGGCTGTGGCGGAGGGCCAGCATCGACTCCCGGTTGACGGCGGACCTCTGGAGCCGCCGGAAGGCCTCGCGCTGCGCCTGGTGGTCGGCGCACGTCAGGATGCCGGGGCGCGGGTCGAATGCGCCGAGCGGATCGCGCGCACCCGCCTCGACGACCTCGGCCAGCGCGTCCGCCAGCTCACCCGGCGTCGCGGGCGCGCCCGGCGCGCCGATCTCGAGCGAGTGGAGCTGCCCGCCGACCGCGACCGTGACGTGCTCCCTGTCCTTGCTCTTGAAGACCCTGGGCGTGCCGCCGTCCACGATCACGCTCGTGGAGAACAGGTTGGGGTACTGGCCCATCTCCAGCACCTGGCCGTCGTGACGGTCCGGGGGGAGGCGGGCGGAGGCCACGTCCGCTTGCAGCTCCTGGGCAGCGCGGAGCAACGTCGCAGCCCTCTCCAGCGGCCCGAGGGGGCGCGGATCGTCCAGGAGCGCCAGGGTGGCGGACATCACCGGCGAGAAGAGGTAGCCGCCGCGGAGATCCGCCCTCCGCCAGTGCGCCTCGAAGCTCTCCGGGAGCCCTCGGTAGAACGTCCTGAGCCCGGTGACGGCCATGGCGGCACCGACGATCCGGCGAGAGACGCCGGTGACTCGCAGGCCGATGTCGGCCAGCGAGTCCAGATCGTCCGGGTCCGGGAACGGGATGAGCGGCGGCTTCGGGTAGCCGTCGATCTGCTCGAACAGGTCCTTCGTGCGCTCCGTCAGCATCAACCAACCTCCGCCACGAGGCGAGTCGCTCCCTCGTCGAGACATGCCTGCAACTGCCGGCCGAGCGCGGCGACGTGGGGCGGGTACATCATCCCCAGATGATCGCCCGGGACGTCGTGGACCATCACGCCGCCCGCCGCGTAGCTGCTCCAGCCCAGGTCGCGCTCGGGCGCCCCGTCCCCGGACCGGTCGCGGGCGCGGAACAGCGTGATGCTCCCTGGGTAGGGGGTCGGCTGGTACCGGCGCCACGCCTCCGTGTGCGTCCTGAGGATGCGCACGAAGTGGCGGAACTGATCGAGCGTGACCTCGGGCAAGACCCACTGCGCCCTCCGCCCGGCTTCCCACACGTACGCCACCTGGGCATCGGGTTCGAGGCGCCGCAGGTCCTCGAGTGAGAGCGGGATGTGCTCTCCGTAGGTGGCCACCAGGTACTCGGCGTCGTCGGCCGGCTCCGCCAGCGGGAGGATCGGCCCCTGGTCCAGCATCGCCAGCAGGCACACCTCCTGCCCCTGCGCGAGGAGCTGCTGCGCCATCTCGAAGGCGACGGCCACGCCCATCGACCAGCTACCGAGCTGGTATGGCCCGACCGGCTGCCGCTCCCGTACGGCCCGGACGTAGTGCGCGGCCATGTCCTCGATGCGCTCGTGGATCGGCCCGCCGCCGTCGAGGCCGATCGCCTGCAGCCCGTAGAAGGGCTGATCCGCGGCGAGGCACCGCGCGAGCTCGCTGTACCAGTGCACGCTGCCTCCGGAGGGATGGACGAAGAAGAGCGGCCGCCTCGCGTCGCCCGGGCGCAGCGGCACGAGCGAGCCCGCATCGGGGGACTCGCTGCGCAGCAGCCGTGCCAGGTGCTCGATCGTCGGCTCCTCGTAGAGCTGCGACATCGACATGCGGCGGCCGAGCTTCCGCTGGATCTGCGCGATGAGCCGCACGGAGAGCAAGGAGTGCCCGCCCATCTCGAAGAAGTCGTCCCTGACGCCGATCGGGCGGACGTCGAGCAGGTCTTCCCAGATCTGGAGCAGGCGGTGCTCCCATTCGTCCCGCGGCGCGATGGCGGTCCTCCCCTCTTCGAGGCCGACGACCGGCGGCAACGCCTTGCGGTCCACTTTTCCGCTGGACGTGAGCGGGAGCTCGTCCAGGAAGACGAAGGCCGAGGGCACCATGTATGGCGGCACCTTCCGCCGCAGGAAGTCACGCAGCTCGCCTGGAGCGGGCGGAGGCCCTCCGTCGGGCACGACGTAGGCGGCGAGGCGCGCGTCGCCGCCGTGCGCGCGCGCGAGCACCGCCGCCTGGCGCACGCGGGGGTGCTCGCCCAGTGCGGCCTCGATCTCGCCCGGCTCGATGCGGAAGCCTCGCACCTTCACCTGGTCGTCGAGGCGACCCAGGAACTCCAGGGTCCCGTCGGGGAGCCAGCGGACCCGGTCGCCCGTCCGGTACATCCTCGCGCCTGGCGCTCCGGCCAAGGGATCGGGCAGGAATCTCTCCGCCGTGAGCTCCGGGCGGTTCAAGTAGCCCCGACCCACTCCCACGCCGCCCACGTACAGCTCGCCCGGGACGCCCGCCGGGAGCAGGCGCTGCTCGGCGTCGAGCACGTAGGTCCTGACGTTGGCGATGGGGCGGCCGATGGGGATCCGCACGGCCCCGGCCGACGTCCCCTCGACGAGGTGGAAGGTCGCACCGACGGTGGTCTCGGTCGGCCCGTAGCCATTGAGGAAGCGCCGCCCGCGCGCCCAGCGCCTCGCCACCTCGGGTGGACAGGCCTCTCCAGCCGAGATCACCGTCGCCAGCGCCGGCAGCTCCTCGGGCGAGAGCAGCGCGAGCACCGAGGGAGGCAGGGTCGCTTCCGTGATCGCCTCCACCTCGAGCAGCAGCCGGAGATCCTCGACCGAGGTCAGGACCTCGCGCCTCGCGAGATGAAGCGCCGCACCCGAGGCGAACGCCGAGAAGATGTCCAGGACGGACGCGTCGAAGCCGAGGGACGCGAACTGCAGCACCCGGGACGAGCCGCCCAGGGCGAACAGCCCCACCGCCGCGTGCGCCAGGTTGCAGAGGCCGCGGTGGTGGAGCAGCGCACCCTTGGGCCTCCCCGTCGAGCCCGACGTGTAGATGACGTAGGCGAGGTTCTCGTGACCGACCTTCACGTCGGGATCGGCGTCGCTCGCCCGCCCGACCGCCTCCGCGACCGCCGGGTCGTCCAGGCACACCACCCGGGCACCGTGCCCCGGGAGCCGCGCCGCCAGCGCCGTCCGCGTGACGAGCAACGGCGCGCCCGAGTCCTCCAGCATGAAGGCGAGGCGCTCCGCCGGGCAGGCCGGGTCGAGCGGCAGCCACGCTCCTCCTGCCTTCACGACGCCGAGCAGCGCCGCGATCGCCTCCGGCGACGGCTCGAGGCACAGGCCCACCACCGTCTCCGGGCCCACCCCCAGCGCGCACAGGTGGTGCGCGATCCGGTTGGCACGCCGGTTCAGCTCGCCGTACGTCAGCCGCTCGCCCTCGAAGGCGACCGCGACCGCCTCCGGCCTGCGCTCCACCTGCGCCTCGAAGAGCTGCTGCGCGGTCCGCTCCGCAGGCTCGGAGGCCGCGGTGCCAGCCCACTCCTCCAGGGTCCGCCGCTCCTCCGCGCGGAGCAGCGGCACCTCGCCCACCCGACGTCGAGGGGCGGCCACCATCCCCTCGAGCAGGACCTCCAGGTGTCCCAGCATCCGCCGTACGGTGGCATCGTCGAAGCGCGCCGTGTCGTGGACGATGCGGAGGGTCAGCCGCTCGTCCGCTCCGGCGACGACGGTGAGCGGGTAGTTCGTGCTCTCCTGGGAGCGAACGTCACCGATCGAGAGGCTGCCCTCGCAGGTCGCCAGCGCGGTCGGCAGGGGATAGTTCTCGAAGACCAGGATGCTCTCGAACAGCGGGGTG
>Ga0214473_10012315_pt1 | contig 10043 bp, 5 predicted proteins | sample RVTome_7_FD_203509 | JGI IMG/M metagenome (GOLD analysis project Ga0214473, IMG submission 203509) | Soil microbial communities from uranium-contaminated site in the Upper Colorado River Basin, Wyoming, United States - RVT98D197 | ecosystem: Environmental > Terrestrial > Soil > Contaminated >... | reverse complement strand
ATGACCCGGATGAGGTGCCTGGTGGAATCGGTCGGCGTCCTGCGGTCTGCACCGCGCGTGCCGCGTCACCCCGCCGCGCAGCGCGCATTGCGTGCGGCGCGGGTGACCGCTCGCGTAACCTCGCCGGGATCACTATGATCCCTTGCTTTGTACGACCGCGGGTCTGGGCGGTGCGTGGCCGGTCCCGTTTTGAGCCTGCGGAGGAGCGCTCGATGCTCGTGGTCATGAAGACCGACGCGACGCCGGCGGAGGTCGAAGCCGTCGCCCAGCGGATTCGCGAACTGGGCTATACCCCGCACGTCATTCCCGGCGCCACGCGCACCGCGATCGGCATCACCGGCAACCGGGGCCCCGAGGGACGCGATGCGCTGGAGGTCATGCCCGGCGTTGCCGAAGTCATCCGCGTTACGGCCCCGTACAAGCTCGTCTCGCGGGAGACGCATCCGGAGGCAACGTGCTTCCCGGTCGCCGCGACGCACGTCGGGCACGGCTTCACCGTCATCGCCGGCCCGTGCTCGGTGGAAAACGAGAAGATGCTGCTGGAGACGGCTGAGTTTCTGGTGCGGCAAGGGGTCAAGCTGCTGCGGGGCGGGGCCTATAAGCCGCGCACGAGCCCGTACGCGTTCCAGGGGCTGGGCGAGGAGGGGCTGCGTCTTTTGGCGAAGGCCCGCGAGCGCACCGGCATCGGGATCGTCACGGAAGTGCTGGACGTCGAGAACGTCGACCGCGTTGAGGAAATCGCGGACGTCCTCCAGATTGGCACCCGGAACATGCAGAACTACTCGCTGCTGCGGCGGGTGTCGCGAGCGAGCAAGCCGGTGCTGCTGAAGCGCGGGATGGCGGCCACGTTGGAGGAGTGGCTGATGGCCGCGGAGTACGTGGTGAGCGGCGGCAACCGCAACGTCATCCTCTGTGAGCGCGGGGTCCGCACATTCGCCGATCTGACCCGCAACACGCTGGACTTATCGGCCATTCCGGTGGTCAAGCAACTGTCGCACCTGCCGATCCTCATCGACCCCAGCCACGGGACGGGTAAGGCCGCCTATGTACCGTCCATGTGCCTGGCAGCGCTGGCGGCCGGCGCCGACGGGCTGATCGTCGAGGTGCACCCCGACCCGTCGCACGCCCTCTCCGACGGCGCGCAATCGCTGGATTTCACGACGTTTCGGAAGATTTATGCTGCCCTCCAGCCGATCGCGGCGGCACTGGGGATGACGATCCAGTAGTGGTTCCCACGGGGGTGTAGCGCCCGTGGCGCAGTCCCTTTCGGTCCGGAACCGGCGTCGGCTCCGGCAGACGTTCGCCGGCGCCGAACAGGCGCTCGGGGGCGACGCACAATATCGGCCGGACCGCCACCCGCGGAGTCACGATTGCAGTCGGTTCGGTTGCCCGCCGATGACAGCTTCGGAACCCCCCCGGTCGAGGCTGCGGTGGAAGCACCGGGAAACGTCCGGTGCGGAGTCTTCAGAATGGGTAGGGCTCTGCGGCTGGCAGCGTCAGCGCTCGCCACTGCGAGTGGCGCGGCCGAGCCCGCAGGTCCATCAGATCAGGACGGCCCGACATGACGTGTCAGCCCAGTAGCGCAACCGCCGCACACGTAGCCCGAACCGCCCTTCGCCGCGAGGTCTACGGCCGGATTGAGCGACTATCCTACCTGCCGACCGCCGCGGCCGTCGCGATGAAACTGGTGGAGTTGGGGAAGAATCTGGACGCGGAGCCTGAGGAGTATGTGAAAATCCTGAGCGCGGACAGCTCCATGAGTAGCAAGTTGCTCGCGCTGGCCAACTCCCCCTGGGCGGGCGTAAGCAGCAAAGTCACGAGCGTGCGCACGGCGGTGAATCTGCTCGGGCTGGGAACGGTGCGGACGTTAGCCATCAGCTACTGTATGACGGGGCTGCACAGCGAGCTGCGGCTGTCCGCGTCGCAGGCCCGGCGATTCTGGGAAACGGCTTTGTGCAAGGCGGTGGCGGCCCGGACCTATGCCAACCTCATGGCGCCCAAGCTGGCGGATGAAGCGTTCGTGGCCGGACTCTTTCAGGACCTGGCCCTGCCCCTCATATTCTCGGTCGCGCGCGATCCGTACCTGGCGCTGCTGCACCATCCGACGGCGGGGGTGCGGGGGCAGTTGCAGCGCGAGCGCGAGCTGTTTGGGCTGGATCACATGGAGGTGGGGCGCGCCCTGGCCGAGAAGCTCGCGCTGCCGCAAGTCTTCGTCCACATGATCGCGTGTCACCACGAGCACGAGCGTCTGGCGGAAACAGACGTGGCCGATGTCCTCCAAGATGCCAACTACGTGGCCGCTCAGCTACCGCACGCCCTGATCGTCTGGCAAGCCGAAGACCTGAACACGCTGGCCCATTTTCTGGAGGCCCGCGTGCCGACGACCAGCATCACGGCGTACATTGCCGAGGTCCAGAACGAGTTCGGTCAACTGTACACGTATTTCCACGAGGGAGAGGTTCCGCAGGCGCAACTGAACGACCTGCTCGTCCGCAGCGCGCGCGAGGCGGCCGAGAACACGGAGGCGCTGGTCATGAACCTCCACCGAGCGCTGCGCGACGTCGCCACGCTGCGCGACCAGTCCGACGAGCGCCTAGGACGGCTCGAGGCGGAAGCGCGCTGTGACCAGTTGACGGGCGTGCTGAACCGGCAAGGGTTGTCGCTGGAGGCGCAGAAACTCCACCGCGCGGCCGTGGAGCAAGGGCAGCCCTTGGCCGTCGGGTATTTGGACGTGGACGGGTTCAAAGCCATCAATGACCAGTTTGGCCACGCGTTTGGCGATGCCGTCTTGCAGACCGCGATTGCCACGGTGACGAAAGCGCTTCCCGCCCAATCGATCATCGGGCGCATGGGCGGTGATGAGTTCGTCTTTCTGGTGAGCGGTTGTGCCGAACCGGAGGTCCGCGGGCTGGTGAGTCGCATGGTAAAGGGGTTGGCCGTGGCACCGATCCGCCGGAACGGTTGCGTCAAACGAGTTACCCTCAGCCTCGGGCTGGTCTTCGTGCGAGCGGGCGATCAATCGCGACCGGTGGAAATGCTCGTCGACGCGGCGGATGAACTGATGTATCGCGCCAAGCGGTCGGGCGGGAATGCCGCCGAGGTTCGCGTGCTCTGATTCACGGCCTCCCCACACCGCACGCTCCAGACCGTAGTGAACGGTGGCTGCTATCCCACCCCGCGACTACGTTTCCGCCGACACGGTCTCTTCCACGCACCGGATGTTCATCGTCGCCAACTCGTCGAGCACCGGATTGTAGATTCGGGGCGTGACGGGGATGTGCACGCCGGCGTCGTGGATGCCGCCGGTCAGAATCAGCTTCGCGCCGATCGCCGCGGGCAGGCTGACCGTGCGGGCCATGGCGGTGTCGCCGTCAGGTTCTCCGAAATCGATCAGTTCCGAGCGGATGTGTTCATCAGGCTGGCCGGGAAAGCGGGCCACGAACCGGTGCACGAGCACGACCATGTCGCGCTCGCCCGGCTGGTACGGCATTTTTTCGTTCATGCGGGCCGCCAGGATGTCGAGTGCCGTCGTCGGCCGGCCAGTGATCGGCAGCGGCTGGTTGGAGAACAGACCGAGCCAGGCGAGCCGGTCGAGCGGGTCGGCGTGCGGCTCCATTTGCAGGAACTGGGCCACCTGTTGGCGCAGGTCATTGGCGGAGCGGGCCTTGATCAGCCCTGCGGTCCACTGGGCCAACGTCATGCCCGCGGGATACGTAACTGGCGTCTCGTCGAGCATCCCCAAATCGACGACCGCCGTCAGGCAGCGACACCAGCCGGGGTAGCGCAGCGTGCCGCGAAACATCGTTTCGATCCCCTCCAAACCGTAGAGGTCGATGTAGCTGAGCGAGTCGCGGTTCGGATAGGCTTCCAGCTCGCCGATGCCCGCCACCTGGAGCGGATGATGGCACGTGAATAGTTCGGGGCCGGGGATCTCGACGAGCTTCCCGTCCTCGCGGAAGCGGGCGGCGTTCTTGCCCGCCGTGCACACGGCGCGCGGACTCCACGAGAACTTGTAGCCCCAGGGGTTGTCGTTGGCCTCCGGAGCGGGGAGGCCGCCGCAGTAAGACTTGAAGCTGACGACGCGGCCGCCGCGTTTCTGCACGGCGTGGACGATGCGCATCGCGGACATGTGGTCGATGCCGGGGTCGACGCCGATCTCGTTGAGCAGGACCACGCCGGCCGTCCGGGCCGCTTCGTCCAGGGCGCGCATCTGGGGACTGACGTACGAGGTGGTGACCATGTGCTTGCGATGCTGGATGCACAGCTTGGCGACGGTCGGATGTTGCGGAGCGGGCAGCAAGCTCACCGCCAGATCATGGTCGGCGATCAGCTTCTCCAGGCGGGCGGTGTCCTCGCTGAGCAAGGCCGTCGTGCCGCCGCGCGGGTGACCCGCCACGAGCGCCTCGGCTTTGCTGACGGTGCGTGTCGCGACGGTCACGCTGAAGTCGGGTTGCGCGATCAGGTAGCGCACCAGGGGTCGTGAAACGAGCCCCGCCCCCAAAACCAGGACCTTTTTCATCGGAGCGACCTCCTCGCCGTCGCATTGGGCGACGGTCCCTCAGCGACTTACGACGAGCGGCGCGCGCTCGACCGCGCGGGCTGAAGCCCGCGGCTCGTCGGAGCGGCTAGCTTGGCAAGAACTGTTCCAGATAGCGGTACGGCGCGGTGAGCTGGCCCCGATACGCGATCGTGGCACGCTGCAAAACGGGCGGCAATCCGCTTTCCGCGAGCGGGTGCGACCAATCCGCCTTCGCGAGGTCAGGAATGAACGGGCTGAGCACGCCGCTGAAGTAGTACGATGCGTCCGCGGGCAGCTCGCACGGGAGAAAATCGACCGCCAGCACGACCGGACCGTGACCAGCCACGCCATCGTGCGTCTGCCCCGTGGCGGGGTCGTAAACGTACACTGGGCAGGCCGGGTCGGTTGTCCGCGTCGTGCACGCCAGCGAGCCGTCGACGTCGCAACTGATGTCGCCGATGACCCGCAGCCGCGGCTGCCGCTCGTCGGCATACAGCTCGTGCAACTGCGCGCGCGTCAGGAACCGCGGGTATTTCGGCTCCCAGTAGACGCAGTTCACCAGGACCGTCAGATGCCGCGAATGCGGGAAGAAGCTTGCCTGGTAGCACTCCGGATGCTGGTAGTACTCTTGCAGATCGAAAGCCGCCGACGGGTCTACGCGGGTCACCATGTCGCCCTCGCGGAACACTACCTTGTAGCAGGTGTCCGCCGCGGCCGGTACGTCGGGTAGCTCTGCCGGCGTCACCTCCTTGACGGGCAGCAGATCGAGAATCTCTTGCGCACCCTGCGAAACGTGCCCGTAGCCGGCAAAGCCGCAAACGAATGGCTGAATCAGTTTGGGGATCCCCTCCTGGCGAATCACGGCCGCCAGGGCGGTCAGCTCACGCTTCGCATGCTCCAGGTTCGCATAGCAGTGCGCCGGCTGAACCCGCGTGAACGGGGTGTCGATACCCTCGTGCCGCAGCCGCTGCCCCAACGCCCACAACGTGTCGATCATGCCCGCCAGGCCGGCGTACCGGCCAAAGAACACCAGCCGGCGGCCCTGGTCATCGACGATGCGCTCGTAGTCGATCAGCGTGCCGCCGAGCTCCAGCAGGCGACGCAGCGCGGGCATGTTCGCCCACTGACCCTTGACGGTGTGGGAGAAGTAGACGTAGGTCTTACCCGCCTCCAGGCACTGGGGCGGGATCTCTTTGACGCCCAGAATGACCGGACACCCAGCCAAGTCGCCGACCACCTGTGCGCCCGCGGATTGGTACTCCTCGTCCTTGAAGATCCGCGTCGGGGAGGACTGCACGCAGATTCGTAGGCCGTGCCGAGCCGTGAGCCGCCGGACGTCTTCCGGCACGAGCGGCGCCCGCCGCTCCCAATGGCTCTTGTCCTCGCGTCGAATGCCGATCATGCTAAGAACCCCTATCGGCGGCTGGGCCGCGGCGCCCGTCCCTGCCGGCGTCGCGCCTTTCGCCACCCAGGCGCACCACGGGTGCGGGGCTGGGCTGAAGCCCGACCGTCACGCCAAGGAACGTGTGTACCCAGATCAAACGAGGCGCGGAAGACTCGTCGGCGATGCCGACGGGTCTTCCGCGTGAATGGTCTACTCCAGGCGGTCGGCTAGCCCTTGCCGCCTTCCTTCTCGGCCGGCATGACGACGGCGTCGATCAGGTGGATCACGCCGTTGTTCGCATTCACGTCGGTCTTGGTGATCTTGGCCGCGCCAAACATCCAGTTGCCGTCCTTCTCCTCGATCTTGACGGTACCGGACTCGGTCTTGGCGTCCTTCATCTTCTTGACGTCGGCGGCCAGATGCTTGCCCTTGACGACGTGGTTGAGCAGAATCTTCTTCAGCTCGGCCTTCTTCTCAGGCTTCATCAGCTCGTCGCACTTGGCCTTGCCGAGCTTGTTGAACGCCTCATCGGTCGGGCAGAAGACGGTGAAGGGCCCCTTGCCCTTGAGTTCCTCGACGAGGCCGGCGCTTTCCACGAGTTTGCAGAACTCGGCGCACTTGGCATCCTTGGCCGCGTCGAGGACGTTCTTCTCCGCGGGCATCTCTTTCTTGGGCTCTTCCTTCTTCGGCTCGACCTTCTTGGGCTCTTCCTTCTTCGGCGGCTCGGCCTTCTTCTCCTGGGCCAGCGAGAGATTTGCCCAGCCGAGCAATCCCGCGATCACCACTGGCATCGACCAAGCAACCCATTTGTTCCGCATGCGAAGCTTCTCCTTCTGAAGTCCCCGGTCGGCGCGACGTGACGACCTCCCCACGCAGGAAGCCCGTCACGTCCGGTTGCGACCAGATACAGGGACCATATTCTAACGGGACCTTAGACGTTGAAAAGGGGGTAGCTATTCATGCCGTCCAGGCGGTCGGCAGTTCCGTAACCGCTCCCGGTCCACCAGTTTCTGCCCCTCCGGGATGCGATCCCCCGCGCCGGCGATGTGCCCGAATTCCGTTTTCTCAGGCTTTTGCCTGATTGACAGCCCTAGAACGAAACCGTATTCGGTCACGAAAGCTCGCCGTGCGGTGCGGTGGGCGGCTTCTGAAAACCTTACGTTTCTGTCGCAGGGAGGTAGTCGAACATGGCTCTAGGCACACGGCGCGAGGAGCGGTCGGGACTGAAAGCCCGGCACCTGGTGGGGGCCGCGGTTGGAGTGGCGGGCGTTTTGAGCTTCGTGGGAGTACTAACCGGCATGGGCGGATCGGCCGGGCGGGGGGATTTGAACTGCGACGGGCGGGTGAACGGGCGCGACATCGCGCCGTTTGTGCTGGCCGTGCGCGATCCGGGCGCCTGGTGCCGGCAGTACGGACGGGATTTGCCGTACCTGCTCAGCATCGCGGACTTTAATCAAAGTGGCCGGGTCGACATCGGCGACATTCCGGGCTTTGCGGCGGAGCTGAAAAAGGGCCTGCGCGGGCCCGAGGGCGGCGGCGATTCGCTCCTGCTCGTGCGGGACGGCAACGTGGACTTGGACATCGACTCGGACAACAACCACGGCAGCAACCCGCCCGGGCGGACGCCGGAGGAAGATGGGATCGAAGATGATCCGTTTCTGACGGGCAAGCAGATTCAGACCGCCAGCGCGGCCAAGGCCGTGCTCGAGTTCGTCGCGACCGGACAGATCCCGCTCCCGAGCCTGACCTACCGCCTGGGGTTCCCTGGCGACGTTTCCGTCGCGGTGCCGGCGTTCTGTGAGCACACCGAGCAGCCGCTTACGTCGTATGGCACTTACACGTACCCCTATCCCAAGGGGATTCTCGGCGACATGAACGGCGACGGGGCCGTGAACGATTTCGACATCGACCCGTTCATCCTCGCCCTGGTCGCCCCGAACGACTATTGCCAGACGCAGCACCAGGACGCGCACGTGGCGGGTGATTTCACTGGCGACTGGGTGCTCAGCAACTTTGACATCGATCCTTTCATCGCGGCCCTCGGTCAGCCGCCGCAGCCAATCCCTATCCGCTTGCTCGTGAGCGGGCTGACCGTCAGCGGGGCACAGGGCGAGACGCGGCTGTATGCCCAGGCTGACAGCAACGGCGACGGACAGTTCGACGCGGCGACGGAAACCGACGCGGTGCGGACGACGGTGTGGGACGGGGCGACGTTGCCGCCGCCGGCGGAGTTGGGCGCGCCCCGGACCTGGGGCGCCAGCCTGGCGATCTCGGCGTTCTCGACCGCTAATGTACGCAACGGCAATGTGCTGACGACGCTGCCGCTGGCGTCGTGGGACCCGGTGGGCCCGCCGGTGGCGTTCACGCTGTATCACAACAGTCAGGCGGGGACGACGGACTACTCGGCCTGGGGTTTTGACCTCGGCGGCGGCTGGAGCGTGAGCTACGGGGCCCACGTCGAGGGTGTTTACGGCGACGCCGGTGTGGTGCTGGTGGGCGCGGACGGGCGGCGCGACCTGTACCTGCGCCAAGGCAATGGGTACATTGCCCCAGGCGGTGTGCACGATTTGCTGACGTGGAACGCGGGCGCAAGCCAGTGGACGCTGACGAGCCCAGACTTGACGAAGGCGTCGTTTGACGGTGCCGGCCGGCTGCTCCAGGTGCAGGACGCCTCGGGCAACATCGTGACGGTCGGTCGCGATCCGGCTCAGGGGTATCGCATCGCGCATGTCAAAAGCGCCGCGGACGACTATGATGAGCCGGAGCCCGTGGTAGGGAAGAATCGATTGGAGTTTGTCTATTACACAAGCGGTCCCGACGCCGGGCGGCTGCTGCGAATCATCGACCCGATCGACCGAAGCTGGGTCTTTGAATACGCGGACGGACGCTTGTGGAGAGTACACTGCCCGACCAATGCCTATTGGCAAACGTCCTTCGTAGAGTTCGCGTACGACGGTGTGAACCGGATTGCCGATATCACGTCACGCGACAGCAAGACGTGGACCTATACGTACGCGGACGGCAAGGTCACGATCGTCCGGGACCCCCAGCATGATGTGGGGGGCGGCCAGTACGTGCGCTACGAGCAGCGCTTGGCCTACGCGGGGGCACCGGTCAATGGCCTTTGGGACACGACGTATACCGATCGGCGCGGCTACAACTGGGTGATCCGCTTTGACACGCTCGGGGACGCGCGCGAACTGAGCAATCCGCTCGATTACACCCGCCGCTGGGAGTGGGACAGTGACCACAACGCGGCGGCGTTCGTCGACGAGCTGGATCATCGTTGGACAGCCACCTACGGCCCGGCCGGGAATCGGCAGACGCTGACGAGCCCGCTCCCAGGCCAGACCTGGACGTGGAGTTGGGACCATCCGGTCGGCACGCCGGACAACTTCTACCGCTTGACACAGGTCAGCGATCCGGCGGGCCACTGGGCGCAGTACGTGCACGACCAGCCCATATACCCGACTTGGCGCACGCGTATCATCGAGGCCCAGGCGCTGCCCGGTGACCCCTACGGCCAGACGACCACGCAGCTTGAGTACTACGGTACAGAGCCGGAGGAGGCGCATGCCCTGGGGCAACTCAAACTCGTCATCGATGGGAACGACGTACACCACTGGTTTGAGTACGACAAATGGGGGTACCTGAGCCGGCAAATGGAGGGGCTGAACGCGGGAATCGACGGGCCGACCAACAGTGTCAACAGCGGCCCGACCACGAACGACGGGGTCGGACGACCCAACGGCAGCACGGACGATACGGGCGCCAACGGTTCCGCGAGCCACGATCCGGACAACAACCCGACGGAGGAGGGGTGCTGGTACCCGGAGGCTTTCTGGGGCCACCCGCCGCGACTGGGAAACGTACCTGCGCCGGAACGCAACGCGCTGACCCAATGTCTGCTGGGACCGCAACCGGGCATTCCCCAATATGACATCACCGGGCGCCCCATGAACCTGGAACGGTGCATCGGCACCGGCTACAGCGAATCGCGGTACTACCAAAAGGAGTATGACGACCTCGGGCGACCTACCAGATACAGTACGTTTACGAGCGGCAATGCACCAGGCGGAGAGCCGTGGGGCTTGGATCGCACGTTCCACTACCTGGTCTATGACGCCGATGGCCGGCTCC
>Ga0214473_10012314_pt1 | contig 10043 bp, 13 predicted proteins | sample RVTome_7_FD_203509 | JGI IMG/M metagenome (GOLD analysis project Ga0214473, IMG submission 203509) | Soil microbial communities from uranium-contaminated site in the Upper Colorado River Basin, Wyoming, United States - RVT98D197 | ecosystem: Environmental > Terrestrial > Soil > Contaminated >... | reverse complement strand
CAGCGAAATTTATATAGCTGCGCTTGGCGATATTGGCAATGCAGTTCGCTTGACGGAGAACGACGGCGTAGATTATGGTCCTGATTGGTCACCAGATGGGGCGCTTGTTGCCTTTTATTCAGGGCGAGGTAACAATCCTCAGCCGCAAATATATATCCTGGAAATTGAAAGTAGGAAACTCATTCAACTGACGGACAGTGAATACGCGAATTTGTCGCCCGATTGGTCACCGGATGGCGACCTGATCGCATTTGTGACAGTAGAGCCAGATGGTGCGAAAATCTATGCGCTTGACTTAGAAACAAAAGATGTGCACCTGCTGGTGGAAAATGCGCACAGTCCGGCGTGGTGCCCAATCGATAACCAGTGACGCACCCTGAGCTGTGGTATGGGTTTTAATAAAATTTACAGCCTTGTCGATTCAGGGTAAGCTGCGCCTCGACCCGATCTCAATGCCCTGATGACGCAGGTAGTTGTACAGTGTCCCCTTGGAGATCGCGAGTTGTTCGCAGATTTCCTGGACGGATAACCCCCCGTCCAGATAGAGCTTCTCAGCGATGATGGCGGTGTGCCCGGCTTTTTTGGTCAGCCCTTTTGGTCGCCCGCCTTTTCTGCCGCGAGTGCGCGCCGCTGCTAAACCGGCTCTGGTGCGCTCGCGGATAATGTCGCGCTCGAACTCGGCCAGCGCCGCAAAGACATGAAAGGTGAATTTGCCGTGCGGGGTGGTGGTGTCGATCTGGTCGTTGAGGCTGAGCAGCGCCGCGCCTTTCTCCTGTATCTGGTTGACCAATTCCACCAGGTCTTTGAGTGACCGAGCGAGACGATCCAGTTTCCAGATGACAATGACATCGCCTTCGCGCAGATGCTCCATCATTTTCTGGAGTTCGGGCCGCTCGCGTTTCGCGCCGGTGATCTTTTCCTGGTAGATTTCGGCGCAGCCAGCTTCCTGGAGGGCGTCGAGTTGCAGCGATAAATCCTGGTCCTGGGTGCTGACGCGCGCGTAGCCGATTTTCATAGGCACATAGTCCAAATAAACGGTATAGTGGGTATTTTACTATACATAGAATAAATAGACAAGTTTTTTACACCTCGCTGACGCGGGCTGACGCAGAGAGAGGGATTTGTCCAGAGCGGGGCGGGGTGAGTATAAATATACCCTCGTTTAGGTGAACGCGGTCTGGCGGGGAAATGGGATCGCTCGCGGCACAGCGGAACGATGCCTGCGTTCTGGCGAGATACCGTTTATGCGTTTGAGGAAGCAGAATCTTATCCGAGCGATTCGACTGTCTGGCGCTCGCAGGGTAGGCGGTGCGTCAAATCAAAACGCCTCGACTGTGGGGCGTCTGTAAGGTATTTGGGGGAGGTCAACTTGATACTTCCATCTCAGGCTCAGGAATGGGCAGTCCCATCTCCAGCGCCGTGGTCAGCCAGGCGCGCTTCGCATCCTCAATCATGGCGAGTGCGTCCGCCTGGTTTGCTCCGTTCGTCATACAGCCCTCCAGCAGCGGTATTTCCGCAAACCAGTAGCCGTCCTCATCCGGCGTAAGCTCTATCGTATAGGGCAGGGACAGGTAGTAGTCCAGGTCTTTATTCCTCTTCTGGTTCATCTTCCCCTTGCTCCTGAATGATCTGGTCAACGATTTTGAGCGCCCGTTTGACATAAACTGGCTTGATAGGTCGCGCGAACGGTACAGTGAACAGCTTCGTCTCGCCGCGCGTCCGGCCTCGGTGAGTTTCACGGATTTGCCCGGTTGGTATGCGCTGCCATCGCGGGTCTGCATGTACCCCTTGTCAATCAATCGCCGGAGGTCTGCACTCGCCAGTCGTTTGTCGGTCTGAGCGTCATGTGTTTAGCCTGGGCGCAACGTATCAGTTCGTGTGTGTCGGATTCGGCTTCATTCTTCGCCCGTTTCTCCGCGTAGCAGCTATCACAATAGGCGTAGTATTCAAACCGCATGGGCTTGCCGCATTTCACGCAGAATTTTGTCACGGCCTATGCTCCCTTTGCCAAAAGATACCGGGCGCGCAGGGCGGCCATGATAAGCTGTTCGTCGATTGGCAGATTGCCGAAATTATCCCGGCGAACAATGTACATCACTTCGTCAATGGTCTTGAGCGCGTCTAGGGATAAGTCCTGTGATTGCAGCCAGCGCAGCGCATCCAAGCGCGTGTCTGGCGATTGCAACATGGCGATGGCTTCTAGGATGGTCATGTCACACCGACTCCATGCCCTCATTGGCGATCCGGGCAGCCACTACATGGTGGCGCGGCATGGGCTTTTGGGCGGCTTGCTGGGCCAGGGCGTTCAAGGTAGCCAACAAGTCGATGATTTTACCCCAAAACCAGGAAAATCACGCCGAAACGATTGTAGCGCGAAATGGCAGCAATTCTGGCAACAAAAAGCGTGGAGGGATTGCAGAGCTTGTGCTTCTCTCTAGGCGCGCGCAGTCTTTGGTGCGAGCACGCCACGTAAACCAAACTGCCGTTATGGATCACGGGGGTTGAACTTACACGCAAGTAGGCATCGGAGGGGTCATTCTGTAACAAACGATTTTGGTCGTATGCCCATGAGCATCCCCTGAATATCTAATCCCTCGTCCAGATCAGGCCAATCAACGCTGAAGACGTTGTATTCGACATTCGCCTGCTGTTCTGGCGTGGCCTGAGCAAGCCAGGGGTGCCAGTCGAGGGGGTTGGCGATCACGCGCCCGTCAGCCAGTATCACCCAGACTTTGCCGTCGTAAATATCCACCGCTACAGGGCGGTCAGTCTCATAATTGAATGCGAACGGGTCACTCATGTCATTCCTCACTGCCGGGATGTAACTCATCCCATTTCGCCAGCAGTTCCGCCTGATGATCTTCAATCATATCCAGAATATCACCGATCTCGCGTGTATTGAAACCCCAACTGTTTACCAGTTCCACCGGGTCCAGCTTCACCCTGGCTTTTCCGTCCGCGTGAATCACGTGAACATGCGCCGGGGAGTGATCGTTGGGATAGATCACAACCCGGTAGCCATGCTCGGTAAACACTCTTGGCGACATACATTTAGCTTAACACGAATCAAGCCCCAGGAAAATGAAGTCACCTATGAAACCGTCAACATAGGGTTATGTGCCAGAATCGCGCCTGCGCCAGCTTAGCGCGAAAATCCGGCAATCTCGCTGACAGTTTACACCCCACTGGAGGGATTTTTCGCCAGCGCCGGGGATGCGCTCCTCCAGGGGGGATGACGCGGTAGTTGACACGCAAAGCGCAGGGTCTCTTGATGCTCAGGAGTCAGTCTTTATGTGATGAGTTTCGCGCTGATAAGCCGGTTGAGGCTTACCCGTTGTTCAGCGGCCTGAATAGCCAGCCTGCGATGTTGCTCTGGTGTGATTCGCACCTGGAATTTACCACTATAGCGTTTTTCAGCTATAGGCTCTGGTATAGGTTCGCCGTTGGTCGCCATATCATCTACTACCTGTTCCACCAGATCAATGATCCCGGTCAGCGCAGCGACCATATCGCTATCAAGGTGGGACAGGCTAGGAAACTCTGCACACAGCCCAACGTATTCCTGATCTTCTTCCGACCAGGTTACGCGGTAAGTATAGTGCTGAAGATTGACCATCGTTTCATCCTTTCAGTCGTTCGATTGCAGCCAGAACCTGTCTAACCTGGTACGGCTTGGCTTTATTCCCTTTTCCTCGCTGGATGTTCACGCGGGGATCGCCCGGCCAGGGTGTTCTATAGATGTGATGACTTCCCTTTTGTCTCGGCTCCCCGAAGTAATAATCACAGACCTTTACCAAGTCGTTAAAGCGCACATCGGCAGGGTTTTCCTCCATTGCGGCAATGAGTTTTTCTATCTGCGTCATAATTGCAATTCCCGGTAGATTTATAGTATCAATAGTGATACTACTCTGTCAACCCTGCACGCTTCAGACAACAATCCCTATGTTCAAATAACCCTATGAATTCCAGAAACCCACCGGTGGGGTATTGTGAGAGGTGAAATCTATCAAAATCGCCCTACGGCGCTCCTGTGCATTTCTGGGGGCAACTACCTAACTATCACGGGGATGCTTTGAGGAGCGCGTCAAGCCGGGTTTCTGGCGATTGCAACATGGCGATGGCTTCTAGGATGGTCGTGTCACACCGACTCCATGCCCTCATTGGCAATCCTGGCGTCCTCGATATAGCGGCGCGGCATCGCCAGCGAACTCCACCCGCCAGCCTCCTGCAACCGGATGGCGTCCACCCTGCCGCTCCGGGCGTGCTGCGTGGCCCAGAAGTGACGGCAGTCGTGGGCCGACAAACCCTCAAGCCCGCACAGAGCTTTTCCCAGGTCGCGTACACGTTTCGTAATCGCCCGCTCGCTCATGCCGGCGTCGGTCAACTGGCCGCTCTTGCGGCTCGCCCGCAGCAGCGGCGCGTCGAGCATGACGGGAACGTCGCCAGCCTCGAAGTAAGCGCGCATCGCCTTGAGGGTGTCCCGCGGCAGGTTGTGGGTCTGTATCTTGTCCACTTTGGGGCGGTAGAACGTGACGGTCCCGTCCTGTAAGTTGACACCGCCGACTTTGAGCAGAGCCGCTTCGCCGCACCGCAAGCCCAGGTCGAGCAGCAGGCACATCAGCAGGGCGTCGCGGCGTCCCTGCGGCGTGTCGTCATGGCGGAAGCTATCCGAGCCGCGCTTGAGCGTTTTTGCGTCGGCGACGGGGATGGTACGTTTTTAGTTCATCATCCCCCAGAACGTGGTAGGCACATGGTAGTCAGCCCATGAGGGCGTGATTCCTCGCTACACTTGACCCATCATTCGGCGAGATGAAAGGGTCAAAACGATGGAAGTGGAATGGATTTCCGCTCGCGCACGATTGCGTCATCTCATGCAGGCACACCCCGACTGGTCGATCCGCCAACTGCATCGCCAGATTGCCCAGGAACTGGGTTATTGTTTCGAGTGGACGCGCCAATGGTATCATCGCATCAAGGCGGCTGACCCCCATGATGAGCAGGTCTTGCTGAGCCGCTCGCGGCGACGTGAGACACCCTATACTGTGGTGAGCCAACAAGTGGAGGCCAAAATCATTCATCTGCGTGATACCCTCTCCAGAGCCTATAATCGGCGGGTCGGGGCACGCAATATTCTCTATCACCTGCAACAGGATGAATATCTGCAATGGTCGAAGGCTTACATCCCGACTTCCACCCGCACCATCACCCACATTTTGCACAAATACCAACGCATCCCCCGTCGTTCGCCTCCCATTCATATTCCCAGAAAACCGACTGACCCGATGCAAGAATGGGAAATTGACTTCACCGATGTGATTACCGCCCATTCCGAGACCACGGACCGGCAAGCCCACCAGGTGGAATCGTTTCATGTGGTCGATGCGGGCACGTCGATTGAGATCGCGACCCGGGTGGGGGATGATTTCAATGCCGAAACCATAATCAGCGTCATGACCGACGTGTTTCTGTCGGCAGGATTACCCAAGACAGTGCGTTTTGACCGCGATCCGCGCCTGGTGACGAGTTGGAGCATGGATAAGTTCCCGTCGGCCTTCATGCGCTTTCTGTTGTGTTTGGGGATCGCGCTGGACATTTGTCCACCCCGTCGCCCTGATCTCAAACCGTATGTAGAACGATTCATCCGCTCGTGGAAAGAAGAATGCGTCTATAAGCTGCGCCCAACGAGTGTGAACCAGGCGCAGCGGGCCGCCGATGACTATTCGACATTCTATAATTTGGAGCGTCCCAACCAGGCGCTGAGTTGTGGCAATTGTCCCCCAGCAGTGGCGCTGGCGCATCCACCTTATCTCCCCCGCTTGCCCCATAGGATTGACCCCGATGCCTGGCTGAAAGGCTATCACGGACACACCTTCAAGCGCCAGGTGCGCAGCAACGGGTCGGTGCGTGTCGACAAAACCACCTACTACGTGGGTCAGAAGTATCGGGGGCAGCGGGTCCTGTTGCGCCTGGATGCCGAGACCCGGCAGTTTGCCGTTTTTGTGGGCGGCACAAGGGTCAAACAGATGGCTATCAAAGGGCTGTACCACGGTGAGATGGCATTCGCCGATTACCTGGAGCTGATCCAACTGGAGGCCAGATCAGAGGAACGTCGTCTGAACCAGCGGCGTCGCGTTGCCTGATGGGGGTTTAGTGATCCACAAATCCATACAATTCAACCTGTCTTGCCCCCTGACCAGGCAGATGGATGTTATGCTGCCGGTTGATGGCTCGTTTCCGTGATAAATCCTCGTGTGAGACAAACTACTCCTACCACTCTTGGAAAACCCGCCGAACTCAGCGCTGGAAGTACAGAGCATTACCTCTGATTCGTTGGCTGACTACCATGTGCCTACCACGTTCTGGGGGATGATGAACTAAAAATATACAGGGATCGACACGTGCTGGCTCTTCTTGGCCGTCGCCTGGCGCGTCGTGGCGCGTTTTTCATCGACTTTTTTGGCTTCTTTGTGGCTGTAGCCCGTCACGGCCTTAATCAGCATGTGGGCGGTGGTGTCCAGCGCCCCGGCCTTAAACGCCAGCGCCGCATACCGCTTGATGGTGGACAGCGCCCGGTTCAATGAGCCGATGGCATAACCCTGCTTGAGCAGCGCCTGTTTGAACGCCTCGACTATTCCCCATGTCACCCCGCGCCAGGCTGCCGGATCGGCGGCCAGCGCGCCGCTATCCACCCCCACGCTCGCCAGAAAGTCCGTAAACAGCGCCAGGTCGCCCGCCTGCGCTTTCAGGGTGTTGGCCGCCTTGCGCTGGCGATATTCATCGAAAACGTGGGAAGCCGCTACATGATTGGCGGCCTGTCCTGCCAGTTCCAGAACGGTGATTTCGGCTTGCTCGGATGGCACGATATCGGTGGTCATGGTATCCCCCATCGGTACGGATAAGGTTAAATTATCGGTAGCTATATTGTCCCTGTCAATGCCGGGCTAAAATTCCCCAAAAACGCCGGGTTAAAAATCCCCAGATCAAGTGTTCGGGTCAGCCCTCCTTCCGTCCATCGGGTGTGCCTAACTCGGTGAAAACACCTGCCTTGAGCTTGTCCTTCAAGCGGTAACTCTGTCCCCGGATGTTGAGGGTATGCGAGGCATGGAGCAGCCGGTCAAGGAGTGCGGTAGCCAGCACCGAATCGGTGAAAATCTCGCCCCAATCGGCAAAGGATTTGTTGCTGGTGAGGATAATGCTGCCTTTCTGGTAGCGGCGACTGACGAGTTGGAAGAGAAACTGTCCGGCCCGGCGGTCAAGCGGGAAATAGCCCATCTCATCAATAATCAGCAGCCTGGGGCGTCCGAGCAACTGCAAACGTTGGTTGAGACGGTCGGTTTTGGCGTCGCGGGCGATTTGCTCCAGTAAGTCCGACATGCTGACAAAGGACACGCTCAAACCCTGCATAATCGCACTCAGGCCCAGGGCAATCGCCAGATGGGTCTTGCCGACACCCGGTGGTCCGAGCAGCAGGACGTTCTCGCCATGGGCCACAAAGCGCATGGCGGCCAGTTCACGCACCTGCTTTTCGTTGACCGACGGTTGAAAGGCGAACTCGAACTGGTCGAGGGTTTTGACGAAGGGAAAGTGAGCCTGGCGTGTCTTGACGAAAATATCATGTTCGGTGCGCGCCGCCACTTCCGCTTCGAGCAGCTTATCGAGAAACTCAACGTAAGTCCAACTGTGACTGGCCGCTTGTTCAGCCAGATGATCGAGGCAGTCGGGGATGCGATGCAGCTTCAAGGTCTGGAGAGCCTGTTGCACCCGCTGGTAGCTCAAGTCACTCATGGTGGCTCTCCTCGACCAGAGCGGCATAGACACTCAGGGGTCGCACTTCCACCTGGGGAGCAGCACAGACAATCACCAGCGGCAAGCGGGTGGTTGTCGGCGCATCGCTGAGCATCGGTTTCAGACTGTCATAGTGCAGCGGGTCAATACTGCGCTGCCGGCACCCCGACACCAAGCGGTGATGGGCGACCAACTCGCCCAGACCATTGACAATGAGCAGCTCCCCGCTTTCGGTTTCCTTGACCATCAGGGTGTGCCAGGCATAAATAGCCGGCACTGAGTAGTAATTGCCCTGGTAACTCACCAGGCAGTCCTTGCTGACGCGGCGCATGGCGACAATGCTGGTGTCGTAGCGCACACCCGGCAGGGCTTGTAACCCTTCGTATGGCAGTCGGCTGAATGGGACTTCGCCCGTAGTAGCGTGGATGCGCGGATTGGCAATGGTGTTGAGCCAGTTGAGCGCTTGCTGATTCAAATCCGGTATATGGCTGAAGGCAAGCCCCGGCCAGAAATTGCCCCGCACATAGCGCACCCCACTTTCCACTTTGCCCTTGGTCTGGGCGCGGTAAGGATGACAGGCCCGCGGACCAAAACCATAGGCCAGCGCAAAATCCAGATAGCGCGGATTCCAGTGGATGTTGCCCTCCCCGTCTCGGCTCAGCACGGCGCTCTTGAGGTTGTCATGCAGCACTTCACGCGGGACACCCCCGAAATACTCAAAGGCGTGCTGGTGTCCGCGCAAGAACCAACTCGTATCCAGGCTGGTGGTAAATTCCAGATACATCGTCCGTGACCAGCCCAGCGTCATGACAAAGGCATACAACCGCTGCCACTTGCCCTCGACTTCGAGGTAGCCAAAGTGACCCCAATCCACCTGCGCCTGGTGTCCAGGCTCGGTCTCAAAACGTACCGTCGCCTGGCTGCCCGCTTTGGGTGGGCGACGGTGTTGGACATATGCCCGCACCTGCGTCCGACCACCGCCATAACCCTGACTCTTGATTTCCACAAAGAGCTTATGGGCGTTGTAGACCCCCTCGCTCAGGCGTCGTTCCAGATAGTCTACATACGGGTCAATCTTCCGTCTTCGGGGTGGTCGCCGCTGGCGGACTTCCAGCGGTGCTTGCAGGGCTTTCCGCACCGTCTTCCGGTCTCGACCGGTCTGGCGGGCAATTTCACTAACGGATAGCCCCTTGTGATACAGTTCTTTGATCATGAAGCGTTCCTCCACACGTAACACCTTGGGCTCCTTACACACCAGACCAGGCAACCAACCTTCTTGGTCGGTAAGATAGCCCATTTCGGTTGTTAGATGGGGATTTTTATTCCGGCAATTCTGGGGATTTTATTCCCGGTGCTGACAGTCCCATATCCAGCCGTCAATTCCAAGCCGCCAGGGCGGCGAAATCCGAGGGGAATCCAACCAAAAACCCGCCACCATCGGCGGGTTCTCCATATTTGCACAATGGGAACCTGTGCCCCATTGAGTGACTCCGGTTGTTCTCAAAATCGGCGCGGTGGCCGGGTCGGTTGAGGATATTAACCGTTTTTCAACGTGTTACCTCGTTTTTTGCACTCGATTTGGTTTGTGCTCTGGTGCAGATCGTGTATAAACGGGAACTCAACAACTTGATGTCTGATTTAGGGATGGGAGAATATTATCAATTTGCCGACTGTCCCCAGAAAGGAAAAAACTGGCGGTCTCGACCTTTTGCACAACAAACGCTGTTTGGGGAGCTTTTTCACAAACAGGATTGATAAGATAGCCCGTCGAAATCCCCGTCGTTTTGTGACAACATATGGGGCGTTCCCTTTGCAATAAACCGCTGAGGTAACTCGTTGACTATTGTGTCCACTAGAGCTTATATCTGTATCCAAAAGACCCTCAATCCGACTTTTTCAACAACCTGACCCCACATGTCTCTACCATTTGTTCTAGACATCTTCTCGAATATAATGTTAATGGTAGCCTTTTGGTATAGAGGGAGTAACCAATAACCGACATGAGCATTCCCTTTGGATTGCGCTTTGCAGAAGCGCCTCGTCGTGAAACTGGTCTTGAGCCGAATGAACCGCTTTACGACCATGAAGGAGGTCTGTCATTTGTCATTGATGATAGCGGAAAACGGCAACCATTTGTCTTGTGGGCATGGGCGTCTGCGGGAGACACTAGAACCGGAACAACAACGAGGGATAAGGGAGATGTAGAAGATACAGACGAAGACCGCACCCCTCGAACCCAGACAATCACCGAAACGCGA
>Ga0214473_10012313_pt1 | contig 10043 bp, 9 predicted proteins | sample RVTome_7_FD_203509 | JGI IMG/M metagenome (GOLD analysis project Ga0214473, IMG submission 203509) | Soil microbial communities from uranium-contaminated site in the Upper Colorado River Basin, Wyoming, United States - RVT98D197 | ecosystem: Environmental > Terrestrial > Soil > Contaminated >... | reverse complement strand
GAAGTCCGGGTCCATCACCCGGATGTGCTCCACGCCTCGCGCGAGATCCTCGTCCAGCACGGCGGCACCGCCTTGCGCGACGGCTCCGGCGGGCTCCGGAGCCGAGGCGGGCCGGAGCGCTGCGGGAGTCCATTCCGCCCGCCCGTACGCCGACGCCGGCGCCGGCTCGGGCGTCCGACGCCGCAGGAACGAGATCACGAGCGCGGCGAGCCCGGCCATCACCAGGAGATCCATGAATCCGATACCTCCCGACATACCGCCCAGCCCGCCGAAGAGGAGCGAGCCCAGAAGTCCGCCCAGAAGGAAGCCGCCCACCATGCCGCCGAGCCCGCCGAACAGACCGGGCCGCGGCGTTTGCGTGAGGGAGCCGGGGCCTGGCGCCACCGGCCGGGGGGATGCCGGCGTCGATGGGGTGACCGGTGACGAGGGAACGCGCGGCGCCGAGTAGGAGCGCGAGCCGCGGCTCCCGCTCGAGCCGCCCCCGCCAACGCGCGCCTCGCTGAAGGACGTCAGCGCCACCCCGCCCGCCAGGATCCCGATCAGGCCCACCGCTACGATTGACCGCCGCATCGTTCCCTCCCCGCGCCGTCCACGAGCGCCCATCACATTAGATAGCATACCGGGACAGGGCGCCAGCGGAGGACCACGCCAGGCGGCGTCACCGCAGATCCTTCTTCAGGATCTTGCCCGTCGGGCTCTTGGGCAGGGCGGACAGGAACTCCACGGCGACCGGGACCTTGTAGGACGCCACGCGTCCCCGGCACCGCTCGATGAGCTCCTCCGCCGTCGTCGACTGGCCGGACCGGAGCACCACGCAGGCGCGGACGACCTCGCCCTTGACGGGATCCGGTCGCCCCAGCACCGCGGCCTCGGCCACGGCCGGATGCTCGAAGAGCACCTCCTCGACCTCGCGCGGGAAAACCTTGAACCCCGCGACGTTGATCATGTCCTTCACGCGATCCACGACGTGGAAGTACCCGTCGCCGTCACGGTGGCCGATGTCCCCCGAGTGAAGCCAGCCTCCGCGGAGCACAGCGGCCGTGCCCTCGGGCTTCCCCAGGTACCCCCGCATCACGTTCGGTCCCCGGATCACGATCTCGCCGAGCGTGCCGTCGGGCACCTCCCGGTCGTGCTCGTCGACGACTCGCACCTCCACGTTCTCGATCGGCGTCCCGACCGAGCCGGGTCGGTGGGCGCGCTCGTGGTTGTAGGTCGCGAACGGGGAGGACTCGGTGAGTCCGTAGCCCTGGGAGATCGGGAGCCCGGTGGCCGCTGTCCAGCGCTGCTCGACGTCGCCGGGCAGCATGGCCGCGGCGGAGAAGGCGAGCCGGAGCGACGAGAGGTCGTGGGCGGCCAGGCCGGCGGCCAGGAGGACGATGTACATCGTCGGCACGGCGTACAGGACGGTGACGCGGTGCCGGACGGCCGCGGCCAGGAAGTCGGCCGGCACGAACCGCTCCTGCAGGACCAGCGTCCCGCCGGCGGCCACGAGGGCGTTCATGATGAAGTTCTGGCCGAAGCAGTGGAACAGCGGCAACGCGCACAGGCCGCGGTCCTCCGCGGTCATGCGGAGGTGGTGCACCGTCGCGTAGGTGTTCGACACGACGTTGGCCTGCGTGAGCATGACGCCCTTGGGCCGGCCGGTCGTGGCCGAGGTGTAGAGAACGGCGGCCACGTCCTCGCGGTCGCCGTCGACAGCGCGAAGGGGCGGGTCGGTCGGGAGCGTCTCGAAGGCCACCGCGCCGGGCTCGCCGGTGCCCACGCGCACCCGGACGGACGGAGTCCCCCCGGGGTCCGGGAGCTGGGCGGCAAATGGCGGGCCGCTCAGGATCGCGGCCGCCTCGCTGTCGCGGACGATGTACGCCAGCTCATCACGCACGTAGGTGACGTTGAGCGCGACCGGCGTCACGCCGAGCTTCTGGCAGCCGTAGTAGGCGACCACGAACTCCGGCCGGTTCGCGAGATGGAGGCACACGCGCTCGCCGGGCCGGATCCCGAGGCGCGCGAGGCCGGCCGCCACCCGCCCGGCCTCGCGGTCGAGCTCCGCGTATGTGAAACGTCGATCCCCGAAGACGAGAGCCGTCCGCCCGGACTCGTGGCGGGCGCTCGCCTCGAGAAAGTGCGCGACGTTCATCCGAGGAGCGCGCGGATCTCCTCGGCCGCCGATCGCCGCCACTCGTCCCCGTGCTGGGCGCGGAGCTGGCGGCGCAGCTCGAGCTGCTTCTGGTCCATGTACTCCGTGATCTTCGGCGGGCGCTCGACGAAGCGGGCGACCTCCTTCATGTCCGCGTCGAAAAACACGAAGACCGGGATGGACCGGAAGAGTCCGCGGTTGAGGTACTGATCCATGAGGTCCGGGTTCTGATCGCGGAGGAAGACCCGCATCTCGACGTTCGGGGCCCCCTCGACCATGCGCGCGAGCACCGGGAAGTTGGTCAGCGCGTCCCCGCACCAATCCTCGGTGAGGACGAGGACGTTGAGCTTCTCGCGACGATCCGCGAAGACCGCCCGGTTCTGAGGCGTGACGTGGGTTGCCGCCATCGTCTCCAGGAACTTGTCCTTGTTGGTGGTCATCTGGTCGAGGTACTGCTGGAAGGTCATGCCCTGCGCGAAGCGCTGCCTGGTGACCATCGGGACCGGTCTCCTTCGTCGAGAGGTGTTCGCGAACGGTGGTGTCAGCGGAACTTGCCGAAGTCGAGCCGGGCCCGCAGGACCTCCTTCTGCTCCGGAGGCGCTCCCCTCACCACCAGCGTCACGACGCCGTTCGTCGGGAGCCCCTCGAGCGGGAACACGTACACGTTGCGCGCGGCGAGGCGGCCATCTTCCTGCGCCAATGGCGTGCGCTCGTTCTGGACGAAGGTCGCCTTGACCTCGCGGCCGTTCACCATGAGGACCGGCTGGTAGAAGCGGGCGAAGCTCCGGGAAGGTCCCCCGTGCATCGTGACCAGGAGCTGGATCCGCCCCTTGCCCCGGTCCATCTGCTCCTTCTGCTGCTTCTCCGTCAGCGACTCGCCCTTCATCGCGGCCTGCCGGGCGGCGAGCGCGAGCCGGGAGAAGGGGGTGCTGACGACGACGTCCTCGCCGCCGGGCAGCCGGAGCTGCCACTCCTCGGCGAAGTCGTCCTGCGTGATCGAGGCGATTCCCGCGTCGGTCGCCTCGCGGATCCCGGCCTCCGTCAGATCCCCGACCAGCGCCGGGGCGGGCCGGGGAAAGCCCCAGAGGAGGAGCACGGCGAGGGCAAGCGCCGCACCGATCCGAGCCCTGGTCCGCCCCGGCCGAGCCCGCGCGCCGCTCACAGCCAGTCGTGGCTCCTGAGGAACATGAACGCGCCCGCCGAGAGCCCGAACATGAGGACGGTCGCCGCTGCGATCCCCCACGGCTGCTTGAGCCAAGGCATCACCTCGAAGTTCATCCCGAAGTGGCCCGAGATGACGGTGAACGGCAAGCCGATCATCGCGAGCGCGGTCAGGCGCTTCATGACGGCGTTCAGTCGGTTCGAGGCCTGAGACAGGTAGCTCTCCAGCAGCCCGCCCAGGATGTCGCGGTTCGTCTCGGACGCCGGACGGACGGCGGACCACGCCGAAGTGCCCCACGTCAGGGGCTTCCGATCCCGGCCTCGCGGAGGTTGCCCACCAGCGCGAGACTCATGCCGTCCGGGTCCCAGTGGGCCCGTACCACCCGGAGCACGTCGTCGGCGGTGACGGCCGAGACGGTCTGGCGGAAGCGCGCGGGGTAGTCGAGGCCGAGGTCGAACCGCTCGATCGCGACGAGAAGATCCGACACGTCCGCCGCCGTGTCCATCCGCAGGGGGAAGCTCCCGACCAGGTACGAGCGCGCGCGCGCCAGCTCCTCCTCCGACACCCGCTCGCGGCGGAGGCGGACCAGCTCCTCCCGCACCACCGCCAGAGCTTCGCGGACCCGCGCGTTCTCGCTCTGCAGCTCGACCAGGAACAGGCCGGCCAGGCGGCCCGGCGCGTACTGCGCGTACACGTTGTAGGCGAGACCACGCTCCTCGCGGACGCGAGTGTACAGGCGCGAGGACGAGCCGCCGCCGAGGATCTGGCTCGCCACCAGCAGCGGGTAGAAGTCCGGATGCCTCCTGGCCACGGTCGCCTGGCCCAGGAGGATCGTGGCCTGAGTCAGGCTCCGCTGCACCGACTCGGTGCGCGAGGGCAGCCCGAGAGGCGCCGGGCCCGGCACCGCCGGGGCCGGGGTCGCCACGGACCACGCGCCCAGGCGCGCCTCGAGCTCCGTCCGGACCGCCGCGGCCGTGACGTCGCCCGCCACCGCGACGATCGTGCGCTCGGGCCGGTAGGCCGCCCGGTAGAAGGCCGCCACGTCGTCCCGGGTGATGGCACGGAGCGAGGCCTCGGTCCCGGTCACGGGGCGCCCGTAGGGGTGCTCGGGGAAAGCAAGCCGCCTCAGCAGGCGCGCCGCCACCGTTCCGGGATCCTCCTCCGAGCGCCTCACCGACGCCACGATCTCGTCGCGCTTTCGCTCGAACTCGGTCGCCGGAAAGGCGGGCCGCAGAAGGGCCTCGGTCAGGAGATCGAGGCCGAGCCCGAGGTCCTTCCGGAGCACGGAGAGCACTACCTCGCTCGAATCCCGGCCCCCCTCGCCCTCGAGGCTCCCGCCGACGAACTCGATGGCACGGTCGACCTCGAGGGCAGGCCGGGTCGCGCTCCCGCGGGTGAGGAGCAGCGCGGTCAGGCTGGCGACGCCGCCCTTGTCCGGGGGGTCGAGGATCGCTCCCGCCTCGACCGACGCGCGGGCGATGACGATCGGGATGCCCGGCCGCTCGGCGACGAGGACGACGATCCCGTTCGGCAGGGTGAGCCGCGCCCAGCCCGCGGCTGTCGCGGGTGCCGGCGCAACCGCGGATGGTGGCAAGGTCTGGGAACGCACCGGCGTGGCCAGCGCCGCGACGGCAGCGATCAGGACGACGCCCCTCACGGCGGCCAGACGCATGGCGGCATTATACCGGCTCTGCCATCGCCGAACCGGCCCGGCGCGGGGCCGCCTACCTGTCCAGGAGCGCGAGGACGGGCGCGAAGGCCTCGAGGCTCTCCAGCGTGTTCGGCTCGAGCCAGAGCTGCACGTGACCGATGCCCTCGCGCGCGTAGGCCCGGAGCTCCTCCGCCAGGCGTTCGGGCGGCCCGGCCAGGGGCTCGAAGGTCCAGTGTGCCGGAAGCGGTGGGGACGCGCCCTTTCCTGGCGCCATGTCGACGAACACGGCGGCCGTGCGGCCGAGCGTCGCCGGATCGCGCCCGACGTCGCGGCAGGCGGCGTCGACCCGGTCGCGAAGCGGGGCGACGCCGGCCGGGTGGTTCTTCGTGTGGGAGAAGTACGCGTTCCACAGGTCCGCATACTGGGCTAGGAGCCCGAGCATGCGCGCCCCGATCGACCCGATCAGGATCGGCGGGCCGCCGGGCCGGGGGCCCCGGGGCCGGAGCTCGCACTCGCGGGCTTCGTGATACTGGCCGACGAAGTCGATCTTCCCCTGGCGGAGCAGCCCGTGGACGATGCGGAGCCCCTCCTCGAAGCGGCTCACCCGGTGGTCGAAGGGGTAGCCGAACGCCCGGTACTCCGCCTCGTGCCAGCCGGCGCCGACTCCGAGGATCAGCCGGCCTCCCGAGATCTCCTCGATGGTGTCGGCCAGCTTCGCGAGATGCGCGGGATTGCGGAACGACATGCACGAGACGAGGGGGCCGATCTCGACGCGCGAGGTCACCGCGGCGATGGCGGCGATGACCGCCCACCCTTCCCACACGCCCTGCGAGGCCCGCCCCTCCTGGCGGAACAGCAGATGGTCCTCGATCCACACGGAGTCGAATCCGATCTCCTCGGCATGGCGCGCCATCTGGCTGATGTCGCCCCAGCGCGGCGTGCCGTGGCGTCCCTTGTCCACGGCGATCGGCAGCTCCACGCCGACCTTCAGCGGCCGTCGTCTCTCTCGGGTCACGGATGATCCTCCATCGTCGGTCCCGCCGCGCTCAATCGAGACTTCCCGCCACCCCAACCCCCCTCCCCACCCACTGGGGGAGGGGGGCTCGGAGGCTCGATTCGTGCCGGGATGCTCAATCCAGCGACTTGCGGAAGCGCAGCACCGCCAGGGTGAAGATCACGGCGCCGAACGCGACCAGAGGCCAGACGTCAGGCCAGAGGTCGGCCAGGCCGATGCCCTTCAGCACGATCCCGCGGATGATCCGCAGGAAGTACGTGATGGGCAGGATCCGCGCGAAGTACTGCGCTGGCTCCGGCATCCCTTCCAGCGGGAACAGGAGCCCCGACAGGTAGATGGACGGCAGGATGGTGAGGAAGCCCAGCTGCATCGCCTGCGGCACGGTGCGGGACATCGTCGACACGTAGATGCCGATCCCGAGGGTGCCCAGCATGAAGACCGCCGCGACCGCGTAGAGGAGCGCGATGCTCCCCCGGATCGGCACCGCGAACACGTAGTGCGCCACCACCAGCGCCAGCGTCATCTGGCCGTACGCGACGAGGAGGTTCGGCAGGATCTTCCCGAGCATGATCTCCCAGCGCTTGAGCGGGCTCACGACCAGGGCCTCGAGTGTCCCCCGCTCCCGCTCCCGCACCACGGCCACCGCCATGATCGTGATCGTCGTCTGCATGAGGAGGGCGCCGATGAGCCCCGGGACGATGAAGAGCGCCGACTCCTGGTCGGGGTTGTACCAGGCGCGGATGCGGACGTCGAGACCGGCCTCCGTGTCGAGGCCACCCCGGCGCAGGAGCTCGATCGAGCGATCGAGGCCGAGTGCGGTCGCCGCGTTGACGGCGGAGACGGCCACCTGCGGGTCCGAGGCGTCCACGATCACCTGGATCGCCGCGGCGCGACGGCTCCGAAGCCGCTCGGAGAAATCGGGCGGGATCACGATCCCCACCTTGGCATCGCCCCGGTCGATGAGCCGGGCCACCTCGTCGAGCGATCGCGCCTGGAAGCGGAGCGTGAAGTACCGCGTGTTCTGGAAGGCCTCCAGAAGCTTCTGCGCGTCGACGTCACGCGACTCGTCCAGAACGACCGTCGGCAGGTTCCGCACGTCCGTGTTGATGGCGTAGCCGAAGATGAACAGGAGGGCGACCGGGATGAGCAGCGCGAGCGTCAGGGACATGGGATCCCGCCGGAGCTGCACCATCTCCTTCCACATCATCCCGAGGAGGCGCATGCGCGATCAGAAGGCGCCGAGCTGCCGTCGCAGCCGCACCTTGCGCTCCTTGTCCACGAAGGAGATGAACACGTCCTCGATCGTCGGGGCGACCGCGCGCACGGACGCCTCGATCCCGGCCGCCCGCAAACGCTCGACGACCGCGGCCTCGGTGAGCCCGCGCTCGGCCGACACGACGCGCACCAGCGCTCCGTAGCGGACGGCTTCCTCGACGGCGGACCAGTCCCCGAGAACGTCGATCGCCCGCGGGGGCTCCGGCGCCTCCACCAGGAACACGGGCCGGCCGAACGCCTCGGCCTTGATCGTGGCGGGGGATCCCTGCGCGATCAGCCGCCCCTGGTAGATGAACCCGAGCCGATCACAGTGCTCGGCCTCGTCCATGTAGTGGGTCGTCACGACCACGGTGACGCCGCTGTCGGCGAGGCGCCGGATCAGCTCCCAGAACGTGCGGCGGGAAACCGGGTCGACGCCGGCCGTCGGCTCGTCGAGGAACATGAGCCGGGGCGCGTGCACGAGGGCGCAGGCGAGCGCCAGCCGCTGACGGTAGCCGCCCGACAGCTGGCCCGCCAGCGTGTCCTCGCGGCCGACCAGGTCGGCGAGCTGAATCATCCGGTCGATGCGCTCTCGCCGGAGCCGGCCCGGCACGCCGTAGACCATCGCGTAGAAGACGAGGTTCTCGGCGGCCGACAGGTCGTCGTAGAGGGAAAAGCGCTGCGACATGTAGCCGATGGCGGCCTTGATCCGCTCGGGCTCCCGGCGAAGGTCGATGCCGAGGACGCGCCCGCTCCCGTCGGTGGGCTCGAGGATGCCGCAGAGCATCCGGAGGGTCGTGGACTTCCCCGCGCCGTTCGGACCGAGAAAGCCGTAGAGCTCGCCCGCCTCGACCCGGAGGTCGACGTGATCGACCGCCGTGAAGGCACCGAAGCGCTTGGTGAGTCCCTCGGTCAGGACCGCGGGATCGGCCGACTCCACCATCGAGAGGGCGGCGTCTCCGATGGAGGCCCGCGGCTACCCGCCGGCGACGGTGACCGGAAGGGCGCCGAGGCGAAGCGCCTCGGCCCGGAGGATCTCCCACGCCCGCCGCACGTGGCGCTCCTCCGTCCGGATGTTGCCGATGGCGAGGCGGAGCGCGTAACGCCCGCCGAGGACCACGTGGGACAGGAACGCCTCGCCCGAGGCGTTCACGCCCTCGAGCAGCCGCTCGTTCAGCGCGTGGAGCCGCGGATCGTCGGAAGCCCAGACCCGGGGCCGGAGCCGGAAGACGACCGTGCTGAACGGGACCGGGGCGATGCGCTCCCAGTCCGGATCGCCGTCGACCCACTCGGCGAAGAGCCGCCCGAGCCGCATGTGCTCGGAGAGCCGCGCCTCGATGCCGGACCGGCCGAACGCGCGGAGCACCATCCAGAGCTTCAGCGCCCGGAAGCGGCGCCCGAGCTGCGGCCCCCAGTCCATGTAGTTCTCGACCGCCGTCCCTTCCGGCGTCTGGAGGAACGAGGGCACGAGGGTGAAGGCGCGCTTCAGCACGTCGGAGCGCCGGCAGAACAGGGCCGAGCAGTCGACGGGCGTGAAGAGCCACTTGTGCGGGTTGACGACGATCGAGTCGGCGCGGTCGCACCCGGCCAGCACCTCTCGCCGCTCGGGCAGGATGGCCGCGACCCCGCCGTACGCGGCGTCGACGTGGAGCCAGAGTCCCTCCCGCGCCGCGATGTCGGCGATCGCCGGCACCGGGTCGACGCTCGTCGTCCCCGTCGTCCCGACCGTCGCGCACACCGCGATGGGCCGCCAACCGGCCGCCCGGTCCTCGGTGATCGCACGAGCCAAGGCCGCCGGATCCATCCGGAACTCGGCATCGGTCGGGATCTTGCGGACCCCTTCCCGGCCCAGGCCGAGGACGATCGCGCCCTTCTCCACCGATGAGTGCGCCTGCTCGGACGTGTAGACGCGGAGGCGCGGGATGTCAGGGCGCCCGGCCATCCCCCGCTCCCGGACCTCGAGCCCGGCGGCCTCGCGCGCCGCGGCGAGCGCGCAGAGGGTCGAGATCGACGCGGTGTCGTAGATGACGCCGCGGAAGCCGGCGGGAAGGCCGAGGAGCTTCCGGAGCCAGTCGAGGACGACGTCCTCCAGCTCCGTGGCGGCCGGTGACGTGCGCCAGAGCATGGCGTTGACGTTGAGCGCGGCGCAGAGGAGCTCGCCGAGGATCCCGGGGGCGGAGCCGCTGATCGCGAAGTAGGCGAAGAAGCCCGGATGGTTCCAGTGGGTGATGCCCGGGAGGATCACGCGCTCGAAGTCCGCGAGGACCCGGTCGAGCGGCTCCGGGCCGTCCGGCGCCGACGCGGGCAGGGCGCCCCGAACGTCCCCGGGTTTCACGCGGGCCAGCACCGGGTAGCGCTCCGGTGCCGCGAGGAAGCCCGCGATCCAGTCCACCACCTCGTGGCCGTGCCGCCGGAACTCCTCGGGATCGAGGTCGCCGAGCGGTCCCGCCACCATCCCGTCGCTGGCCATCCGTCCCCCTCCGGTCAGTCCGTGGCGATCACGGCGTCCGCGGGCATGCCCGGCTTGAGCCGCCCGTCCGGGTTGGCGATCGCGATCTTGACCCGGAACACCAGGTTGACCCGCTCCTTCTGCGTCTGCACGTTCCGCGGCGTGAACTCGGCCCCGGAGGCGACCTCGATGAGGCGGCCCTCGAACGGCTGCCCGGGAAAGGCATCCACGGTGACGCGCGCCGACTGGCCGACCCGCACCCGGCCCAGGTCGGTCTCCGGAATGTACGCCCGGAGCCAGATGTCCCTGGGATCGACGAGTGTCACGATGGCCGAGCCCGGCGCCGCGGTCGCCCCAGGCTCGAGGCTCTTCCGCAGC
>Ga0214473_10012312_pt1 | contig 10043 bp, 13 predicted proteins | sample RVTome_7_FD_203509 | JGI IMG/M metagenome (GOLD analysis project Ga0214473, IMG submission 203509) | Soil microbial communities from uranium-contaminated site in the Upper Colorado River Basin, Wyoming, United States - RVT98D197 | ecosystem: Environmental > Terrestrial > Soil > Contaminated >... | reverse complement strand
AACACCACGTTGAGGGGGAGCCGGGCGGCGAGATCCGCGAGGAAGGCGGCGACGGACAGGGCGAGCTCCTCGGACTCGAGGACGCACGGCCCCGCGATGAGCAGAGGCGGGCATCCGGGGCCGACCCCGAACCGGTTCGCGATGGAGACCCGACGGATCACGCGTTCCCCCGCCTAAGGAGCGGTCCCCTGGCGGGCCCGGACCGCCGCCGCGCCGATGAAGTCGCGGAACAGCGGGTGCGGAACCAGGGGGCGCGAACGGAACTCGGGATGGAATTGGCAGCCGAGGAACCACGGGTGGTCGGGAATCTCCACGATCTCGACGAGCCGGTCGTCGGGCGACACACCGGTGATCCGCAGCCCCTTTTCGGAGAGCGCCTGGCGGTAATCGTTGTTGAACTCGTACCGGTGCCGGTGCCGCTCGGAGACCAGGCCCGCGCCGTACGCCTTCCGCGCGAGCGACTTCTCGACGACCTTGCACGGGTAGGCGCCCAGGCGCATCGTCGCCCCCTTCTCTTCCACGCCGCGCTGCTCGGGCATCAGGTCGATCACCGGGCACGTGCTCTCGCCGTCCAGCTCCCGGCTGGTGGCCGACGCGAGGCCGCCCACGTTCCGGGCGAACTCCACGACCGCCACCTGCATCCCGAGGCAGATCCCGAAGAACGGGATCCTGTTTTCCCGGGCGTACCGGGCGGCCGCGATCTTCCCCTCCACGCCGCGGGAGCCGAACCCCCCGGGGACGAGGATTCCGTCGACGCCCTTGAGCAGCGCCTCCGCCCCTTGCCGCTCCACCTCCTCGGAATCGACGTACCGGTGGTGGACCCGCACCTGGTGCGCGATCCCGCCGTGGGTGAGCGCCTCGTTCAGGCTCTTGTACGACTCCTTCAGGTTGACGTACTTCCCGACGATGGCGATGGTGACCTCCCCCGTCGGGTTCTTCCACCGCTCCACGACGCGCTCCCAATCTTCCAGGCGCGGCTCGCCCGCCCAGATGTTCAGGAGCTCCATCAACTTGTCGTCGAGCCCCTCCTGGTGGAAGACCAGCGGCAGCTCGTAGATCAGGTCGACGTCGCTCGCCGTGATCACCGCGTCCTCGGTGACGTTGCAGAACAGGGCGATCTTCCCCTTGATCTCCTTCGGGAGCGGCCGATCGGTCCGGCAGAGCAGGACGTCGGGCTGGATGCCGATGGAGCGCAGCTCCTTCACGCTGTGCTGGGTGGGCTTGGTCTTCAGCTCTCCGGCCGTCTTGATGTAGGGGACGAGCGTCAGATGGACGTAGAGGACGTTCTCCTTGCCGCGATCGCTCTTCACCTGCCGGATCGCCTCGAGGAATGGGAGGCTCTCGATGTCGCCCACCGTTCCGCCCACCTCGACGATCGCGAGGTCGTACCCCTTCGCCGCAGCGTAGATGACCCGCTTGATCTCGTCGGTGATGTGGGGGATCACCTGCACCGTGCCGCCGAGGTAGTCGCCGCGGCGCTCCTTGGTGATGACGGAGTGGTAGATCTTGCCGGTGGTGCAGTTGTTCTTCTTGCCGGTTCGGGAGGAGACGAACCGCTCGTAGTGCCCGAGATCGAGGTCGGTCTCGGCGCCGTCGTCGGTGACGAACACCTCGCCGTGCTGGAAGGGGTTCATCGTGCCCGGGTCCACGTTGATGTACGGGTCAAGCTTCAGCATCGTGATCTTGAGGCCCCGGGCTTCCATCAGGGCGCCGATCGAGGCGGCCGCGAGCCCCTTCCCCAGCGACGAGACGACGCCGCCGGTGACGAAGATGAATTTCGGCTTCACCGCCTTTTCGGCCCGCATACCCTCTCCTCCACGGCTTTCAGATCCTCGGGGGTGTCCACACCGACCGAGTCGTACGCGACGTCGACCACGCGGATCCGGTACCCCGCCTGCAGCACGCGCAGCTGCTCGAGCCGCTCCGCCTCCTCGAGGGGGGAGGGCCGCAGGGACGCGATGCGGAAAAGGAACTCCCGCCGGTAGCCGTAGATCCCGAGGTGCTTCCGGTACGGCCCCGTTCCCGTATCCCGGTAGTGCGGAACCGGGGACCGGGAGAAGTAGAGCGCGTCGCCCCTTGCGTCGACCACCACCTTGACCACGGAGGCGCGCGCGTATTCCCCCGGGTCGACCTGGGGGAGCGCCGCCGTCGACATCAGGACGTCCGGCTCGGCGAGCAGGGGCGCGGCCACCGCGTCGATGACCGACGGGTGCATCAGCGGCTCGTCCCCCTGCAGGTTGATCAGGATCTCCTCGTCCATCCCGCGGGCGGCCTCGGCGACCCGGTCGGTTCCGGAGGCGCATTCGGGGGAGGTGAGAACCGCCTCGCCCCCGAACCCGCGCACCACCGAAGCGATCCGCGCGTCATCGGTGGCGACAACGACGCGCGACGGGATCTTCGCGGCGCTCGCCTTGCACCAGACATACCATATCATCGGGCGGCCGTCGATTTCGGCCAGCGGCTTCCCCGGCAGCCGCGTCGCGCCGTAGCGGGCGGGGATCACCACCGCGACGCGGCTGCCCGTCCCTTTCGCGCTCACGGGAACAGGGGCATCGTCCGGAGCCCCTCCTCCTCGGGGAATCCCGACATCAGGTTGAAGCATTGCACCGCCGCCCCGGCCGCGCCCTTCACCAGGTTGTCGATGGCGGAGACGACCACAACCCGGCGGCTCTTCTCGTCCACCCGCCAGGCGATGTCGCAGAAGTTGCTTCCCCGCACGTCCTTCGTGGATGGAAGCAGCCCCGGCGGCAGCAGGCGGACGAACGGCTCTTTCCCGTACCGTTTCCGGTAGGCCGCCTCCACGTCCTTCGCGGTCACCTTCGCCTTCGCCATGGCGTAGCAGGTGGCGAGGATTCCCCGGACCATCGGCATCAGGTGCGGGACGAAGGTGATCGCCACCGTTTCCCCCGCCGCGAGCGACAGCTCCTGGTCCATCTCCGGGTTGTGGCGATGCATGGGAAGCCCGTAGGGCCGGACGCCCCCCTCGACCTCCGGGTAGTGAAAGCCGAGGGTCGGCCCTCGCCCGCCGCCGGAAACGCCGGTCTTGCAATCCGCCACGATCCCCTTCCGGTCGACGAGCCCTTCCTCGAGGAGCGGGTATAGCCCCAGGATCACCGCGGTGGGGAAGCAGCCCGGGACAGCGACAAGGCGTGTCTTCCGGATCCCCGCCCGGTGGATCTCGGGCAGGCCGTAGACCGCCTTCGCGGCGAGGGCCGGACTCTTGTGGGCGACCCCGTAGATCGACTCGTACAGCGGGATGCTGCGGAACCGGAAATCGGCCGACAGGTCGATCACCGGAATGCCCCTGGACAGGAGCGGCCCCACGACCGAGGACGACAAGGTATGCGGCAGGGCGAGGAAGGCGACGTCGAACTCCGCGGACAGAAGACGTTCCATCTTCCCGAAGGAGACGCCGGCAAGCTTCCCCTTGAACGGAGGGAACGCCTGCTCGAGGGGCTGCGAGGAGTACTGCTCCGAGGTGAGGACGGAGAGCTTTACCCCCGGGTGGGACAGGAGCAGCCGGATCAGCTCGAAACCGGTGTACCCGGTCGCACCGAAGATCGCCACACGCTTCATCCGTTTTCCCATCCTTCCCATTGTATAAGGTTTCGCCGGGAGAAACGCCCGCCGGCTCACCCCCCGGACAAAAAAGAAGAGGAAGGCGGGTTGCCCGGCCTTCCCCTTCGGGAGATCGTCCGATTCGGGGCGTCTTCGCCCCTTCCGCAGCTTACCGCTTGGAGAACTGGAACCGTTTCCGCGCCCCCGGCTGGCCGTACTTTTTCCGTTCCTTGATCCGCGCGTCGCGGGTCAGGAACCCCGCGCGCTTCAACTGCGTCCGCAGCTCGGGGTTCTCGATCTGCAGCGCCTTCGCGATGCCGTATTTGACCGACTCGGCCTGGGACATGGGGCCGCCGCCGACGACGTTCACGTCGACGTCGACGTTCGTGCGCCTTCCTGTCAGAACCAGGGGCTGCGTCGCGACCGCGCGAAGCGCCAGCACGGGGAAGTACTCCTCGAACTCCCGGCCGTTGACAGTGATGCGACCGGCCCCTGCCTTGATGTAGACGCGGGCGACCGCGGTCTTCCGTTTCCCCGTGGCGTAAAATTTTGCTTGAGCCATGGTGCGGTGGTTCCTCCTATTCGTTGACGGCCAAAACCCTCGGCTGCTGCGCCTTGTGCGGGTGTTCCGGCCCCACATAGACCTTGAGCTTGGTGAAAAGCCGGTCGCCCAGGCGCGTTTTCGGGAGCATCCCGCGGACCGCCCATTCCACGATCCGTTCCGGATGCGCACTCCCGAGCACTTTCTCGGGGGTGGTGGACTTGAGGCCGCCCATGTATCCGGAGTGACTGTAGTATACTTTCCCCGTCAGCTTCTTCCCGGTGAGCTTCACCTTGGCGGCGTTCACCACGATGACGAAATCGCCCATGTCGGCGTTGGGCGTGAACGTCGGCTTGTGCTTGCCGCGCAGGACGTCGGCGATTTTCGTCGCCATTCGTCCGAGCACCTTCCCCTCGGCGTCCACGACGTACCACGTCTGGTCGGCAGGATCCCTGGTCAGCATCTTCGTCGTTTTCATCGCGCAAACCTTCCCCTCGAAATCAAAAGAACATATTTAACAGGATGTGCCGGGCCGCGTCAAGGGGAAAAAGATGGCCCGATATTACAACATTTCCTCATCAAAATTTATTCTGCAGCGAGGACACTGATCGGCTTTCCCGGCGGAAAACACGATGTGATATCCCAATATCGCTTTACACTTCGGGCACCTGATTCCGATGTACATAAGTATGTTTCCGACAAGGAACAACGAAATCGCGCTATACAACAAATCCTTGAATAATGCAGCCGGCATATATTTTTCGGCAAACGCCAATATGGCCATCGCCGAAAACCCAACAGCCACCAAGGTTAAATACAATTTCTTCAGTCTATCTATTCTATCTCTTGGCTTCATCATATCCTTATCTGCGTTGATCTAACGCTCAGCCTAAGCTGCTGGCCCCAATATATTACGGCAGGCGAGCCGTCCGCTTCAGCCGGTAGTTAGGCCGCGAACCACAGCACTGCGATGAAATGACACGCGGTGCCGGTAATAACGAACAGGTGCCAGACGAAGTGGCTGTAACAGACCCGCTTGGCCGCATAGAACACCACACCCACCGTATATGCGATTCCACCAGCAAATAGCCAGAACAGACCCCACGATGGCACACGGAGCCACAACGGCTTTACCGCGATAAGGATGAGCCAGCCCATGGCGAGATACAGGCCCGTCGTGAGTTTCGGATACCGTACCCCTCCTACCACCGTAAGTACGACACCGGCAAGGGCCAAACCCCACACGAGCCCGAACAGCGTCCAGCCCCACGGACCTCGGAGCACACCGAGGGTAAACGGCGTATACGTGCCGGCGATCATGAGGAAGATCGCTGCGTGGTCAAGAACCTGGAATACTCGCTTGGCACGATTCCTTGGCAACGCGTGGTAGAGCGTGGATGTGAGGTACAGCAGCACCATTGCAGCCGCGAAGACGCTCGCGCCTACAATTCGCGCGGCGCCTTCATGCTGGACTGCAGAAAGAACAAGAACAGGGGCGGCAACTACCGCCGCCAGTAAGCCGACACCATGGCTGACGCTGTTTGCGATTTCCTCCCCTAGGGACTGCGTACGTTCTCGTAACGCGAGTGCTTTGATCATGACATTTCATCCTATGCGGTCTAACGCTCAGGCTGGGCTGCGGGCACTCACGATGTTTCCCGGGTGAGCTGTCAGCTTCAGCCTGTGGTTAGGCAGCGTTAAATTATTTCTGGTATGTCTAACGCAGTGCAAAGAGCTTTATTAAGCTCTTGTGTCTTCTTGAAAGGGAGCGCACCACCGTAGTTCGTCAATACCGATTTTGGCAGGCTGACCAACTCGTCGCAGTGGATACTGCTTTCATGCATTAGACCCGCCTCGATTCCAATTGCCACCTGGGTCGATAAGCCGTGATGAGATGTATAAACAGGAGCGCAAATGACCGTTGAAAAACGTGAGTCTAGAAGAATTTGTCGGCTGACAACAACAAACACGCGGGATTTTTTTGGGTCTTTTGCAGTGGGATTCGGAACGCGATATAGCTCACCACGTTTCATGGGAGCACCTGATAGGACAACACATCCTTTGCCTCCCGGTTCAGATGATCTGCCTGTCGATTGATGATGTCCAAGTCTCGGGCGTTCTGCCGGTCTCGGATCGCCTGAACCACATATGCCCTCACTGCCTTCTCGATGAAATCAGATCGGCTCTTATGCGGTCCCGACTGCTCGTCGATGACCTTCAGCAAATCTTCCGCCAGTGTGATAGAGGTCTTTATTTTCATACTACCAATATACTTCCATACTGTCCCCGCGGTCAATGGTCATCGTCGAAATAAAAAAGTCTGCCCAACGTTTGGCATGACCGGCAGACACCGGCCTGCCAGTGGCTGTCCGCTCGATGGAAGGGTTGGGCGTCGGCTCCACTAACGCGCTACCCAGCCACCACGATCTGGCCTGCTGCAACGACGACAGCGGCAGGTGCCTCGGGATGGACGAGCGATTGTGTGCTCGCTATGACGGATGCCCCGTGCTCGGCGAAGACTTCGCAGAGCATGGGACCCATAAACGCATCGGCCTGAGTGATGAGTACCCGTTTGCCTCGGTCGGAGAGTAGTACTTGACACGGGACCTCCTGTGGACGACAGCGCAATGCCTGTGCAGTGGAGTGCCTACGACGCCCAACGCTCAGGTTCAGCTGCGGGGCCTCCCCGTTTCCTATGGGCAGCCGTCAGCTCCAGCCTGTAGTTAGGCTGTTTGTGAATCTATTGCTACAAAGTCACCCTCAAATCCACCTACTTTTCTTTCATTACAGTGCAGAATAGAATTTATTTTCACTCTGGCGCGATTCTTTCGCTTTAGCGTAGTGATAAATTTTAACCAAACCGATGGGTCGCAAACAACAGATGAAGCTGTAAACATGCCGGTAATAGGGTGTTCGTAGGTCATCGTGCTTCTTTGAATCACGATGCGACTGTTTATGTTTTCATTTTTTAGTCGGAGATAGAGTAACGACCAGGCAGAAAGAATTGCCACAGCCGACGCACTTCCACCAAAAACGGTTTCTCGATGGTTAATGTTTGGAGAAAGGGGAGCAGCCAATTTGACACCATTCACTGTCGCTTCCAAGACCTCTACTCCCATTGCCTTCGAGATCGGGATGCGCTCGTGTAGATACTTTTGTAAGAATCCTACCGTTACCATTATTGGCTCTCCCACCAGCCTAACATCTGATCAGGCCTGTTGGTTGAATGCTCTTTGGTTATGTAGCGATACTATCCTTATGATTACATCCTCATTCGTGAGAGCCGGCACCTCCACGAATCATGGTCCAGAAACCACGCGGGTCCACAATCTTAATCGGCGCTTGTGATGCCATTTCCAACAGATCTGAATCGCCGGTCACGAGAACATCAGCACCCCCCGCCACAGCCGATGCAAGAACCCATCTATCGTCGGCGTCCCGGATTGGTAAGGGATGCGGCTCCGATGGCATTGGGACGACAATCTGCTCCCGTAATAATTGTTCGATAGAGGTAATAATCGGGGCTGGAATTTTGATCCGGTCGCGGAGAACCCGGCGGAGCTCAACGATAATGACCTCACCGGTGATCAGGTCGTGTTGCGCAAGGATATGTCGAAAGACGTCCGCGCACAGGCCGCGCGTCGCGAAAGCGCTCACCAGGACATTCGTGTCGAGGCAGACCCTCACGACACGGCCTTATTCACATCCTCGTCCGTAAGATATCCCCGCGCTTCCGCGAAGGGCAGGACCTGCCGGCGCAGCTGCTCGAAACGGATGATCGACAACTGGCGCTTGAGCGAGTCGCGGACTATGTCGCTTCTCGTACGGCCCGACTGCTTGCAAACCTTGTCGAGCAGCTTCTGGAGGTCCGGCTCTATGCGGATTGTGACGGCTGAAGTTTTCATGTCATACATTGTATGTCGTTCTTCGTCAACATGCAAGAGTCCACATAACGAACGGCCGCTCACCCGCACCGGGCTACACCTCCGATAACTGTACCTACCAGCAACGCACTACACTTTGGCAGCGTCGAGCATAGGTGATTACTCAAATATCCATGTCAGGCGCCCATCTTGTCTAGCATGTGATCTATGACCTTACTGTGCTCGTCCTGCGGACTGAACAGGATGACCTCGGCATCTTCGCCGACTTTTACCGTGTGTCCGGGCGGCCAGTAGAACAGGTCACCGCTTTTGATCAATTCCTGGGTGCCGTCTGCATACGTAACGGTGAGTTTACCCTGCAATAGGTAGCCCCAATGTGGACTTTGGCAAAGGTCGCCCTCCAACCCCTCGAGTAGCGGCGAGATGTCCGTACCGGTGCCGAGAGAAAAGTACTCGCCGCTGATCCTGCCGTACCCGGTCGCGTCGCCGAAATTCGTCTTTTGTCGGGCTACTGCCCCTGGTACGTTTATTCTAACTGGTATGTCTTCCTTGGCTATCCGCATCGTGTTTTCCTCCGTTTTGGTTGTTGTGATGGAAAAAGCAGTCTAACGCTCAGGCTAAGCTGCGGGCCGAGGGGCGCGCTTTTTTCTCCCCGCGGCCCAGGACTTTCTGTCTCCGCGGTAAAGCAAAAAGCGTGAACCGAAGGAGCCGCCGGCTTCAACCGTTAGTTAGACGCCCCTTTTTATTGGCTCTTTAGGCAATTGAGAGGTATGCCATACAGCCACGATCCATATTGTTTTATTTTGAATACTGTAGAAAAAACGATAGGGTAAAACCAATAATTCACGGTAGGGAAGTTTAGAAAATTCCGGAATGGTACGGCCAGATAATGGGTGTTTTTCTAACCTATGAAGTAATTCATTTGCCTTTTTTAGAAAATTTAATGCGGCTTCAGGATTTTCATTATGAATATATTTGGCCGCTGATAATAATTCGGTTTTCGCAGATGGAGTAAACCGAAGTTTCAAAGCATTACTCTTCTTTCAATAATTTGTATGCTTCTGCCAGGACCGTATCGAGATCATGCCCCTTACCTTCCTTAATTTCCTTTTCCCCACGTGCCAATAGCATAAGAATTTCTCTGTCATGCTCTGCGCGTTCATATTCCTCCGCGCTCACCATGACTGCGGCTGCTCGTCCCCTTTGAGTAATAAATATGGGCTCGCGTGAAGCGCGCACACGCTGCAGCACCCCAGCCGCATCCTGCCTTAAGTCCGTTATCGGAATAATATTCGGCATCTTCCCCATGTGACACCTCCTAATGTACCTCTAAGCGTATCACCAAAAACACCGTCAGTCAATATCGGCCTTCTCCCAATCGCCTTTATCATGTTTTTTCCATTTGCTTTGGGTGCGTCTAACGGCTCGACGATAAGCCGCGGGCGCCGAAGGCGACCGTATTCGGAAATCCAGATTTTGAGAGTGTGCGGTGGGAACCGGAGTGACGCTTGATCGTCCACCCGATTCGAAGAAGAGAGGCTAATACCTGCCTGGCGCGGCTACTCCGCCATTCACTCATGCGGCTTCAAATGAAATAGTCGTCAGCTCCGGTCCCGCCTCCCCGTTTTCTATGCGATCCGCGATCACTCGCAGTGCAAGTGCTTGGACTCGTAGTTTCGCCTCTTCGAGGGTTTTCCCATAGGACATCACACCTGGGAGTTCCATAACCTCAGCGATCCAACGCCCATCAACTTCTTGCTCGATCTCAACCAAGAATTTCATGGCCTCGACTCCTTTCCCCTTCGCACTATCTTACGCATTTTCCATATCGCTGGCGATAGCCGGCGAAGAGTACGAGAATCTGGCTAACGCTCATCATCAGCGGCGGCGCGTAGCGCCGTCCGCTGCATGCTGTTGTTAGGCAGCCTTCCGCGCGTCAGCACCGCGCTCTGGGCGGCAGCACAGCAACAGGGGGCCGTGTCTGCGAAGTGGTGATGGACACCAACCGCCCGGCAGATGTCACCAGCGGGTGTACGCCTTTTGCACCAGCGTGCGCACCG
>Ga0214473_10012311_pt1 | contig 10043 bp, 13 predicted proteins | sample RVTome_7_FD_203509 | JGI IMG/M metagenome (GOLD analysis project Ga0214473, IMG submission 203509) | Soil microbial communities from uranium-contaminated site in the Upper Colorado River Basin, Wyoming, United States - RVT98D197 | ecosystem: Environmental > Terrestrial > Soil > Contaminated >... | reverse complement strand
CCTCGGGTCGGGCCTTCGGGGTAGAATATGGGTGCGTGTGAGCTGAACCCTGAATTGGAGGCCAGACCGGAGCTTCTGGGCAGCCGCCCTGGCGCACGGCTGGCGCGGAGTGTTCGTGTCGTGAGCGCGACTTCCAATCAATCTCTAGGAGCCGGCGAGGTCGGGGTCATCCTCGATTCGGTGGCCGACGGCGTCTTCACCGTGGACGGCGAGTTTCGGGTGACCTCCTTCAACCGGGCCGCCGAGGAGATCACGGGGGTCCCCCGGGAAGAGGCCCTGGGCCGCCCCTGCTGCGAGGTCTTCCGGGCCTCCATCTGCGAGGCGCGGTGCGCGCTGAAGGAAACCATGCAGACCGGCCGCCCCGTGGTGAACCGCCCCGTGTACATCCTGCGTCCCGACGGCGAACGCGTGCCCATCAGCGTCAGTACCGCGCTGCTCAAGGACCGGCAGGGAAATGTCCTGGGGGGCGTGGAGACGTTTCGGGACCTGCGGCTGGTCGAGCAGCTTCGCGCCGAGATTGCTGGCCGGTACACCTTCGCCGATATCCTCAGCAAGAACCGAGAAATGCAGCGGCTCTTTGCCATGCTTCCCCAGGTGGCGGAAAGCGATAGCACCGTCCTGATCGAGGGGGAGAGCGGAACCGGCAAGGAACTCGTCGCCCGGGCCATCCACAACCTGAGTCCCCGCCGCGACGGGCCGCTGGTCACCGTGAACTGCGGGGCCCTGCCCGATACCCTGCTGGAGTCGGAGTTGTTCGGGTACAAGGCGGGCGCCTTCACTGACGCCCGGAAGGACAAGCCAGGCCGGTTCGCCCTGGCGGACGGGGGGACGATCTTCCTCGACGAGATCGGGGACGTCTCGCCGGCCCTGCAGGTCCGGCTGCTTCGGGTCCTTGAGGAGAAGACTTTCGAACCCCTGGGCGGCACCGCATCGGTGAAGGCGGATGTGCGGGTCGTGGCGGCCTCGAACCGGCGGCTGGCCGACCTCGTGAAGGCGGGGAGCTTCCGGGATGACCTGTACTACCGAGTCAATGTCGTCACGCTCACGCTTCCCCCGCTGCGGCAGCGGCGGGAGGACATCCCGCTCCTCACGGACCACTTCATCGCCCGATTCAACCGCCTCCGCGAGAAAGACATTTCCGGGGTTTCCCCTGAGGTGCTGCAGATCCTCATGTACCATGAGTACCCGGGGAACGTGCGCGAGCTGGAGAACATCATCGAGCACGCCTTCATCCTCTGTCCAGGAGGCCTCATCCAGCCGGAGCACCTGCCGGAGTCTCTCCGCCCCTCTGAGTCCGCTCCTCGGGCAGGGGACATCCAGAACCTCCGGGAGATCGAGGCCCGCTTCATCTATGAGGCCCTGAGACAGCACCAGTGGAATCGCCTGGCGACGGCGAAAGCCCTGGGCATCCACAAGACCACCCTCTGGCGAAAGATGAAGCAGCTCGGGCTCGTGCTCCCCGACCGGCACTAGATACGGTTGCAGGACCGCAACCCCTGAATTCCCCCTCTGGTTGCGGCTCCGCAACCGCGAAGGTTGTTGGTTCCCTCCCTCCCTTCCTCCGCGTTGCCATAACCCCAAGGATTTCCTGATACTTTCCGATCTCCCCACAAGAGGCGCCTGCTGGCACGGCCGATGCTCCCTTCGGGTGCGGAGGCGACGGGCCCATGCGGGTGGCGATTCCCTTCTGGAATGATCGCGTTTCCCCCGTGTTTGACGCGTCCAGGCGCCTGGTGGTGGTGGACGTCGAAGATGGATTGGAACGGGCCCGACACCAGGAGACTCTGCAGGAGGAGTTTCCCACCCGCCGGGCAAGGCAGCTCGCCCAGCTCGGGGTGAATGTCCTCATCTGCGGGGCGATCTCTCGACCGCTTGCGACACTGCTAGCCGCCTCGGGCATCACGGTGATCCCCTGGACGGCCGGCCCCGTGGATGAGGTGTTGGCGGCGTACCTGGCGGGACGGCTGCCCGATCCGCGCTGGATGATGCCCGGCTGTGGCGGCAGGCAGCAGCGGCATCGGGGCGGCTGCGGACCGCGCGGAAGGAAAGACGGGTAGCCAGTCGAGACTGCCCGGGTGTGGGTGACGACGATGAAGATCGCGATCACAACCAGTGGCTTCGACATGGACGCGCCGGTGGATGTGCGATTCGGTCGGGCGAGGGGTTTTCTCACCGTGGATACGGAGACGGGGAATGCCCGGTACCTGGAAAACCGCGAGGGGTTGAGTGCGGGGCAGGGGGCCGGCATCCAGGCGGCGCGATTGATGGCAGCGGACGGGGTGCAGGTGGTCCTGACCGGCCACTGCGGGCCGAATGCCTTTCGGGCTCTCCAGGCGGCGGGCATCCGCGTGTATACCGGGGTGACCGGAGGATCGGTGCGGGAGGCGGTGGAGCAGTTCAAAGCGGGAGCCCTGCGAGAAGCAACGGCGGCGGATGTGCAGGGACACTGGTGAGACGGACGTCCGCCGGAACGGTACACAGGAGGGAAAGACCATGCCACGCGGAGATCGAACTGGACCGATGGGCCTTGGCCCGATGACGGGTCGGGGCGCCGGCTACTGCGCCGGTTTTGGGATGCCCGGCTTCATGAGCGCGATGGGGGGCCGGGGATTCTGGGGACAAGGCGGTGGTCGCGGGTGGCGCCACTGGTTCCATGCCACCGGCCTTCCCGGCTGGGCACGCGCCGGATGGGGCCTGCCGGCGTGGGGAGCGGCGCCGTATCCATACGCGGCGCCCATTGCGTCGGAGGCCGTGGGAGAGGCGGAACTCGAAACGCTGAAGGCCCAGGCCGGCTCCCTGGAGCGCACCCTTCAGACACTGCGGCGGCGCATTGCGAAACTCGAAGGCGAGCCGGAGTAGGCTGCCGGCACCCGGCGGGAGGGCCTGCCCCTCCCCTGGGCATTTCCGGGAAACCCTCGCACATTCCGAGGGCCGGAGGAGGGAAATGCTATGCCGCGCGGAGACGGAACCGGGCCCACGGGGCAAGGCCCGGGAACAGGTCGAGGAATGGGACGTGGCGGGGGCCGGGGGCGGCAGGGGGGCTCCGCCGCGGGGCCGGGTGGCGACTGCGTATGCCCGCGCTGCGGGAAGACGGTGCCGCACCGGCGGGGCGTTCCCTGCTTCCAGATGGAGTGCCCTGGCTGCGGCGCGGTAATGACCCGCCAACGCTGACAGTCTTCCGCAGATAATCACAGTGGTTGTCATCCTCCGCGGAAGGGGTGGCGGGCCTTGTCCTCTGCGTGCACGGTCGGCCTCATCCGGGATTGAAGGGGTGCCTTCATGCGGATTGCCATTGCCAGTGGCAAGGGAGGCACGGGCAAGACCATCGTGGCCACGAATCTGGCCGCGACCCTTGCCCAGGACGATTACCCTGTCACCTTCCTCGACTGTGACGTGGAGGCGCCCAACGGTCATATCTTCCTGAAGCCGGAGATCGTTTACCGCGAGACTGTTTCCATCCCGGTTCCCGAGGTGGATGAGGCCAGGTGCACGCGGTGCGGCCGCTGCGGTGAGTTCTGCCAGTACAGCGCCATCGTTTGCCTCGGGAATACCGTGCTGACCTTTCCCGACCTCTGCCACGGCTGCGGCGGGTGCAGCCTGGTCTGTCCCGAGGGGGCCATCCGCGAGGTGCCCCGGACGATCGGGGAGGTCGAACGCGGAGCGGCGCGCGCCCTACGCTTTGTCCAGGGACGACTTTGCATCGGCCAAGCCCTCGTCCCTCCACTCATTCGGGCCGTGAAGAGGAATCTTCCCCGGACAGGAATCGCCATCCTGGATGCGCCCCCAGGGACCTCCTGCCCCGTGGTGGAGACGGTTCGGAATGCGGACTTGGTCCTCCTGGTGGCGGAACCGACGCCCTTCGGTCTCCACGATCTCCGCCTGGCGGTGGAGACGGTGCGGGCTGTGGGGCTGCCCCACGCTGTGATGCTCAACCGGGTCGGCCTGGGCGACGATGGGGTCCAGCAATACTGCGACCGGGCGGGGATCCCGATCCTGCTGGAGATCCCGGACGACCGGCGGATCGCCGAGACCTACTCGCGCGGGGAGCTGGCGATCCGGACCATTCCAGCTTACACCGGCTGGATGCGCGTCCTCTTCGAGAGGCTGCGTCACGAGGCCCTCGTATGAAGCCAAACAATGCGGTTGGACCGCAAAGGACGCAAAGCACGCAGAGAACCCCCCGGATATTTCTAGGGCTGGGGAGCCGGAATCCGCGAGGAGGTTCCGAAGATTCTGGACAGTCGTTTGTCTTGGATTTAGTGAGGTTTGCTTGCGCTCTGCGGTCTCTGCGCCCTCTGTGGTGAAATATTTGGGATGAAGGAACTTGTGGTTTTGAGCGGCAAGGGGGGCACGGGCAAGACGAGCCTTGTGGCGTGCCTGGCGGCGCTGGCCCAGAGGAAGGTCCTCGCCGACTGTGACGTGGATGCGGCAGACCTGCACCTGGTCTTGGCCCCGCGCGTGCTCCACCGGGAAGAGTTTCCAGGAGGCAGGCAGGCCCGCATCCTGACCGATCGGTGCGATGGCTGCGGAGCATGCATGGAGCACTGCCGCTTCGATGCGATCCGCCTGGATGAAACGGGGAGCAGGCCCGGCGTGACGGCCTACCGCGTGGATCCGATGGGCTGTGAGGGCTGCGGGGTGTGCGTCCAGGTGTGTCCCACGCAGGCCGTCGAGCTGCCGGCCGTTGTGGGCGGGGAGTGGTATGTCTCCGAGACGCGGCACGGTCCCATGGTGCATGCGCGATTATGTCCTGCCGGGCATAACTCGGGGAAGCTGGTTACCCTCGTTCGCACCCGCGCCAGGAACATCGCGGAGGAACGACACCTGGACCTGGTGATCGTTGACGGCGCGCCCGGCATCGGCTGTCCCGTGATCGCGTCGGTGGCGGGAGCCGACCTGGTCCTGGCGGTGGCGGAGCCCACCCTCTCGGGAAAACACGATCTCGAGCGGCTGGCGGCCCTGGCCGCCCATTTCCGCGTGCCGCTCCTCCTCTGCATCAACAAGGCGGACCTGAACGCCGAGGTGGCCGCAGCTATCGAGGGTTGGTGCCGGGACCGCGGGATTCCAAGCGTGGGGAGGATTCCCTACGATCCGCAGTTCACGCGGGCCCAGGTCATGGGAAAAAGCCTGGTGGAGCTGGGGCACGGGGCAACAGTGCGGGCAATTCACGAGGTATGGGGGCAGGTCGTCAGGTCGCTGGAGGGAGAGCGGTGATTGCCGAGAGGATCCGGCGCCTTCTCCAGGGGGAGGCGGCTGCCACACGCGTTGTCGATGCTCGCATCGGCCTCGGATACACCGCAGTCCTCCTGGAGACGGGGCAGGCCGGTGTGGCCTATACCTGCCGGGAGGATCTGCCGGCGGGATGCTCCCCATTTTCCGGCGATCGTCCTCTGGCCGGCCGGAGCGCGGACGAGCTGCTGTTCTATCTTCTCTCCTCCAACTCCCTGGAGCGGGCGGTCGGATTGGCCACAGCAAACGCCCTGCTCGGCACGCGCGAACCGGGGGCCCTCTTCGAGGGGGACGTCCTGGAGGCCCTCCGCCTGCAATCCGGCGACCGCGTCGGGATGGTGGGCTATTTCGGGCCGCTGGTCTCCCGGATCGAGAGCCAGGTGGCCTCCCTGACGATCTTCGAACGGTCGCGGGGATGGACGGCCGGTGTACAACCGGCCGAGCGAGCAGTTGATGTTCTGCCGAGTTGTACGGTGGCACTCATCACCTCGACCACGCTGATCACCCAGAGCCTCGAGCCGCTGCTCGAAGCGGCGGGCGGCTGCCGGGTCGTGGCATTGCTGGGACCATCCACACCCCTCGTTCCCGAGGCCTTCACCGGAACGCCGGTCACGTGGCTCTCTGGGATCGTCATCACCCACCCTCAGGAAGTCCTCCGCGTCGTGAGCGAAGGGGGCGGCACCCGCGAGTTCTCGTCGTACGCGCGCAAGGTCAATCTCCGGATTTCTCACCGGGAACCGCGGCAGGCAAGAACGTTCCTGGAAGACCCCAGCGGAGCGGCAGGGTCCGGAGGGCCCGCGGTCGCGACGGGACCCGGACACGGCCGCTAGCCTGCCGTGAAGCGGCAAGAGGAGGATCCGGCACCCATGGAACCAAGGCATGCAGCGCGGGCTCCCCATCATCCGCCCGAGGCGGTGGACAGGACCGACGAGCAGCTCGCCCAGCACATGTGTCTCATCGCCCACAAGATCATGGTCCTCTCCGGCAAGGGCGGCGTCGGCAAGAGCACCGTGGCGGCGAATCTGGCCGTGTCCCTGGCGGCGGCCGGCCGGCGGACGGGCCTGCTGGACATCGACATCCACGGACCCAGCATTCCCAAGCTTCTCGGTCTGGAGGGGGCACTTCTCCCCGGACCGGCTGAGATGTTGCTTCCCATCTCGTTCAACGAGAATCTCAAGGTGATGTCCATCGGGTTTCTTCTGCCTGACGATCGGGAGGCGGTGATCTGGCGCGGCCCGATGAAGCACAAGCTCATCAAGCAGTTTCTGGCGCAGGTGGAGTGGGGAGAGCTGGACTATCTGGTGGTGGATTCCCCGCCCGGCACGGGGGACGAGCCCCTGTCCATTGCCCAACTGGTGCACGGGACGGACGGCGCGGTCGTGGTCACCACGCCGCAAGAGGTCGCCCTCAGCGACGTCCGGAAGTGCGTTACCTTCTGTCACCGGGTCGGCCTGCCGGTGATCGGCGTGATCGAGAACATGAGCGGCCTCGTCTGCCCGGAGTGCGGCGCCCGGATCGCCCTCTTCAAGGAGGGTGGGGGCGAAGCCCTCGCGCGCGAGATGGGCGTCCCCTTCCTGGGCAAGATCCCCCTGGATCCCCGGATCGTTGAGGCGGGTTATGCGGGCAAGCCGGACCTCGCCCACGGAGTAGGCGGCGAGACGGCCCGTGCCTTCCGGCGGGTCGTCGAGCACATCCTCAAAGGAGATGGGGGCGCCCCGGCTCCGGAGGGGACAGCCGCCAGGGACACGAAAGGAGGCAGCCGGTGAAGATTGCGGCGATCACCGATGACGGAAAGACTGTCAGCCAGCATTTCGGGCGGGCCAGGTATTTCCTCGTGGTCACGGTCGAGGATGGGAAGATCGTGGGCCAAGAGCTGCGGGACAAGGCGGGGCATCATACCTTCGCCCCGCAGGAGGGGGTGGGGCACAACCACGCCGCGCCTCACGGGTTCGATCCCGCGAGCCAAGGCCGCCATGGGCAAATGCTCGCCGTCATCGCCGACTGCCAGGTGGTGCTGGCCGGCGGCATGGGCCAGGGCATGTTGCAGAATCTTGCGCAGGCGGGCATCCGTCCGATCCTGACGGAGGTGCGCAGCATCGAGGAGGCCGTTCATGCCTTCTTGGAGGGGAAGCTGGTGGACCGGTCCGAGCGGGTTCACTGACGTGTGTCGGCGGTCGCCCGCCTCTGGCCGGACAAGGGGGATGGTGATATGAGTGCGCAGGAACACAAGAGTGGCAGCACTGAGGAGCGGGGGACCGAGGTGGAGGAGTCCCGGGCCGAGAAGCTGCCGGCCCGTCAGGGTCCCAGGGATGAAGAGTCCCTGGTCGTGGAGATCGCCTGGCTGATCATTGATGGGGCCAAGCTCTTCCGGCGCATGCGACGCATCCTGGCGCGGATCTGAGCCTCTGGTGATGAGCAGGCGGGCGCTGCGCCGGCGCTACTACGACCTCTTCGCCCGGGTCTATGACCGGTTCGTCGCATGGCATTCCGGCGACCCCACCGGTCCCATGCGCAGGGTGCTGGCCGAGCGAGTAACATCGGGTTCGGTGCGGCGGGCGATGGATCTCTGCTGTGGCACCGGCGCGGTGACGAGGGCGCTCGCGGAACGCGCTCCAGTGGGAGCGCTGATTGTGGGCGTGGACTTTTCCCGCGGCATGCTCGACCGGGCCCTCATCGCGGCGCGGGAGGCCGGCCGGTCCGGTATACGCTGGGTCCAGGCGGACGCGACAGACCTGCCGTTCAGGGCCGGGACATTTGATGCCGTGACGTGTGCTTACGCACTCTACGAATTGAAGGGGGCGGCGCGCGTCGCCATGCTCCGCGAGGTCGCCAGGGTCCTCTCGCCCGGCGGACGCTTCCTGGCGATGGAGCACGAAGTTCCGGAACGCTCCGTGCCCCGGCTCCTGTTCTACCTGCGGCTCGCCGTCATCGGGGCGGAGGGCGCCCGGGCATTCCTGGGCGGGGAAGTTCACGAGCTGGGTCAAGTATTCCAGGAGGTGGGTAAAGACGTGATCCCGCCGGGAAAGAGCAAGATCCTCATTGGAACGAAAACAACGGGCTGAGCCAAGAGCCTGGAGCCGAGAGCCGAGGACCAAATATCCACCTCCTGACAGCGCAATCCCCTCGGGCGGTCCCTCTCCCCTGGTGCGGGAGAGGGGTTGGGGTGAGGGGGCAGAGGTGAGTGACCGTGGCCATGACTGATGTGAGGGGAAAAGAGGAGCACGTTTCATGAGTGTAGTCTACGGCCCTGTACCCTCGTGGCGCCTCGGGCGGTCCCTAGGGGTGGATCCGCTCGGAGGAACGCGAAAGCGGTGTACGTTTGACTGTTGCTATTGCCAACTTGGCCCCACGCCGAGCGGCCCGGTGCTGCGGGATGCCTGGGTGGGCGCCTCCGCCCTAGGGGAGGAGTTGTGGGCAACGCGGCAGGTCCCGGTGGACTACGTTACCTTCTCGGGGATGGGCGAGCCCACGCTGGCCAGCAATCTCGGGGAACTCTTCCAGGTAGTTCGCGAGGTGCGGAAGACGCCCCTGGCCGTCCTTACCAACGGTTCCCTCCTCGATGTTCCATCTGTCCGGGCGGCATTGAAGCTGGCCGACTACGTCATCGCTAAAGTGGACGCAGCGGACGACGAGGTTTTTCTGCGGATCAACCAGCCACGCATCCCCCGCCTGGCTTCAGAGGCCGTAGAGGGTATTCGGACGTTCCGCGCGATATACGGGGGTCGCCTGGCAATCCAGATGATGTTCGTTGCCGGGAATGCTGCACAGGCCGAGCCCCTGGCGGCGTTGGCACGCTCGCTGATGCCGGATGAGGTCCAGCTCAACACGCCGCTCCGTCCCTCACCCGTGCCGCCTCTTTCCCCGCCCGAAATGGCGGCGATCGCGCGAGTCTTCCGCGGACTCCCCGTCGTCCAGGTCTGCGAGGCGAGGCGGATGCCGGTCGTCCCGCTGGATCGGGCCGAGACTCGCCACCGGCGCCCGGAGTGGGACGATGCCGTGGCCGCGGTCGCTCGGGGAAGGCAGAAGTTGCACGTGGCGTTCGTCGGCAGCCGACCTGTCACACGAAAGGGGGAGGGCAGCAGACCCCGCAGGGGGTGAGGGGCATTCAGGACCTCTGGGAGCATGGGAACGGCTGGCTGCAGTGAACAGCGAAGGAATCTCCATCGAGGGCAATCCATGAGAATCATCCGCTACCGGAAGGACCGGCAGATTGGCTACGGAGTCTGGGAAGATGATCGCATCCGCGAGGTGTCTGGATCGCCGTATGGTGACTGGAAGCCGGGGACGGCGGTTCACCGGGTCTCCGACGTCCGCCTGCTCGCTCCGGCGGAGCCGACGAAGATCCTCTGCGTGGGTCTGAACTTCCGGGACCACATCGAAGAGCTGGGCAGGGAGATGCCGAAGCTCCCCAGTCACTTCCTCAAGCCCCTGACCGCCATCATCGGTCCCGAGGACCCCGTTCTGCTCCCCCGGGTGGCCCGGCAGGTGGATTACGAGGGAGAGGTGGCCGTTGTCATCAAGGACAGCATCAAGGACGTTCCCCCCGAGGAGGCCCTGGTGCACGTCCTGGGCTACACCTGCTTCAACGATGTCACCGAGCGGGAGCTGAGTGAGATCCCGGGCCAGCTTACCCGATCCAAGGGGTTCGACACCTTCGCCGCCTTCGGGCCCTGCATCGCCACCGACCTCGATCCCTCGGGGCTCAGCGTCCGGACCTCCCTGAACGGCCGATTGATGCAGGAGGGGCGCATCGCCGACCTGATCTTCTCCATTCCCTTCCTGATTCACTACCTGTCCCAGTGCATGACCCTGTT
>Ga0214473_10012310_pt1 | contig 10043 bp, 2 predicted proteins | sample RVTome_7_FD_203509 | JGI IMG/M metagenome (GOLD analysis project Ga0214473, IMG submission 203509) | Soil microbial communities from uranium-contaminated site in the Upper Colorado River Basin, Wyoming, United States - RVT98D197 | ecosystem: Environmental > Terrestrial > Soil > Contaminated >... | reverse complement strand
GCGCCCTCGGGCACGGTGACCGAATCGCGCGGGCCCACCGCCACGATTCGGTTGTCCGTGATGACGACGTCCGCGTTCTCGATGATCTGGTTGCCCTTCATGGTGACGACCCTGCCGCCCCGCAGCACCACGCTGCCGCGCGGCACGTCGCGCGGCATCCCGACCTCGATCTTGACTTCGGCCGGTTTGTAGGCGGCGGTGTCCGCCCGCGCGCTGTCCAGCTGCCCCGCGCGCAGCGAATCCGCCTGCGCCCGGATGGCGACGGCCCGGGCCCGCGCCTCGTCGGCCGCCCGGAGCAGGGAGTCGGCCTTGACCTGCACCGAATCGCCCTCGAGCCGGTTGACCCGGGCGCGGAGTGAATCCGGCACGGGCGCGTTGGCCTTGGTGAGGCTGTCGAGCGTCTTGCGGGAGGTCTTGAGGGTGTCGAGCAGCGCCCTCACCCGCAGGGCCCGGCCCACCGTCTCGCGACCCGCCCGCTCGGTGCTGTCTTCGGCGGTCTCCACCCGGGAGAGGTCATAGGTGAACACCGCGTTGCCAATGGCCCACTGCACCCGGGCTCCGTCGGCCGTCCAGGACGGGAACTCGCCTCCCACATCGGTGAGCTGCCGCACCGTGACGGGTGCCGAGGCCGGGTTCGCCACCATGACCGACGGCACCGGCCCGCCGATCTCGGGGATCTCGACCGTATAGATGTGGCTCCCCACTTGAGCCAGCGCCCGGCCGCCCTTGGGGGAGATCAGCACCAGGCCCGCCGGCGGCGGGGGCCCGGCCTCCATCGGATCGGCGGGTCTCACTTCCGCGATGTCAGGCATCAGCGGAAACACGCGGCGGGGCAGTGCTTCGTACTCGTCCGGATGCGGCGTGCCGGCCGGAAGCGGCGCTCCCTGCACCCGGAGATGCTGCTTGACGTCGGTTCCGTCCCACCGGAAGGAGACCAGTCCCTCGATGGGGCTGTAGGCGTAGATCCGCTCGGGCTGGTCCATCCGGAAGTGCATCACGTCCCGGCTGCCGGTGGGGGCGATGAGCGTCACCTCGCCCCCCGCCGCCGGCACCCACACGAACTCGCCGCCCAGGGGCCCGAAGAACACGTCGGGCGCCCGCTTGAGCTCGCGGGCCGCCCCGCGGCTCGCCACCACCCGCCGGCCGTCCGGCGACCACGCCGGGCTGTAGTACAGGGCCGGCACGGTGGTGAGCTGCTGGGGTCGAACCGTGCCGTCGCCGCGGGCCTTGACGACGTGGCCGCCGTCCTGGTCATCCCAGGTAACGAACGCCAGCCAGGCGCCATCGGGCGACCACGTGGGATGGAACTCGCCCACGTCCGCGTCGCTCACGCGGCGGGTGGCCCCGGTCGCCAGGACCTTGACCCAGAGCCGGTCGAAGGCGGTGAAGGCCATCCGCTTGCCGTCGGGCGAGGTCACCGGATGCCGGATCTGTCGCGCCGTGACGCTGGCGGTGGTATCCACCCGGTAGGCGAACTTCACCTCCGGCCCGATATCCACCTTGGCCTCGGCCTCGAACGGAATCTTGACCGGCGCGCCCGAATCGACCGGCACCCGCCAGATCTCGCCGCCGTACGACACCACGATCGAGCGGGAGTCGGGCAGGAAGCTGTAGCCCGGCAGCACGTCGAGCGGCGCCCGCGACTCCATGTCGTCGCGCTGCACGGGATACGCCAGCCACCGCTCTTCGCCGCTGGTCAGGTCCCGCAGCCTGAGGCCGGTCTGGGCGTTGTCGCGCGTGCCGAAGACCAGCCACCGCCCGTCAGGGGACACCGCGGGGCGGAATCCCGAGCCGTAGCGATTGGTCATCAACGTGGACTGGCCGGTCTGCCGGTCGTACCGGAACAGCTGGTACTGGGGGAAGAGCGCGTTGTACTGCCAGTCGCCGGCCCGGCCGGCATACCAGATGTACCGCCCATCCGGGGTGACGGCCGCGCCCAGCGTCTTGAGGGCGGCGGGCGCCCGGATCACCGGCATCGGGCTCCGCCGCTTGACGTGCACCATCTGGAGCTTGGCCGCACCACCCAGGCCGCCCGACCGGCTCACCACGATGTGCTGGCCGTCGGGCATCCACTCGGGCGAGACGTACAGGGCCCCGTTCCCCGTCGTCACCTGGGTCGTGTCGGTGAAGTCGAGGCGCAGGGTCCACACGTTGTCGCCGCCGCTCCGGTCGGACACGAACGCGATGGTCTGGCCGTCCGGACTGAAGCGGGGCTGGGCGTCGTACGCCAGCCCCTCGGTGATGCGCGTCGCCTTGCCGCCCGCGATGGGCAGCGTGTACAGGTCGCCCAGGAGGTCGAACACGATGGTGCGTCCGTCCGGGCTCACGTCGAGGGACATCCACGTCCCGGTCGTGGCGGTGAACGTCGCCTTGCGCGCGGCCGCGAGCGGCAGCGGTTTGGGGGGCTCCCGGCGGCCGCCCGGCCCGCCGGCCGGCGGCGGCCCTTGGGCGGGAAGCGCGGTGGCCGTGGCGGCCAGGAATGCGAGCACCAGAGTCTTGGCGGTCATCGGGCACCTCCCCGGACCCCGGCCTCGACCACCACGGGCGACGCATGGCGCCACGTTTCGTCGGGGGCGGGCCGCTCGCGGGGCCAGATCTCGTTGAGGGTATCGCCGTCGTAGAGCCGCCCGTTCTTCATCACGTAGCGGATCGTGTTGCTGTTGCGGATGTTCTCCAGCGGGTTGGCGTCCAGCACCAGGAGGTCGGCCAGCTTTCCCTGCTCCAGGCTGCCCACGTCGCGACCCAGGCCGATGGCCTCGGCGCCCAGCACGGTGGCGACCCGCAGGGCGTCATGGTTGCTCATGCCGCCGCTCTGCACCGACCACAGCTCCCAGTGGTAGCCCAGGCCCTGCAGCTGCCCGTGACTGCCGATCCCGGCCCGCCCACCGGCCTCCACCAGCCGCTTGGTCCAGGCCGCGTGTTTGCGGAAGGCGTATTCGTCCTCCCGGAACCAGCCGCCCGGCCCGGGGCCGGGGTTCCGGCGCCGGATCTTGAAGTCCAGCTCCTCCTTGGGCGTGAAGTGCCGGAGCTTGGCGTCGCCCACGTTGTTCTCGTGGGTGTAGTAGTAGTTCTCGGCCCACGGACCGCCGTACGAGACGAGCAGGGTGGGCGTGTTGGTGGTCTGCGACGCCTTGAACAGCTCGACCACGTCGTCATAGGCGGGGATGATCGGCATGGTGTGCTCGATGCCGGGATACCCGTCCATGGCGTGGGTCATGTTCAGCCGGTAGTCGAGCCCGCCCTCCGTGGTGGGCATCAGCTTGAGCTCGCGGGCCGCCATGATGAGCAGCTGGCGCTGCCGGCGGTTCCCCGCCATGTACATCTTGAACGTCTTGGTGTCGTAGTAGTCCGAGTAGCGCCGGAGCACGTAGCGCGCGTGGTCCAGATTGCGGATACCTTCGGTCCAGAAGACGCCCGGACCGGTGGAGTAGACCCGCGGGCCCGGCATCGCCCCCGCCTCCACCAGGTCGCCGTACGTGAGCACGTCGGTGGTCGCGGTCTGCGGGTCGCGGGTGGTGGTGACGCCGTAGGCCAGGTTGGCGAGGTAGATCCACGGACGGGTCCAGTGGAGCCCCCAGAGATTCCACATGTGGGCGTGGGTGTCCACGAACCCCGGCGTGATGGTCTTGCCGGTCACGTCGATGACCCGCGCGTCCGCCGGCGCCGAGCCCCGCGGGCCCACGCTGGCGATGCGGTTGTTGCGCACCACGACGTCGGCGTTCTCGATCACTTCGGGACCGCGCATCGTGATGACGCGCGCGCCCCGGAGCACCACCGTCCCCTGCGGCATGTCGCGGTTGGCGGTCACCAGCACGCGCAGCTCTTCGGGCCGGTACGCCGTGTCGGCGTCGGCCCGGTCCAGCCGGTAGGTCACGAAGGCGTTGCCGATGGACCAGTGCACCGTCCGGCCGTCGCGGCCCCAAGCCGCGAATTCGCCGCCGATGTCGGTGAGCTTCCGGACCGGCATCGCCGCGCTGTCCGGCCGGGTCACCATCACGGTCGGGACCGCACCGCCCACCTGGGGCACGGTCACCACGTAGACGTCGTTCCCGATCTGGGCCAGCGCGAGGTCGCCCTGCGGCGCCATGATGACGAGATCGGCGGGAACCTGCGGGATCTGCGGCTCCCGGCTGAAGTCGCGCGGCATGATCAGGTCGGAGGTCTTCGAGAACTCGTAGCGCGCCAGACCGGCCGTCATCGGCAGGCGCCAGATCACCCGGAGATGCTGCTTGAGGTCGGTGTTGTCCCACCGGGTGGAGACGACCGCCACGGGCGCCGGCTGACCGGGCACGGGCGGCGCGTCGGGCGGCACGAACCCGTAGCTGTACACCCGCTCCGGGTCGCTGGTGAAGTGGGGTCGGGTGCGGCCGGCGGTGGGGCCGATGACCGTGACCTCGCCGCCCTCCGCCGGCACCCACACGAACTCGGCCCCCAATCCGTCGAACACGAACGGATCGATGGCGTCTTTCAAGTCGCGCGCCGCCGCGCGGATCGCCACGATCCGCTTCCCGTCGGGCGACCAGGCGAGCTGCTGGTAGTAGGCCGAGGCCCGGGTGAGCCGGGTGGGGCGGCCGCCCGCCACGGGCACCCGCATGATGTGCCCGTCGTGGTCGTCCCAGGTCACGAAGGCGAGGGCGCCGCCGTCCGGCGACCAGATGGGGTAGAACTCGCCCGTGGTCTGGTCGGTCAGGCGGCGCGGCGTGCCCTGCGGCAGGTCCATCACATACACCCGGTCGAGCGCGCTGAACGCCAGGCGCCGGCCGTCGGGCGAGGGGACGGCGTCCCGGATCTGCTTCACCGTGAAGGTCGGGCCGTCATCCACCGGATAGTCGAACTTCACCTCGGGGCCCACTGCCACCTCGGCCTGGGCCGTGAACGAGATTTTGGTCGGGGTGGAACCGTCCACCGGCACCCGCCAGATCTCGCCGCCGTACGACAGGACCACCGCCTTCGAGTCGGGCATGAACGAGTAGCCCGGCAGCACGTCCATGTTGGCCACGGATTCCTGCTCGTCCCGCTGAATGGGATAGGCCAGCCAGCGCTCTTCCCCCGTGGCCAGCTCCCGCAGCCGGAGGCCGGTTTCGGCGTCGTGCCGCGCCCCGTACGCCAGCCATTTCCCATCGGGCGACAGCGCCGGCCGGAAGGCCGAGCCGTACTGGTTGCTCATGGTGGTGCGGGTGCCGGCTTCGCGGTCGTAGACGCCCAGCTGGTACTGGGGCAGCACGGCGTTGTACTGCCAGGCGCCGTTCCGCTGGGCGAACCAGACGTACCGGGCGTTGGGGCCGAACGCCGGTCCGAGCAGCCGGAGTCCGCCCAGGCCGCCGGCCATCTCGAGGCCGCGCCCGCCTTTCACGTGGTAGAGCCAGATCTTCTCCAGGCCGAACGGCGTGCCCTTGGACACCACGACGTAGTTCCCGTCCGGGGTCCACTCGGGCGACAGGAAGGCGGCGTCCACCCCGGTGGTGAGGGGCCGGGGCGCTTCAGCGCCCAGGGTCAGGAGCCAGAGATTCTCGTCGCCGCTCCGGTCGGACACGAACACGATGCGCTTCCCATCGGGGCTGAACCGGGGCTGCATGTCGTGCGCGATACCGTGGGTGAGCCGCGTCGCGGTCCCGCCGCCGATGGGGAGGGTGTAGAGATCGCCCAACAGATCGAAGGCGATGGTCTGGCCGTCCGGACTCACGTCCAGGGACATCCATGTGCCCTTGCTGGCGGTGAACCGGGCCCAGCGGGCCGGCGTGAGCGGTAGACCCGTGTCAGGCGGCGCGGGGGCCTGGGCCCAGGCGGGCGCGGCCGCCACCAACATGACGAGACCGAGGCTGCGAACGGGCGAACGCATAGGCGACTCCGGAACGGTGAGCGGGCGATGCACGGTGAAACGGCGCCGTCCAACGACAAGGGCGAAAAAGTAGCTCGGAATAGGCGACTGGGGCCAGTGGCGTGCGACGAGCCGCCGGCAGGGAATGTCAGGTTCGATGCACGAAGCGCCAGAAAGGATGCACGGGATGACGGGATGGGGGCCTGAACCGGCACCATCATCCCGTCATCCCGTCATCCCGTTGGGCGATTATCGGCCGCCCGTCTGCGCCCGCTCGTTGTTCAGCTCGGCGATGTTGACGTCCCAGCGGGTATCGCCCAGCAGGTGCCGCACGAAATACTCGGCCCGGAGCCAGAACCAGTAGTCGCTCATGTTCCCGTAGCCGTGGCGCTGGCCGGGGAACACGAACAGGTCGAACCGCTTGTTGGCCTTGATGAGGGCGTCGGCCACCCGGAAGGTGTTGGCGTGGTGCACGTTGTTGTCGATGTCGCCGGTGGTGAGCAGCAGGTGTCCCTTGAGATTCCGGGCGATGTCCGAGTTGCGCTCGATGTCGTACTCGAAGGTCGTGCTGTCGCCCCGGGTGACTTCCTTGACCCCGTCGTGCTTCTCCGACCAGTTGAGATTGTAGACGTCGTTGGTGTGGTTGCCCGAGGACGACACGGCCACCTTGAAGAAGTCGGGGTAGACCAGCATGGCGGCCGTGGACATGAACCCGCCGCCCGAGTGCCCGTAGATCCCCACCCGGTCGATGTCGATCCAGTCGTACCGGTCGGCCAACTGCTCGATGGCGGTCTTCTTGTCGGCCAGGCCGTAGTCGCGCAGGTTGCCGTAGCCGAAGTTGTGGTACCACTTGGACCGCGCCGGATTGCCGCCCCGGTTCCCGATCGTGATTACGATGAAGCCGAACTGCGCCAGCGCGGTCTCGGGCGCGTTGGTCGAGAACGACTTCGCCACCGACTCGGTCTGCGGCCCGGGATACACGTAGGCGATGATCGGATACGTGCGGGTCGAGTCGAAATCGAACGGCTTGTACATCACGCCGTAGAGGTCGGTGACCCCGTCGGCCGCCTTCACCGTGTAGGGCTCGGGCGGCTGATAGCCCGCCTCCCGGAGCTTGGAGAAGTCGGCCTCTTCCAAATCCAGGACCTTCCGGCCGGTGGTGGCGTCGAACACCACCGACCGCGGCGCCGTGTTGACCCGGGAATAATTCTCGACGAGGTACCGGCTGGACGGGCTTAGCCCCGAGCCGCCGCCGCCGAACCCGCCGCCGCCGCCCCCCCCGCCCCCACCGGCCACCTGGTGATCGAAGTCGCCCGGATCGAGCAGCGTGAGCCCGCGGCCGTCCAGGCCCACCCGGTAGACGTGCTGGTAGTACGGGTCCTCGCCCCGCTCCCGGGCGTTGGCCTGGAAGTACACCAGGCCGCGCGTCTCGTCGATGCCCTCGATCCCGCGCACCGAGAACGGACCCTCGGTCAGCCGGTTCTTGAGCGTCCCGTCGGGCCCGAAGCGGTAGAGGTGGGCCCAGCCGTCCCGTTCGGACCACCACAGCATGTCGCCGCTGCCGAGCAGCTCGAGGTCCTGATGCTCCACGTAGGTGTTGAGCCGCTCCTCGATCAGCACCTTCACGTCACCCGTGGCGGCGTCGGCCACGCAGACGTCCACCTTGTGCTGGTCGCGGCTCCGGCGCCAGAAATAGAGCTGGTTCGAGTTGTCGGCCAGCCACAGCGCGCGGCGCGGCTCGTCGCTGTCGGGATAGATGAACTGCCGGTCGTTGAACAGGCCCACCCGCTGGTCCTTGAACTGCTCGGCCTTGACCTTGGTCATGGTTTTGGCCGCCACGTCGTAGACCAGGACCTCCTGCTGGGTGACGTCCTTCTCGCCCGGCATGTCGTACTTGTAGGTTTCGAGCTGCGGCCGCTTGTTGCCGACCGCATGGATGACCCACAGGGCGTTCACCTTGCGCTGGTCGCTCCGCACCAGGGCGAAGCGTTTCGAGTCCTTGGACCAGGTGACGTTGGCGCGCCGCCGCCAGGCCAGGCCCTTCTCGCGCTCCTCGTCCGTGTCACCGAAGTCCCGGCCGCCGTAGTTATAGAACTCTTCCCCATCCGTGGTGAGCTGCGTCTCGACCGTCTGGACCTTCTGATCGGCGCTGTCGGCTTCGGCCCCGGTCTTCCCTTTCCGGACATCGAGCGCCTTGCGATACTCGTCGGCGGACATCGAGTACAAGTTGAAGCGCCGCACGAAGACGATGGTCTGCCCGTCCGGCGACACGTTGGCCCAGGGCGGATGGCGGTCGGGCTCCTGCCAGTCCGCCAGCTCGCGCAGCGTCTGGGTGCGCACGTCGTACTGGAAGTGGAAGACCTTTTTCTTGGGCCGGGGCCGGCCGCGCCGCGCCGAATCTCCCCGCTGCCGAAGGCTATCTTGTTGCTGCCGCACGGTGTCCTGCTGCCGGCGCACGGTGTCCTGCTGGAGCTGCTGGTCCTGCTGCTGCCGACCCCGCTCGGCGTCGGCGTCCTGGCGCTCCTCGTCCTGTGACGACTCGACCTCGAACTGCAAGGTATTGGCGTCGAGGAACTTGATGGACCGGATGGGCAGGTGTTGCCCGTCCCAGGGATCCTTGGTGATCCGGGTGAGCTCGGCCGCGATGCGATCGTTGTCGAAGATCGTCTGCCGGGTGCCCGTCGCCGGGTCCACCAGATAGTACGACCGCCCCACCGCCGTCTCCCACTGATACCAGAACCGCTCCGTCCCCTCGATCCACCGCGGGGCCGCGGTGGTGCTGTAGATCATCCGGGTGATCTTGTACGGAGCGAACCGGGCCGCGAGCCGGTAGTTGGCCGGCCCGGCCTCCGCCTGTGCGCCGGACTGCGCCGCTGCGGGTGCGCTCCCCGAGAAGGCGACCGCGAGCAGCAGCCACACGGTACAGGTACGCCACGACGGGGGCGGACGGAGCGGCAGGCGACGAGGGGCCATGTGCGCGTTCTCCTGGGAATGGATGGGACGCAATGTCCAATGTCCAATGTCCAACATCCAATGCCCAAGGTCCGCACTTCTACAGTTGGATATTGGACATTGGACATTCACTGGCCATTCTACGAAGAGCCCAGCCCTGCCGTTGAGCCGCACCGCCTAGCGCGGGCCGGCAGGCAGGTGCTCGAACAGATACCGGGTCAGCAGCCCGTACACGTGTCGCGTGGTGCCGGGCCCCTCGAAGATCCCGTGCGACCGATTCGGGTATGCCATCATGGTGAACGCCTTACCGTGCTCGACCAGCATGTTGATGAGGGCCTCGGTACCCTGGTAGTGGACGTTGTCGTCCCCGGTCCCGTGGACGATCAGCAGGTTCCCCCGGAGCTGGTGGGCAAAAGTGATGGGGGAGCCCTGCTCGTAGGCCTCCGGACTCAGCGACGGCAGGCCGGTGTAGCGCTCCTGGTAGATCGTGTCGTAGTACCGGAGATCGGGCACCGGGGCCACCGCCATGCCGGTGTGGTAGATCTCGGGGTAGCGGAACATGGCGTTGAGCGTGCTCGACCCGCCCCCGCTCCAGCCCCAGATGCCGATCCGCCCGGCATCCACGAACGGGAAGCTGTCCGCGACCGCCTTGACGCCCATGGCCTGATCGCGCGAATTCACCACGCCCATCTGCTGATAGATGACCTTGCGCCAGGCGCGCCCCCGCGGCTGGGGCGTGCCCCGGTTATCGAGGCTCATCACCACGTAGCCGTGGTCGGCCAGGTACTGGTGCCACAGTGTCTGGGTCCCGCCCCAGTTGTCGGTGACGGTGGCGCCCCAGGGCTCGCCGTACACGTGGAACAGCACCGGCCACTTCTTCGCGGGGTCGAAGTCGCGCGGCTTCTGCATCCAGCCGTCGAGCACCGCGCCGTCCACCGTGCGCACCCGGAAGAACTCGGTGGGCCGCGGCTTCACGCCCGCCACCTGGGCGCGGAGGGCCGCGTTGTCTTCGACCACCCGGACGTCCCGGTGCGCCGGCAGCTCGACCACGGTGACGACCGGCGGCGTCTCGGCGGTGGAGGAGGTGTGGAAGGCGAGCGCGCCGTCGGGCGACACGCTGTATCCATGCCAGCCGGGCTGGCCTGTCGGGGTGAGCCGCTCGGCCTTGAGGTCGCCCGTGAGCCGGGCGCGGAACAGGTAGCGGCGCGTGGGCTCGGTGGGGGAGGCGTAGTAGTAGACCCAGCCGCCCCGCGGATCGATCCGGAGCACGCTG
>Ga0214473_10012309_pt1 | contig 10044 bp, 7 predicted proteins | sample RVTome_7_FD_203509 | JGI IMG/M metagenome (GOLD analysis project Ga0214473, IMG submission 203509) | Soil microbial communities from uranium-contaminated site in the Upper Colorado River Basin, Wyoming, United States - RVT98D197 | ecosystem: Environmental > Terrestrial > Soil > Contaminated >... | reverse complement strand
TTTATCTGAGCAATTTTTATAAAAGGAGGCCTAGGGTGGTGAGACTCGAAGAGATTGAGAGAAAGGTCTGGGAGGAGGAAAAACTTTTCCTCATGAAGCAGGTGGGTATTCTTTTGATTAAGAATGATGCGATCAAATTCGGAGATTACATTCTGGCCTCCGGTAAGAGAAGCCCTTACTATGTTGATTTGAGACAGACCATTTCCAGCCCGATCACGATGGACTGGATCGCAAATTCCCTGGGCAGGATCATTTTGAACGAGATCGGGAAGGATAAGATCGATCGGGTCCTGGGAGTGCCCACTGCGGGGATTCCTTTTGCTACGGTCGTGAGCCAGAAACTGGGAATTCCCCTGAACTACTATCGCCAGGCCCGCAAGGAGCACGGGGTGAGAAAGAAGATCGAAGGCATCCTCCAGCGGAACGATCGGGTCCTCATCGTGGATGATCTTATCACGACGGGCGAAAGTGTGATTGAAGCAGCGGAGGTGATAAGAGAGCAGGGGGGGGTGGTCAACGAACTGGTTGTTCTCCTTGATCGTGAACAGGGAGGGCAGGAGAGGCTTCGGTCCTCCCGGATCGAACCCCATGTCCTATTCAAGATATCGAGTGCGATGACATGGCTTCATGCGGTAGGATTGGTTGAAGATAAAACTTTCGAGACGGTGAAAGCATATATCGAGGAAGAGAGCAAGGCCTTCCAGGCATCTCCGTCGTGACAGTTTCAACCCACGCATCCATCATGGCCGATCAAGATTGACTCCAGAATACTTCCTTTGTAGAATGGTTTGAAGACCCTACGCCTCGTCCGGGACTTCGTCCGAGAGAGGTGGCCCCTTCTGGGCATTTTTCTTTCGTAGGGTCGGCGTCCCCGCCGACAGACAGGGCAGGCGGGACGCCTGCCCTACGAGATCAAAAATAGATGGCCCTAACATCGACAATGTTTTGTCGATATGGAGGCGCTAAGGGTCTACGCGGGCGAAGTGCTGCCGTGGATTCTCTTGAGGAAAAGGGCCTTTTGTCTTATTGTTCAAAGGGGAATAAACAAAATGACCGCCTACAGAGCAGCGACGTTCGGATTTATCTTTCTTCTCTCCGTTACGGCTATCTCATTAACTTCAGGACAGGAAAACCTTCCGGCCATTATCAAGAAGATTGAGCCATCCATTGTCGTTGTTCTCACGTATAACAAAGAAGGAGCAATCCTCGGCCAGGGAAGCGGCTTTTTCATCAGTAGGGACGGCGATGTGATCACAAACCGCCATGTCCTTCAGGGGGCAAATCGAGCTGAGGTGAGGACGTCAGACGGAAGAGTCTATCCCATCATGAGGGTCCTGGCCGAGGACAAGGAAGGCGACCTGATTCGGATGTCCGTCGGAATTCCAAAGGATGCGGCTCAACCCCTGCCGATCAGCTCCTCGTTTCCGGAAGTGGGGGAACGTATTCTCGTAATCGGAACGCCTTTTGGACTTGAAAGAACGGTCTCGGAGGGCATCGTTTCGGCCGTTCGGGAAGTCCTTGAATTGGGAAAGATTATTCAGGTGACTGCACCCATATCCTCGGGTTCCAGCGGCAGCCCTGTGGTCAAGCTGAACGGTGAAGTGATCGGAGTCGCAACGTTTTTTCTCATGGCGGGACAGAACCTCAACTTCGCGATCCCCGGTCAAAGGATTTCACGCCTGACACCGGGTACAGGACAGACGCTTGCTGAGAGGGAAGGAAGAAGGGAGGAGGAATCGATTACCGATGCGGCAAAGTTTTACGCGATAGGCCTTCGTTATCTGTTGGCAGAGGATTGCGAGAGGGCCCTTCCTTATTTCATAGAGACTGTGAAGAAGAACTCGAATCATGCCGGAGCTTACTTTCAGATTGGGTACTGCAGCGGCAACCTCGGTCGTTATCAGGGGGCAATCGCGGCATACAGACGATCCATCGCCCTCAAGCCCGAGGAGGCTGGAACTCACAATAACCTGTGTGCGGCTTATGCGAAGCTCGGACACTATTCCGAGGCGATCGAGACCTGCCAGCAGGCCATTCGTTTAAGTTCCGCCCCTGCGGAGGCCTATAACAACCTGGGCTGGTCTTATCACCAGCTCGGACGCTTTCAGGAAGCAGCAGAGGCATGCAAGGAAGCGATTCGTCGGAAACCTGATTTTGCTCTGGCCCATTATAACCTGGGTAACAATTATGCTGACCTCAGGCAGTTCGAAGAGGCGATTGAATCTTACAAACAGGCGATCCGGATCAAGTTCGATTATGCCGAGGCCCACTTGAACCTGGGTGCAGCCTACAATGGGACCGGACGGCATGAAGAAGCCATCGCATCATACAGACAATCGATTCGCATCAAACCCGGTTTGGCCGCAGCCCATCTCAACCTGGGAATGACGTACCTGAGAATAGGCGATCGGGGTTCTGCACTGGAAGAATACAAGATTCTTAAAGACCTGGATTCAGGTAAGGAGTTTGCCAACAAGCTATTCAACCTGATTTATGAATGATATCTCGAAAAATGTTGAATTTTAAATGTTGAATTTTGATTTGAATAATTCAAAACTCATAATTCAAAATTCACAATTTTGACCTATCCCACGAACATGGGCAGGGGGACAGGATAATCTCCTGTGAAGCAAGCGTAACAGAACTGTTCGCTGGCGCCCTTGACGCATTTTTTCAATCCCTCCAGACTCAGGTATTCTAACGAGCTTGCCATGATATACTTCTGAATCTCCCTGACCGTGTGAGCAGAAGCGATCAGTTCCGCCTTTTTGGGCGTATCGATGCCGAAGAAACAGGGATGGGTGATGGGCGGTGAACTGATCCTCACGTGGACCTCTTTGGCACCGGCGTGTTTAAACATCCTATTGATCTTCCGGCTGGTCGTGGCGCGGACGATGGAATCGTCCACACTGACGATCCGTTTGCCATCCATCAAGCCCTTTACGGGATTGAGTTTGATCTTGACACCGAAATGGCGGATAGACTGTTCAGGTTCGATGAAAGTCCGTCCCACATAATGGTTCCGGATCATGCCAAGCTCGAAAGGGATCTTCGACTCCATTGCGTAGCCGATCGTAGCGGGGATCCCGGAATCCGGGATGGGGACCACCATATCGACCTCAGCGGGGGCTTCCTGGGCCAACTGGACTCCCAGGGATTTTCTGACCTCATAGACGTTCCTGTTGAAAATGAAACTGTCCGGGCGGGCGAAGTAAATGTACTCAAAAATGCACTGGGCATTCTGTGTCTTGGCAAAAGGCTTGAAGGATTCCATTCCGCCCGCCGTGATGACGAGTATTTCTCCGGGCTCGATCTCTCTCAGAAATTTGGCTCCGATCAAATCAAAGGCGCAGGTCTCAGAAGCAATGACGGCAGCATCTTTGAGCTGCCCAAGGACGAGAGGCCTGAAGCCGAAGGGATCTCGAGCTGCCACCATCTCCTTTTCTGTGAGAAAAAGGAGGGAATAGGCCCCTTCGACCTGTTTAAGGGCTTTGATCGCCCGCTCTGTAAATGCCTTTCCCTTGGCCCGGGCAATGAGATGGACAATGACCTCTGTATCCATGTTGGACTGAAAGATCGATCCGTTCGACTCCAGTTCGCTTCGTATCAGGAAGGCATTGGTGAGGTTGCCGTTATGGGCTGTGGCGAGTCCTCCCTTGGCGTAATCGACCACGAAGGGCTGGGCGTTTTTCAACTCGCTTGATCCGGCAGTAGAATAGCGGACATGGCCAATGGCAGATCTTCCGGGAAGTTTTTTCAGAACTTCCAGGGTGAAGGCTTCCGAGACCAGTCCCATCTGACGGTAATCATAGAGTTGTTTGCCGTCGGAGGAGGCGATACCGGTGCTTTCCTGGCCTCGATGCTGGAGGGCATAAAGCCCCAGATAGGTGAGATTGGACGCCTCAGAATGATTGAAAATACCGAAAATACCGCACATGGAAACTCTCCCCGCAAAGCGCTAAGCGCATAGCGCATAGCGAAAAATCAAACCACAGATCTCAATTTCCAATCCCCAAACGAATTTCAATTCCTCACCCTTCCTCTCGCTCATGAGGGGGAAGGGTGAGAGGGTCTGGAATCTTTAATTTTGGTCATTGGAGCTTATTTGCTATTTGATGCCCAGAATTTTGTACTTTTTATTTACTCTATGCGCTTTACTCTATGCGCTATGCGCTATGCGCTTTAGTCTTCGTAGCCATTGGGATGGTTCTTATGCCACCGCCAGGCCGTTTCGACTATCCTTTCAAGTTCCGGGTACCTGGGAGTCCATCCCAACTCCTCTTTAATTCTTTCTGAGCTGGCTACCAGACGGGCGGGATCGCCGGGTCTCCTCGATGAGTCTACAGTGTTGGGTTCTTTCCCCGTCACTCTCTTTATCGTGTCAATCACTTCTCTCACGGAATATCCATTCCCATTTCCCAGATTATAAATGCCTGAGCTTCCTCCCCCCTCCAGTTTTTTGAGGGCTAAAATATGGGCTTGTGCCAGGTCAGTCACATGGATATAGTCGCGAACACAGGTTCCATCCGGAGTGTCGTAGTCTGTTCCATAGACTGGAACCGATAACCCATTTAAGACCGCCTGAAGCCCTATAGGGATCAGATGGGTTTCCGGCGAATGATCTTCCCCAAGCCCTCCTTCTGGATCGGCTCCTGCCGCATTAAAATATCTCAGAGAGAGATAATCCAGTTTTCCGAGATCGTGCAGTGCCCGAAGGAACCTCTCGAAAATCCATTTTGTTTCACCGTAAGGGTTCTTGGGCGAGCACGGATGTTCCTCCGGGATGGGAACCCCTTCGGGCTCTCCATAAACGGCTGCAGACGAAGAAAACACGATCTTGGTAATATGAGATTCGTTCATCACTTCAATGAGTTGCATGCTGTTCTTCACGTTATTATTAAAATATTTCAGGGGATTCTTCACCGATTCTCCCACGAGACAGTCACCGGCAAAATGCATCACGGCCTGGACGGGAAAGGATTGAAAAGTCTCCTTGAGTTTCTCGGAATCGGCCAGATCTCCATGAATGAAGGGGGTATCCCCAACTGCCTTTCGATGACCGGTCTGAAGGTTGTCGTACACAATCGGTCGGTGGCCTTCGCGGAGAAGTTCCTTAACCACATGGCTCCCGATGTATCCTGCACCGCCGGTGACAAGAAGAGTCGACATTTTACCCTTCGTCACCCCCCACCCATCTCTCCCCTCAAGAGGGGAGGGTTAGGGACGGGGGTGATTCGTTACGTTTACTCTGTTTGCATGAGACAAAAAATTTATAAAGGATTCACATCCCTTTGTCAACGATCCCTTCCCTTTCCTCCAAAATTCCGATTTAGAAAATGCCACTGCGACCCCGGACTCGATCCGGGGGAATCAAATTCGCCCCTTTTTAGTCAGATTGCCACGTCTGCGTGCCGAAACGCCTGCTTGCCGCAGGCATGCACTTCGGCACGCAGGCATGCACTTCGGCACGCAGGCATGCACCTTTGAGGTGCTCGCAATGACCCGTTGGGCAAACGTTTCTTTTTCTAAATCGGGATTTGGGTTCCTTCTTCACTCCATTAAAAAAGTAGAAGAACGGATATCCTCACCTTGACAAAATTGGGGGCGAATTGCCACCATTAAATTAGAAAGTTTGTGATGGATGGAAATCTTCATGGAAAGGAGGAAGAGACCATGGAAAAAAACTTCAACGGCTACGGTAGATTCTTTCAGGGAGTTCTGTTCGGAGGTTTTTTGGGTATCCTGGCAGGATTCTTTTTCGCCCCTAAATCCGGGAAAGAATTGAGGGCCGATGTGAAAGAAAAAGGCGTGGAAGCCCAGGCGATCCTTAAAGAAAAGGGCAAGGAAGCCCAAGCGTTTTTTGACGATGCAAAGCATCGGGCGGCTGAATGGAAAGAAGAGGCTAAACACCGCTTTGAGAAAGTTAAAGGGGTATTCGGCAAGGAGAGAGTGCCCGAGTACACTGAATCAATGGAAGAGGTTGAAGGAAGGGCGTAGACGTACCTCCAAGAGATTCTTCGTCCCTTCGCTCCTCAGGGTTACAATAGGGTTGCTACTTTTGAACCCTTCCGTCTTTTGTCATCCTGAGCGAAGCCCTTAACGGTGCCACCATGGGCGCGATAGGGGAAAAAGCCGTGAAGAATCTCGAAGGAAGATCCCAGAAAAAGAAAGGAAGCAAAAAAATGGCAGACACAGAGAATGAGCAAAACAGATTTTTTTGTGGGTTCTTAATCGGCGGCATCTTCGGAGTAGTGGCAGGTCTCCTCTTCGCTCCGAAATCGGGGAAGGAGTTGAGAACCGAGATAAAAGAGAGGGGAAGCGAAGCCTTTGACGATGCAAAGAGATTTTACGCAGAGTCCCAGGAAAAAGCAAAGGCCATCGTTGAGGATGCGCGACGTCGGGCCGAAGATCTGACAAGAGAGGCCGAACGCTACTTGGCCGAGGCACGTTCGAAGGCGAAGAGAATTCTGGCCGGTAGTGCGGAGAAGGAGTAGCCTCATCCTCTCCGTTTCATGTCGGAGCAGATCTTCTTTAGATTCCCATAGTCCGCAACGGTATCCCGTATGAAAATCCTTCTTGCCGAGGGGACGTACGGGTCTGGCCGGAGTTCCAAGGGCACGGGCTCCAGGAGGAACGGAACCGTCCGGAGTGACGACCGATCCCGATTCCAGAATGGATTTTTCCCCGATCTGTGCTCCATTCAACAGAATAGCCCCGATTCCAATGAAGGCACCTCTTCCAATCCTGGACCGGTCACGGTGTCCGATAGCCATTACCCCCGTATAATTGAGAAGACATCTTCTTTCACGATCTCGCCTGCCCCGATGCTCTTCATATAAGCCGTTCGGCTACGGTTGACTCTCGTTGAGGTAAAAGTTTCCGTTGTCCATGAGAAAACAATATGTTAGAAGAATAACAAGAAATAATCGTCCATCGTCCTAGCGAACCGGTCGTCCCGCGTCCTTCGATGTGGCAGCGGTAGTTCTCCGAGCAGACCAAAAATAAGTCCATGGCTGATGAAGACATTTCAAAACTGAAGATAGACAAGACCAGGATAAAATTTCGTTCCGGTAAGAGACGAAGCTTTGCTTATTTGGGGGTGGCAATCCTCTGCGCACTGGTTTTGGGATTTCTTTATCACAAGGGTATGCTTACGAGCGCCATCGACGTCCAGGTGGCCACCGTCTCCCAAATCTATCCTTCTCAGTCTTTCACTATCCTGAATGCGAGCGGTTACGTCGTTCCTCAGCGGAAGTCGGCCCTTGCATCCAAAGTCACCGGGCGCCTCGTCTGGCTGGGCGTTGAAGAGGGGAACCGGGTGAAGGAGGATCAGATCATCGCCCGTCTTGAAAGCGAGGACGTCAATACGGCGAAAGATCAGGCAGCAGCTAACGTCAACGCCGCCCGTTTCAACCTTGATTCGGCGAAAGCCGAGCTCCGGGATGCCACCCTTTCGCTGAATCGGAATAAGGAACTCATCTCAAGGGGGGTCATTGCCCAGGCGACCTATGACGGCGCCTTTGCCCGGCATGAGAAAGCGGTTGCAGCAGTGAATGCGGCAGAGGCAACCTTAAAATCGAGTCTCGCCGCCCTGGAGGGTGCGAAGGTCGCTCTCGAATATACCGTGGTCCGGGCGCCTTTTGACGGAGTCGTATTAACCAAGAACGCGGACGTGGGAGATATCGTCACCCCGATTGGTGCTGCTGCCAATGCCAAATCGGCTGTCATCACCATTGCCGATATGAACTCTCTCCAAGTCGAAGCAGACGTGTCCGAATCGAACCTTGGCCTGATAAGGGCAGGGCAGCCCTGCGAGATTCAGCTCGATGCCCTGCCAGGGCAGCGTTTCCGGGGTGCAGTTCACATGATCGTACCGACCGCTGACCGGAGCAAGGCGACGGTGATGGTAAAGGTGCGGTTCATCGATAAGGACAGCAAGGTCCTGCCGGAGATGAGTGCGAAGGTGGCTTTTCTTTCCCGGCAGGCAACCGCCGAAGAGCAGAGACCTCGAACGGCCATCAGCCAGTCGAGCCTGGTCACTCAAAACGGCAGCGAAAAAGTATTTCTGGTCAAAGACGGCCGGGCGGTCGAAACCCCGGTCAGCCTCGGCACACGCATGGGTGACATGGTTGAAGTCCTGAACGGATTGAAGCTGGGAGATCAGGTGGTGCTCAATCCATCTGCCCGGTTGACCAATGGCTCAAAGGTCAAGGTGCCAGAGAAATGATGGAAGATGAACCAGCGATTGTCGAAATCAAGAATGTCAGCAAGTCCTACCGCCGGGGCAACCGCATCGTGCCGGTGCTGGTCGATATTACCCTTGACATTGCAGAAAGAGAATTTCTGGCATTGATGGGACCATCGGGTTCTGGCAAGAGCACCCTTCTCAACCTGATTGCCGCCCTCGACCAGGTGGATAGCGGCACCATCAAGGTAGGAGGAATCGATATCACCTCTTTATCGGAAAGCGAACTGGCCGCCTGGAGGGCTGTCAACGTGGGGTTCATCTTCCAGTTCTACAACCTGATTCCTGTCCTCACCGCCTTTGAAAACGTTGAACTGCCCCTCGTTCTCACCAGCCTTCCGCGGAAGGAACGACGGGAACATGTGGAGATGGCACTCCGCATCGTTAATCTTGAGGCCCGGATGGACCACTATCCTGCTCAACTCTCGGGCGGGGAGCAGCAGCGGGTCGCCATCGCGCGGGCCATTGTCACGGACCCGACCATTCTGGTGGCAGATGAGCCCACAGGTGACCTTGACCGGGTGGCAGCAGAGGAGATCCTTGAATTGATGGCCCGGCTCAACAGTGAGTCTCACAAAACGATCATCATGGTGACCCACGATCCCCGGGCTGCGGGAAAGGCGCGCATCATCCGGCAGCTGGAGAAGGGCTTTTTAAATCATGCTGATGCTCAAGCTCCTCATTAGAAACAGCTTTCGCCATAAGCTCCGCACCTTTCTGACTATCCTGAGTATCACCATCGCCATCCTGGCTTTTGGGCTCCTGCGGACGGTGATCAGTGCCTGGTACGGAGGTGTTGAGGCCTCCTCCGCAAGCCGCCTCGTCTCCCGAAACTCCATCTCCCTCATCTTTTCACTCCCCATTTCGTATAGAGACAAGATTCGCCAGATAGAGGGCGTGAAGCAGGTTTCCTGGGGCAACTGGTTCGGGGGGATCTATATAGACGAGAAAAACTTCTTTGCCAATTTCGCCGTCGATCCGAAGAGCTACCTCGATCTCTATCCCGAATACGTTCTCCCCCCGGACCAGTACGATAACTTTCTCCGCGACCGCAAGGCCTTCGTTGCAGGACGGAAACTCGTTGCAAAATTCGGCTGGAAGATAGGGGACATCGTCACCCTGAGGGGAACCATTTTCCCGGGCAACTGGGAGTTTGTCATGCGCGGTATCTACCGGGGAAGGGATGAGAATACCGACGAGAGCCAGTTCTTTTTCCACTGGAACTATCTCAACGAGACGCTGAAGAAGACTGCACCGAGACGTGCCGATCAGGCTGGCTGGTTTATGATCGGGCTCGCTCACCCGGACCGCGCAGCCGATGTCGCTTCGGCCATCGACAAGACCTTCAAGAACTCCCTTGCGGAGACACTGACTGAGACCGAAAGGGCCTTTCAGCTCTCCTTTGTCTCCATGTCAGACACCATCATCATGGCCATCCAGCTTGTCTCTTTCGTGGTTATCATCATCATCGTAGCGGTCGCCGCAAATACCATGTCGATGACCTACCGGGAGCGGATTGGCGAATACGCGATCTTCAAAACCCTGGGCTATGGCGGCTGGCGCATCGGCAGCATGATCCTGGGGGAATCGCTGCTCATCACAATGATCGGCTGCATTCTTGGAGTCGTTCTCACCTTCCCGTCGGCAAAGGGTTTTGCCAGTGCGATCGGGCCCTATTTTCCGGTCTTCAGGGTGGAGAATAGTACCATTCACATAGATATCCTGGCTTCCATTGGTGTGGGCATTATCGCGGCCCTCATTCCGATCTGGCGTTCCATGAAGATCCGAATTGCCGATGG
>Ga0214473_10012308_pt1 | contig 10045 bp, 7 predicted proteins | sample RVTome_7_FD_203509 | JGI IMG/M metagenome (GOLD analysis project Ga0214473, IMG submission 203509) | Soil microbial communities from uranium-contaminated site in the Upper Colorado River Basin, Wyoming, United States - RVT98D197 | ecosystem: Environmental > Terrestrial > Soil > Contaminated >... | reverse complement strand
CGGGAACTTCATCGAGAAAACGTATCAGGAGGCGGACCGGATTCTGGCCCAGGCGATGGCGAAAATCGATAAAGACACGGTCGTCATCGCCATGTCGGACCACGGCTTCAATCCCTACTATCGGAGTTTCAACCTGAACACCTGGCTCCGCGGGAACGGCTACCTCAAGCTCGTGAACGAATTTCAAGCGGAAGATTTGGAGCTCGCCCTCGCCGGAACGGATTGGAGCCGGACCAAAGCCTACGGCCTCGGACTCAACGGCCTTTATCTCAACCAAAAGGGCCGGGAGGTTGAGGGAATTGTCACGCCCGGTGCCGAAGCCGAAAACCTCATCCGGGAAATCGGGCGAAAGCTCGAGGAGCTTGTCGACCCAAAGACCGGTGAAAGAGCCATCCTGAAAGCGTATGTGGCCAAGGACGTCTACTCGGGAGCGCGGGTCGACCAGGCCCCCGACATTGTCCTCGGATTCAACCGCGGCTACCGGATCTCTTTCAAATCTCCCCTAGGCCGCGTCCCGAAAGATATCTTCGAAGACAATAGACAGAAATGGAGCGGGGATCACATGGGAGCGGCCGAGATCCTGCCGGGGATCGTATTCGCGAACCAGGCCATCAAGGCCGAATCGCCGGCGCTCTTTGATTTAACCGCCACAATCCTGGATATCTTCGGAATCGACCGGCCGCCGGACATGGTCGGAGGATCGATCTTCTAAGGAGCGGAAATGTCCAAAGAAAAAATCAAAATCGAGAAAGACCTCCTGGATAAGGTCCGTAAGTTCGCGGAACTCTCGGGCTATTCCTCGGTCGAAGAATTTATCACCCACGTCCTCGAAAAGGAAATCGCCAAGATCGAGGACGCCGATTCCGAGGAAGAGATCAAGAAAAAGCTCAAGGGACTCGGCTACATCTCGTGAGGGATAAAGGCCCGGCCGCGGCGGATTGACGATGGAGATTTTCAACAATCTCTTCGGGAAGATCTTCGACATCCTCTTTCTGCCCTTCCGCGCTTTCGACCCATGGTTCGCCCTGATCTTCGTCTCGTTTCTCACCGGATTGCTGATGCTCCTCATCTTCCGCCTGACTTCGAACCAGGACGGCATCCTGAAATCGAAAAACAAGATCAAAGCCCATCTGCTGGAACTCCGCCTCTATAAGGACAGCATGAGTCAGTCCTTCAAATCGCAGGGCCGGATTCTCGCCGCAAATCTCAAGTACCTCGGCTACGCTCTTAAACCGATGCTGGTCATGTTCGTTCCGGTCATGCTGATTTTGTTCCAGCTGAATGTGTGGTTCGGAGCGCGGGCTTTCGAACCGGGCGAATCGGGCCTTCTTAAGATCAACCTGCTCCCGAGCGCGGGCGCCTTACCGGCAGACATCCGGCTGGAATCTCCCCCCGGTCTTGTCGTCGACACTCCTCCCCTGCGCATCGAAGAAGACCGGGAAATCGATTGGCGCCTCCGGGCAAAAGACCCGGGATGGCACGATCTCGTCGTGCGTTGGGCCGGCGAATCGATCGTCCTTCCCGTGGCCGTCGGAAGGAAAAGTTTAGCCAGAATCCCGACGGTCAAACCCGGTTGGTCCGCTCTCGACCAGCTTTCGAATCCCGGGATCAAGCCGCTCCCGAAGAACGCCCTGATCCGGTCGATCGAGGTCGGATATCCAAGCCGGCGATTCGCTTTTTTCGGATTGCGCATTCCCTGGCTGGTCGCGTTCTTCATCCTCTCCATCGTCTTCGGCTTCGCCTTCAAGGGCGTTTTTAAAGTCGAGATTTGAAAGGGCCGCCTCAAGGGACGCTGAGAACGTAAGGCAGGTTCTTGGTCCGAAGCTTGACCGCGACTTTCGTCTCCCAACCCCGGCCGGTCATGTCTTTTTGTTTAAAAACGAGCGACAGATCCTTGACGAGTTCGATCCGGGGCGGTTCGACGTCCTTTTTCCCTTTTTTCGTCAACAGGTCTTTGAGCAGCGAATATATAAGACCGATAGCGCTGAAAATGGAAAAGGAATTGTAGATTCCGGGCTGGTCTTTCTTGAGGACATAGTCGGGGCTGAATCCAAACGGATTATTACCGGGCTTGACGTTGAGCGCCAGGGACGCCGGTTTCTCGACCTTCGTGCTCGTCATCACGAGCTCTCCTCCGATATACATCGACAACGTATAGGCGATCGAAGCGGCCGGTCCGAACGAAGAACGAGGCAAGGGCGGAGGGGCCGCTCTTTGCGGCGAAATCACCTCGACCTCGAGCGCGATCTCCTTTTTTTGGATCAATCGGCCCGACTTGAGCTCCAGGACATAAACCCGGGACCCGGAATTCAGGAACAGCTCGTTGGCGTCGAGAGCGATGATATTGAATCCGGATTTGAACTGGCCGCCCTCCAAGACGGACGTTCCGCGCGAAAATTTATACAAGGAGTCGGTGCTGATCTCAACAACAAGGGGAAGGATGCCTTGAGGAATGATCGTCTGGTCGCCGATGCCCTTGATGAGGGCGATCTCCGTAACCAGAGGATAGCGACTCCTCCAGTCGTTCAGCCAGCCGATGACATCCGCCTGATGGAGAAGATCGAGAAAGGCGAAGCCTGAGTCCTTCCCCTTTCCCGTCTCGAAATATTCGACGATCCAGCGCGTTTCGTTCGCCGAATCGTTCAGATGGCCGAAACAGAAGGCGAGAATTCCGGCCGCGTCGGCCTTATCTTGGAGGCTTTCCAAACCGTCATAATTTTGAAGGATCCGTTCGGAGATCGCCTTATAATCCGGGCTCTTCAGAAAAAGTTGCGCGACTTCGCCCCGCCACTGAGCGGAAAGCGCGACGGAGCAGGCGAGGACCATGGCCGTCGCGATCAAGGGCTTATTCATAGCCGACCTGGAAGACGAAATATATCACCAAGCTGTCGGCCGGGAAATCGGCCGGAAGCGGAGGAAAGGGCGCGCTCAGGGCGACGGCCTTCAGGGCCGCCTGGTCCAAGAGGTCAATATGAGACGAGTCTTGGATTTCAGCCGCCAAGACTTCTCCGTTTTTAGCGATGGTGACCGAAACGCCGACCTCGCCCTTCCAAGGGCCCTCGCTGGTTTGATAGATCGACCAATTCTGCTGAAGCTTATTTATAACCGCGTTGGCCCAGGGAGAAAAATTGTATCGAACGATGTTCCCGGGGAGACCGGCTCCGCGCGCCGCTTCGCCCCCTTGAGCTCCGCCCCGCGCCGGACCGCTGCCTCCGACAGCGCCGGGACCCGAAGGGAAGGCCGCGCGGGACCGTGTGTATTGGGCCAGATTTTTGCCGGCCCCGACCGTATAGCGGTTGGGCCGGAGCAGCGGACCGACGGGACTTTCGCCCGATTTGGATAAATCCAAGATACCGCCCTTGGGATAAACGAGGCGAAATCCTGGAGACGCGCCGCCCGGGAGCGCGGTTTCGCCCGGGCCGGCGCGCGACCCGGGGCCTTCGCCTCCGAGGCCGGCGGGCGTTTTTTCCGCGGGCTGGACCGGCGCCGCCGCGCCCCCCGTTCCGGGCTGCCCTGTTCGCGCCGGCTTGATAATGGCGGGAGCAGCGGCCGGGGCAGCTGTCCGCGATTCCCGGAAACGCATCATCGGGATGGATTCTTCGGGCAGGATGACGGCCGGCATGATCCGCCCCTGATATTTATAAATTTTGTAGTTGAGTTTGACGTGCAAAATCGCGTAGAAGCCCGCGCCATGAAGCGCCGCGGAGACGAGGAAGATGACAACACGCCTTATGAAAAGGGATTTATCTCCGCTAATGTTCGACTCCACGGACGTATTTTAGCACAACTCATCCGTCCCTAATGTTAAATCGGAAAAGGCATAAAAACGTTTCAAAAAAACGACAAAATTATTTCAGATTCAAGTCGAATTCGTGTCGGACGTAATCACCCGCGGACGTCGGCGGAATCCGGATCTCGAGGACGGCGCCGGCGAGGGTCGCGCCGCTGACAGACAGGATTTGTCCGGGATGCGCGATCTTCAGAGAGTACGTCTGTCCGGCAAGGCCTTCGACGGTCGTCTTCAGCCGGCGCCCGGAGAACTCCATTTTGATGATTCTCAGCCCCCGGCTGGGATCCCCCGTGCTTGTCTCGTTGGCCGGAGGCAGGAGTTCCGCGGTCGGTTCGAAATCGATTTCGATAACGTCGCTGCGGGCGAGAATCGTTTCCACGGCAGGGCACAGAGCTTGACGGTCGGGCCCGGGTTTGATGATATGCCGGGTGTTGCGGCCATTGACCGCCGCGCCACGGATCCTCGTCCCCAGCCCGAGAGTCGGTGAGAAGATCATTTTATAGGGTTCGCTCTTGATCCGGCTGACCTCAAGCCTGATTTTTGCTTCGAACCGTCGATAGTGAAGAGAAAAGGATTCCTCCCCGATTTTGTAATTCTCGACAACGACATCTGTCCAATCCGCGGGAAACCTCGGCTCAAACCAAAGTTCTCTGGTCTGGGCATCGCCTTCAAGGCCGAGGAGGCCCCGGACCAATGGAAAGGCAACTCCGCTCGAGGAGAATCCTTGATGGGCGACGGCCTCCTGGGGCCAGATGTTGTGCCGGCCGGAAAAGAGCTCTGTGACATATCCCAGTCCGTTGTCGAAGGTATGACGGACGGCCGCGGTCAAGAGCCCATATCCCTGAAGAACGCAATCGTGTTTGAACAACGCCGTCGCCACCCAACCCGTGAGGAACGGCCAAACGGCCCCGTAATTGTAGTTAAGCGGCTCGAAGTAAGCGCTTTTATTCGAAAGCATCCTAACGCCCCAGTCCGTGGTCATGTCCGCGGCGTTGATTTTCTCCAGGGTTCGCAGGCTCCGCAAAGGCTCGCCCTGACCCCAGACAAGAGGCACGGCCGACCACGGCGTCAGTTCTTTGACCTGCTTACCGTCGGAGCTGAAGGCGTATGTGTATTGGCCTTTTTCCTCATCCCAGAATTTCGCGTCGATCGCTCTCTGCGCCTTGGCGTAGTCCTCCCGGGCTTTCTTTTCGTAAACCGGGTCGCCGGCCGCTCGGCCGAGTCTTTCCATGGCATAAGCCGCCCTCGCCCAGGCCGAAGCCAGATAGATATCCGTCCGGATTCCGGTGAGCGCCCCGAATTCCAGAGCCCCGAGCCCGGCCTTCCGGTTATCCATCAATCCGTCGCCGTCCTCGTCCGTCGTCAGGCACCAGTCGTATGCTTTACGGAGCGAAGGCCAGCTCCGTTTGACGAAATCGGCGTCGCCGGCCATGCGGAGATAGTCATAGCACGCGGCGATATAAAAAGGAGTTGTGTCTCCATGGATATAGCCGTAGGGATAATCCTTGAACCAGTCGAGATATCCGGCCGCTTGCGACAGCTCGTGGGCCATTTTACCGTCCTCGCGCTGCCACTTCTGGGTGAAGAGGAGCGCGTCCTTGACCGAGCCGAAAGCGCCAAACCCGTTCAAGCTGAGCGAATTCATGAACGCGTCTCCGCCGAAAAACCATCCGAATCCGGGCCGGCCGCCGGTCCCCGATACCCCCAGCCCGGCCACCAACCCCTTTCCGAGGTCGGGATTATCGACCACGAGGTTGTCGTAGGCGACCTTGGCCCACTCGAAGGCAAGGTTGATCTTATCGTCCGGCGTTTTTACCCGGAGCGAATCCTGGCGCAGCCGCCGATAGTGTTCGGCCGCGGCCCGATAGACGGATTCCGGATCCGCCGCCAATTTTTCGTAGACCTTGCGGACGTCTTCGCGCTTCCCCTTGCCCCCGGCCAAAACGATCGGGATCAAGGTTCCCCGCGGCGAATCTTTATCGACCTCGATCTTGAACTGGTTGGGCGAGTCGGAGAGCATGTGGGCCGGAGTGTAGGAAATTCCCCGGGCGGCGGGCGAACCCACGTAGCCGTGGTTTTTCCGGGTCGGCTCGCCGATGAGATAAGCTTTGAGGCCGTCGTCCCAAAAAGCGTATTGGCCGCCTAAACCGGCCGGCCACATAGGCTCCAAGACGGGCAGGAAGCTGCAGACCACGGTCAGGGATTCGGTCGTATCGACGGCAAGGACGATCACGGCTCCCGGCTCATCGATGGCCGTGATATAAGTCGCCTTAACAGTGAATGATTGAAAAGCATAGGTCAGGGTCGTCGCTGCCGGGGTTACCGAGATGAACCGGACGATATCCTTTCCCAGAATAGGCTGCGTGCTTGAGCCGATGAGAAAAGAAAATTCAAAATTGCGGAGGAGCTTGAGAGGATAGGCCCAGGCTTCGAACGCGCCGCTCTCATATCCGAGAATCGCGAACTTGCGGCCGCATTTGTCGAAATAGGTGTTCGGCTGAGCGGGGCGGCTCAACTCGATGTCGGAGGAATCGAGCTTGAATTGCGGGATCGGTCCAGCGGCGGAATCGGCCAAGCTTGAAACCAGGCCGAGCGCCGCGAGTAAAAAAATGGCCTTTTTCGTTTTCATGGCTTCCTCATCGATATGCAAGCGCCCGAAACGGATGCGCCTATTTTTATCACACCTGGATTTCATAGACGCTCGCGAGATTCCGGAGCGAGATATCCGGATTGAATGTCCAGGAGACGAGGTTGACCGCGCGAAAATAGGGGAAAAAATGGGCGCGGTAGAACGGGCCCAGAGGATAGTAGTTCCGCGTCCACTCGACCGCGCCGAGGCAGCCGGCGTCTCCGACGTATCGTAAAAAAGCATGGACGAAATCCCGTCTTTCGGTCGGCCTCAAATCGGGATAGGCGAGATGATTGACCCAGGCCCACCGTTCCTTGGTCTTTCCGAGATGGTCGTGATAGATGAAATTGATCATTCCCAGGATCCGGCCGTCTTTTTCGTAGACCAGCGTCTGGACGACGCCCGGCGACTGGAGTTCCCAAGCCAGGGATTCCCGCTCCCAAACCAAGGCGAGCTCAACCGTGCTCTGGTAGCGGTTGAGGAGCTCGAAGCATGCATCGAGATCCGCGGCCCGGTATTCCCGGAGCACGATTCGTTCATTCTTTTTCGGCGGCCGGCGGCCTCCGATCAAGACGATCGCCGCCCGTTCCCACGCCTTGATCCCTTCGGACAGGGCGACTCTATCCAGGTCGAGGATCCGGGCGATCACCCTGAATGTCTTGACTCCTTCAACCCTATGCCCTTCCCGCTTGAATTTTTCGATCATTTTCGTCGAGCGATGGCCGGTCTCGAGAGTGAACAGGGCGAAATCGTAGCTATATTTCTGATTGATCCGGAGGCCTTCCTTAATAAGCGTCGTCGCCATTCCCTGGCGAAGCAGCTCCTTGCGAATGACCAGGAGGCAGCTGTATGTCGCCCGATAGATCTTGCCCTGAAAATGAAATCTCTGGGGAAGGTTGCCCATGAAACCGACGATTTCATCACCCCGGTAGGCCGCGATCAGATGGTCACGTTCCTCAGGCTTAATGCGCTCGAAAATATAGCGGAGAAACGCGGGACGGTAGAAATTCGGGAACGAGGCAATGCCGTATTCGTCCCGCCAGGAGATGTGGGCCATACGCTCGAGGTTTTCATAATCGCCGCGGAAAGGCTCGATCGATATCTCGGCACTCATGCGTTCTCCCTCAGCCGCGGCATTCGTTGAACCAGGCGATGTCGTCGAGCGGCTTCCGGACACGTTCCCGGGGCGGCCGTTTCTCGTTATATCCCATGGCGATCAAAGCCACGATCTTGTATTTTCTCGGGATCTTGAAAAATTTACGCGTTTTTCGGACATTGAACCATCCGATCCAACATGTCCCCAGCCCGAATTCTTCGGCTTGAAGGACCAGATGTTCTCCGGCGATACCCGCGTCGAGGATAAAGTACGGGACTCCCTGGACCTGCTTTCCCAACCGGTTGGCCATGAAATCGAGCTTGGCCAGGAGGAGAATCAGGACGGGGGCTTCCTTTGCGAACTTGGTATAGGAATAGACCCCGGAAAAGACCGCATCGGCGTATCTCGCTCTGAGGCCGGGATCGTCGATGACAATGAACCTCCAGGTCTGGGCATTTTCGGCCGAAGGCGCGACCCGGGCGGCCTCGAGACAAGCGACGATTTTTTCCCTCTCGACCGGCTTGGGGAGGAAACGGCGGATGCTCCGGCGGTGATGGATCAGCCTTTGGAATGGAGTATGCTCGGTCACGCTGTCTTCTTCGAGAGATCGCCTTCGCGGTTATTTAGCCGCGGTCAACTTCATCAGGCCGGCTTTTTCCAGGGTCTTGAGGAAGTCGTGCACGTCCTGAAGATTAAGGGGCCCATAGGACGCAGCCACGGCCATGGCGATATCCAGGACGCTCCGCTTGCCGTCGACGGCATTCAGCGCTTCGTAGGCCGCGTCGCCGCGGAGCTTGACCTTGCCCGCTTCCTCGGCGCCCAACTTCTCGACGAGAAAATCCATTTCAAGCGGACAAACGAAATCCGGACTGCGGACCGGTATGACCTTGGCCAGGTTTCTTTCCTCGACCGTCTGGGCCAACGGCTTGAGAGGACGGATCTGAAGCTTGTCGCTCATCTTGGCGTATGTCTTGTTCAAGTCCGTCTTGAGGACGGCCGCGAACGATTGGATATTGAGATGATGACCCGCGATTTCCTCGGCAAGTAAAGACCCGCCCGAGAATTTAGCCGTCGATTGGACAGCTTCCTTTTCCCGGTCCGCCGCGCGGTCAAGCGCATTGAGGGCGTCTTTACAGGCGCCATAGAGGCCGTCGGGAGTTAGGGCCGCGGTCACACTCCGCAGGGCGTCATAATATTTAGCGGAAATTCGACCGAGGCCGTTGCGGACGACGAGACGGGCCATTTCGACGGCTTCCGCCTCTTTGGCCCCGGCGAGATAATAAACCGTCGCCAGAGTGAGAAACGCCACCCGGCGGAGCTCCGTGGGATCGACCTTGTCCATCGTGTCGAGACTCGTGTGATGAAATGTGTCGCCGTGGCCGAACATGACCGCGGGGGCGCGGAGCGCGCCGTCGTTAAATACGTAATGATCGCTCCCGCCTCCGAACGGAACGGCGCGCCAGGCGAAAGGATGGTCGCTGCCGTTCATGCTTTTCAGGTTCAGGGAATCGACGAGTCCGGCGAAATTGACGACGACGTCGTTGAGGAAGCTCGGATTGGAATCCGGCGTGACGGTGACGTTAAACGTCCCTCCGGTCAGGTGCAGGTCCTCGCCGATCATGTCGCAGTTGATGACGGCCAGGGTGTTCCGCGTCCTCTCCAGATGGGCTTTGATATAGGGGATGGTTCCGGCGAATTCGGGCACCCAGAGGAAACGGATCGTGCGGTTCAACACCTGCTTTTCCAAGGCCGGCGTTTCCGTGATCTTTTTCAGCGCCCGGGCCATTTCGAGCATGCCGCCGCTGCCGCTGGCGTTGTCGTTGGCGCTGGGCGCCGGATGACAGAGATGTCCGACGATCAGGATTTCTTTGCCGGGCTCGACCCTGCCCGGAAGCGAAGCGGTGAGGACTTCGACTTTGGTCTCATAAAATTCGGCCTCGACCTCGGCCCTGAGAAAAATCTTCCGGCCTTCTTCGAGCATCCGCTTGAGCATCGCCCCCTGATTTTTGCTGACATTGAAGCCGAAGCCCAGCCTTTCCCGCTCTTCCCAGCGCGGCCAGAAGGCCGTATAGCGGATCATGTTCGGATAGCCGGGCCTGACATCGGGAGGATAATAAGTGATGACGCCGAGCGCGCCCCGCTTCTGGACGGCTTCGCGCATGACTTCGCCGCTCGCTCCATAGGATAAGACAATTTTCCCCCTGACATCTTTGCCCCGATAGGATTCATCTCCGGTTCCCGGGCCGATATCCACAAGCTCGGCCTCGACCCGCGCCGGTCCCGAATGCTTGACCAGGGTGAGAGGGATCTCCTCGAAAGAGCACAGTTTCTCGCGGCGGGGCAGGAGCATCCACAGCTCGGCTTTCTTCGCCCGCCAGCCGATGGGGGTTCGATAGGTGTAGGTGCGCGTCGAGCCGTTGGACGGCCAGCTTTCGATCGCGGCGTCCTTGTAGCCTATTTTCTCGAGCTCGGTTTTGATCCAGACGGCCGCGTCATGCCATCCGTCCGAAGCCTGGATCCGGTCGAATTG
>Ga0214473_10012307_pt1 | contig 10046 bp, 8 predicted proteins | sample RVTome_7_FD_203509 | JGI IMG/M metagenome (GOLD analysis project Ga0214473, IMG submission 203509) | Soil microbial communities from uranium-contaminated site in the Upper Colorado River Basin, Wyoming, United States - RVT98D197 | ecosystem: Environmental > Terrestrial > Soil > Contaminated >... | reverse complement strand
CACGGCAAAGGTCGCCGCTGTCTCGCCCGACCAGGCCTGCGCGGCGGCGGCGAGCGTCGTGCCGAGCGCCAGCACCAGGCCGGCCCAGCGACCCTCGGACGGACCGTGGCGGCGAGCGGCGGCGGCGAAGAGAGCGCCCGCGGCGAGCGCCGCGAAGAGCGCGGCGGCGGCCTTGCCCACGAGGGCCGCGCCCATGGCGTCCAGCTCGAACACGAGCCGGGCGAGCGCCAATACCGCGGAGAGGACGAACGCGGCGGCCTGCGTCGTCTCGGGCGCGCTCTGCGCGCGGCCGTTGGCGACGAGCAGCCCGAACGCGACGAGCACGACGACGAGAGTTGCGCCTTTACCCGGCCCCCTGGAGCGGGCGCGGCGAGGCGGGGCGGAGGCGTAGGCGCGGACACCCATGGCTCAGGAGCTCGTGCGCCGCCGCTGGAAGCGGTCGACGGCGCGGTTGTGGGCGGCGAGCGTCTCGCTGAACTCGTGGCTGCCGTCGTTGCGGCTCACGAAGTAGAGGTCGCGCGTCGCCGCCGGCTGGAGCACGGCGAGGATCGCGTCCTTCCCGGGCGAGCCGAGCGGGCCGGGTGGCAGGCCACGGCGGCGATAGGTGTTGTAGGGCGAGTCGATCTCGAAGTCCCGCTTGCGGATGTTGCCGTCCCAGCGGCCCGCCAGCTTGAGCGCATAGATGATCGACGGGTCCGTCTGTAGCGGCATGCTCCGGTGGAGGCGGTTCCAGAAGACCGCGGCGATCCGCGACCGCTCGCCGGCCCTGGCGGTCTCGAGCTCGACGATCGAGGCGAGCGTCACCACCTGGCGCACGCTCAGGCCGCGCTCGGCGATCCGCTCGAGCTGCGGGCTGATCACCTCGCGGAAGCGCTCGAGCATGCGCCGCACCAGCACGCGCGGCGCCTCGGGCGACTGCGGCACGTCGTAGGTGTCGGGAAACAGGTATCCCTCGAGGCTGGTCGCCACGGGGTCGAGGTCGCGCACGGGCTGGGGATCGCGGGCCACCTCGAGAAAGGCCGTGAGGTCGAGCCCCTCGGCGACCACCAGCGCGGCGATCTCGTCGAGGTTGCGCCCCTCGGGCACGGTCAGGTCGCGGCGCACGACGTCGCCGCGCGCCAGGGCGTCGAGAATGCCCTCCACCGAGAGCGGCCCCGAGAGCGCGTACTCGCCCGCCTTGAGCTGCCCCGAGACCTTGTGCTGGCGTGCGAGCAGCCGGAACACGAGCGGGTGGCGCACGAGGCCCAGCGCGTGAAGCTGCCGTGCGATCGCCTCCGCGCTGGCACCCGGCGCCACCACCAGCTTCACCGGCCGGCCGCCCGCCGCGATCTTGGTCGAGGAGATCTCGTAGCGCCATGCCGCCGCGAGCGCGCCCGCGAGCAGCACCAGCGCCGCGAGCGCGGGCGCGGCGCTCCTTCGGACGCGGCCGCGCCGCGCCACCCTTTCCCCCCGCGCGCGCAGCGGCGGCTGCTTCGCGCTCATGCGCGGCCCCCGGCGGCCACCGCCTTGCGCTCGTCGAGCAGCTCCTGGAGCACCAGGCAGGCGGCGGCCTGATCGAGGCGCGCTTTTCGCGCGCGGCCCCGGACGCCGGCCTCGGCCAGCCGCTCGCTGGCTTCGACCGAGGTGAGCCGCTCGTCCCGCATGCCGACGGGGATGCGCAGCACACGACGCAGGCGTTCGACGAAGGCTGTCACCTTCTCCGCTTGCGGGCCGCGCGACCCGTCGAGACGCAGCGGCAGCCCCACTACCAGCTCGCCCACGGCATGCTCGCGTACGAGCGCCGCCACCTGCTGCGCGTCCTTGCGCGGCCCCTGCGAACGCAGCGTCACGAGGCCGGACGCCAGCGTCTCGGTCTCGTCGGACAGGGCCACCCCGATCCGCGCGTCCCCCACGTCGAGAGCCAGGAGCCTCAAGCTTCGGCCAGTATAGCGTCCGCCCCGCTTGCCTTGACACCCCTGGAGGGCTCTGCAATCCTCGCCGAGCCGCACCGAGGTAATGTCCTTGGCCGAGTCGAAGTACCGCATCCTCCACGAGCTGGGCGCCGGCGGCATGGGCACGGTGCGCAAGGGATTGCTGCTCGGCAAGGCGGGCTTCCAGCGCCCGATCGTGATCAAGCAGCTGCGCAGGGCGGAGCCCGAGCACCTGCGCCTCTTCGTCGAGGAGGCGCGGCGCTACGCGGTGCTCGACCACGAGAACATCGGCCGCATCTTCGACTTCGAGCGCATCGGCGGCGAGCTCTGCATCGTGCTCGAGTACATCGACGGCTGGAGCCTGATCGAGTACCTGGAGCGCCACCGCGAGCTCGGCTACCTGCCCGACGTCGATCTGTCCGTGTTCATCGCGAGCCGCGTCTGCCGCGGGCTGCAGTACGTGTTCGAGAAGGTGGGCATCGTCCACCGCGACGTGAGCCCGAGCAACGTGATGATGACCACCGAGGGCACGGTCAAGCTGATCGACTTCGGGATCGCGGCCAGGAGCGGCACGCGCGAGAGCTACCTCGCCGGCAAGCCCTCGTACATGGCGCCGGAGATGGTGGTCGAGATGCGCGCCGACCAGCGCAGCGACGTCTTCTCGCTCGGTTCGGTGCTGTTCGAGATGCTCACGGGCGAGCGCCTGTTCACCGGAGAGACGACGACCGAGATCCTGGAGCGGGTGGTGGCCGGCGAGATTCCGACAGCGAGCTCGATCAACCCGTTGGTGCCCGAGGCGGTCGATGCGATTCTCGCGCGCGCGCTCGAGCGCCCGTCGGCGCGGCGCTTCCCCTCCGCGGCCGGCATGGGCGAGGCCTGCGAGCACGTCCTCTACGACAAGGGCTACGGGCCCACCAACCTCACGCTCAAGCACTACCTGGGCTCGATCTTCGGCGACAACGTCGTGAGCGACGATGCCGAGCCGCGCGAGCACGAGCCGACGCTGGTGCCGCTGCGCGACGAGATGCGCCCGGAGCCGTTCGACGAGGGCATCATCACCCGCGCGGTCTCCCCGCTCGAGCGCGTCGTGGTGCGCGGCACGACGCCGCGGCCGGGCAGCCCACGCACGCCCTCGGCGGGTTCGAAAAAGTAGTTCGTGAGGGCCGGGGCGGGCCTCTTCGCACTCGGGGAGGCGACCCTCGACGGCGACGGACTCCTACCAGCCGACTCCTACTTCACGTCGCTCCCGTGGCTCGACAGCACCTGCCACTTGCCGTCCCGCTTGACCCAGACGTCGGTGAAGCGGGTCTTGCGGTCGAAGGCCGCGCCTTTGTCGTCTTTGCCCTTGTTGTGGGTCAGGCCCGTGACCACCGCGGTGTCGCCCAGCATGCGAACGTTGATTCCGGAGAGGACGGCGGAGTCGGTCGTGGTCTTCTTGATGCCCGCGATATCCTCGGACTTGGTGGTGGCCTTGCCGGTGCGGCCGTCGACGCCGGTGTAGTCGTTGGTGAACGTGCGCTCGAACCAGGCCGCATCCTGCTTCATCTCGGCCTGGTTCCAGTCCCGCTCCAGATAGGCGAGCAGGGTGGCGTCGGCCAGGGGATGGCCGGCGTTCGACACCACCTGCCAGCGATCGCCGCGCTTCTCGAGCACGTGCACGCTGCGCGAGTAGGAGGTCTGCTCCTTGCCGCCGTCGGTCTCGGTCACGCTGTTGCGGTGGGTGATGGTGGCCGAGACGGGCGTGCAGCCGATCACGTAGTGGTCGTACACCACCTTGGGGGCGGGGCGGCCGCTGGCCTTGGCCGCCTCCGCGGCGCTCACCGCGTTGTCGATCAGCTCGGCCTTGCTGGTGAGGCCGGCGACGGAGATCCCCGTGAAGTTGTCGGCCAAGATGCCTTGGAGAGCGGCCCGATCGCCGGTGCGAGTGGCCTCGGACCAGGCACGGTCGAACTCCTCGAGCTTGCGGGTGTCGGCGTCGGTGCACTGCGCGAACGCGGGACTGGCGAGGGCGGAGATCAGCACTCCGGCCGCGAGGACGGTTCTCATGGGCTTCCTCCTCTTCTGCGAGACGGACGAACGGTCGAGACAGCGCGTGGAGCGCAGTCTACTTCAGCCAGCGCGCCAGCCAGTCGCGGACCTCGCGATAGAAGACACGGCTGTTCTCGGGCTTGAGGATCCAGTGGTTCTCGTCCGGCCACACCAGCAGCCGCGCGGGCACGCTCTGGCGCTGGAGCACCGCGTACATCTCGAGCGTGTTGTTGAGCGGGACGCGGTAGTCGTTCTCGCCGACCGAGAGCAGCATCGGCGTCCTGAAGCTCTTCGCGTGGACGATCGGGCTCTGGTCGAGCCAGGGCTGCGGCCGCTCCCAGAACGGCCCGCCCATCATCAGCTCGCGATGGTGGATCATGTCGCTGGTCGACCACTGGGTCTCGAGGCTGCTCAGGCCCGCGTGGCTGATCAGGCAGCGGTAGCGGGTGGTGGTGGCCTCCAGCCAGTTCGCGAGGTGCCCTCCGTAGCTCGCCCCTCCGGCGGCCTGGCGCGTGGCGTCGATGAAGGGATAGCGCTTGATGGCCTCGTCGGCCGCCTGGTTGACGTCCTGCGCCGGCCCGCGCAAGGGATCGCCGAGGATCTCGAGCGTGAACGGCTCGCCGTAGCCGGTCGAGCCCCGGTAGTCCGTGAGCAGCACCACGTAGCCCGGGCTCGCCAGCAGGTGGTAGTTCCAGCGCAGCGTGATCTGGTCGCGCCACATGCTCGCGTGGCCGCCGTGGATCAGGACCAGCAGCGGGTACTTCCGCGCGGGATCGAAGCCGGGGGGCAGAGCGAGGAAGCTGTGGATGGGTCGCCCCCTCGCGCCCGTGAACGAGAACTCGAGGAGCGGCGGCCAGTCGTAGGACGAAGCACTCGCGAGGTTGAACTCGGTCAAGTTCGCGAGCTTCTTGTCCCGGACGTCGATGCGTACGATCTCCGAGGGATTGACGGCGCTGCCCCAGCTCGCCACCACCACGGGTGCCGTCGATCGTTCCGGGACGTCGATGGCGCCGAAGGCGCCCTGGGTGTCGAGAACGACGGCGGCGGGACCGCCGTTCGCGGCGACCGAGTAGAGGCGCACGTAGCCTTTGTCCTCGGCGGTGAAGAACAGAGTGTGCGAGTCGGGGGAGAACGCGAAGTCGGCCACCGACCGGTCGAAGGCGGAGGTCACGGTGGTGGGCGAGCCCGTCCAGGGCCAGCCCGAGCAGGCGAGGCGGTCGAGGGCGTAGATCTTCCCCCACTCTTCGCTGGTCTTGAAGCAGAGCGAGCGGCCGTCGGGTGAGAAGCTCGGCTGGGTGTGGCTGAGGTTGCCCGTGGTGAACGGTCGCGGCTCGCCGCCCGCCACCGGCACTTCGAACAGGTGCGTCGTGACCGAAGCCCGCGCCGCGCCGTCGCGGTTGGTCGTGGCCACGAACACGATCGAGCGGCCGTCCGGAGCCCACGCGGGCTGCAGGTCGTCGGTCGCGCCCTCTCCTGAAGCGCCGCCAAAGCCGGGCAGCTCCGCGAGCCTGGTGCCGGCCAGCAGGTCTCGAGGCTTGCCGTCGCCCTCCAGTGGCACCAGGTACAAGTGCGCACGCGTGTCGTCCAGCCAGCGGTCCCAGCGCCGGATCGGGAAGCTCTCGTAGGCGCGCACCTTCGACTTGGCGTCCTTCCGCTCGGCCGCGAGCTTCCGATTGGCCTCGAGGTCGGCGGCGCCGGGGTGGACCGCGCTCTGGTAGACGAGCGCGCTGCCATCGGGGCTCCACAGCGGCCCGCGCACGGCCAGGGGCGACGACGTGACCCGCCGCGCCTCGCCTCCCCCCGCGATGTCGATCACGTACGCCTGCGCCACCTCGTCGTCTTCGCGCCGCGCCGCGAACGCAAGCCTGCGCCCGTCCGGGCTCCAGGCCGGGGCGCTCTCGCCGCCCTTGGTCGACGTCAGGCGGCGCGGCTTCCCGCCGCCGTCGGCGGGCACGATCCAGAGGTCGGAAACCTCCTTTTTCTCGTCGTAGGCGGGCTCGGTCATCGAGAACACGACGCACGTCCCGTCGGGCGAGGCCGAAGGCGCGCCCACACGCTTCATCAGCCAGAGCGCCTCGTGGGTGAGCGGCTCCTTCCCCGCCTGCGCTCCCCGAGCCGGTGAGCACGCCAGGAGCGCCAGGGCGAGGACTCCGATGCTCCTGAATGTGACCATGTCGAGCCTCCTGCTCCGTCCGCGGCTGGCGACGCCGCCGGACACGCTAGCAACGGTGCCTGTGAGCGTCAAGATGGGAGCCGAGCCGGGCTACAATCCTCGGCACCCTTGACCCTGGAGAAAGGTGGTCGCATCGCGAGGTGCTGGCGCCCCTCGGCGCGGGGGGAATGGGCGAGGTCTGGCGCGCGACCGACACGCGCCTCGGACGCGACGTGGCGCTCAAGTTGCTGCCCACGGCCTTCGCCTCCGATCCCGATCGCCTAGCGCGCTTCGAGCGCGAGGCCAAGCTCTTGGCCTCGCTCTCCCACACGAACATCGCCGCGCTCTTCGCTCTTGAGGAGGCCACTCTCGACGGCACCTCGAGCCCCGTGCGCTTCCTGGCCATGGAGCTGGCCGAGGGCGAGGATCTCGCAACGCGCCTGAAACGCGGCGCGATCCCCGTGGATGAAGCGATCGCGATCGCCAAGCAGGTCGCCGAGGCGCTCGAGGCCGCGCACGAGAAGGGCATCGTCCACCGCGACCTGAAGCCCGCGAACGTGAAGGTCTCCGCCGAAGGCCACGTCAAGGTCCTCGACTTCGGTCTCGCCAAGGCCTGGAGCGGCGACGTCGATGGCGCGGCTGAGAGCGCCGAGTGGTCGCAGTCCCCCACCCTCGCGCGCACGGGCACAGCGGCGGGCCTGATCCTCGGCACGGCCGCCTATATGTCGCCCGAGCAGGCGCGCGGCAAGCCGGTCGACAAGCGCGCCGACGTCTGGTCCTTCGGCGTGCTGCTGTTCGAGATGCTGACGGGCAGACGGCTCTTCGACGGCGAGACGGTCTCGGACGTGCTCGCGGCCGTGCTCACGCGCGAGCCGCAATGGAACGAGCTGCCGGCGGAAACACCTCCAGCGGTCCGCCGCCTGCTGCGCCACTGCCTCGAGCGCAACCCGAAGAACCGCCAGCACGACATCGCCGACGTTCGTGTGGCGTTGGACGAAACGCTGAGGGGTGTGTCAGATGAAGGCGCAGCGGCTTCGGCCCCTGACGCTCTCCCGTGGTGGCGGCGCGCAGCGCCGTGGGGTTTGGCCGGCCTGCTGACTCTGGCGCTGACGCTCGTGCTGTGGGCGCCCAGGCGGCCGACACAGCCCTCGATGCCCTTGCGGCTGAGCGTCGAGCTGGGCACGGACACGTCGTTGGCCACCGGTTCGCGGACCGCGGCGATCCTCTCGCCCGACGGCACCGTGCTCGCCTTCGTGGCGCAGGAGGCCGCGGGCCAAACGTCGCTCCACGTGCGGCGGCTCGATCAGTTGGAGCCCAAGCCGCTCTCCGGCACCGAAGGCGCCAACGCCCCATTCTTCTCGCCCGACGGGCAGTGGATCGGTTTCTTCGCCGGTTTCTTCGCCGAGGGCAAGCTGAAGAAGATCGCCGTCACGGGCGGCGCCGCAGTCACCCTCTGCGATGCTCCTAACAACCGTGGCGGAAGCTGGTCCGAGGACGGGACCATCTTCGTCGCACGGGACCACCGGGAGGGGTTGTGGCGCGTGCCGTCGGCGGGAGGCTCGCTCGAGCCGCTGACACGCCTCGCCCCGGACGCCGGAGAGCTCACGCACCGGTGGCCCCAGGCGCTCCCCGGCGGCAGGGCGGTGCTATTCACGGCTCACGACTCGGTGCTCGACTTTGAGGATGCGAACATCGTTGTCCAGTCGCTGCCGGACGGTCCCCGGAAGGTGGTGCAACGGGGCGGATTCCATGGCCGCTATCTCGCGAGCGGCCACCTGGTCTATGTGCACGATGGGACGCTGTTCGCCGTGCCCTTCGACCTCGACCGGCTCGAGACGACGGGCGAGCCGGCGCCGGTCCTGGAGGGCGTCGCCTCCGCTCCCGACTCGGCGGGCGCGCAGTTCGCCTTCTCGGCAAGAGGCACGCTCGTGTACCAGAAGCGGGCGCAAGACCTCGGGTCGGAAATGCCGATTCAGTGGATGGACCTTGAAGGCAAGACGCGGCCGCTGCGCGGCGTGCCTGCCCGCTACGAGAACCTTCGGTTCTCGCCGGATGGCCACATGCTCGCTATGGACATCCACGAGGGCCGGCAGCTCGACGTGTGGGTCTACGCATGGGAGCGAGACACGATGTCGCGCGTCACCTTCGATCCCAGCGAAGACGAATGCGCGCAGTGGACGCCGGACGGCCGTCGCATCGCGTTCGCCTCGGCGCGGGGCGACAAGGCGACGGCCAACCTCTACTGGCAACGGGCAGACGGAACGGGCGATGCGGAGCGGCTGACCGAGAGCCAGGATCCGCAGTTCCCCAGGTCCTGGCATCCCACAGGGAGGTTTCTTGCTTACGACGAGCTGAATGCGCAGACCAGTTGGGACATCATGATGCTGCCGATTGAGGGCGACGAGGCCTCCGGGTGGAGACCGGGGAAGCCCACGGCCTTTCTCAACAGCCCCTTCTCGGAAGCCCAGGCGGCTTTCTCGCCCGACGGTCGCTGGCTGGCCTATCACGCCAACGAGTCGGGGCAGTGGGAGGTGTACGTCCGGCCGTTCCCCGGTCCGGGCGGGAAGTGGCAGGTCTCGGCCGGTGGCGGCACGCACCCGACGTGGTCCCGAAGCCGGAAGGAGCTCTTCTACAAAGCGGCCGACGGGACGCTCATGGTGTCGGCTTACGCAGCGGAGGGAGACTCGTTCCGCGCCGAGAACCCACGACAGTGGTCGTCCGGACGTGTCCAGCGAAGGGGACAAATTTCGCGGACGTTCGACGTGCACCCGGACGGCCAGCGTTTCGCGGTGCTGAAGGCGGCGGACGAGCAGGCCGAGGACAAGCGTGACCACGTCGTCCTGGTGCTGAACTTCTTCGACGAGCTTCGCAGGCTCGTGCCGCCGACACGTTGATCCGTGCGGGGGCTGCGCTCGCTGGCCGACCTAGGCCGCCGGCTCCACGAGAGCCAGGATCTTCGCCACGGTCTCGTCGAGCACCTCGGCCGGCGCTCCGGCGATCCACGCCGCCTTGCGGCCGCGCCAGTCGAGGCTCTTCACCTGGTCGGCCAGGACGGCGCCCTCGACCTTCGAGCCTGCCGGGACCGCGACCTCGAAGGGGTAACCCTTCACCCGCGAGGTGACGGGGCAGCACAGCGCCAGTCCCGCGCGCCGGTTGTACTCTCGCGGCGAGATCACGAGCGCCGGCCTGCGGCCCGCCTGCTCGTGTCCGGACTGGGGATCGAACTCCAGCCACACGAAGTCTCCCCGTGACGGCACGTACGGGCGGGCCACCTACCAGACCTCGCGGCCAACCGGGCGGCCGGCCTCGACCTCGCCGTGCCGGTTACGCTCGGTGATCCCGTCGAGCAGCTCGTCGAGGGAGTACCTGCGCCGCCGCCGGGGTCGAAGCCGGATCTCACCGTCGTGGAGCGTCAGGTCCACGGTCGAGCCGTTTTCGACCCCCACCTCCGCCGCGAACGAGCTCGGTATCCGGAGCCCCAGGCTGTTCCCCCATTTGCGGACCCGTGTCAGCATTCCGCCTCCACGACTATCCATTGTATATCCCTCCCGAAGAGACGTGCAGAGCTTCTCATGGCGAATGGACAGCGAAGGTCCGGCCGCGGGCTCGTCCTCGTCCCGAACCTCCTGCGCCGTCCGGAGCAGCTGTCGATCCTCGAGCTCCGGGGCCTGGGCAAGGAGCTCTGGGCAGGCTACGGCGCTCAAGCTGCTGCCCGCGGCCTTCGCCTCCGATCCCGATCGCCTCGCGCGCTTCGAGCGCGAGGCGAAGCTGCTCGCCTCGCTTTCCCACACCAACATCGCCGGTCTTTTCGCTCTCGAAGAGGCCTCTCGACGAATGGGAACGAGACACCATGTCGCGCCTGACCTCCGATCCCGGCGAAGACTCATATCCCGAGTGGACGCCGGATGGGCGCCGGATCGCCTTCGCCTCCACGCTCGGGAACAAGCTGACACCGA
>Ga0214473_10012306_pt1 | contig 10047 bp, 8 predicted proteins | sample RVTome_7_FD_203509 | JGI IMG/M metagenome (GOLD analysis project Ga0214473, IMG submission 203509) | Soil microbial communities from uranium-contaminated site in the Upper Colorado River Basin, Wyoming, United States - RVT98D197 | ecosystem: Environmental > Terrestrial > Soil > Contaminated >... | reverse complement strand
GTGGATTATCACAGTGAAAACATGGTTTTGGGATTCGTTTTACCTTAATATTGGGATATTCGCCTTCGTATATGGTCATCATATCCATCCAGAGCATTACTCTGCCTTCATCAGCCTGTTCTGGATCCACAATAGCGACATTATTTTCCAGCTTACATGCTGCTATACAGTCACCACAACCTGTGCATTTATCCAGGTCTATTGCCATCGCCCATTTTGGCATTCTAAAATCTCCTTAAATTAATTTGCTATTGAAATTTTTACTTTCGTTGCTTGTAAAGCAGCGACTCCGTTCAATTTATCATATTTATTTTTCATAATAGTAACAGGATTGCTTCCATATCCTTTTGCATATCTTCCGTATGAGGTATGCCCAAGACCGAAGGGAACAGAAACAACACCAGGCATGATTCCCGGATTCAATCTAGCTTTAACTTTTATACTTCCTAAAGGAGATTCAACCCACATTAATTTTTTATCAGTAATACCTTTTTCTCTTGCAGTTTCCGGATTTATCTCAGCCCAGGTTGTCCAGTGCTCGTGCACTGTATATCCAAAAAGTTCCTGCATCATTGGTTGATTCGATGAATTTCCTTCTTTGTTTGTCAATAAACTGTAAGTAACTAAGTAAAGAGGTAAGTTTTCATCGACGGGTACAGCTTCGTGATGCGGCAGAAATACAACATCACCTTCAGCACTAATATTTAATGCTTGAAGAACTTTTCTTCGGTTCTCAGGTGTTTCTCCGCCAGCTCTCTTTATAGAATTATTTATGATTTGCTCAAGACTTTTTGAATAGAATTCAAATTTTCCGCTTGATGTTTTGAACAGTTCTTCAATCTTCTTTGGTTTTCTTATTGGATTCCACCAACCGCCATTTTCAGTAATCAATTTCCAGAATTCATCAAATGAGCTGTACCTTCCAATTTGCCATCCTCGTTGCTGCAAATATTCTAACCAAGCTCCTTTAACGCCCTCCGTAACAATTGCTCCCTCTCCAGAACTATAAAGTTTTTCAACACTGAATCTTATTTCTTTTTCATATACATCAAAAGGCAGAGCATTCGCAACGGACTGATCAATCATATTGCTAAGCTCCAGTAAAACATCCGCTGTATTTTTTGTATCGTAGAGCGGATTAATTATTGGCTGCTGAATTCCCACATGAGTAAAGCCAACCGAAGGAACATTAGAAAATGCATCCCATTTTTCCAGGAATGTATGATCAGGAAGAATCAAATCTGCATACTCGGCAGTTTCATTTATGAAAGAGTCAAAGCTTATTACAAGAGGAATTTTCTTTAATGCTTCTGCAAATTCATGATGGTTAAGCGTTTGGAATAAGGGATTGCCTTTATAAATGAATAGAACGCTTACCGGATATGGCTTATCATTCAAAACGTTTTTAGTGAAAGCATCAATTGAAAAATCAGAAAGAGGATAGCTGTAATCTGTTGATTCTGCTACTTTGGTTTTTGTTAATCCAGAACGTGCAATCTCATCATACTGTATGGAAGGAAGCTCTGCTAATGGTGGAATATCTACAAAATATACTCCGCCTTCTTTTTCAATATTTCCAAGCAATGCATTCAAGCAATATATCGCCATCTGCGAAAAAGTTCCGTTTGTATTTTCTTCTGCACCCTGACCTCCGAGCACAACAGATGGTTTATTATTTCCAAGGTCTCTTGCAATTTGTAGAATAGTTTCTGCAGGAACACCAGTTATTTTAGAAACTTCTTCAGGATAATAGTTGCTTATTACATTGTTCATAAATCCAAGATGATTTTTTCCATTCGAATCAGTCCAATCGTTAAAACCGAAAGTATAATTTTGCACAAAATTTTTATCATACAATTCTTCACGGATAAGAACGTAAGCTACACCAAGAGCCAGTGCAGCGTAAGTCCCGGGTTTTATCGGCACCCATCTATCTGCATTTGCAGCAGTAAGACTCATTCTTGAATCAATTTGTACGAGCCGGGTTCTTCGCTCTGCTGTCTGATCTCTTAACTGGCTATATATTTTAGTATAATAGATAGGTGAATAACCTTCCTCCAGAAAATTTGATCCAAAGCTTAGAATGTATTTGGAGTTTAATAAATCATATGCTGGAATTTTTTCAACGCCGAACAATAATTTGAAAGGAACGGTATAATTTTTTACGGAGGGGAAGTTGTAGCAATTTGGAGATCCGTATGCTTTCATAAATTGAGCGAAATGCTTATCCATAAGACCGTATTGTGAACTGCCGTTCAGAAATGCAACTTGATGAGCTTTACCTGAATTTCTAAGATCTTTCAATGTACTGGAAACCATTTTCAAAGCTTCTTCCCAGCTTATATTTTCCCATTTCCCGCTGGCTTCAATCCCTGTTCGCTTTTTAGGTGCTTTAACTCTATCGGGATTAAAGAGCACTTCAAGCGCACTATGTCCTGCAGGGCACATTCCACCGCGATTAACAGGATAGTTCTGATTGCCTTTTACATAAACAGGTATACCGTCTATCAATCTTACTCTAATGCCGCAGCCGGCAGGGCACTGTCCGCAAATTGTATTCTTCCAAGTTTCAATACCAGGACCCCTTTTAGCTAATTCTATAAGTCTTTCCGGGACATCAATGACGTTCCCGCAGCCATACGAGCCAAGTGCAACTGCTCCGGATACTCCGCCTAATATTTTTAAAAAATCTCTACGTTTAATTTCCACAGATTGCTCCTTCAGAAATATTTTATAATTTCACCGATGACAAGCAAGACAGTCATATGTTACTTTTTTTTCTTTGTGGCAGTTTATACAATTTTTCATTGTTGGCATCCACACTGGATACGATGCAGGCTCAATTAACTCTTGCACCTTTCCATGGCACTTTAAACATTCAATTTCACCAATAGTTACATGCCTTCGATGAGAAAAGTAAACATGCGCAGGTACGGTATAAATTTTTTGCCAGGGAATTTTTTTTCCTGCCTCTATGTATTTCAATAACTTTAATTCTTCCGGTGAATCGGATAATGGCTCACCCGAATGGCAGTCTGAACAAACTTCAATATTCGGAATGGTGGCAGAAGCCATGGCTTCTACAAACTTGTGACAGTCAACGCAGTTCAGTTCAGCTTTTTCAATATGCAATTTGTGATTATAGGAGATTGGTTGAGTTATAGTTTGGCGTGCCCCGAATAATGCCCATACCATTGCTAAAACAATTACACCGGTTAATGTGATAAGAATCAGTTTAGAATTTTTCCTTATTATTTTCAGCATCTCAAGAGCCCTTCATATTAATAATCCTTTAGACCTCTCAGTGAGTGATACAAACTGAAAGGAGTTAAGAACTTTGTAATAAATCTCAATTAATATTTAACCCACAGCCGCAGTAGCTGAGCTGATATATCCGATAACTGTTAGAACAATTATATAAACTACAAGAATAATCCCAATCCATTTCATCAGGTCAAATCGGGAATTAGCTTTATCTTCAATCTTAATAAAAGGGATAATCATCCAGAGTAATCCTGCGACTGCAAATGCCAGTATTCCTAATACTTCACCTTCAATAAAAAGAACATGAGCTGGAATAATTTTTAATGTCTGGAACATAAACATGAAATACCATTCGGGTTTAATACCTGCAGGTGCAGAAGCAAAAGGATCTGCTTTTAAGCCAAGTTCCCACGGAAATATCAATGCGAGAAATAAAAGAATATTGAAAACAATCAGCCAGATCAGAGCATCTTTAAGAGCAAAGTTGGGGAAGAATGGTGTGTATTCTTTCTTTTCTTCGGGTAGTTTCTTAAAGCTATCCGGTTCATGCATACCCTGTTTTTGTATAAAGAAAAGATGAAAGACTAACAGAAAAGTAAATAAAAGAGGTAGGATTGCAACGTGAATACCATAAAACCTTGATAATGTAGCACCGCTTACATCATCGCCGCCTCTTAAAACATCTTTGATAGTGTCGCCAATTAAAGGTACGGCACCAGCAATATCAGTTCCAACTTTAGTTGCAAAAAATGCCAGTTCATTCCACGGCAGCAGATATCCACTGAAACCAAAACCTAAAGCTAAAGCAAAAAGCAGGAACCCCGTTACCCAAGTAAGCTCTCGCGGTTTTTGATATGCTTTTGTAAAAAATACACTAAACATATGAGCGAATACAAAGAAAATCATCAGGTTGGCAGACCAACTGTGCAGATTGCGGATCAACCATCCGAAATTGACATCGGTTATAATGAAACGAACACTCTCGTAGGCACTGTCTTCACCCGGTTTATAATACATAAGCAAAAGGATACCGGTGATTACCTGTACTATGAAAAGGAATAAACTTATTCCGCCTAAATAATAAAATAACGAATGTTTATGAACAGGAATTTTTTTGTGTTCTATGAAATTTCGTATCGGAGTGATGTTGTAACGGGCATCTAACCAGTTTATTAATTTTGAAAATGACTTGTTAAACATTGTCGCCTATTTAAATTAAGCTTTCTTAGTTATAATTATTTCATCGTTCATTATATTAACTTCATAATTTTCCAAAGGTCTGGGCGGAGGACCCGAAACATTCCTACCATTAAGATCATAAGTTCCGTTATGGCAGGCGCACCAAATTTGCTTCGTATCTTTTTTGTATTGAACTATGCAATCAAGGTGTGTGCAAGTTGCGGATAAAGCGACAAATTTTCCTTCTTCAGTCCGTATCAATACAACCGGCTGCCTTCCGAACTTTATTATTTGAGAACTGTTACTCGGAAATTCAGTCGCTTTTCCCGCTTTAACTGAGCTTACCGCAACTTTAGCTGATTTAGGTGGTTTCAAATAAGATAAGACAGGGTAGACCAACAATGACAGACCGCCTAATCCGCCAATTCCTAATAATGTGTTTAAAAATTTTCTTCTATTTAAATCCATTATTTTCCTTAATGTTAAATACTTTATTAGCTAAAAAAATATTGATGATTTTAAAAATCTCTGTTAACTAAACTTACTAAGTCATGTTACACATACTGCATTATTACTTAACCTCCGCATTTAGGCCGGGAGCTAAATAAGACCAACTACCTGGGCTTTTCCGAAGGAATCCTTCGGATAGCCCATTAATATCTCAAATAGTGGTTAAAGTCTGAGTTTTCTACATTTGTTCCGTCCCCGCCATTGCCAAAGGCATCACTATGTGAAAATAGCGGGGTTAATACAAAAAAAATTTACGTAAGGTAGTGGCTTACTAATTATTTTTTTACTTTAGGATCAGTGTGTACAATTTTTGCCCACATAGTTTTAAATTCAAAACCTTTAAAAAATGGACTTTTATCATTATGACATTTTTTGCAAAGCTCTTCGGGATTTTTATAAAGCATTAATCCTTTTTCAACGGCGAGTTTTTTATCCTGCATAACATTCTTTGATTTATATTCAGAGCCGGGTCCATGACAAGTTTCGCACTGAACTCCATCTTCGACCTTAAATTTTTTATCGAGCAAAGATGCATCCAGATCGTGTCCTACCGCATGACATTTCAGACATTCTTTGGTTTCAACAGCTTTAGTTTTGAAACCTTTATCTTTTGCAACTTTATCTGCTTTTTCAGTTTGTAAAGTTTTGTACGCTTGTGAATGTTTGCTATCCTGCCATATTTTATATTGGTTACCAACATCATCTTTCTTATGGCACATACCGCAAGTTTTAGTTCCAACATATTTCGCATTAGGCCCGTAGGTGGAATTAGAAGCACCAAGTGTTAGGGAGCTTAACCCAAAGCAAGCAATCACAAAAACTTTATAAGACATTTTATCCTCTTTGTTATTATTAGAAAATTTAGCCGCTTTAAATTACTTAATTTTCGAATTAAAAATGATTTAAAAAATCAGCCGGATCTATTAAAATCCGGCCGATTATTAAATCAGAATAGCATACCAAAACTTATTTAACTAAGATCATCTTTCTCATTTCAGTAAAGTTTCCTGCTGTCATTTTATAAAAATAAATTCCCGAAGTAACATTGGCAGCATCAAAATTAACCGAGTAATTTCCCGCATTCATTTGTTCATTTACCAAACTGGTAATTTTTTGTCCGATTGAGTTGTAAACATCGATTGAAACAAAACTTAATTGCGGAACCGAGAAACTAATTTTTGTTGATGGATTGAACGGGTTAGGATAATTTTGTTCAAGAGAATATTTTGAAGCAAGATTAACATCAACATTAACTTCGCTGCTATAAGCAAATGAACCATCGAAATCAATTTGTTTCAGACGATAAATATATTTTCTCGCATTTAGAAGTTTATCAGTGAAAGCATATTGATTTGGAGAAGTTGTCGTTCCGTGTCCGGAAACAGAACCAACAGTCACAAAATTATTTGAGCCGAATTTTCTCTGTACTTCAAATCCTTGATTGTTTATTTCAGTTGCGGTAGCCCACTGAAGATTAACCATTCCTTTATTGACATTAGCATTAAACGATACTAATTCTACAGGGACAGGTATAGCTGAAAAATTCAGCGTTAAAATAGTTTCATCAAAACCATTCTGCCAGTGAGTAGCTCCTTCGTTATCAAATATTTCATAAGTGAAATTGACGGATGAACCAGGAACAACAGCAAAATCATTAGCGGTACCATCATAAGGTTTCATAAATTCCACCGTCCAAGTGTCGCTATCCCATCTACCTGCCGCTCTAACCGATGCTCTATCGTCAGTAGGAACTCTTAACCGATAACCCGGAATATAATTACCCGCAGTGAATGTTAGCGTTGTGTCAAAAGTAACCGCTCTTTCTAAAACATGAGGAAGAACAAATGTTTTATAAGGATCAAAACCATTATATGCTGCATCGTCAATTGCCAAAAAATCAGCGTTGACAGAAGCCCCACCTGCTGCCATAAAACTTGGCCTGCTATTAACAAGCAAATTATCTGCTGCGGCACTTGTTCCGGGATCACCGTGTCTATCTAAGCTATCAGCATACGTATCATCAATATACCCCATAGGATTACTTCTTACTGCTTTCCAGTGCCATAAATCTGCTTTACCCGTATTAGTACTCATTAATGGAATATGACAGAATGTTGCACAATTAGCGCCATCAGCTCCGGTTAAACCCATATCAAAGAAAAAAGCTATACGATCTTCATCACCGGTTTTGGTCCATGTAGTACCGTCATAGCTTAATTTGTTTTTATAAATACTTTCTGTTGCATCAGTCCAATGGGCAGCGATATAAAGATATTGACCATCTGCCATTGCATTTAGAGTTACACCAGTGCTTGTTGTGATGGAAGTGGCGTTCCATTCACTCGGCGATAGTACTCCATCCAATGTGGGAGTACCGGCACCAACGTTAATTGTTGTTTGAGCATTTAACATTTGAAATGCAAACAACATAGCGAAAAGAAAGAACAATTTTTTCATAGAACCTCCGAAATAATTTAGTTAGTGAATTTGTTAATTAAGTTATCTTCTTTCATTTTATAAACTATTGAGGACTTTAAAACCTCACTTAGGATATCCTCATTAATGGGTGAAACATAAATATAAAATACGCCCTCATTATATATTTTTTGTAAGTATTTCTTGTCATCACTTTCAGAAATAAATATTATGGGCAGGCGTGGTCGAATTTTCTTTGTGATTTGAACTATCTTTAAATCATCTTCAAGATTGTAATCTATTATAACTGATTGGTATACTTTGTCTTCTAACTCAAGTATATAATCTGTAATGGTTTGTTTTGTTGTTAAATCAAATGACATCTTAACGCAGATTTCTTGTATCTGTTTTTGATGATCAGCGTTATTTGATATCAGTAAAAATGAATTCATAAGATTTTTATTTGTAATTATAATGCACTAACAATGCCAATTATGTTCACATTGAGAAAAGCTCTTTTGTAAGATTTTCGATAATTTTGTCATTAATTCATTTATAAATTCTCATTAGATAGAATTGGGTGTGAAATCGATGTCACAGATCTTTTCGAAAATTCAGTTAGTATTTAAAGTTTTTTGTATTCAGCGATTATTGTAGAGAAGAAAAATAACTTTCGAAGTTTCAACTTTAGGATGACGATATTCAGGTGAAGTGAATCTGTTAATCCAAACTATAATCGCCAATCATTAGGATTTAAGTTGTGCTTATTTATAATGCGATGGATGTTTCGCCGGGTCATACCGGATTCTTCTGCAACTTTGGTGATATTACCCGCGTGTTTTTTCAAAAGATGGAGAAGATAATCGCGCTCAACTTTTTCAACAACTGTCTGTTTGGCTTCGGTAAGTGAATATTTCTCAAAATTACTTTGCCATGAATTGCTAATAAGATATTTCGGTAAATCAATAAAGGTAATTTTATCTGTACGACAAAATAATATAGAGCTTTGTATTGCATTTTCAAGTTCTCTTGCATTACCAGGCCATGGATATTTTTCAAATAGTTGAAGAACGTCGTCATCAATATCTACTATATTCTTAGCATTTGATTTATTAGCAGCTTCAAGGAAATGGTAGGCGAGAAGGGGAATATCAATTTTTCTTTCTCGAAGGGGAGGAATATTTATTTGAATAACATTTAATCGAAAATAAAAATCTTCTCTTATCTCTCCGCTTTCAATTGCTTTATTAACGTTTTTATTTGTGGCTGAAATTATTCTAACATTAAAATCAATAAGTTTATTTCCACCAATTCGGGTTAACTTTCTCTCTTGCAATACTCTTAACAGCTTTATCTGGGTATGAGGCGGCATTTCCATAACTTCATCCATAAAAAAAGTTCCAGTATCCGCAAATTCTAAATAACCAATTTTTCTGTTGTACGCTCCAGTAAAAGAACCTTTCTCATATCCGAAAAGTTCTGCTTCAAATAAATACTCTGGCAAAGCACCACAGTTTATGGATACAAATGGTTTTGAATTTCTCTTACCTAAAGCATGAATTGCTCGAGCAATTAGTTCTTTACCTGTTCCGCTTTCCCCTGTAATCAAAACATTTGCGTCAACTGGGGCTACTTGCTCAATCATACTGAATACGTTTTTCATTGCCTGGCTTTTACCAATGATATTTTGGAAACTGTATTTCTCTTTCAATTGCGAAATAAGATTCTCTTTCTCAGATTTCAAGTTTTTGAATTCAACAGCTCGCATTATTTTCATTATCAGATGATCGCTGTTAAAAGGTTTTTCGATAAAATCATATGCACCATTCTTCATTGCTTCAACCGCTCTTTCAACTGTTCCAAAAGCGGTAAATATTATTATGGGAACACCGGGCTGTACCTGCTTTGATTTCTCGATTATCTGATTCCCGTCAATATCAGGCATGAATAAATCTGAAAGAACCACATCAAATTGAAAATCAGTTAAAAGTTTAATTGCTTGTTCACCGTTTTGAGCCGTCATGCAGTCGAAGCCGACAAGCATCAGCAATTTTCTTACTCCGTCAAGCATTTCTTTTTCATCATCAATTACTAAAACCTTAATCATATCAATACACCTGTGTAAATTTGTAAGGAAGTTTTATTGTAAACATAGGTCCAGTTTCTGTGTTTTCAGCTGTAATCGAACCACCGTGTCTAAAAATTATTTTTTTCGAAATTGATAATCCCAATCCTGTGCCGTCACTTCCGTGTTTAGTTGTAAAAAACGGTTCGAATATTTGGTTGATGATATTTGAATTATTATTCCGCCTGGAGCATGAGAACTTTTATGTTCGGATAAATTTTCCTTGACCGTTATATTGATTGAACCTCCTTCATTTATGGAATCAAATGCATTGTTGAGAATGTTAATAAAAACCTGCTCAATCTGAACTCTGTCTATCATCAATTCAGGAAAAGAATCGTTATAATCTTTTATGAGCTTAATTTTCTTTTCCCGAAATCTATGTGCCAACAGAAAAACCGAATCATCGATTACAGAAATGATGTTAGTAAGCTGCGGTTTGAATGGTAATCGTTTTGAATAGTTAAGAAGACTTCGTGTATAATTTGAGATTCTGTTTACTTGTTTTTGGATAATTTCTATTTCTTCTGCAAGATGATTTCCCGAAGACTTAA
>Ga0214473_10012305_pt1 | contig 10047 bp, 9 predicted proteins | sample RVTome_7_FD_203509 | JGI IMG/M metagenome (GOLD analysis project Ga0214473, IMG submission 203509) | Soil microbial communities from uranium-contaminated site in the Upper Colorado River Basin, Wyoming, United States - RVT98D197 | ecosystem: Environmental > Terrestrial > Soil > Contaminated >... | reverse complement strand
GCGCTGGCGCTGCGCACGAAGGGCGTCGTGCTGGCGCTGTCGCTCGGCTTCTGCTTCGGCCTCGCGTGGCTCGCCGGGGTGGCCGGGCTCGCCCCGATCGTGGGCGCCTTCGCCGCCGGGCTGGTGCTCGAGGACGTGCACTTCGAGGGCCACCTGAAGCGCGGCGAGCGCCAGCTCCACGAGAGCCTGCACGCGCTCACCGGGCTGCTGGTGCCGGTCTTCTTCGTGCGCATGGGGCTGCTGGTGGACGTGGGCTCGTTCCTGCGACCGGGCGTCCTGGGCTTCGCGATGGTCCTGACGCTGGCCGCGATGGTCGGCAAGTGGGCGTGCGGGCTCGTGACACCGCGCGGGATCTCCCGGATCACGGTCGGCGTGGGCATGATGCCGCGCGGCGAGGTCGGCCTGATCTTCGCCGGCATCGGGGCCACGCTGATGCTGGCCGGGCACCCCGTCGTGAGCCCCGACACCTACGCCGCCGCCGTCTTGATGGTCGTGGTCACGACGATGGCAACGCCGCCGCTGCTGCTGTGGTCGCTGCGACGTGACGGCGCCAGCCAGGCCACGCCCGCCTAGCCGACGCGCACCACCAACCACAAGCGGCGTAACAAGCCCCCGGACTTACTCCTTGCCGAGGCGCTTCGCCAGGTTGTCGAGCGTCTCGGCGAGCCGCGCGCCCGAGAGCGGGCGCGCGATGTGGCCCGCGGTGAGCGACATCGGCGTCCGCCGCGCGCGCTCGAGCTCGACCGGGCTCTGCGCGTCGTAGCTCAGGTACGAGGCGAGGCCGGGCCGGTCCTTGTCCCAGCCGCGCAGCAGCCCGGCCACGTTCTGGTCGGGCCTGAAGCTCATCACGTCGCACACGATCGCGTCGATGGCGCTCGCATCCGGGCTCCTGAGCAGCAGGGCCAGCTCCTCGGGCTGGTGCGCGAGCCGCACCTCGATCCCGGCGGCCTCGAGCTCGCCGGCGACCGGCTCTAGCCCCACCACGTCACGGTCGAGGAGCGCGATGCCGAGCCGGCGCGCGGGCCGTGGCTCGGCGTTCGCGAGCGCCGCCACGTCCTCGATCGACACTCGCAGCATCGGCGGCACGAAGGCGGCCCGGCGCGCGGCGGCGACCGCCACCTTGAGCGCTGCGCTCGCCTGATCCCAGGCCGTAGCTGCGGGCTCCACGGCCGGGGGCTCGACGGCCGAGGGCTCTACGGCCGGGGCGTCGGCGCGCGGCGCGCCGCCGGCGCCGCGCTTGATCTCGCTGAGCTCGCGAAGCGCGGCCCCGAGCGCGCGATCGGCGGTGCTGCGCTCCTCGAGCGACGTTTCGAGCTCGCGCCGCGCGTTCTCGACCTGCTGGCGAGCCGCGACGAGATCCAGCGCGGCGGCCTCGCGCTCGCGGCGGGCCGTCTCGAGCTCGCCCGCCAGCGCGTCTCGCTCCTGACGCAACGCCTCGAGCTCGCCCTCGAGCTCGCCGACGCGCGCCTTTAGAGCGGCGTCAGGCGCGGCGGGGTCGGGCGCGACAAAGGCCGGGGTCGAGACCGCCTGCAGGCGCTCGAGCTGGCGGGCGACCTCGGCTTCGAGCCGCGCAGCACCGCCCGAGAGCTCGCGCAGCACCGCCTCGATCCGCGTGGCGGGGGAGCCGAGCATGCGCGGCCACACGACCGCCCCGGCGAGAGCGAGCGCTTCGCCGAGTCCGGCGCGGGAGGGCCGGGGGACCCCGCGCAGCACCAGCAGCCCCGAGTCGTCCTCGCACCACCACGGCACCACCACGTTGTCCCGGACGCGGATGCCCGGGACCTCCTCGCCGCGCAGCAGGGTGGGCCGCGCCAGGCTCTCCGGGTTGTCTTCGGCGAGTCGCGCGAGCGTCTTTTCGACCCCGAGCGTCAGCGATCCGGCGCAGAGCGACGGCACGAGCCGAAAGCCCGCCGGCGCGCCCGGGTCGCGGACCGCCGTGAGCACCGCCGAGGGGGCGGCCCACGCTCGGACGAGCTCGAGGAATCCCGCCGCCACGTGGCTCGCCTCGCCGCGGCTCGCCAGGTCCTGGGCCGCGCGCGCCGCCTCGTCGAGGGACAGCGGCTCGGGTTGTGGATCCTGCGCGTCGCTCACCTCGCGAAGCTTACCATCGGCGCGCTCCGCGCCAGATTCGAGACGCCGGAGCGCGGGCTAGCTCGTCAGGAACGCGCTGAGGGCGGCGTTCACCGCATCGGGGCGCTCGAGGTTCGCCAGATGTCCCGCGCGCGGCACGACTTCGAGCCGGGCGCCCGGGATGGCGGCCGCCATCGCCTCGGATTCGGCGGGCGGCGTGAGCACGTCCTCGGCGCCCACCAGCACGAGCGTCGGCACGCGCACCTCGGCGAGCGTGGGGCGCGAGTCCGGGCGGGCCGCCAGGCCGTGGAGCGCGGCGGCGATGGCCTGCGGCGAGGTGGCGAGGATGCGCGCCTGCAGGGCGTCCACGAGTGCTTTGCGCTCGCGCCACGTCGTCTCACCGAGCAGCTTCGGCAGGAAGGCGGAGACGGCGGCTGAGGCGCCCTCGGCCAGCACCTTCGCCGCGAGCGTGGCGCGGCCCGTCTTGGCTTCCTCCGTGTCCGCGCCTGCCCGCGTGTCCTGCAGGAAGAGGCCGGCGAGCCGCTGCGGGTGGCGACGCACGAACGCCAGGGCCGCGTAGCCGCCCATCGAGCAGCCGCCGACCACCGCCTTCGCGACGCCCAGCTGGTCGAGCAGAAGGGCTCCGTCGTCCGCGATCCCCTCCATCGTGAGCGCCCCCTGCCCGGGGTCGCTGCCGCCGAAGCCGCGCGCGTCGAAGCGGATCACCCGATGCGCCGCGAGCGCCTCGGCCTGCGCCTCCCACATGAAGAGCCCGAGCGGGAAGGCGTGCAGCAGCAGCAGCGCGGGGCCGTCTCCCGAGACCGCGTACTCGAGCTCGCCGCCGTCGACTCGGAGCCTCACGGCAGCTCCACGATCGCGGACTTGAGCCGCGCCGGCTCGGAGGCGTCGCGCCAGGCTACGACCAGCTCGCCTTCGGAGGCGGCGATCCGCGGGAACCCGCTCGAGCGGGCCGTGCTCGTGCCGGCGAGGGACACGCTCGCGGAGGCGCCGCCCGCGTCGACGCGTCGCAGGCGGATCGAGGCTCCGGCGTCGGTCTCTTCGAGCCAGCTCACGACGGCCGTCCCGCTCTCGTCCTCGAGGACCACGTCGACGCGTCCGATCGGGCGGCCGTCGTCCACGACCCGCGGCGGGCTCCAGCTGGCGCCCGCATCGTCCGAGAACGCGAGCTTCACCCGCGGCGTCTCCCCGGCCATCGTGAACCACGCGAGCGCCACCCGGTCGCCTGCAGCCGCGAGCGCCGGACCGTTCACGGGACAGGCGTGGATCTGCCAGCCCTCGGCGCCCGGGAACACGGGAGCGCTCCAGCGCCCGGCCTCGAAGCGAACCACCGCTACGTCGCGCACCTCGGAGGCTCCGCGGTCGCGGTACGCCGCGACCAGCCCGCGGCTTGTGCGTGCGACCGCCGTCTGGCAGCAGTCGCAGACGCGCTCGTCCACGCGCGAGTCGGGCTCGGGGGCCGCGTCGCGCGAGACGGCCGCGAAGCGCAGCGTCATGGCGCCGTCCTTCCGCTTCGCCTCCCGGCCGTCCAGGAACAGGATCCCCATCCGCGCCGCGTCGAGCGGCGCGAACGCGACGAAACCGTGCTCGCCCGCGGTCAGGTCGCGATAGGGAGTGAAGGATGCGTCCCAGCTCCGGCCAAGGTCGCGCGAGCGCGACACCCGGACGTCGTAGTCGTACGTCGTTCCGCCCGGGCGTTTGGCGAGCCAGTGGGCGAACAGCGTGCCGTCGGCGAGCGCGCTCATGTGCGGGAAGTCGGCCCAGTTGACGAACCAAGAGGCGCCTTCGGCGATCGTGACGGGCTCGGACCACGCGCCGGCCCTCGCGCGCCGGGCGAAGCGCAGCGCGTGACGGCCCGCGCCCAGCGGCTCCACCCACGACAGCAGCAGCCGGCCGTCCGGAGCCGCGAAGAGGCCGGGCGCCAGGCTCCCGGGCGCGGCCGGAGTCGAGAGCTCCCGCACCGCCGAGGTGGGCAAAGCTACGCTCTCGCGCGGCGCAGCCGCGCGCCGGCAGCCGCCCAGGACGACGAGCGACGCGGCCGCGACGACGGCCGCGCGCCTCACGGCTTCGTCCAGCGGTCGAGCCAGCCCAGCACCTCGCCGTACCAGCGCACGGAGTTCGCGGGCTTCAGCACCCAGTGGTTTTCGTCGGGGAAGACCAGGAGCCGCGCCGGCACGTCCTGCCGCCGCAGTGCCGTGAACATGGCGAGCCCCTGCTCGAGCGGCACGCGGTAGTCCTTCTCGCCGTGGATCACGAGCGTGGGCGTCTTGAAGCGCTTCACGTGGTCGCGTGGGTTGTGGCGCGCGTAGCCCTCGGGGTGCGACCAGTACGGCCCGCCGAACTCCCACTCCGGGAACCACAGCTCCTCGGTCGAGCCGTACATCGAGACGAGGTCGAAGACGCCGTCGTGGCTGACGAGCGCCTTGAAGCGGTCGGTCTGGCCCGCGATCCAGTTGATCATGTAGCCGCCGTAGCTGGCGCCGGCCCCGGCGACGCGTGCGCGGTCGACCCCGGGCAGCGAACAGGCGAAGTCCGTCCCCTTCATCACGTCCTCGAAGGCCTTGCCGCCCCAATCGTGATTGATGTCGTCGGTGAACGCCTGGCCCCAGCCGGTCGAGCCACGCGGGTTGGGCATGAAAACCACGTAGCCGGCGCTCGCGAACACCTGGGCGTTCCAGCGGAAGCTCCAGCCGTCCGGCCACGCTCCCTGGGGCCCGCCGTGCACGAGCACCAGCAGCGGGTAGCGCCTCGCGGGATCGAAAGCCGGCGGCCGCACTACCCAGGCCTGGACGCTCTTGCCCGCGGCCCCGGTGTAGCTCACGCTCTCGCCGGCGCCGAGCGCGAAGCCCGCGAGGAAGGCGTCGTTGACGCGGGTCACGCGGGCGAGACCCTTGCCGTCCGCCCCGAAGCGGACCAGCTCCGCCGGGTAGCTGAGCGTCGCCTGCGTGGCGACGAGCGTCTTGCCGTCGCGCGAGACCCCCAGGTCCCCGAAAGTGCCCGGCCCTGCGAGGACGGTCGTGACGGGACCTCCGGCCACCGGCACCGAGAAGACCGGCGACAGGCCCCGGTCCTCGGCGGTGAAGTAGATCGTCTTCGAGTCCGCCGAGAACACCATCGGATCGACCTGGCGGTCGAAGGACTCCGTGAGCGTGCGCTTCTCGCCGCTCGTCCGGTCGTACACGACGAGCCGCCAGGGATCGGCTTCGTATCCCGCGCGCAGCTGCGTGCGCCACGCGAGGAACCGCCCGTCGGGGCTGTAGCGGCAGCCGCTGTCGTAGCCGGGGGAGTCCGAGATGCGCCGCGCGCTTCCTCCCGTGGCGGGCACCAGGTAGAGCTCCGCGTTCGTGTGCCAGGCCTCGCCCCTTCTGTCCTTGCGCGCGACGCAGACCTCGCTGCCGTCCGGGGCGACGCCCCAGTCCTCGCCCCCGAGGTTGAAGGGCGGGGCGTCGTCGCTTCCAGGCGTGAGATCGACGAGTGAGCCGCCGGCGAGCGTGAAGGACAGCACGTGGCTCCGGCGTCCGTCGTCCCAGGTGTCCCAGTGGCGGTAGAGCAGCTCGTCGTAGACCCGCGCCGAGGAGGGCTTGCCGGCCTCGGCGAGCGCCTTCGCGTTGCACGCGTCGTCCGCCCCGCAGCTCGGGAACACCTCGCTCACGAGCGCGAGCCGGGAGCCTCCGAGCCACTCGAAGCCGTCGACGCCGGTCGAGAGCGACGTGAGCTTGCGCGCCTCGCCGCCCGCGAGCTCGAGCAGCCACACCTGCGACGAGCCGTCGCGCGTCGAAAGGAAAGCGAGCGTGCGGCCGTCGGGGCTGAAGCGGGGGCGCGAATCGGAGGCCGGGCTCGAGGTCAGCCGGCGCGGCTCGCCGCTCGAGACCGGCGCGAGCCACACGTCCGTGTTGCGCGTCCCGCCCGCGAGGTCGATCTCGGTGAGCGCGTAGGCGACCAGAGCATTGTCCGGCGAGAGCTGTGGGTCGGCCAGGCGCCCGAGCTTCATCATCTCGGTCGCGGTGAAGGGCGGCGGGGCCGCCGCGGCGGGAGCCGACGCGAGGGCCGCGGCGAGCGACGCCAAAAGCAGGCAGCGTACGGGGCGAGAGTGCATGGAACCTCCGGGTTGCGCGCGAGACGGCAGCATAGTCGCGCGCGAAAGCCGGCGTCAACGCGCCGCGCGCCCGATGCTCGCGCGGGCCTTGCAAACGCCGCCGCTACGGAAGCATGATGCGCTACCGTCCTCAAGCCGCAAGCGTCGGTGTGCCCACCGCCTGTACGGGGGGAGGTCCGGTATGGAAGCACGGCTCAGCTCGTTCGAGGAGTTCTGGCCCTTCTACGTGGCCCAGCACCTCGATCCCGTCAACCGGTCGTTGCACTTCATGGGAACCTCGTTGGCGCTCGGCGCGCTGGCGGCCACAGTCACGCTGTCGCCCTGGTGGGGGCTCGTGGTCCCGCTCGTGGGTTACGGACCGGCCTTCATCGGTCACTTCTTCTTCGAGAAGAACAAGCCCGCGACGTTCCGCTACCCGCTCTGGTCGCTGCGCGGGGACCTGCGCATGTACGCGCTCTTGTGGCGCAAGCGGATGGACCCTGAGCTCGCGCGCGCGCTCGAGCTCTACCCGCGCGGGGCCTGAGCCACAGCCCGCTTCATGAGCGCGGCGGTGGAAGGGCAGCCGGCGCGGAACTCCCACGACTCGCGGACCGCGGGCGGCGCCGCGTCGCGCGGGCAGCTGGCGAAGCCGTGCCGCGCGAAGTAGTCCGCGGCCGTGGTCGTGAGCAGGTACACGGAGCGCAGTCCGACCCGCGCCGCGCGCTCGAGCGCGGCCTCGACCAGTGCTTTCGCCAGGCCCTGGCCGCGGTAGTCCACCTCGACGGCCACGCTTCGCAGCAAGCCATCCTCGCCATGCAGCTCGAGCCCGGCGACACCGACGACGCGGCCGTCGTCCTCGCGGACCACGAAATAGTGGCCCCAGCCCTCGCTCACGTCCTGGTGGGTGAGCTCCGCGCGGCCCAGGAGGTCGAGCGCACCGCGCAGGTCGTGGGGCCGAGCCGGCTCGGCGCGCAGCATCATCCCTTGATTCTAGCGCCACTCGGCAGCGGGCCCTGGCGGAAGCGACCGTCGTCGCCCAGGATCTCGTGCGGGTGGAAGCCCGCCTTGTAGGCCATGCGCGGGCTCCCGGCCACGTAGTAGCCCAGGTAGAGCCAGGGGCAGGAGCGCCGCCGCGCCTCCTCGACGAGCCAGAGCACGTTGTACGTGCCGGGCGAGCGCGCGCCGAGCTCGGGATCGAAATAGAAGTAGACGGCCGAGAGCGCGTCCGGCGCGACGTCGAAGATGCCTGCCCCGACCAGCCGGCCCCCAGCGCGGAACACCACCTCGTGGGTCATCTCGGGCGCCGCATGCAGGAAGTCACGGAACTCCTCGGAGCTGCCGCTCATGGTGCCGTCGTGGCGGGCCTCGAGGTAGCGCCGGTAGAGGGCGTGCTTCTCGTCGGTCGGAAGCGGGCGGCCCAGCTCGGCGACGACGTCGGCGTTGCGCTTCCAGCAGCGGCGCTGCGCGCGCGTCGGCCGGAAGCGCCGCGTGTCGACGCGTAGCTCGCGGCACTCGCGGCAAGCGTCGCACTGCGGACGGTAGACGAGGTCCTGCAGGCGGCGGAAGTTGAGGTCGAGGAAGAGCCCGTAGAGCCGCGGCGTGAGCCGATTCGGCCGCAGCGCCACGAGCCGCGAGTCGCGTCCCGGGAGGTAGGGGCAGGGCGACGGCGGCGACGGCCCGAGCCCGAGCCCGCCCACGAGTCTCGCGAGCCGCGCCCGCGCCGCCTCGCCCCCGTGAGCCGTGCCCGTCACCGTCGCCGCAGCACCAGCGCGAGAAAGAAGAAGCCGCCGAGCGTGAGGATGATCGTGGCTCCGGGAGCGACGTTCAAGTGATACGACGCGAACAGACCGAAGGCGGTCCCCGCGAGGCTCGCGGCGACCGCGAGCGCCAGCGTTACGCCGAGCGTGCGGCCCAGGAGCTGGGCGGTGGCCGCCGGGATCACCACGAAGGCCGACACCAGCACGACGCCGATCGTCTTCGCGCCCACCACCACCACGAGCGCCGTGGTGGCGAGCAGCAGCGACTCGAGTGCTCCCACCTTCACGCCCGAGAGGCGCGCGAGCTCGGCATCGAAGGTGGCGTAGGCGAGCTGCGGCCCGACCCGGAGCAGGACCAGGACCACGAGCAGCGAGACCAGCACGGCCACGCGGAGCGCCTCGGGCGACACGGCGAGCAGGCTGCCGAAGAGCAGCGCCTCGACGTTCACCGGGACCCCGCGCGGCCCGCGCAGGCCCAGGAACATGACGCCTGCGGCGAAGGAGACCGCGAAGAAGACCCCGGTGGCCACGTCGCCGCCGAGAGTCGTCCGCCAGCGCAGCTGCTGGATGCCGAGCGCCACCGTCAGCGTGAACGGCAACGCGACCCAGATCGCGCGGTCGGGAGTCACCCCGAGCAGCAGGCCGAGCGCCAGGCCTCCGAAGGTGGCGTGGGCCAGCCCGTCGGCCACGAAGCCGAGGCCCCGCTGGACGACGAAGACGCCGAGAAAGGCACCGGCCGTGCCGAGCGCGAGGCCGGCCGTGAGCGCGCGTCGCACGAAGCCCTGGCCGAGCGGCGCGAGCAGCAGCTCGAAGGCGCCGTCCATCACGCGTCCTCGCAGCGGGCGTCCACGGGTACCGCGTGGTCGTGGCCGCTGAAGGCCGAGGCGCGCTCCCACTCGCGGTCGAGCACCTCCGCCGGTGTGCCCCAGGCGCGCAGCGTGCCGTCGAGGTAGACGACGCGGTCGGCGAGCCGGCGCACCGCGGCGGCGTTGTGCGTGACGAGCACCGCGGCGAGGTCGGACCGCTCGGCGATCCCGGCGAGCAGGTCCAGAAACTCGGCCCGGCCGCGTCCATCCACTCCCGCCGTCGGCTCGTCGAGCAGCAGCAGCGCGGGATCGCGCACGAGCGCGCGCGCCAGGAACACGCGCTGCAGCTCGCCCCCCGAGAGCCCGCCGAGCGGCGAGTCGACGAGCGGCTCCCCGCCCACGCGCGCGAGCACCTCGCGGGCGCGCTCGCGCTCGGGACCGCTCACGCGGAACGGCCAAACGCCACGCCGGGCGGCCGCGATCACGTCCACGACGCGCGCCGGAAACGACCCGCTGAACGACTTCGTCTGAGGCAGGTAGCCGACCGCAGCGCTGGCGCTGCCGGGACGCTCGCCCAGCACCTCGATCGAGCCCTTTGCGAGCGGGACCAGGCCGAGCGCAGCGCGCAGCAGCGTGGTCTTGCCCCCGCCATTCGGCCCGCACAAGGCCGTGAACTCGCCGCGGCCGACCTCGAAGCTCACGCCGTCGAGCACGCGCCTGCCGCGGAGCTCCACCACCACGTCGCGGGCGGCGAGCGCGAGGCTCACCGCAGCGCTCCGTCCATGGCGCGCGCGATGCCCTGGACCACCAGCTCGTAGCTCTCGGCACCCGGCCCGCCCCCGATCGCGTCGACCGGGTGGACTGCGACGCCCGCCTCGCGCGCGAGTGTCGCCGCGAGCTCCGAATCGAGCTGGGGCTCGCTGAAGAGAGCCGCGGGCTCGGCGGCGCGCAGTTCCGCGAGCAGCGCCTCGAGGTGCTGGGCCGACGGCTCGCTCCCAGGCACGGGCTGGACGACTCCGGTCACCTGCAGCCCGTAGCGCGCGGCGAAGTAGAAGAGCGATCCGTGGAACGTGACGATGCGCCGCCTGGTCCAGATTTGCGAGCGGCGGCTCACGTCCAGGTGCAGCGCATGAATCGAGCGGCGCAGCGCGCTCGCCCGCTCGCGGTAGAAGGGCGCTCCGGGCGGGTCGAGCCCCGAGAGCGCCTCGACGATCACGTCGACCGCGCGCTGCGCGCGCACCGGGTCGGTCCAGAAGTGCGGGTCGATCAGCGGCTCGGGCCGGATCATGCCGGGCGGCGCCAGGATCGGGTCCATCAGCGG
>Ga0214473_10012304_pt1 | contig 10047 bp, 10 predicted proteins | sample RVTome_7_FD_203509 | JGI IMG/M metagenome (GOLD analysis project Ga0214473, IMG submission 203509) | Soil microbial communities from uranium-contaminated site in the Upper Colorado River Basin, Wyoming, United States - RVT98D197 | ecosystem: Environmental > Terrestrial > Soil > Contaminated >... | reverse complement strand
CCCGATTTCAAATGTAGTTTTAAGGTTACCCTTTCCCTACATCCTCTTGGCCTTTTCCAGGCAAGTCTTCACGTTGGTTTTGATATCCCGTTTGTTGTATTTCCCCTCACTGGTCTTGGGCACATCATCCGCCATGGCCACCAGCTTAGGCAGCATCCATTCGGTAATTTTACCCTTGTATTGAAGAAAAGAGGACTGTTTCTACAATTCAGTAACTTTTTAATTTCCATTCAAGTTGTCAAAGCCGCCATCCGGACGTATGGCGGCTTTGAGTTTATCAAGTCGGAGTTGAAAACGTCAAAATAAGCGTTTTACGCGGAACGCACTTTCTTGGCCTTGGCTTTGAACTCCTCGATTCTTTTTCTAACGGCGACCTTGTCGTATTTGCCGACGCTGGTCTTGGGGATGTCGTCCACAAAACCCACATAAGTCGGAAGCATCCATTTGGTAATTTTCCCTTTGTCGACGCCCTCTTGCTGAAGGAAGGTGATGATATCTTCCTCTTTTTTATCCGATCCGGGAATTACCTTGACCAGGGCCATCGGAATTTCACCCCATTTCTCATCAGGGACGCCGACATAGGTGGCCTCCAAAACGAAGTCGGCGTTGCTCGTCAAATTCTCAAGAAGCACCGTGGGCACCATTTCGGAGCCGCTTCGAATGACATCGGTAATTCTATCGGCAATGATGATATAGCCGTCTTGATCGATTTTAGCTGCATCGCCGGTGTGGAACCATCCGCCCCTCCAGGCAGCGGCAGTCTTCTCCGGATCCTTGTAATACTGTTCCGTTATCCAATGACCCCGCAGGATGATCTCGCCGATCGTCTCGTTATCGTGAGGCACATCCTTGCCGTTTTCATCAACGACACGGGCGTCTATGGCCGGAAGCATCGGTAAGCCCGTCTTGACGAGGACCTTGTCAATCTCCTCTTTCGACCAGTTCTCCATATCTCTTTTTAATACGGCGGTGATAACGCCGGCCATCGTTTCCGACATGCCGTAGCCGGATGAGGCCCGCATATGCGGGAAAAGCTTTTCGGCTTTGTTTTTTAAACCAAGAGGCAGGGCGCCTCCTCCGATGGCTATGCTGATCAGGCTGCTCAGGTCCCACTTATCGAGATCCGGGTATTCCAGCAGCATCGCCAGCATGGTCGGCACCATCACAGCGGAGTTCACCTTTTCATTCTGTATGAGCTCACAGAAACTATCTGGTGTATATTTGCTCGAAAAAATCATCTTGGCCGCCGCGTGAACCATCATGAACGGCGTTCCCCAGGCATGGATATGAAAAAAGGGAATCACCGCGAAAAAATTGGTTTGATTAGGCCGCGGCGGATCGCCGGGCAGCATTATCGAATTGCCAACTCTTTCGAGCGAATGAATACATTGCAGATAGATCTGGCGATGGGTGTACAAAGCCCCTTTCGGCAGCCCCGTCGTGCCGGTGGTGTAATAAAGCGCCGCATGCGTGTCTTCATCTAATTCCGGCCAATCGAACGTAGTCGGCTGTTCCTTCAACAAGGCCTCGTATTCGAAAAGAGGTTCTATCTTGGTTTTGGGTAGGCCCGGTTTATCGGACATATAGACAAATTTTTTCACAGCCGGCTTGATCCGGTCATAGAGGAGTTCAACCAAAGGCAAGAGAATTTCGTCAAAAAAGATGACTTGATCCTCGGCATGGGTGATGACGTAGGCAATATGATCAAACGACAGCCTGATATTGATGGGGTGAGAAATCCCCCCCGTGGAAACGGTGGCAAAAATATTCTCTAGATGGCGGTGGTGATTCAGCGCCATGGCACCGACCCGGTCGCCCTCTTTCACCCCTAAGGTCTTGAGGAGGTGGGCGTGCTGGCAGGTGCGCGCGTACCATTCCTTCCAGGTGAACCGGAAATACTGGCCATCGTCGTTCCTATAGACGGTAGCGATGTCATCCGGATACATGCTTAGCGGTCTTTTCATAAAGTTCGTGATAAGAAGCGGATAGTTTTTACTGTACTGGGGATAAGTCTTTGCTTCCATTTAAATTCTCCTTTCTATGTAAAAGATGTTTGCCTGTTGACTCTTAATCGTATATATATATCATAGCGTTTAAGGATAGCAAGCTATGTTTTATTTATCAACACTATTATTAACCTATTGAAAAGACTTCCTTTAAATTGATTGTGGATAACTATACCCGTGACTGATACTATATAATCTTTTCTGAATATCAAGAGCAACATAATAACCAAAAAATATTTAATGAAACGGGCATCTAAAAAATCAGCCGGCCATAGACCGGGTGAACAGATCCGGAAAAAGAGAAAAGCTATATGAAAAAATGGGGATTTAGAGGATTAGTTGTTTTGGTGGTATTGGCCGGGGTCATTTATGGAGCTGTTTATTTAATCCGTTCTCTCTCTCATGAAAAGGTGAATGATGCCTATGTAACCGGAACCATTGTCCCCATTGCCTCAGAGGTTAGAGGGAGGGTTGTCAAAATTTTTTTCAAAGACAACCAATCGGTGGTTGCCGGAACCCCTTTAATCGAAATTTTCCAGGATGATTTCGACTCTGTGTTTCAGGAGAAGCAAGAGACGGTTGCCCGATTGAAGGCCGAAGAGCATGAAATCCAGACCACTGTGGAAGAAAAAAAGAAGGCCCATTTGCAGGCCCGGGCCATTTCGAATGCTGTTCTGGCCGAGGAAATTTTAGCCGGCAAAGAATTGGATCGATATAAAAATCTATATAGAGAAGGTTTGATTACAACCAGTCAATACGAGCATGCCGATTCCGTCTTGAAGGTGGCGCGTGCCCGTAAAGAAGCGGCAGGGGCCGCTGTGGCCGGAGCGGAAACCGCAGTCAAAACAATTGAAGCCCGTTTGACTACCCAGAGTTTTAGGATTAAAGAAGCTGCCATCGCCCAAAAAAGAGCCCAATTGGATCTATCAAAAACAATAGTCAAGGCACCCATCACGGGAATCATTGCCATGAAGAATATTGATGTGGGAAAATACGTGCAGCCCGGGCAGACCCTCCTTTCCATCGTCAAAGAAAATACCTGGGTTGTTGCCAATTTCAAGGAAACCCAAATCAAAAAAATGGCGGTGGGCCAGCCGGTCGAGATTAAGGTAGACGCCTATCCCAGCAAGGTGTTCAAAGGACATATCGAAAGTCTGCAACCGGGGACGGGTTCGGTCTTCAGCCTGCTCCCTCCGGAGAATGCCACCGGTAATTTTATCAAAGTCGTCCAGCGCATTCCAGTCAAGATCGTTATCGATTCCCCTTTTGACCCGAATCATCCCTTATGGCCCGGCATGTCCGTTGTTCCCGACGTGGACGTGAGCCGTCAAACCGGGTCCAAACTTTCCCTCAAATAGAGGTTCTGTGGACGAACAGCACGAAGGTCCGATTCATAAATGGATGATCGCCATAACGGTGATGACCGGAACCATTATGGCTGCCATGGATACCAGTATTGTTAATGTCGCCCTTCCCCACATACGCGCGACGGTCAGTGCCTCCGTCGAGGAGATATCCTGGGTTGCAACCGGCTACATTATCTCAAGCGTCATCATCATGCCTATTGTGGCCATGCTGAGCTCCCTGTTCGGACGTAAGCGTTTCCTTAATTTTTCCGTACTGCTCTTTACCATTTCTTCTATGCTCTGTGGACTGGCCTGGGATTTGAATTCCTTGATTACCTTCCGTCTTATTCAAGGAATAGGCGGTGGCGCCCTCATCCCTACAGCCATGGCGGTACTGAGAGAAACTTTCCCTCCAAAAGAACAGGCCAAGGCCATGGGTATTTATGGGTTTGGGGTTATGTTGGGCCCTGCTATAGCACCTACCCTCGGAGGATGGATTACCGATAACTATTCCTGGCCATGGGTCTTTTATATCAACGTCCCTATCGGAATCATCAACATCCTTTTAGTCCTAAGGTTCATTAAAGATCCGCCCTATCTGGTTCGGGAAAAAGGGAGGATGGATTTTGCGGGCTTGCTGTTCATGGCCTGCGGCCTCGGGGCCTTTCAGATTTTTTTGGAAAAAGGCAATCTGGAAAATTGGTTTTCTTCCAATTTAATTAAATACCTGGCGATTATCTCTATTATGGGTTTTCTGCTGTTCATTTGGCGGGAATTGACCACCGATAGACCGGCAGTTAATCTGCGAATCTTGAAGGATCTCAATTTCAGCTCAGGAACCTTTCTCGGCGGTCTCCTCGGTATGGGACTCATGGGGGGTCTTTTCACACTCCCACTCTTTTTGCAGCAGCTCCTTAATTATCCTGCTTTCAATTCAGGCCTGATGGTGTTGCCGAGGAGTATTGCCATGCTCATCGCTATGCCGATTGCCGGCCGACTCTATAACAAGACGGGGCCAAGATGGTTGATCGGGACGGGGCTCTTTATGACCGGTGTTTCATTTTACCAGTTTTCCTGCCTCTCACTTTCCGTCGGGTATTGGGATATATTTTTCCCCCAGTTCCTGCAGGGAACCGGTTTTGGGTTCGTATTTACCTCTTTAAGCACGGCAGCATTGTCTACCATCGAAAAACCGCTTTTGCCTGCCGCTACCGGACTTTACACGGTCATACGGCAGGTATTTGGAAGCATCGGCATCGCCGTAGCCGCGACCCTATTGAGCCGGAGCGAAAACTGGTATAGGGCGGTGCTGGTCGAGAAAATAAGCGTTTATAGAGATATCACTTCTGAATTATTGTTAAAATTCTCATCCTATTTTTACGCTCATGGCCTAGACCAGGTAGGTTCGGATAATCGGGCTGCTAAGGTTTTAGGAGGAATGGTTGCGAGACAAGCGAGTATGCTTTCTTTTAACCATGTTTACTTCCTGGTCTCCATACTTTTTTTTGTATCCGTACCCCTGGCCTTTTTCATTAAAGATGACCGATTGTCAACTTTTGAGTAACTTACCCCATGTTTTGGGATTTTTAGGGATATCAGCCTTTGGTTTATAGGTTGCTGTGAAAAGCTTAGCAAAGAGGGAGGATTTGTGATGGAAAAATTACCCACGACCATAACCATTTCGAGACAGATGGGAAGCGGTGGGTCTTATATCGGATATTCGGCGGCCAAAGCGCTCGGCTTTAAGTACATAGATCGGGAAATTTTGCGCCAAGCCGCCAAACATCTTGGAACGGATCCCGGAGCATTGGAATACCTGGATGAAAGATCTCCCGGCCTTATTGAAAAAATCACGCGGGGATTCTCCTTTGGAATGCCCGAAATGTCCGTTCCCCTTCTCCAGAACCAGCCGGTTGACTATAAGGATTTATTTGTCCTGGAAGGGAAAATTATGAATGAGATCGCCGACCGGTATAGTGCCGTTATTGTAGGACGAGGGGGGTTTTATGCCCTGAGAGAACGCCATGAAGTAATACGAGTCTATATTCATGCCCCACAGGAGTTTCGCGTCAAACGTATTATGAACGCTCAAAAAATTAGCGATACAAGGGAAGTGCAGGCCAGAGTTAAAGAGTCGGATCAGATCAGGGCAAGATTTATTCGAGAGATGGCCGGAGTGGATTGGACGGATGCGCGGAATTATCACCTGTGCGTTGACTCAAGTGCTTTTGATTTTCCGGTCATTGTAGATATGATTGTTAAGCTGGCCGAGAAAAAAAATCACCAGTGATAGTTTAAGGCTGGTTCAGAAAAACGATAGGAACCTCTTCTGATAAACTCGAAAAAAGTCAAAAAACGACTTTTTTCTCAGCAGAAAATCCCGTTTTGGCGGTGTCTGCTGAAAAACTTTTCATGGGTCCATCTCTTCTACTTGCCTTCGGTTTCCGCCTGGTCCAGAATTTCCCCTAACGCACAGGCCGTATCTTCAACCAATTGAAGACAGTGCCGGTAACGACTTTGGGGGTTGTTATAAAAATCTTTGGTTTGGTCTCGGTCCGACCAATTCACTTGGGCAATATTCGAACAATTGATCCCTCCGAAGGGAAGAGTAAGTTCCTCAAACCTTTTGGCCAGTTTATAACTTAAACGCCACATGCGGGGATCTTCTTTCTCTTCCAGATTACCCCGGCTGTACAAGCTGGAAATAAAGGCCACACCTCCCAGCAAGGCCCCGCAAACTCTGCCGGTACTGGCCACCCCTCCCCCAAAAGCCCCCATGGCCTTGACAACTTCCTCGTTTACCCTGCTCATCTTTTCCTGACCCACGGCCAGGACCGCCTGGCTTCAATGAAAACGTTTTAAGAAAAGTTCCTTCGCTCTTTTCCCCATATCCTCTGGAGTCATCCTGCACCTCTTTTTTTCGCTGAACACCGAACACTCAACGCCGAACGGATTACGTTCGGTTTCTTTCATAAATGATCCGCAGCCCCTCCAGAGTCAGATAAGGGTCCACCGCTTCAATAGTCTTCGATTCGGAAGCAATCAAGGGGGCCAATCCGCCGGTAGCGATGACCTTGGGTCTTTGGGGAACGGCGTCTATGAACCTCTGAACCAATCCATCCACCAGCCCGGTGTAACCGTAAATAATACCCACATTCATACCGCTGATGGTGTCTTTGGTCAGGACGGTTTTGGGTTTGGAAAAAATTTCCACTCTGGGAAGCTTGGAAGCCTTTTGAAACAGGGCTTCACAGGAGATCAGGATCCCCGGGGCAATGGCTCCGCCCATATAATCCCCTTTTTCGGAAATATAATCAAAGGTGGTGGCCGTTCCGAAATCGACGACAATCAGATTGGTCCGGTATTTTTCATAGGCCGCTACGGCATTGACGATGCGGTCGGCCCCCACTTCTTTAGGGTTATCATAAAAAATCTGCATGCCCGTTTTGATTCCCGGTCCTACAAAAAGAGGGCGAAGGTTAAAGTAGCGTTTCCCGAATTCTTCCAGGGTATAAAGCATAGGCGGAACCACACAGGAGATGATCATGTGGCCGATCTGTTCCAGTTCCAGATCCCTGATAGAAAAAAGATTTTTTATCGAAATGCCCAATTCATCCATGGTGGCATCCCGTTCGGTGCGGATGCGCCAATCACAAAGGCGGGTGGAACCATCATAAACCCCTAAAACGATATTGGTATTACCCACGTCCATGACCAAAAGAAGAGTTTTGGTTTTTTCAGGCATTGAATTCCCTTTCGATCACTCGTGCTGTTTCTTCAGCCAGCGCATGGATTTCTTTTTCGTCTTCCCCTTCCACCATAACCCGAACCAGGGGTTCCGTTCCCGAGAACCGGACTAAAAGACGTCCTTTTCCCCCCAGTTGCCTTTCCACTTTTCTAATCTGTTGGGTGACCGCTGAAAATTCTTCAAGACGCCGGCGCTCCTTGATCCGGACATTGACCAGCTTCTGGGGATAGTGGTCCATGATATCCGATAAGTCGGAAAGACTTTTCCCCTCTTTTTGCATGATGGCCAGAAGCTGCAGGGCACTCAATATCCCGTCTCCAGTAGGGTTATGATCCAGAAATATCAAATGACCGGATTGTTCCCCTCCGAAGTTGCAGCCTCTTCTGACCATTTCCTCCACCACATAACGGTCACCGACCTGGGTCCGGATGAGGCGGATCCCTTTCTCCCTCATGGCCACTTCCAGGCCCATATTGCTCATCACGGTGGTGATCAGGGTATTTTTTTTCAACCGCCTTTCCTTAGACATCCGACTGGCGCAGATAGCCATGATTTGATCTCCATTAACGACTTCCCCGTTTTCATCCACAAAAACAACCCGGTCACCGTCGCCGTCAAAGCTGATTCCCAGATCGGCCTTTTTTTTCCGAACCATGGCGCTGACCAAACCGGGATACAACGCCCCGCAATTCTTATTGATATTTTCTCCATTGGGTTTGGCCCCCAATAAGGTCACCTCGGCCCCCAATTCCTCAAAAACCGCGGGGGCAACTTTATAGGTAGCCCCATGGGCGCAATCCAGGACGATACGCAGTCCATCCAGGGTCAATTCCTGGGGAAAGGTATTTTTCAAAAAAACAATATAACGGCCGATGGCATCGTCAATACGGAAGGCCTTTCCAACCTTATTGGCCGTGACCAGGGAAGAGGAGAGTTCCTCGGTGAACATGAGGGCTTCGATCCGTTCCTCCATCTGATCCGGCAATTTGAATCCGTTACTGGAAAAAATTTTAATCCCGTTGTCTTGATAAGCGTTATGCGAAGCGGAAATGACGATACCGGCATCGGCCCTCATGCTGGTGGTTAAAAAGGCGATACCCGGGGTGGGCAAGGGTCCGACCAGAAGAACATCCCCCCCCATAGAACAGATTCCGGCCGTAATGGCCGTTTCTATCATATAACCGGACAGTCGGGTATCTTTTCCCACCACGATTTTATGACGCCGGGTTTTATCTTTAAAGATATAGGCACAGCCTTTTCCAAGTTGCAGGGCCACTTCCACCGTCATGGGGTAAACATTGGCCACCCCCCGGACCCCATCGGTGCCGAATAGTTTCCGCATTTCCACTCCTTATTTCTTATTATTCTTTTTTATTACCACTTCAACTTCCAAAGGGACCTCTTTAACCAAATAAATTTGATGGGTTCGGAAATCCAGATAGGTCCTCTGTTTGAGATTGGCTTTTATCCCCTGAATGTCTATCGCCTTGGTAAACAGGTCCTCTAATTTATCCACCACATCTTCAGGCCCGGCGATTTCCACTTGTTCCGGGTTAATGTGAATGGCCTCTATTTCATATCCCGGGGCCGGTCTGCCGGTAATCCGGGGATGTAGGGCAATCTTTTTAATCAATAGCTTTTGAAGGATCACCGTCACCTGTGTGGGATTGATCCGGGTGATCTTGACCCCCCGGGGTAAAGGGATCCCTTCGGATGAAATGGAAAAAATAACAGTCCCGGGCCGGGTATTGGAAAGGTCCAGACTTTTACTCAAATTTTCCGTTGAGAGGGATCGAACCAGACTTCTCGGTCCGTTAACCCTTATCTCGATACCTTGGGTTACGTTGTTGACCACGATCAGGTCCCGGGGGATATTGATCAACACCAGGGGAACCGTAAGCCCCAACTCGGCCCGTTCTTCCCCGACCACAAAATACCACAGGATAAAAGCAAGAAGAATTGCCAGGAGCTTGAAAGGCCAATTTTTCATGGTCTCTCACCTTTCGACCGTACCGGTTTTCTGGGTCCGAACAACCAATAGATCCGACGCCCGTTTTCTTTGGCAAATAAGGTTTGCAACACCCTTTTCAAAGTGGTTGAATCCAAACCTCGGGTAAACCGTCCGTTGATAGCTACGGAAATTCGTCCCGTCTCTTCGGATACAACCACGACCGCCGAATCCGCTTCCTCGGATAGACCGAGGGCCGCGCGATGTCGGGACCCGAAGCTTTTACTGACCCTGGTATTCCTGGTCAAAGGAAGGTAACAACCGGCCGCGGTAATCTTGCTGTTCTGAATAATCACTGCCCCATCATGAATTGGGGATTGTTGATGGAAAATGCTGACCAGTAATTCCCAGCTGACCTTGGCATCCATCACCGTTCCGGATCTCAAATGGTCGTTCAGACCGGTCTGTCTTTCCAAAACAATCAAGGCCCCGGTCAGGTGGCTGGAAAGATAGACCGCGGCCTTAATGACTTCTTCGATGGTTTGAAGGGTTTCGACCGGGGTTCTGACAAAGGGACTGCGGCCTACCTGGGCCAACACCCTCCGGATTTCGGATTTAAAAAGGATAATAATAACCAGGATGATTGAACCGAGGAAATTACTCAAGATCCATTGCATGGTGAGCAGTTCTACTTTCCGGGAGACTAGAAAGGCCACGAAAATAACCACCATACCGATCAAAATTTGAACCGCCCGGGTCCCTTTGATCAACAAAAAAATCTGGTAGATGATAAAGGCGACTACCAGGATATCGACTACATCCTGCCAGCGGATATTTTGAAAAATAAGCCAGAAACTGTTCATTCTTCCACCGCCTCACGAAGAGCGTCGACCACGGCCAAGACCTCTTTGGCTGCGGCTACGTTGTGTACCCGGACCATATGAACCCCCTGCCAGGCCCCGATGACCAGGGTGGCCGCCGTTCCCCAATCCCGGTTCA
>Ga0214473_10012303_pt1 | contig 10048 bp, 8 predicted proteins | sample RVTome_7_FD_203509 | JGI IMG/M metagenome (GOLD analysis project Ga0214473, IMG submission 203509) | Soil microbial communities from uranium-contaminated site in the Upper Colorado River Basin, Wyoming, United States - RVT98D197 | ecosystem: Environmental > Terrestrial > Soil > Contaminated >... | reverse complement strand
CTTCTCGCTCTCGAGGCTTCGACCGGCAAGGAGATCTTTCGCATCCCGCGCGAGGAAAAGAGCAACTGGTCGACCCCTTACGTCTGGAAGAACGAGATTCGCACGGAGATCGTGACGACCGGCTCGAACAAGATCCGGAGCTACGACCTCGACGGGAAGCTCCTTTGGGAGATCGCCGGGATGTCGTCCATCACCATCCCGACGCCGTTCTCGAAGTTCGGCCTGCTCTTCGTTTCCTCGGGTTATGTGGGAGACGACCTCCGCCCGGTCTACGCCATCAAACCGGGGGGCGAGGTGGCCTGGACCCATCGCCAGGCGGGCCCTTACAACCCCTCCCCTATCCTCTACGGTGACTACTACTACACCCTCCACGATCGGGGCTTCTTCACCAGCCACGATGCCCGGACGGGTGCTCCGATCTACGACAAGCAGCGCATCGACCCGGTGGCCGGGGCTTTCACCGCGTCTCCCTGGGCGTACAACGGAAAGATCTTCTGCTTGAGCGAGGAGGGCGTGACCTACGTGATCCAGGCGGGGAAGCAGTTCCGGGTGGTGGCCAGGAACTCGCTCGATGAGGTCGCGCTAGCGACTCCGGCCATCGCCAGGGGAAGCATCCTGATTCGAACCGCGACGAAGCTCTACCGTATTTCCAAGTGAATAAGTGAGCGATCTCCCGCGGAAGCTCGGGCTCGCCGACGGCGCCCTCCTGCTCATAGGCTCCGTCATCGGCTCGGGCATCTTCGTCGTTCCCAGCCTCATCGCGCGTCGCGTTCCCGAGCCGGGGCTGGTCATCGCCATCTGGGTCTTCTCCGGCCTCCTGGTACTCGCCGGCGCCCTCGCCCTTGCCGAGCTCGGCGCCATGCTCCCCCAGTCCGGGGGGCTCTACGTCTACATGCGCGAAGCCTACGGAAGGTTCTTCGCGTTTCTCTACGGATGGACCGTCGTGCTGGTCGTCATCCCCGGCTCGATGGCCGCTCTCACCACCGCCTTCCTCCTCTATCTGGGGCATTTCTTTCCCCTGCCTCCGGCGACGGCGAAGGTCCTGGGCATCGCCGTGCTCCTCGCGCTCGCTTACGTGAACTCCCGCGGCGTGCGCTGGGGCGCGAACGTTCAGAATGGCTTCACAATCCTCAAGGCGGGGAGCCTCCTCGCGCTGGTGGCGGCCGCCGTCATCACCAAGCGCGGGTCGACCGAGAACTTCTTCCCCCTCGCTCCCGAGAGAGTCGATCTCGACGTCTTCGGCGCCATCGGGGTCGCGATGATCTCGACGCTCTTCGCTTACGACGGGTGGCATTTCGTCGGCTTCGTGGCCGGAGAGATGCGCGAGCCTCAGAAGAACGTCCACCGCAGCATCCTCATCGGCATAATCGTCATGATCGCGATCTACGTGGCGGTGAACCTCGCCTACATCTTCGCCCTGGGGCCGGGCATCGCCGCTTCCGATCGCGTCGCCTCCGACGCCGTCTCGGCGATGATCGGCCCCGTGGGCGCGAGCCTCATCGCCCTCGCCATCATCTGCTCCACGTTCGGGGCGAACGCCGCCAACATGCTCGCGGGCCCGCGCGTTCTCTTCGCCCTGGCCAGGGACGGGCTGGTATTCCCGAAGCTCGCGGAAATCCACCCCCGCTTCGCGAGCCCCGCGAACGCTATCTGGTTTCTCGCAATCTGGGCCGCAGTCCTTACGCTCACCGGCGGCTACGAGCACCTGATCACCATGGCGATGTTCGCGAACTGGATCCTGTTCACCATGGTGGCCTACTCCGTGGTGGTGCTGAGGCGGCGCCACCCGGAATGGCCACGGCCCTATCGCGTGCCGTTCTATCCGCTTCCGGTCGCGATCTTCGTGCTGGTGGCGGCGGTCTTCGTGGCGAACACCCTCATCGAGTCGACCCGGAGCTCGATCTACGGGCTCGTCATTCAGGGAGTGGGAGTGGTCTTCTATCTCGTTTGGCGGGCTACTGCTGCAAGCGCCCGCGCCGCCGCACCTGCGGAATGAACGTCCCCCAGAGGCGCGCCCCCACCGTCCGGACGATGCCGACGTACTTGTTCAGAGGATGTCGCCGGGGAAGCCAGGGCTACGCCAAGGCGGACGGCGAAGAGGATCCACGCGCACGGTTCCGCACCGTGTCCCCGGGTTTTTTCGCCGCGCTCGGGGTTCCAATCATCGCCGGGCGTGATTTCACCGACGCCGACCGTCAGGATTCCGAGCCGGTCGTCATCGTGAGCGAGAGCGTGGCGCGGCGGATGTTCCCCACCCAGGAGACCCTGAACCGCCGTTTGCTGTGGACCGATCCGGTCATGGAGTTCATCGACGTGAGCACCGGGCCCCGCCGGATCATCGGCATCGCCGCCGATGTGGACGATGAGAACGTCGTGCCTGGACCGGCGATGACCATCTATCATCCCGTCGAGCAGGAGATCGGCGGCGGCCGCCTCTTCGTGCACGCTCGAACCGATCCATACGCGCTGGCGCCTCCAATCACCGAGATCATTCGCGCGCTCGCGCCCGACGAGCCGGTGGAGCGAGCGGCGACGCTCGAGGACGTGCGCGCGGAAGTGCTCGCCCCTGATCGGCTGAATGCGCTCGTCTTCGGCGGATTCGAGGCGGTGGCGCTGACCATCGCCGTCGTCGGCGTCGCCGGCGTGCTGGCATTCTCGGTGAGCGCACGGACGCGGGAGTTCGGCATCCGCCTGGCGATCGGGTCTGCGCCGCGACATCTGCTGACGCGCGTTCTCGGAGAAGGCACGGTCATCGCCGGGGCAGGCATCGCGGCAGGAGCGGCGGGGGGCTCTTGCTGGCGGGACTCACCGGCGGCTACATCCCGGGCTTCCGCATCCCGGGGGCGCTCCCGATCGTCGGGCCGCGATGATTCTGGTCGCGGCGGCGATCCTGGCCTCGCTGGTGCCGGCTGCGCGCGCGTCGCGCGTCGACGTCATCCAGGCGTTGCGGTCCGAGTAATGGGCGTCAGAAGACGCCGCTCACCAGGTACAGCTCGCCGTCGCTGCGGACCTCGCTGTAGGCATAGGCCTTTCCGTCGGCCGAAACCGTGACGAATCCGATCTTCGGCGCACCGCTTGGGTCGGCGACCGTAAGCCGCTTCCAGAGCCGCCTCTCACCCGTGGCGACGTCGATCCGGTAGACGGCGAGCGTGGTCTCCGAGCGGCGGGATCGGGCGAAGAGGGCGTCGGGCCGGTCCGTGAAGCCCAACGGAAGGAGGTCGTCGCCGAGCCCCGGGATCGCCCTCGGCTCGCCGCCCTCGATCGGATAGAGGGCGGCCTGGCCGTCGGGCCCGAGCGCGGTCACGAAGCGGCCATCGGGCGAGACGACGCGAGACACGTACGGGGCGAGGCGCACGCCCTCGCCGCTGATCGGCCGGGGCTCGCCGCCCTCGAGGTCCTGCACGAAGAGGCGCGACGCCTTTCCGGCCTCCGCCCCGGAGACCACGACGCGGCGTCCGTCGGGCACGAAGGCCGCCCAGGTGTGGTGCGTGACGGGACCGCTCGCGAGATCCTGCGTCTCGCCCGGCCCGGTCGGGATCAGCACGAGCCGCGTCGGGTCGCCCGGAACGATGTTCAGGACCTGCCGGCCATCCGGCGAAAGGCCCGTCGGAATTCCCTCCCCCAGCCGCACCGGCGGCCGGCGGTCGAGCCCGCGGAGGTAAACGCCGTAGTCGAGCGTCTCGAAGAGCACGCGCCCCTCGCGATCGACGTCCATTGGGGTTGCGAGCTGCAGCCACGACAGGTCCACCTCCGGGCCGTCAGCCGACGCCCGCAACCGCCCCTGGAGCCCATACGTCTGCAGCAATAGACGACCGTCGGGTGCGATGTCGTAGAGCGTCAAGCGTGCATGGCTTCGCAGCACGCGGCGAGCCGTCCCGCCTTCTCGGGAGGCGCAGAAGATCGAGCTGCCGTTCGCGAAGCACACTTCGCTCGCGTCGGGTCTCCAGGCGAGGCCCGACAGCGATCCGAACTCGGGCGTCAGGTTGCGCTTCGCGCGCGAAGCGACCTCGACGAGGGCGGGCCAGCCGCGGTCGTCGCCGTGGATCGGGTGCTCGTGGAACGCGATCGCGCCGCCCGCGGGCGAGACGCGCGGCGAGGACAGCCATCCGGCGCTCTCGTAGAGCACGCTTCCGGCGGGAAACTCGAGCCGCGTGCGCCCGCCCGCGGCGCGCACCACGGCGAGGCGCCCCTCGGGCGACCAGTCCGCGGAGGTCACGTCCTCGAGCAGCTCGCGCGGCGCTCCTCCGGCGAGCGGGAGCTGGGCGAGCGTCCCGCGCACCAGCAGGTGCTCCACCGCCGGCCGGTGAGCGACGGCCAACTCCCCCGACCGCGAGACCGCGAAGAGCGACGCGTCGAGGAGCGGCGGCGTGTCCGTGACGCGCGCGCCGTCGAGGCGCGTCACGAAGACGCGCGCGGGCTCGCTGTCCCAGATGGCCGAGTACACGACGGTGCTCCCGTCGGCCGCGAAGCGCGCGTTCTGCATCGAGCCTCGTCGCGACGTGAGCAGCTCGTAGCGCGGAAGCTCGCGCGGCGCAGCCTCGCGCCGGGCGGGCCCTAAGAGCCGCGCCGCGAGGAAGCCGAGCGCCGCTCCCGCGACGAGCACGGCTGCCGCGGGCACCAGGCGCCGCGCGTGCCCGGCCGGGACCGCGGCCACCGCCGCCGCGCTGTCGCCGCCCGAGAACGCCTCGAGTGCGATCGCCAGGTCGCGCGCCGACTGCAAGCGCTCGTCCACGCTCTTCTCCAGGCACCGCTGTACCAGCCGGTCGAGCGCCATCGGCACCTGCCGCCCGCTCGACGAAAGCTCGGCCGCATCCTCCTTGAGGATCGCCGTCATCGTCTCGGCCGCGGTCTCGCGCTGGAACGCGCGGCGGCCGGTCAGCATCTCGTAGAGCACGGCCCCGAGCGCGAAGATGTCCGTTCGCGCGTCCACCCGTGCGCCGCGCACCTGCTCGGGCGACATGTAGCCGACCGTGCCGACCACAGCGCCCGGGTCGGTGAGCTGGTCGAGCGTCGGCGAGCTGGTCGCGCCGTCGTCGGTCGCCGCCTGGTGCGTGACCAGCCCGAAGTCGAGGATCTTGACCCGTCCGTCACGCGTCACGAACAGGTTCTCCGGCTTGAGGTCGCGGTGCACGATGCCCTTCGCGTGCGAGGCCGCGAGCCCGTTCGCGACCTGAACCGCGTACTCGACGGCCTTGCGCTGCGCGATCGCTCCGCCCGCGAGGCGCTGGCGCAGCGTCTCGCCCTCGAGCAGCTCCGTCACGGCATAGGCCGTGCCGTCCTGCCGGCCGAACTCGTGGATCGCGAGGATGTTGGGGTGCGACAAGGCGGCGACCGCCTTTGCCTCGCGTTCGAAGCGCGCGAGGGCGTCTGGGCTCGCAGCGACACGCTCGGGCAGCACCTTGACGGCCACCTCGCGGTCGAGGCTCTTATCGCGCGCGCGGTACACCTCGCCCATTCCGCCGGCGCCGAGCGGCGCGACGATCTCGTAGTGGCCGAGGCGGACGCCGGGTGCGAGGGGCATGGGCGCTTTTGCGGCCGCATCATAAGCGTAGTACATCAGGAAAGCCACTACGACGGAACGAGCTCATCAGCTCGAGTCGCTCGTCGCTCAGGGGGTCCAAAGCCTGCGAAGGCTCCAAGGGGAAGAAGGAGGAACGTGAAGAGCTCTGCATCCAGCCCAATCGTGACCTGCTGGACGGTTTTCTGGACACGATCGCCACTGCGGGGCTGACCCCTGGGATCTACACCCGCCAAAATATTTGGGAGCGCTGGCTTGGGAAAGACTTCCGCCCGTCCCAGGACTCTGCGCTCTGGTTGGCGGGTTGCGGCGCCCTGTGTCGGGACCGAAGCTCTACGGAGGTCATTTCGGCCTTTCACGATCGGGTAGGGACGCGGGCCATGGGCGGCATGCTTCCTGTCGTATGGCAGTACCGAGTGGAACAAATAGGGGTGTGCTCTGCCCCGGACTATGACGTGGCCCGCCAGGATCCCTCGGTGGGCTTCACACCTCTTGAGGCGCCCCCTCCGATCCTGTACTGCCCCTGCGGGGAGACCACCTGCGAGTGAGGGTGACGCCCCTTCAATTGAGGTAGGACATCGGAGCTCGATCTACGGGCTCGTCATTCAGGGGGTGGGAGTGGTCTTCTATCTCGCCTGGCGGGCTAATGCCGCACGCGCCCGGGGCGCCGTCGCACCTGCGGAGTGAAGGTCACCCAGAGGCGCGCCCCCACCGTCCGGACGATGCCGACGTACTTGTTCAGAGGATGTCGCCGGGGAAGCGATCGGAACACGGGCTTCGCCCGGGGGACGAGGTGCCGGAGCTCGCTCCGAAGTCTTCGGTCCTCGGGGTGCATGGCGAGCCCCTCCGTCAGGGCCACGATGGCCTCACCCCGCCTGCGGCCCATCGCCAGAACCCGCCCCAGGTTCAGATAAAGGTCGCTCGACCGGCGGCCGTCCTTCTCCATGGCTCGCCGACAGAGGGCGGTAGCCTCCTCGACGCGGCCTTCCGTAAGCGCCGTCAGGAGACCGTAGTAGGAGAGGTGGGCGGGATCTCCGCTTCCGTCCTCGATGAGCTTCTTGAGAGAGCTGAAGGCGAAAGTGTAGAGGCGAGCGCGGTAGTCCTCCATGGCGCTCTCGAAGAGAAGCGCCCGGTAGTTTGGATCCATCGGCGAAAGCCTAGGCCAACCGGCGCCGGAATTCCAGTGCGGAGATCACATTTTGGATGGAAACAAGCGTCTTCGCGGTACCCATATCCTTGAAGCCCGTTCCCGTCGCGAGATAGCAGACGTTGCTTTTCGGATCGATGGCCCCCTGCTCGACGAGTTTTTTCAACGCGGCGACCGCAGTGGCGCTCGAGGGCTCCACGAAGAGCCCCTCCGTCGAGGCGAGGAGCTTCTCCGCCTCGAGCGTCTCCTCGTCGCTCACCGCGATCGCGACTCCCCCGGACTCGACCACCGCGGGCACGGCGATATGGGCATCGAAGACCACGTCGTCCGCGATTGCGCCGCAGACCGTTCGGATCTCCGGCCAGCGTCTTCTGGTGGCATCCTTCCAGGAGAGGCCGAGGTCAATTGCTTCGACGAACGGGGCGCAGCCCTCGGCCTGGACCCCCACCAGGCGCGGCAGGCGATCGATCGCTCCGAGGGCCGAAAGCTCGCGAAAGCCTCGCCACAGAGAGCCGAGGTTTCCGCCCCCGCCCACGGGAACGACGAGCCAGTCGGGGACGTCGGACGCGAGCTCGTAGGCGATGGTCTTCGAGCCCTCGAGCGTGAACGGGTTGTAGAGGGCGGTGGTCGCGACGACGTGCCAGTCGAAGCGCTGCGCCGCCTCGTCCATCAAGTCGAAAACGGCCGCGGGTGAGGTCTCGTCGATCCGGAAGAGCTCGGCGCCGTACATGAGGATCTGCGCGAGCTTCTCTTCCGGCACGGAGCGAGGCACGAAAACTTTCGCTTTCAGCCCCGCTTTCGCGGCGTAAGCCGCCGCCGCGGCGGCGACGTTTCCCGAGGACTGAACCGCGACCGTGGTCTTGCCGAGCTCTTTCGCGCGCGATATGCCGACGGCGAGCATTCGGTCCTTGAACGAGCCCGTCGGGTTTCGAGTCTCGTCCTTCACCGTGAGGTTCTCGAGGCCGAGCGCGGCGCCGAGCCTCGGTGCTTCGAGCCGCGGTGTCCCACCCTCACCGAGCGAAACGATAGAGCTCTTCCTCAGGACGGGAAGCCGAGGGAAGAACCGCCACATTCCCGAGAGCTCGGGGTCCTCGAGACGCGAGAGCGGATAGGCGGGGACGAGAGGGCCGTCGCAGCTCGCGCAGCGCCGACCGCCGTAAGAAGCGTCGTGGCTCGCGCCGCACGCCGCGCATTCCAGCGTGAACTTGCCGTCCATTCGGGAATTGGACTGTATCACCCTTCGCGGATAGTCTTGAGCGGATGCTCATCCGGGGACTGCTCTTCGGTGTCGGGGCGTCCGATCCGTTGACGCTCGCAGCCGCCGTCGCTCTCCTTCTGGCCGTGGGTCTCGGCGCGAGCATCTTCCCCGCACGGCGCGCGGCCGGCATCGACCCCGTCATCGCTCTCAAGGAGTAGACCATGTCACGGGCCACGCTTTTCATGACTCTGGTCACCGCTCTCACTTCCTGCCACGGAACGAGATCTCCGGAGCCGCCTGAAAGGCCGGCACGCTCCGAGCGGGAGACCGTCGTCGAGATGTTCGCGCGGAGTTACGTCCCCGGACGGAGCGGCCAGATCTTCCTGGTGGCTGAGAAAGGCAACTTCTTTCTGGCGCGTCCCGACGACGTCTACCGATTCATGCACGGAAGCCCCTGGGAGTATGACGTCGAGATCCCGATCCTTTTCTACGGAGAGCCCTTCGTCAGGAAGGGAGAGTATCCCGGACCCGCGCATCAGCAGGACGTGGCCCCGACGCTCGCGTCGATTCTCGGACTTCCCCCTCCCACGACGATGACCGGGCGGGTGCTCACAGAGGCCTTAACCGGCGGAAGCGGGCGGCCGCGGGTCATCTTTCTCGCGGTTCTCGACGGAATGGGCAGGGAGACGTTCGAGCGGCTATCGCCGCTACTCCCCACTCTCTCCCGGCTTCGTAGGGACGGCGCCTGGTTCCCGAACGCGAAGGTGAACTACCTTCCTTCCGTCACGAGCGCCGGACATTCCACGGTCGCCACCGGAACCGATCCGCGTTTCCACGGAATCCACGCGAACGCCACGTTCGACCGCAGGACGGGAAAAGAAGACGAGCCTTTTCCCGGGATGAGCCCGAAGAACTACATGACGCTCGCCCTCGCCGATCACTGGAACCTCGCGACCTCCGGCCGCGCGGTCCTCATCGCCCAGGGGACGACCCCCCGCGCCGCCGTCGCTCTCGCGGGCTCCGGCGCCTGCGCCGCGAGCGGCCGTTCCATCGTGATGGCCATGTTCGACGAACGGAAGGCCGGCTGGGTGACCAACAAGGAGTGCTTCCGGCTTCCCGACTACCTCGAGGACGACCACGCGGCGAAGGCGTGGGAGGCGGTCTCCGGCACCTGGATGGGCCACAAGATCGATAGCTCCCGGACTCTCCTTCGAACCGCGCTCTTTCCCCGGTTCCAGGCGGATGCGCTCATCGAGATGATCGAGAAGGAATCGGTGGGAAAGGACGCCGTTCCCGATTTGCTGCTCGTGAACTTCAAGACTCCCGACTACGTGACGCATCAGTACGGGCCCGAATCGAAGGAGACGGAGGAAGCCCTGCGCGCGCTCGACTCCGAGCTCGCGCGAGTCCTTGCGGCACTCGACGGCGCGGCCGGCGCCGGCCATTCCGTAGTCGCGGTCACCGCCGATCACGGGATGCCGCCTGAGCCCAAAGCCCCGGACCAGGCGCGCCGTTACGTCGAGGACATCCTCGCCGCGGTGAACCAGCGTTTCGATCCCGAGGGTCGCCTCGTCCTGGACTTCGACGATGCGGCGAACTGTCAGATGTACATCGATCCCGATCGCCTTGACGAGCTCAAGCTCACGCTCGACGACGTCGCGGCGTTCCTCGAGGAGATGCCCTTCATCCGCTTCGCGTTCACGGAGGACCAGGTCCGCGCCGCGCGCGTTCGGTGAAAGACTCATCGGGTGCGAGATCTCTGGTGACGTCGACGTCGGCACTCAGTCGCGGCACTCCATACGCGATGACCGCCTGGGCACCGAAGACATACCAGCGTCCCCAGCGCGACAGCACCTTCGACAGGGGGCCGTTAGGAGCTCGACGGCGGCGGGCTGGACCGGCACGATGAAGGAGCTCGGCGAGACGTACGTGTGAGTCGAGATCCCGACGTCGATCATCGGGGTGAGGCCAGCCGGGATTTTGCAAGAGCGCCTGGCGCCGCAGCTCTTCGGCGATGCGGAATCCCTCGCGCGGTCCGAGGCGCGCGATACGCTCGCCCCACTACGCGTCCTTGGCCTCGCGCGCCGCACCCCATTCTCGGCTGACGAACTCGCGAATCCCGCGCGCAATCACGATTTCATCGTAACCCGGCCGCCTCGCCGGGCGGCAACATTCACCCAGTACA
>Ga0214473_10012302_pt1 | contig 10049 bp, 5 predicted proteins | sample RVTome_7_FD_203509 | JGI IMG/M metagenome (GOLD analysis project Ga0214473, IMG submission 203509) | Soil microbial communities from uranium-contaminated site in the Upper Colorado River Basin, Wyoming, United States - RVT98D197 | ecosystem: Environmental > Terrestrial > Soil > Contaminated >... | reverse complement strand
CCTGGAGTCGGGGCTGTCATCAAGGATGGTCGCGCCGTGAACCTCTGGGACGAAGTCCTCGCCAAGGTCGAGATCAAGATCAATCGCCACAGCTTCGCGACCTGGTTTCGGCCCACCGTCTTCCGCTCCCTCCAAGGCTCGCGCCTGCGGATCGGCGTTCCCAACGCCCAGTTTCGGGAATGGCTCGCCAAGAACTACCAGGCCGTGATCGCGGAGGCGTTGCGCGAGCTCGACCGCGGCGAAGTGCTCGTGGAGTTCGAGGACGCCGGGGAGAGCGCCGCCTCCTGGCCCGATCCGGCGTCGACCGCCGACCGCGAGCCCGCCAACGTTCTCAACCCGAAGTACACCTTCGAGAGCTTCGTGGTGGGCGCCTCGAACCAGTTCGCCCACGCGGCCGCGCGCGCGGTGGCCGAGATCCCCAGCAAATCCTACAACCCGCTCTTCCTCTACGGCGGCGTGGGCCTGGGCAAGACCCACCTCATGCACGCCATCGGGCACTACATCCAGGCGCGCCAGCGCCGGCTCAACCTCTGCTACATCTCCACCGACCGCTTCATCAACGAGATGATCAACGCCGTCCGCTTCGACCGCCTCCCCGCCTTCCGCCAGAAGTACCGTGCGGTCGACGTGCTGCTCGTGGACGACGTCCAGTTCATCGCGGGCAAGGAGCGCACCCAGGAGGAGTTTTTCCACATCTTCAACGCCCTGCACGACGCCCAGAAGCAGATCGTCATCAGCTGCGACTGCCCTCCCCGCCAGATCCCGACCCTGGAGGAGCGCCTGCACAGCCGGTTCGAATGGGGCCTCATCGCCGACATCCAGCCTCCGGACATCGAGACCAAGGTCGCCATCCTGCGCAAGAAGGCGGAGGCGGAGAGGGTCGAGATCGCGGAGAACGTCGCCCTCTTCATCGCGAGCCGTGTTCACACGAACATCCGCGAGCTGGAGGGGAGCCTGATCCGCCTCATCGCCTACGCCAGCCTCACCGGCCGCGACATCGACCTGCCCCTCGCCCAGGAGGTCCTGCGCGATCTCCTGCAGACGGACGAGAAGCCGATCACGATCGAGATGATCCAGAAGTTCGTGGCCGACCACTACAACCTGAAGCTGGCCGAGCTCAAGGCGAAGAACAACTCGAAGTCGATCACCGTGCCCCGCCAGATCGCCATGTATCTGACCAAGACCCTGACCGCGGCCTCGCTCCCCGAGATCGGCAAGGGCTTCGGCGGCAAGCACCACTCCACCGTCATCCACTCCGTCCGCAAGATCGACCGCCTCCGGCGCAAGGACCCCGACTTCGACAGGTTGATCAACAGCTTCGTCCAAGCCTTTCGATGAACTTAGCACCTCTTTCCACCAAAGCCGGCGCGTCGGCGCACGCGCCACCCCACGGATCTCCGACGATCCACAGCCGCCCGGGCTTCGACGCCGTCCGCCCCCGTCCCCCGTGCACACCGCAAGTCGCCTCGTGGCCGCCGCTTGCGCGAGAATCAACAGCTTCCACCGCTACTCTCATACTTCTTTATTCTCTTCAGGTTGAAAGAGAGACCGGAAGGTAAGAGACATCATGGAGATCATCGTCCGCAAGAACGAGATCGTGAAGGAGCTGCAGCTCGTGCAGGGCATCGTGGAGCGGAAGAACTCGATCCCGATCCTCTCCAACGTCCTGGCCGAGGCCCGGGGCGGGGAGGTGAAGATATCCGCGACCGACCTCGACGTCTCCCTGCGCTGCGGGTGTGCGGCCCAGGTCGTCAAGGAGGGGGCGATCACGCTGGGGGCGAAGAAGCTCTACGAGATCGCGCGGTCGCTGCCAGAGAGCGACGTCCACATCAAGGTGCTGCCCGACTCCTGGGCGCAGGTCGAGTGCGAGCGGGTCGTCTTCAAGGTCGCGGGGCTGCCGCGCGAGGACTTCCCGTCGCTTCCCGAGGGGAAGGCGGGGCGAGGAGTCGCGATCGATGCGGCCGTGATCCGCGAGCTGATCGCACGGACCGCCTTCGCCATGACCGCGGAGGACGCGCGCTACTACCTGGCCGGGGCTCTCCTCCTGCTGGACCGCGAAGGCGTGACCATGGTGGCGACCGACGGCCACCGGCTCTCCTACGCGCAGCGCACGGTCGCGCTCAAGACCGGTGAGCCACAGCGTGTGCTCGTCCCCCGCAAGGCGATCCACGAGCTCGGCCGGCTGCTGGAGGGCGAGGAGACGGTTACATTCCAGCAGGTCGACAGCCACCTCGTCTTCGTGGCGGGCGGACGCAGCCTCGCCTCCAAGATGGTGGAGGCGCAGTTCCCTGCCTTCGAGAAGGTGATCACCGTGAGCGGCGACAAGACCATCACCATGAACCGTGAGATCCTCGCGACCGCGATACGCCGGGTGAGCCTGCTCTCGTCCGAGCGGAGCCGCGCGATCCGCCTCTCGCTGAGTATGGGCCAGGTCGAGCTGGGGGCGTCCTCCCCCGAGCTGGGCGAGGCCCGGGAGACGCTCGCCGCCGACTATCAGGGGGAGCCGGTCGAGATCGGATTCAATGCCCAGTACCTCATCGATTTCCTGGCCGTGGCCGGAACCGAGCAGGTGAGCATCGAGCTCAAGGACGGCGAGAGCCAGGGCATCCTCCGTCCGCAGGGTCTCACGGAGACGGATCACCGCTACATCGTGATGCCGATGCGGTTTTGACGCCTTGCGCGCCCAGCCAGTGATGAGTGATGCGATGGGCCCGGGGGCGCGCAAGGTGTCCGTAGACTCTTCACGCGGTATGGTGCGTTCCAGGTGACGGTGATGTCGAAATGGCGGAGAGTCCTTCGGCGAGCGAGCAGAATGCACATTCGACTCTCGGACGTGAACTGTGAACGCGAGGCTGCGCCCCGTGCATCCCGACGCGCAGCCTCGCGGGGTTCAGCATGACCTGGCTGCGGGAGATCGAGCTGCACGACCTGCGCAACATCCGCCGCGCCGCCCTGAACCTGGGCCCGGGCCTCAGTGTCTTCCTGGGTCGCAACGCCCAGGGCAAGACGAGCCTGCTCGAGGGGGTCGGGCTCATCGCCCGTGGCCGGTCTTTCCGCACCGAGAACGGCCAGGCCCTCATCCGCCGCGGGGCGGAAGCGCTCTGCGTGCGAGGGCGGGCCCAGAACGAGCGGCGCGAGACGGCGCTCGAGGTGCGGCTGGCGCCGGGGACCCGGCAGCTCCGCGTCGATGGAGCGGACGTCGCCCCCCGAGCCTACCAGGGCCGTCTCGAGGCCATGGTCTATTCCACCGACCGCCTGCGCGTCGTGCGCGGGCCCATGCGGGAGCGGCGGCTCTTCCTCGACCGGGGCGCGGCCGTGCTCTGGCCCTCCTACCGCCAGCTCCTGCGCGAGTACCAGCGCGTGCTCGAGCAGCGCAACGCGGCGCTCGAGCGGAGGACGGCCGACCTCGAGGCCTGGAACGAGAGGCTGGTCGAGATCGGGGGGACGCTCCGCTTCCGCCGCCAGGGCTACGTCGAGCGTCTGGCGGCGGCGCTGCGAGGCGGGTTCCGACCCGCGGGCGAGGTCTACGGGATCGTGCTCGGGCCCCGGCCGGAGCCGACCGAGGCGGCGACCCGCGCGGCCCTGGCCGGCGAGATCGGCGCGAGCCTCCCGCGGGAGAGGCGCGCCGGGTGCAGCCTGGTCGGCCCGCACCGGGACGCGGTGCACCTGGTCGTGGACGGCCAGGACGCGGCGGAGGGTGCCTCCTCGGGCCAGGCCCGGTGCCTTCTCCTCGCGCTCACCCTCGCCGCCCTGGCGATATACCGCGAGGAGACCGGGCAGGCCGCCGTCGCTCTGCTCGACGACCTCGACTCCGAGCTCGACGAGGAGCGCGCGCGGCGGCTGTGCGAGGAGGTCGCTCAAGCGGGCCAGGCCTTCGTGACCAGCGCCCATCGGCCCTGGGCGGAACGGGTGGGGGAGCTGGGTCGCGTCTATCACGTGCACGCCGGTGAGGTGACGGCGGCATGAGGACTCGGGCCGGGGCGGGTCGGGCACGGACATGAGCGACGAGACCAAGACGGTCGAGTCGGAGTACGGGGCCGAAGCCATCCGTGTCCTCGAGGGCCTGGAAGCAGTACGCGTGCGCCCGGCCATGTACATCGGCTCCACCGGGGAGTCGGGGCTCCACCACCTCGTCTACGAGGTCGTGGACAACTCCGTGGACGAGGCCCTGGCCGGCTTCTGCTCGGAGATCAACGTCACCATCCAGATCGACAACTCGGTCACCGTGGTCGACAACGGGCGTGGCATCCCCGTGGGGCCCCACGAGTCGGGGCTGGATGCGGCCGAGGTCGTCCTCACCAAGCTCCACGCCGGCGGGAAGTTCGACAAGAAGGCGTACAAGGTCTCCGGCGGCCTCCACGGCGTGGGCGTGTCCGTGGTCAACGCCCTCTCCGAGCACCTCGAGGTCGAGATCTGGCGGGAGGGGAAGGTCTACCGCCAGTCCTACCAGCGCGGCGTCCCCATGACCCCCCTCGAGCAGACCGGCGTCACCGACCGCCGGGGGACGAAGATCACCTTCAAGCCCGACGCCACGATCTTCGAGACCACGAGCTTCAGCTTCGACACCCTCTCCCAGCGTCTGCGCGAGCTCAGCTTCCTGAACCGCGGGACCCTCATCACCCTCGCCGACGAGCGGGTGGGCAAGACCCACCGCTTCCAGTACGAGGGCGGCATCGCCTCCTTCGTCGAGCACCTGAACCGCAACAAGCAGACGCTGCACCCCAAGCCCATCCTGATCGAAGGCACCCGCGAGGACGCCCAGCTCGAGATCGCGCTCCAGTGGAACGACGGTTACGCCGAGAACATCTACTCCTTCGCCAACAACATCAACACCCACGACGGGGGCACCCATCTCGTGGGCTTCAAGAGCGCGCTCACCCGTACCCTGAACGCGTACGCCACCGCCTCCGGCCTCGCCAAGGACAGGGCGGAAGCGATCGAGGGTGACGACTGTCGCGAGGGGCTGTGCGCGGTGATCAGCGTGAAGCTCCCCAACCCCCAGTTCGAGGGCCAGACCAAGGGCAAGCTCGGCAACTCCGAGGTCAAGGGCATCGTCGAGAGCCTGATCAACGAGAAGCTCGGCGAGTACCTCGAGGAGCAGCCGGCGGAGGCCAAGCGGATCGTCCTCAAGGTGGCGGAGGCGGCCCGGGCCCGGGAAGCGGCGCGCAAGGCCCGCGACCTCACCCGGAGGAAGGGGGCGCTCGACGCGGCCGGGCTGCCCGGCAAGCTCGCGGAGTGCCAGGAGAGGAACGCGGAGCGCTGCGAGCTGTTCCTGGTGGAGGGCGACTCCGCCGGGGGCTCCGCCAAGCAGGGACGCGACCGCAGCTTCCAGGCCATACTCCCGCTGCGGGGCAAGATCCTGAACGTGGAGAAGGCCCGGCTCGACAAGACGCTGGCGTCGGAAGAGATCCGGAACATGATCGCCGCCCTGGGGACGGGCGTGGGCGTGGACGACTTCGACATCAGCAAGCTCCGCTATCACCGGATCATCATCATGTGCGACGCCGACGTGGACGGCAGCCACATCCGCACCCTGCTCCTCACGTTCTTCTACCGGCAGATGAAGGAGCTGATCGAGCGCGGCCACCTGTACATCGCCCAGCCACCCCTCTACAAGGCCAAGCACGGGAAGACCGAGAAATACCTCAAGGACGAGCATGCGCTCGACGCCTTCCTGATGGAGCGGGCGGTGGAGAAGCGCAAGGTCCGTCTCGCTTCCGGGCAGGAGATCGAAGGCCCCCGGCTGGCGCGGCTGCTCGAGAAGATGGTCACGGTCTCGAAGCTCCTCGACCGCATCGAGAAGAAGGGCACCCCCCGGGCGCTGGTCGAGCTGCTGCTCAGGGGCGGGGTCCGGGACGCGGAGGTCTTCACCGACAAGGCGCGGCTGGTCGAGCTGATCCGGCCCATTCGGGAGGGGGGATCGGACGTCGCTCTCGAGAAGGACGAGGAGCACGGGGTCTTCGAGGTCGTTCTCCAGCAGACGAGCAACGGGCACGCGCGCGAGGTGCGGATCGGCGAGGACTTCGTGACCTCGCCCGAGTACAAGGCGCTCTTCTCCGCCTACGACGAGGTCCGCGAGATCGACCGGCCGCCGCTGGTCGTGGTCGACGGCGGCGAGACCGCGGTCCCGAGCCGCGAGGCCCTGCTTAACCATATCCTCGCCGAGGGGAAGAAGGGCCTCGCGATCTCGCGCTACAAGGGCCTGGGCGAGATGAACGCGGACGAGCTCTGGGAGACCACGATGAACCCCGCCACCCGCACCCTGCTCCAGGTGCGGCTGGAGGACGAGGAGGTGGCGGAGAACATCTTCACCACCCTGATGGGCGACGCGGTCGAGCCCCGACGCCTTTTCATCGAAGAGAACGCCCTCAACGTCCGCAACCTCGACATCTGATCACTCATGAGCTGACTTAGGTCATGGATCCGCAAGACCCCATCGCGCAGCACAAGGTGCCCACCAACATCGCGGACGAGATGCGGCAGTCCTACATGGACTACGCGATGTCGGTCATCATCGGCCGCGCGCTGCCCGACGTGCGCGACGGCCTCAAGCCCGCGAACCGCCGGGTGCTCTACGGGATGCACCAGATGGGGCTGCAGCCGGGCAAGCCCCACCGCAAGAGCGCCAAGGTGGCGGGGGAGGTGATGGGCAACTATCACCCCCACGGCGAGGGGGCCATCTACGACACCCTAGTGCGCATGGCCCAGCCCTGGAACATGCGCGCGCCGCTCGTGGACGGGCAGGGCAACTATGGCTCCGTGGACGGCGATCCCCCGGCGGCCATGCGCTATACCGAGTGCCGCCTGAGCCGGCTCGGCGCCGTCATGATGGCGGACATCGAGAAGGAGACGGTCGACTTCCAGCCCACCTACGACGACAGCTCGGTGGAGCCGACGGTGCTGCCCACCGCCTTCCCGAACCTGCTGCTCAACGGCGCGTCGGGGATCGCGGTGGGCATGGCCACCAACATACCGCCCAACAACCTCCGGGAGGTGGCGGAAGGGCTCGCCTTCCTGCTCGCGAACCAGGGCCTCACCCCCGAGGAGCGGCTCGAGGGCCTGGTCGAGCGCGTCCACGGGCCCGACTTCCCCACCGCGGGGCTGATCCTGGGCCGCTCCGGGATCCGCCAAGCCTACCGCACCGGACGGGGCAGCATCATCATGCGCGCCCGCGCCGAGATCGAGGTCCGCAAGGGGGACCGGGAGTCGATCGTCGTCACCGAGATCCCCTACCAGGTCAACAAGGCCCGGCTCATCGAGCGCATCGCCGAGCTCGTGCACGACAAGCGCGTGGAGGGGATCTCCGACATCCGCGACGAGAGCGACCGGGAGGGGATGCGGATCGTCATCGACGTGAAGAAGGGCGAGCCCTCCCAGGTGATCCTCAACTACCTCTACAAGCACACCCCGCTCCAGGACACCTTCGGCGTCATCTTCCTCGCCATCGTCGACCAGCGGCCGAAGGTCCTCAACATCCTGGAGGCGGCGGAGCTGTTCCTGGACTTCCGGCGCGACGTGGTGCGGCGCCGCGCCGCCTTCGAGCTCCGCAAGGCGGAGGCCCGGGCCCACGTCCTGGAAGGCTACGTCAAGGCCCTCGACAACCTGGACGCCGTGATCGCGCTCATCCGCGGCGCCCGCAACCCGGAGGAGGCCCGGGTGGGCCTGGTCGCCCGCTTCGCCCTCACCGAGATCCAGGCGGAGGAGATCCTCAAGCTCCAGCTCCAGCGCCTGACCGGCCTCGAGCGCCAAAGGATCGTGGACGAGCTCAAGGAGGTCCGGGAGGCGATCGTCGACCTCAGGGACATACTGGCTTCGTCCACGCGGATCGACGCGATCGTGGGCGGCGAGCTCAAGCAGATCGCCGAGGAGCACGGGGACGATCGCCGGACCGAGATTCTGGACGCCGTGGACGAGATCACGGTCGAGGACATGATCGCGGACGAGGACGTGGCGATCTCCATCACCCACAGCGGCTACATCAAGCGCACGTCGATCACCAGCTACCGCGCCCAGAAGCGGGGCGGCCGGGGCCGGGTGGGGATGAGGACCAAGGACGAGGACTTCGTCACCGATCTCTTCATCGCCGCCACCCACTCGTACATCCTGATCTTCACCGATCGGGGCCGGGTCTACTGGCTGAAGGTCCACGAGATCCCCGACGTGGGGCCGCAGGGCAAGGGCAAGGCGGTGGTCAACCTGGTGCGCCTGCAGGCGGGGGAGAAGATCGCGGCCTTCTGCGCGGTCCGCGACTTCGCCTCCGGCGGCCACGTGCTGCTCGCCACCCGCAACGGCATCGTCAAGAAGACCGAGCTCGCCGAGTTCGGGAACCCCCGGCCGAGCGGGATCATCGCCCTCTCCGTGGAGGACGACGACGCCCTCATCGAGGGGGTCCTCACCTCGGGCAAGGACGATATTCTCCTCGGCACCCGGGACGGGATGGCCATCCACTTCCACGAGGAGGACGTGCGGCCCATGGGCCGCGCGGCCTACGGCGTCAAGGGGATCGAGCTCGAGGACGCCGATCAGATCGTGGCCCTCGAGGTCGTGAGCAAGGGCGGGACGGTGCTCACCGTCACCGAGAACGGCTACGGGAAGCGGACGGAGATCGACGAGTACCGCCTGCAGAGCCGGGGCGGCAAGGGCCTGATCAACATCAAGACCACAGGCAAGAACGGCCGGGTGGTGGGGGTGAAGTTCATCCGCGGCGGCGACGAGCACGTGATGCTGATCACCGAAAAGGGTATGATCATCCGCCTCGACACCGCGGACATCTCGACCATCGGCCGCAACACCCAGGGCGTGCGCCTCATCCAGCTCGAGGAGGGGGACCACCTGGTCTCGGTGGCGCGGCTGGCGGAGCGGGAGGAGGCGGAGGAGTCGGCGAGCGCCCCACCGGAGCCGTCCTAGAGGGTGGGCGCGGCGGGGAACGGGCTTGGCCACCGCAGCGGCCGTGGCCATCTTCACTGAGGAGGACGGAATGAGCGAGCGCAAGGCAGCCCTTCTGATCGTCTTGGGCCTGGCTGCGGCCACCACCGCCTGCGGGGGCCCCGAGCATCGGACGGTGGACCAGTACTTCAACGCCCTCAAGGCCGACGACCAGCAGACCCTGACCAGCTTCGCCCTGGTCGGCTTCGACAAGAAGGTCGACAACTGGAGAGTCCGCGGAGCCGAGCCGGAAGAGCGCAGCCCGGCGAAACTCCCCGACCTCATCAAGGAGGTCGGCGACGTCGAGGCGAAGCTCGCCAAGAACAAGAAGGACGCGCAGACCTACAACCTGAACAACTACGGCGACATCGAGAAGGCGAAAGAACTTCAGAAAGCGAACAAGCCAATCCCCGGCAGCCTCAGCAAGGTCGCGGAGGCCTGGAAGCAGTTCAACGACACGGACCGCGGGCTCAAGAAGGCGCTGGCGGAGGCGAAGGCGGCGGCCGAGAAGGAGAGGCGCAACGTGGTCCTCTCCGTGGGCGACCGCGACGACGTGGAGAGCCTGACGGGTGTGATGGTGACCAAGAAGCTCGACCTCGAGCTCACGATCGGCGGCCAGGTCCAGCCCTATGTCATGAGGCTCAAGAAGTACGAGCTGACCGGAGGCACGGGGCGCATGATGGCGAAGTGGGTGGTCCAGAGCATCGAGCCCAAGGGCTAGACCAGCTCGAGACCAGCGTAGCGCGTCACCAGCTTCTTGGCCCCGACCCCGGCGAAGGCGACCGTCAGCTTCTGGTCCTCGCCGCTGCCGTCGCTGCGCAGGACCGTTCCCACACCGAAGAGCGGGTGGCGTACCCGAACCCCGGGTCGGAACTCGCCCGGCGCCGGCGCGGCCGGGGGCGCCGCCGGCGGGGCCCAGGCGGGAGGGGAGCTCCGGGCGCTGCGGCGGGGCGGGGGCGCCGCCTTCCTTCCCAGCCCCGTGGGCTCGAGGCGCTCGCGTGGGATCTCGTCCAGGAAGCGGCTGGGCTCGCTGAGCCGGCGCTGGCCGTAGAACTGGCGGGAGAGCGCGTGGGTGAGGTAGAGCCTGTCCTTTGCCCGGGTCATGCCCACGTAGCAGAGCCGCC
>Ga0214473_10012301_pt1 | contig 10049 bp, 8 predicted proteins | sample RVTome_7_FD_203509 | JGI IMG/M metagenome (GOLD analysis project Ga0214473, IMG submission 203509) | Soil microbial communities from uranium-contaminated site in the Upper Colorado River Basin, Wyoming, United States - RVT98D197 | ecosystem: Environmental > Terrestrial > Soil > Contaminated >... | reverse complement strand
TTTCAAGTGAGCGTGGGTGACGACGAAAAACGCCTGCCACCACCGCGCAGGCGACATTATAGGTCCTTGAGTGAGTTTGTCAATCTTATCCTTTTCCCCCAATTTTCACAATGTGATATCTTGGGCGGCAAGGTATGCGCCAAGGCGTGAACGAATCCGAATTCCGTCAACACGGCGACGTCGTGTGAGACCGCCAATAGAAAACTTGACGGTGAGGGATTTCAGGAGGAACTCGATCCTGCGGTTGTCCGAACCGCCTAAGCATCGACAAACGGCTTCGACTTTGCCGCAATGCTCCGGGCTGCTTGCCTCGGGGACTACACAAAATGGAAGCCCGATAATGATTGTCAACTACAAAATGTGGATTTTTCGACATCAAGGCTATTGACGCGCGCGCGGCGCGCCGCTAGACTGAGTTGGAGTTGTAGGAATCACGTCAGCATGAGGCTGAATCCTGGTTCGAATCTTGCATCACGTTTCGACTGCAACATAACGAGGATGACTCGTTAGACGGCCGAGGAGTGTTGAAAGCGGCTGTCATTTAAGATGGGTTTTGTGCGCTGAGGGAAAGTTAGCGTGGGTCCCTCGTAGCCGCCGGGTGAAATGAAACAAGACGTAACAGTGACACGTGCGTGTCGCTGATCGACTTAAAAACGGGTCCGGTAAGGACAGGGATAAGAGGACGTTTGAAGGTAATGTCGACCTCCGGCATCTCGCCTCGTGGGCGGCGGATCGACTTAACCCCCCCAAACGTGGAACCCAAAAGAAAGGACGTTGGAGACTATGATGCGGGGAAAGAGTTTGCTGGCGGGAGTTGCTGTGTTGGGCCTGTTCGCGGTGGCCGCGAACGCCGAGTTGTATTCGTTCACCGAGATCACCAGCAATTCTGCGATCGATCTGTCCGGTCAGCTTCAAATGGAAGTCACGGCCGTCGGAGCGACGCAGGTGAAGTTCCGGTTTACGAATAACGTCGGTCTGGCTTCCTCCATCACCGACGTCTATTTCGACGACGGCACGTTGCTGGGAATCGCATCGATCGGCTCTTCGTCCGGTGTGGCGTTCTCGCAGCTTGCCAGTCCAGGCGATCTGCCGGGAGGCGGCGCGATTTCGCCGCCGTTTGTTACCTCGGCCGGATTCTCCGCGGATTCCGATCCGCCGACGGCGTCCAACGGCGTGAATGCCTCGACCGAGTGGGTGGATATCATCTTTGACCTTCAGGTGGGACAGGACTTCCAATCGGTGATTGACGCCCTGGCGCTGGATCCGAATACGGCCGGTGCGCTGCGCGTCGGGCTTCATATGCAGGCCTTAAGCGATGGACAGAGCGAATCGTATGTTAACGACGGCCACAATGGCGTTATTCCGATTCCGGGCGCGGCCCTCCTGGGGTTTGTCGGTCTGGGCATGGTCGGGGCCATTCGTCGCCGATTGGCGTAGTCGGTCTTTTTAAGTAAAACCTGGAAGGCCCCGGATCGTCTGATGATCCGGGGCTTTTTCTTTCTTATCGGCGGTCGGATGGCTGAGCGGACAAAGTGGCCTCTTCTCGCCGATGCCTTCGTGGCTTGAGCATGATTCGGTCTCATGCAGCGGCCCGAGTTCTCCCTATGCCGTCGTTAGACGAAAACGCGCGCCATGGCCTCTTCACGTCCGGCGAGACGCTAAACACTGCACGACACCGAAAACCGGGCTCACACGCCTCACGGATCGCCGGCCCATCGCGGCACTTGATCGAACGGCCTGCCAATCGGTCGGCGCCACGTCTTTCCATTCTTAAGCCGGAATGAACGCGATGGCTTCGTGACCCTCCGGCGTCCAGGGTTGGTCATGAGTGTAGTAAACCTGTATCCCTCGGATCGCCGTCTCCCAATTCACCAGGGGATGGCCGCACTTTCCCCTGGCCTCGAGATCGCTCGCAATGACCAACCACGCCGCGCTATGGCACGATAACGTCCGAGGAATGAGCCGGGGCACCGTCGAATCCAATCGTCCGATCGTGGTTCGTCTCACGCTTGTTCCGTCGGAATCCGCAAAGCGGAAAGGTTGCGACCCGAACCGGACCGGGCATAATGCCACGGTCGCAAGTTCAATGGCCGGGGATTCTCTTCTCGTCGAGAACCCGTATGGGTAAGACCGACATCGCCGAGATCAAGAACCGGATTCGAGACACGTTTCGCGCGTATCTTCGCCAGAACGGCATCAAGCGTACCAAAGCCCGAGATCGAATTCTACAGGCCGTGCTTGAACTCGATGAGCATTTTGAGGTTGAGCAGGTGCTTTACCAACTGCGGGAAAAAGGAGAGAAGGTCGGCAAGGCGACGGTGTACCGGACCATGCCGTTGTTGGTGGATTGCGGGGTGCTCAAACAGGTCCGTTTCGATGTGAAGCAGGCCCATTATGAGCATGCCTTCGGGGAGGATCCTCACGATCATATGGTCTGTCGCCGATGCGGTCGCATCATCGAGTTTGCCTCAGACGAGGTGCTTGCCCTTCGGGAGCGCCTCGGACGGCGGCACCATTTTCACATTATCAGCCACCGATTCCAGCTTTCCGGCTTGTGTTGGGATTGCTCGATCAAATGTCCGGTGGCCCTGGCGCCCGCCGGCGTCGTCCAAGAACCGATGTCCGGCTTTTGACCAAGGCTTTCCCAGGCGTAGGAATACATGGTTGAACCGACACGCGAAGGTTGGATGGCCCCGGCGAACGCCGGATCAGCCGATATGATCCGCACCCCCGTCCCCCGGCCCACCTGGGGGACTTTGTTCCAGCGAATCGGTTACGGCGCCTTGTCGTTGTTGATTGTTTTCCTGGTTTTTCTTTGCGACGTTTCTTTGTCTCGTTACTGTGAACCCGGTGGGTTGCTCCTCGCAAACGACTCACCGTCACGTTTCCTGAGGCACGCTTCGGCGACCGGATGGGGCCAGTCGTTGACCGCATTGCTTCGGCGGGGCAGCCTGGTTCCGTTATTGACCCTGACGCTCATGTTGGTTGCGGCGGCGGAGTTCGTAAAACTCGCCCGGCAACGCGGCGCCAAACCGCACGACGCCTTCGCCTACCTGATGGTGGCCTTGCTCATCGTTTCACCGTGGTTGTCGAGCGCGGGGTGGCTCGGTGAACGACCGGCACAAGTGGAAGGGCTTTACTGGTCGTTTATGCTCACGGTCGCTTCGGCGGTCGGACTGGCTTTCCTGACGGTGTTGCGCGGCAATCCGAAGGACACCTTTCGGGACGTAGGATCCACGCTCGCCGTGATTCTGTATGTCGGCCTTCTTGGGTCGTTTGCCACTCAGTTGCGCTGTTCCCGGGACATTCCCGTCCAAGAGGGTGCGTGGCTGCTACTAATCGTGGTGTTTGTGGCCAAGTGCACGGATATTGGGGGCTATCTCGTGGGATCCGCCATTGGTCGCCACAAATTGGCCCCGTCGATCAGCCCGGGTAAGTCTTGGGAGGGGCTGCTCGGCGGCTTTGCGTGCAGCGCATTAGCGTCTGGAATCGTGGCTTGGAGCGGCCTGAGCCGCTCATTTCGGATGGCGGAAGGCGGAGAATCCGGGTTTACAGCCTATTGGCACCCTGTCGTTTTTGGACTCCTACTTTCATTGATTGCGCAGGTGGGCGATTTATTTGAATCTTGCTTTAAGCGAGACGCCGGAAGCAAAGACTCGGGTCGTTTTTTTCCGAGATTCGGGGGTATACTCGACTTATTGGACAGCCTCCTTCCAACGCTACCGGTTGGCTGGTTTCTACTGACGGCGGTTTGGGGAATCGGCTAGAATTGGTGGAGGGCATGCCGACCGGGCGCGAGCGTGAATCGGCAAGCCGATGGCCACACGACCTGAAGTAAGGGGATCCTGGCTCCATTGGAACTGGCAATACCGATTGAGGATCCATCACGGCGAAGTGCGCTGTATGGAACAGCGGATAGAAACCTTCGTCTGATACGGACGGCATTCAACGTCCGCATCAGCGCCCGCGATAACGTCGTACACATCAGTGGGGATCATGAGGCCGTTCAAAGAGCGGCGCAAGCCTTGGAAACCCTGCAGCGATCCATGCGTTCCCGTCCCCTGCTGACGGAGGACTTTGTCGAGGAGTCCATCCGGCGAGTGTCGGGAGACGGTACGTTCGTCGTGGGGGAAGCGATTGACGTGTTCCTGTCCTCCGCCACGATCATGCCCAAGGGAGAGGGCCAACGTCATTATGTGGAGGCCATTCGGAATCACGATTTGACGTTTTGTCTCGGACCGGCCGGAACGGGGAAAACCTATCTGGCCGTGGCGTTATCCGTGTCGTTGCTGAAGCATCACCGGATCAAACGCATTGTGCTGGTCCGACCGGCCGTGGAAGCGGGGGAGAAACTGGGGTTTCTTCCCGGCGACATGCAGGCCAAGGTCAATCCCTACCTGCGTCCGTTGTATGACGCCATGCACGACATGATGACCTTCGATCAGGTGAAGCGCTTCATGCAGAACGACGTCATCGAGGTGGTGCCGTTGGCGTTCATGCGCGGGCGGACGCTCAATCATGCGGCGATCATCCTCGACGAGGCGCAAAATGCGACGGTATCGCAAATGCTGATGTTTCTGACCAGGTTGGGACATGACAGCAAGATGATTGTGACCGGCGATGACAGTCAAAGCGATCTTGGGGCAGAGGCCAGAAACGGGTTCATTGACGCCGTCCAGCGGCTGAACGGGTCGTCGGGAGTGGCCGTCACTCGTCTGACCTCGGCGGATATTGTCAGGCATCCTCTGGTGCAGCGAATTGTGCAGGCCTATGGACCTCCGCCGCGGACGAATCAGAAGGCATCGGCGGGGCATCCCGATCAGACACCGCAATCTCGCAGCGCGGCGGCAAACCCGGATGAAAGTTCGTCCGTAGTTTTATGAGTAGCCTTCGTTGAGATGAGCAAACCGAAGATCCGTCGACAAAGCGTTCGGGAACAGCGGGTTAGGGCCGCCGGCACGCAGCGCGCGCTTTGGTTTTCACGAGTGTTTTCCTGGCGCGTTTTGTCCGGCTTGGTCTTTCTCCTGGGCACGTGCGGAATCGTGCTACTGGGGGTGTCCGCCATGCCCTTCTCGATCGGGCAACGGGTGGATCGGCCGGTGTATGCGCGGGTGACCTTTGCGGTTCCCGATGACAAGAAAACGGAGGCGGATCGCGATGCGTCCCGCGCGAAGACGCCAAGCTATTTCGCGCCGACCGATCCGGCGCTGACGACGGGACGTATCCGCGCCGATCTGACTCGCCTCTACCAGGCGGCGGTGGACAGCGACACATTCGAGGCATTCAAGGGAGTCTTGAAGGAGACGAACTGGACCATCGAGGAGCGGGCCTATACCCGGCTTCGCGAGCTATCCTCGGATGCAGGCCGAGCGACATTCAAGAAGGCGGTGGACGAACTGCCGTTGGAGCAGGAATACGTGACCCGGGACGTGGCCCTGGAGCCGCGGGAACCCAGAAGCAGTACCGAATTCATTCGGCTTGAGGTTCCCATGCCGGAAGGTCCGGCACGCGAAATCGACATCAAGTACGCCGACTTGGTACCGCAGGGGAACGACCGAATACTGAGAGGAAGCGCCCAGGAAGTCGCCCGCAAACTGGATCTGCCGGAGGGGACGGTTGCGTCGATCGTGTTGGCTGTTTTTCGTGAGCATCCCACCATTGTGTACAACCGCGAAAAGACCGAGGCCGAGATGCGCAAGGCCGAGGAAGCAACGCCGGTGGCGATGAAGACCCATGAGGCCGGTAAGCCGTTTCTGCATCCGGGACTGGTTGGCTCCTCGGAGTTTTCTCTGCTTCGCGCGGAGCACGACGCCTATCACAGCTTTGTGTCCCTGGACACTCGTGAGGGGCGCGCGGAGCGAAAGGCGCTCATCCTTCAACGCACCGGGGTCCTGACGTTGGTGCTCTTGCTGGCCGCCGGTCTTCTGGTTTATGCAGCCTGGCACCAACCGTGGATCTTCGAGGCACGGGCGCGGACGACGGCATTTCTCTTGTTGCTCCTGGGCACCCTGGGGGCGGTGCAAGCGATTCACACTCGCTGGCCCGACATCCCCGAATTGTCGTACGCCCCCGGTTTTGTTTCGGTCCTGGTCCTGGCCATCGTGTATCCCCGCCGTCTGGCAATTGGCACGATGTTTCTGGCCGCGGTGATCATGGCCGCGGGATCGCACGAGGACCTTTCTTACCTGATTCCGCTCCTGATCGGGACGGCCATACTCGGTCAACAGCTCCGCGAGATCCGAACGCGGACCAAGCTGCCCATGGTCGGCGTCATAAGTGCGTTGAGTGTTGGTCTGGCGATAACGGCGGCGGGCATGATGGAACGAAATGCCCCGCTGTACATTTGGCAACACGCCTTGTGGGGCGGTGCCTGCGCGTTGGCGGCGGCGCTGGTGGTTTCGGGGACCTTGCCGTTCATCGAGCGTGTGTTTCGCGTGACGACATCCCTGACGCTGCTGGAATGGCGTGATCCTACGCGACCGGTGCTGCAATTGCTGGCGCGGGAGGCGCCGGGAACGTACAACCATAGCCTGGTCGTCGGCACGCTGGCGGACAAGGCGTGTGAAGCAATCGGTGCGGACGGACTGCTCGCTCAGGTCGGGGCGCTGTATCACGACATCGGCAAGATCACCAAACCCGGTTACTTCGCGGAGAATCAGGAGGGGCGCATCAGCCGCCACGAACACCTCGCTCCGACGATGAGCCTGCTGATCATCCTGGGCCACGTCAAGGATGGAATCGAAATGGCGAAGGAATACAAGCTTCCTCGCGCCTTGCACGAATTCATCGCGGAGCATCACGGCACGACGGTAGTGCGCTATTTTCATCACATGGCGATTGAAAAGCAGGGGCACCACGCCCTCGGACGCCACGACCGGGAGGTGCCGGAGGCGGAGTTTCGCTATGCGGGTCCGAAGCCGCGGACCCGAGAGTCGGCGGTGGTGATGCTGGCCGACGGCGTGGAGGGCGTAGTCCGTTCGCTGCCCGAACCGACGCCGGGCCGGATCGAGGGCAACGTGCATGGCGTGGTGATGGATCGGTTAAATGACGGGCAGTTCGACGATTGCGACATCACGCTCAAGGAATTGCGCGCGGTAGAACAGTTACTGGTGAAAACGCTGTGCGCCATTTATCACGGTCGCGTGGCGTATCCGAAAACGCGAAAACCGAGCACGGAATCCATGATGCCGCCCATTCCGGAACGCATCAGCGTCTAACCGCTTCGCCGGGGCCTAGGGATGAAAGGGGAACCGGCATACCGAATCGTCATCAACGTCCTGTCCGCATGCGCGCCGGTGAAGAAGTCGGTCCTAATGAAGGTGGTGAAGACGGCGTTAGCCCGCCACCGCATCGCCACGGCGAACATCAGTCTGGCGCTGGTGGACGACGCGGAAATCGCCCGGCTCAACGAAAAATACCTCGGACACCGCGGCGCGACGGACGTCCTGACGTATGATTACTCCCGCGTGCCGCGTCAGGGGGCGCTCCGGTCCCGCACGTCAAGAATCTCGGAATCGAGAGACCTGGAAGGCGAAATCGTGATTTCGGCGGAAACGGCTTTACGCGAAGCAAACCGGAGGGAACACGAGGTCACCCCGGAGCTGGCGTTATACGCGCTTCACGGGGTATTACACTTGATCGGCTTTGATGATTCGGGGGCAGCGGCCGCCGCGCGTATGCATGAGGAGGAGGATGCCATTCTGGCCATGCTTGGTTTCGGCGCCATATACGGAGCCACTTCGCGATGAACCTGGCGTTGGTCCAACTGACACCCACCGAAAGAGGTCGTTCGGCCTGCCTGCAACAAGCCCTGCACGCTATTGACGAGGCGGCCGACTTCGACCCCACGCCGGATTTGGTGGTCCTTCCGGGTCACGCCGCCACGGGAGGCGCGATGCCGGGAAAGAGCTGGACGCGGGCGATGACCGATATCACCGTAGAGGCTCTTTGCGGCAAAGTCCGGGAATGGGGCGTGTACGCGTCCGCCGGCGTGGCGGTGCGCGCACACGAGCGTGTAACCGGCGCGGTGATTCTGATCGACCCGTCCGGGGACGTGGTTACGTGGTGTGAGAACGAGAAACTCGGCTTGCCGCATGCTTACGAGGGTGTGGAAACGCCGTTGGGACGTTTGGGACTGGTCAATGTGGATGGGATGGACGTCCACGCGCTACGGAGTGATTCGGCTCCGGCGGATATCGTTATCGTCCCGGTGGGACACGAACTGTCCAGTCGAAGACGAAGACTCTTGCGGGAGTTGGTGGATCCCGCATCGTCCTTGGGCGTAGTTTTAGGATCGTCCTTTCGGATTGTGGTGCGGCCCGGTTCTCGACGGGACGAGGAAGCCGATGACGGCGATTGGGGAACCGCTGTTTTCGACGGCGGAGGGCGCAGGCTGGCCGGATCCACCCACGGCAGTTCGATGGTGCGGATCACGCTTCCGGTGTGCGGCGCGCCGGCCAAGTAACGCCACCCCGGGATTCAAGAGCGCAAAAGAATCCGTTTCGTCTCGGTCGCGGTCTTGATCGCCTCATGGATCGCCGCGTTTGGGGCCCTTTATGGTTCGGCGCGAACCGACAAAGCCGAGAGGGCGAACAAACGTCGCTCATTTCTCGAATCGCCCGCCAAGGTGTTTGGCGAGGAATCGTTCCGCCCGAGCGTAAAAGTCCAGACGATTGGCTGGACGAGCGAAACCGTGACCCTCGTCAGGATACTCGATGTATTCCACTTCCTTGCCGGCCTCCCGCAACGCGTTCACCATCTGCAACGCCTCTGATTTCTTCACCCGCGGATCATTCGCCCCCTGGGCCATGAGCAGTGGTTTGGTGATGCGGTCCACCTTGTACAACGGCGAGCGCGATTTCAGGAACTCCGCGTCGCGTTGCGGATGGCCGATGCGGTCGAAAATCAACGGCTCGACGGGCTTCAAATACGGGGGCAATGAAGAAATAAACGTAATCAAATTGCTGGGTCCGACAATATCGATCGCGCATCGGAACACGTCCGGGGTTTCCGCAAGGGCCGTCAAAGCCGCGTAACCGCCGAATGACGTGCCGAAGATCCCGACGCGGTTGGGATCCGCGATGCCGCGATCCACCGCCCAATTTACGGCGTCGACGAGATCGTTCTGGATCTTACCGCCCCATTCGCGGGTTCCGGCGTTCAGAAAGTTCTTCCCATACCCCGAAGAACCGCGGAAATTGACCTGCAACACGGCGTAGCCGCGATTGGCCAGCCATTGTGCGGTTTCGTCGTACCCCCAGGTCACACGCGACCACGGACCATTGTTGACCACCAAAACCGTCGGCAGGCTTCTGGGGGCTACCTCGGGCGGGATCGTCAGATAGCCTTGAATCAACAGACCGTCGCGAGCACGAAATCCGATGGGCACCATGCACGCCAGAGGGATATTCTCCAGCGCCTCGCGATCGCTGAATAACCGCCGCGTTTTGCCTGCCTCCCGATGGTACAAATAATAGGCCTTCGGTCCGACGTCCGTGGTGTAGGCGACGAGCCAAACCCGATCGGCATGATCGCGGCCAATGATTTTGAAGTCATCGGCCGGACGGGTATGACGGATTCTCGTAAAATCGCGCTTGAGCGACGGGTCGATGACCTTCCAATGCAATCGTTCCTTGAGAAATCCTACGGCCTGGATCGTGTGCTCCGTCGGATGCATGAGCACAGCGGCCACATCCGCAAAATGATCGGTCGCCACTGAGGTTTCCACACCCGTGGCAAGGTCCACCCGCCGTAACTCGCTGACGTTGCTGCCCAGGCTGCTGAGCAAAAAGACGCCGCTGTTGTCCGCGGTGAAGCCGATGATTCCGCTGTTAAAAGCGCTTTGGGAGGGCCACGTTTGAAACTTGCGCCACGGCTCTTGTTCGTGGCCGCGATGCAGCAATTCCAGGCCCCCGTCCGGGGTTGCCCGAACGGCGGCTCGAACACGGAGGCGGTGGTCCGACTCAAACCCGATCGCGCCGATGGAATTTTCGGTGTCGAGATTGATCTCCGCGTTGGCTAAATGGATCCGGTAGATATCGTGCCACTCC
>Ga0214473_10012300_pt1 | contig 10049 bp, 8 predicted proteins | sample RVTome_7_FD_203509 | JGI IMG/M metagenome (GOLD analysis project Ga0214473, IMG submission 203509) | Soil microbial communities from uranium-contaminated site in the Upper Colorado River Basin, Wyoming, United States - RVT98D197 | ecosystem: Environmental > Terrestrial > Soil > Contaminated >... | reverse complement strand
CACATAGGGGCGATTGACTTTTTACATAGCAGGGGACGCTCCGCGAACTTGTAAGTAGTTGTGTGACATCGGTTCCCAAACAGTCTCTTAGCAAAAGGCCACTGTCGGTCCACTCTTAGCTGACGGGAAACAATTACGACGTGTGATCGAAAATGTCTTGGTCGTTCAGGCCGAGAAGCACACCCACAATTTCATGCAGTTGTTGCAATTGATCCTTGTCATACACCATTTCGAACGCATTGCCGATCATGCCACGAACATCGCCGAGGATGTCATCTACTTCCTCGAAGGCCGCGATGTCAGGCATCACCAGTCTTAGCAAGTTCCTCCACCTCAAACTCCCATGAGCAGTACTTGCCCTCCAGTGCGTCCGGAGGGCAATGCCCACATCTCGCGCAGATCCGCGGATCGATGGTTCGGGCGAATGTGCTGAATTCAATCATTCCGACGCTCTTGCAGGGGAAGTCCGGCAGACCCCTCTGCCGGCGGGTTTCCTGTACACGGCAGCGATCCATCGTGAAGCGCAGAATCCTGTGGTCATCGGTCCATTCGATGTGGTGGTCATTGATGAGCGCGTACATGCGGAGTTGGAGGGCGCGCGCAAGTACATCGAGCCCGCCGTTGGCTGGCAGCCCAAATGTGATCATGATCCTGCGCGCCTCCGTGGCGGCGAAGCGTTCCCAGGACCGCCGGTCAAGTTCAATCGCAGCGTCCATGCCCAATTGCTCCTCGGCGGCCAAGAACCAGCATCCGTCGTGGGCCAGCCAGTTGGCGGCGAACATGTGCAACGCCCGCAACAGATCATCCCGATTCATCTGGTCATAGACGCTCATCCGTTTCCCCTCCCACACAATCGGACGGTTGTGGTCCGGTTGTCATTCCTGTAGCGACAGATACGCGATGCGATGGGCGGATGAAGCGCCGATTGTGCCGAGAATCTCGCGCGAGTGTCAAAACTATTGCCTGCCGCATTAAGGACCGTGGTGCCAATGACGTAGAATCTACCGAGGAAGAATGTTCGATCTGACGCCGAGACTCGCTCCGGAGGTGAACAATGGCCCTGAGAACACCCGAACAATACATTGCCGCCCTGCGCGCTATGCGGCCTAATGTCTACAAGTTTGGTTGCCTTATTGCGGATGTCACGACCGATCCGTCGACACGACGGACCGTGGCTGGACACGCGCGGCTGTTCGCCGGGGCGCATGATCCGAAGGAAGTCGGGATTGTCACCGCTCATTCGGATCTGATCGGCGAGCCGGTATCCCGTTATCTGTCGCTTATGCGCTCGGCAGAGGAAGTGATCGCCGTGTGCCGGATGAAGCGTTGGGCCTTTCACCAGACGGGGACCTGTACGGGCGGACGGTGTGTGGGCGGGAATGCGCTCAATGCGATGTGGGCGACGACCTATGATTTGGATCAACAGCGGGGGACGACCTATCATAGCCGTCTCCGCCACTGGCTGGCCTCGGCACAGCGTCGCGACATCGCCTGCTGTGGAGCACTGACCGATCCCAAGGGCGACCGGAGCAAATCGCCATCGCAGCAAGCCGATCCGGACATGAACCTTCACGTCGTCGAGCGGCGTCCGGATGGAGTCGTGGTGCGCGGCGCCAAAGTCATGATCGCCGGGGCGGCAGCCGCCGAAGAAGTGTTTGTCCTGCCCGGAACCGCTTGCCGCAAGGGGGAGGAAGATTGGGCGATCGCGCTTGCGATTCCGCGCGATGCGGAAGGGCTGACGGTTGTCGAGGCGCGGCGTCCCTCCGACACACGCGAAAGTGAGCCGGGTTATGATGTGCCGTCCGGAACGGGTGGGATCACGCAGGGATATTTGCTATTCGAGAACGTGTTTATTCCCAACGAGCGGATCTTTCTAAACGGAGAAGTGGAGTTCACCGGAGAGACGGTGCTCAACTTCATCATGCCGTACCGGGCAGCGATCGGAGGATGTGTCGCCGGGCAGGGGGATGTGAAGATCGGGGCGGCAATCCTGGCCGCGCGTGCCAATGGACTTTCGAGCAAGACCTTCCGTGACAAGTTGATCGCAATGCAGATCAACAACGAGACCACATTCGGCGTCGGCATCGCGGCGGCAACTTTGGGTAGGCAACATCCCTCAGGTGTCTGGATCCCTGATGCGCTGATGGCCAATGTCAACAAGGTGCATGTCGCGACGTTACCGTACGAGACTTCCCGTCTGGCACAGGAGATTGCCGGGGGAATTGCCGAGACCGGCTGCATGCCTTCCTCGGTCGATCTTGAGAATCCAGAGTACGGCCCACAGCTAAAACGCTATCTCGGTGCAGCCACCGATGGCGACACACGTTATCGCATCGCCCGCTTGGTCGAATGGCTAACAATCGGCGCCGGAGTCCCGGGCTGCATGCACGGCGGCGGTTCGCCCGATGGTGCCAAGTTGATGGTGCGTTTGCGCGCCGATTGGGAAGGATCGGCGAAGCAGGCGGGCAAGCTGGCGGGACTTGAGAAGGTCCCGGCGGAGCCGACGTAAGAGCGGCGCGAATCATGAGTTACCAGGCTCCGCAAGTGTGAGAGGTGCTTATCGGCTGGGTGGCCGGAGTGACAAGGTGACAAGACCGCATGAAACTGTGCCCTGCGTGGCCGCAATCTGTGCTTGCTCGCCTTCGGCGAGATTGCGGTCGACCAAAGGCCGACAATCAGCCGGTGTGCCGCGCAACAATCTTCCTCAGCGCGGCCCTCGTCAGACGAACTTGAGAATTAGGGATTAGGCGGGTGGATAGCGATCTTGTCGGTATTGGCTTCGAGATGACCGGACGAGGCCCGCTGTCCGTCGAAGAGCACATCGATGAGTGTCTGCTCGACGGCCATAGCATCATCGCCGATCTCAGGGACAGTCATGGAGTCGGTCGTGGCCGCGGCGGGGTAGGTCGATTCCCGGACTTCGGCGATGGCGACCGTGATGTTGTCGTGCCCGCCGGCAGCGTTGGCGGCGTCGATCAACGCCTCCACGGCTGCGGTGGGATCGCCGGAGTGACGCGCCACGACGGCGGCCATCTCATCATCGTCAATGGCGCCGCAGAGCCCATCCGAACACAGAAGATACCAATCACCCCGTGCCACCGGCATCACGGTGACATCGACAGCCACCACCGGGCGCGTGCCCAAGGCGCGCGTGATGATGTTGCGATCAGGGAACGTGCGGGCCTGCTCGGCGGTGATCTCATTCTGCGACAAAAGCTCGGCGACCAGCGAATGATCAATGGTGAGGGGGTTCAGCTTGCCATTGCGGAAGAGATAGGCGCGCGAATCGCCCACATGGCAGATCACCGCGCGTCCGGGCAGAAATCGCGCTGCCACCAGCGTTGTCCCCATGCCGAGCGTGTGCTTTTGTGACTGTGCCGTCTGGAAGACGCGGCAGTTTGCCAGTCGTATCGCCCAGACCAAGTCTTCCGCCTCCGGTGGCAGAGTGGTCCCACCCTCCGCGCACAGCGAGGGCGGGCGATCCAATTCGTTGACCCGCATCAAGTAGGCCTCAACTGTCTCAACGGCTCTCTGGGAAGCAACCTCACCGGCAGCGTGCCCACCCATTCCGTCGCAGACAACAATCGTCTCGCGATCCGGAATGAGGCGGAAGCTGTCCTCATTGATCCGGCGCACCCGGCCGATATCGCTATCACCAAATAGGGCCACAGTCGTCATAGGCGAAGGAGGGCTCTTCAAACATCCGGCCCGGTCCCGAAACAGGACCCGGCCGTCAATCCTTCGCATAGATACCACATCGGCGTCTCAGAGGCAACCAATAGCGCCAGACGCATCTTATTATCAATCAACATACAACAGGAGACACCCCTGAGATCATGAACTAAAGCGCGATCAAGAGAACGATGATCACAATTAGCAGAATTCCGACCCCGGTAGCAATCCAACCCCATTTCGGAATCGTGCCACTACGACGTGGCGCATCCAAAGGCACAAATGGATTGTCGGCGGCGCTCGACTCGCGACGGCGACGGCGTTGGACGGGAGGTTCTTCCGCCCCATAGTCGCCGAGACCGGGCGCTTCATGACGAGGCGCGGACACAGGTGTAGGCGCCATCGGACGCGGGATTTCCGCGGCCGCAGGTGGTTGCTGAATGGGCGGAGCCGCCGGAGCAGGGGCGCTCCCGCCGCTAAGCTCGACGCGCAAGAGCGTGCTCTCGCGTGACGACCGAATCTCAACCGAATCGTTTGCCTTCACTTCGACCCGCTGACGTGCGGGGACGGCGTTCCCATTCACATACGTGCCGGCGGCGCTGCCGGCATCCTCAACGTAGACGCGGTCGCCGGCAACATGAATAGAGGCATGCCGCCGCGAAATGCTGTTGTCGACATTCCCCTGCGCATCGAACCGGATCACGATATCATTCTGGCCCAGCTCACGTCCGATCCGTGTCTCACCAGACTTCAAATCCCAGTGCTGTCCTTTGAGCGGCCCCGCCGTGGCCACCAGCTTGCCAATTCGCCGGATGAAGACGGTACGGTCCATATCCGCAGGTCCGGGGCCATGCACACTGACCGGCGACGTTACGACAGGTGGAGGAATGCTCGGCTCAAGCGGCGGTGGCAGATCGGGCTCTAACGGAGGCGGTAACGGCGACTCTGCCGGCATGCCTACGGGAGGAGCGATTGGCTTTGGCGGCGGGGCGGAACTCGCGATTTCCCCAGGGAGGTACTCGATCTTCACTTGATAGCCCTCGATGCCCAACAGAGCGCCGTCCGGCGCTTCCATTGAACCATCAACAACGACACCATTGAGAGTAAACGCCGGCACCCGAGAGACTGGCTCGACCCGATAGAGCCCGTCGGCAGAGGCACGCACAAATGCGGCCTGCTTTAGCGAAATCAGCAGATCATCGATGAGCACCTGGCAGGTGCGCGCCGAACCAAGTTCAATGCGGTCGCCGTGAGCGTCCACCTGGCTGATCGGCTTGCCGTCACGTGTTATCGTAAACTTAGGCATGAGGTCGAACCGCGCTACCGCGGCTTAACTTTAAGCGTGATTTCCTTGGTTTTGCGGCCTCTCTTTACCCGCTCTCCATTGGGCTTGCCGGCGGCAAATCCCTCTTTGGCCGCCCACCAATCGTAGTCGCCGACCGGCACGCGCGTAGTGAGCATGCCGTCCGCGTCCGTCGGTCCGTAACGTACGATCTGTCCATCGCCTTTATCAATGCCAAACACTTCGGCCCCCGCCAGACCTTTCTTGCGCCCCTGCTTGACCACAAACCGCACCCAGGCCAATTCACCCTCATCTCCTGCCGGCGTCTCCTGACGACGCCGTGGCAGAAGGCGCATCTCAATTGTCACTTCGCTGGCGAGGGCGGCAAGGATGATGGTGGTGTCAGCGTACCCTGGGCAGGAGACCTGTATCTCTGAGGGCCGACCCTCCAACACGATGTTGGACGGAGTGACCAAGCCATCATCTGGATTGACGACATATCGTCCTCCCTGCCGTACCCAAGTGACGCGGGCGTTCAAGTCCGTGTAAGGATTCCTCTCATCGACCGCTGCCAACCAGACCGTCCGCCTGAGGACCGCTGAGACGGGCTCGTTACGATCCCTCCCGGCTGAGATTGCGACAACATGATCATCGAATGGGGGCAATCGCAATGTCAGCAGGTGATCCCCGTATGGAACAGCCACGCGGCCATTAGTTCGACCGATCGCGACGGGATTGTTGTCAAGGTAGACCTCGGCTCCCGGGGGTTCGGATGACACTCGAATCTGCTTCGCGAAAACCCCAGTAAGTCTTGCCGGTTCATCAGCGCTGGTCGGACGCCAATGCCAGCGCACGGTGTCCGCATTGTCGATCAGACCGATCAGGGGATTGAATCGGACCGGCTTGGAGGCCTCCCCTCCCAATTTGAATGCCACTTCAAGCGTGTCCGTCGCCGCAACCGAGTAGCTCGCGATCTCAAATGGTCTCAACGCGCGGCCATTGACCACAGGTTGCGCCCCGACGGGAAGCGAAGAGAGTTCGACAGGAATCGAAAAGACAAACACGGGGAAAATCGGAACTGGGTCGTCCTCAGGGACGATCAGCAGCGTCTCGACCGGGGCGAGATCGGAGTGTTCAAGACGGATGCGAAGCACGCCTGCGTCGAACGACTCATACCGGTGCGGCGTCACCCCCGCGTACGAGTTGTTGATGTAGACCTCTGCATGCGAAGGAATGCTGCGGATGACATATGGTGATTCGTCGTTTTCGGCCGCAAGATCGCCCACATTCAAAGTCCGCGAGCCGCCAAAGAACCGCACCGCCGCGATAATCAGCAGAAGCACGACTCCAAGAACCGCTGCCAACCGCCCGACCGATTTCGTTTCCTCGCCCATTGACCCCATGCGCACCTGAGATGTCAGCCCTCGGAACAACCAAGACTACGCCAAGATTCGCGTTGCCACCACTGGTACCCGCAAGACGCCAATTCCGCAGGTCCGATTCCAGCAATAGTGCGATGCCACGCCTTCAGCCCCGACCGAATGCGGTCTTGTGACTATGTTCACATGCCGGTGGGCTTGACGCGCCGTCTGGCCGAAGTATATTGGGGTGGGCCAGTTCGGTCGCTTGCCGGCCCAAGATTGCAGGTACCAGCAATTTGGTCCGCCAGAAGGTGGCACACCCTCACCCGTTCTGCCGGAGGTTGTCGATGCAACTCCTTGATCCGCATGGAGGCGGTCGACGATTCGTGCGTGTGGTCCTACCCGCGCTCGTCGTCGGGATTCTCGCACATGGCCGGCTCACAGCGGATCCGGGCGTCCTTCTCCTGATTATGGTCAATGAGGTCTACACCAACGGCGACGGCACCAAGCAGTTCGTTGAACTGATTGCCTTGTCGGAGGGGCAGACAAATCTCCCTCCAACCCATGTCGAATCCATCAACGCCGACGGAAGCGATACGACGATGGTCTACGACTTCACGACCTTCTTTGGGCAACTCGGCAACAACGAAACCATCCTATTGGCGACTTCGGCCGTCGTCGCCGAATTGGGTTTCAACGCTGATCGTGTCATCCCCAACAATTCGATATCGCTCGTAAACGGCAAGGTTGTCTTCGATGAAGACTTTGGCGCAGCCATCGACGCTGTCGCCTACGGCGCCTACACGGGCAGCAACACCGGCTTTGGCGCCCCGGCCTTGCCGCTGCCGACGAATGGCGTGCAGTCGCTCACGCGCATTCGGTACAGCTTTGTCACTCCGAACAATTCGACGGACTTCGTGTACGCCGTCAACTCACCGAAGCGCAACGACGGCGCCAGCGGCAGTCTCCAGGGGGATCCTCTCCCCCCTGTTCTCGCACCGATTGGGGCGCAGGGGGTCGAGGAGGGGACCCTGTTGAGTTTCGGGATCAGCACCACGGACGGAAACGGCACAACGCCTTCGCTTTCGACCGTCGGCCTACCGGTCGGCTCCAGCTTCATCAATCACCAAAACGGAAACGGCACCTTTAGCTGGACCCCGACCTACTTGCAGTCTGTGATTGACACTGTCCTGTTCATCGCCTCCGATGGCACCCTCGCCGATTCTGAGCATGTCGAGATCACGGTGATCGAAGTCACTGATCCGCCTTTCGCGTACGATTCCGCCGCCACGACACAGGAAGACGCTCCTCTCCCGGCGCAGCTCCAAGCCGGCGACCCGGACGGCGACACGATCATCTACATCATCCAGTCCGGCCCGTTCCGCGGCCAGATTAGCAATCTGGACACGCTTTCCGGGTCGTTTACGTATACCCCCAATCCAAACGCCGTCGGCGCCGATTCGCTCACTTTTCGCGTCTTTGACCGCAATGCCTATTCGAATTCGGCGAAATGGCGGCTGACAATCACACCGGTGAATGATCCACCTGTAGCCGGACCGGTGAGCGCCAATACAGTCAAGAACTATGCGATTTCTGTGGGCGCCATGCCGGTGACGGACATCGATAATGTCTCATGGACAATCGTCCACCGCGCTGGACCATTCAACGGGGTCGTCTCCAACTTGAACGCGTCCAACGGATCGTTTAACTACGCGCCGGCGTTGGGCTATGTCGGCTACGATTCGATCACCTACCGCGCCTCGGACGGAATCGACACGTCGGGCCATGCTCTCATCCGCATCGCGATCTACGCGGAATGCGGCTGCCCCTGTCCCGCCGACCCATCGTGCGACAGTGTGCGCTCTGATGTTCTCGATGTTGTCAGCGTGATCGGAGTCGCGTTCCGCGGCGTAGTGGCGGTCACCGACCCAACCTGCGTGCGCGAACGTTCCGACGTCGATTGCAGCGGCGCAACCGATGTGCTCGACGTCGTCAGAGTCGTGGGTGTCGCCTTTCGCGGGCTCTCCGCGGCGACCGAGTACTGCAACCCCTGCGCGCCATAGCGCAAATCAAGAGAAACACAAAAGGGCCCGCCGGTCATGCGCCCGGCGGGCCCTTCGGCAATCGCACCCGTCTCAATCAGTTCTTCTTCTGGAAGTCAGACTTCTCGAGCTTGTAGCCGGCGGGCACTTCGAATTTGTCGGCGCCGACTGCCCCGGTTTCGATCCCCGTCACTGTCGTCGTCATCCAGAACATCGCGCCCGGCGGAGCGACGGGAGCTTCTTCCGTCTTCGATTTGTCTTCGGCTTTCTTCTTGTCCTTCTTGCCGAACAAACCTCCGAGCGCTTTCGCCGCCGCTCCGGAGGCGTCGGTCGGGGTTTCTTCGTCTTCCTTGGCCGTCTCCTCACCCTCCGGCTGCCCTTGCTCGGCTTTTTCCTTTTCGGCCTGGGCCTGCGCCTTCGCCATGGCCTCGCCACCCATGCCGAAACTCATCACGGTCTTCATCGCAAACCCCTCGAGCTTCTTGGCTTCCTCGGCCAGACGCTCGGCATCGATCCCGTACATCGCCAGCATCCCGGCCATCGACTTTCCGGCCGACTGATCCATGGAGATTCTCATCGCCTGTGCCATCTTCTGCCCGAAGGCGTTGACCTCCTCGGTCCCGGCGACGTTTTTGGCCAGCATCATGTCCATCGTGACCTCGAGGGTCATCGTCTCGCCTGTCTTGCGATTGGTCCCCACCGTCGTCATCGTCATGATCGCCTGGTCGCACTCATATCCGGCGATGGTTTCCTTCTTGCCGGTCTTCTTCACATCAAACTTCGGTGGGGCGAAGGTGATTTCGGAGGTGTCGATCTCCGGTTTCTGCTGGGCCATGGGATCGGAGGCATTGGACATCATGCTGCCGAGCGAATCCATCAGCGCCCGCATCTCAGCGAAGGTCATTTCGCTGTACTTTTTGTCCTTATGATCGAGGTTCCAGATGACCTCTTTGTCCAAGCGCGTGATGCTCGTGCTCCGCACGGGTTTCCCGCCGCCGAACATCTTGATCACCTTGTTTTCCATCTTGGTCTCGCTGTCGTTGGCCATCTTGTCGCCGGAATACGATTCCGTAGACGTGGTCGTCGCCTTGAGCAGACCACCCATCCCATCGGTCGACGACTGCCGCTTCACCGTCACATCCGCCCAAACACTTGATGCCGACCAGACCACGAGCGCGCCCATAGCCGCCCATCGGATCATCCGCTGATTCTTCATGACCAACCCTCCCTTAATGAGCCCAAAATCGTCCAGGAAACACCAACCGACGGGAGAAGGTGGCCCCCAACCCGCAGATGACGCAAGCGCCATCGCACAAAAAAACCCCCTGCTGAAAATCCACAACAGGGGGTTCAATGTCTGATGTCTGGGGTGCTACTTGAGAAGAACCATCTTACGCACGTTCGAGCGATCATTCTGAACAAGGCGCGAGAAGTAGATTCCCGATGAAACCGCGTTGCCGCGGTCATCACGCCCGTCCCACGCCTCATTGTGGATACCGGCTTCGCGGTGTCCGTCGATCAGCGTACGGACTGTCTGCCCCAACAGGTTGCACACGGTCAGAGTCACCTGCCCGCTCTGCTCCAAGCTGAATGCGATGTTGGTGCCGGCGTTGAACGGATTGGGGTAGTTCTGCGCCAGCGCAAATGAGTTGGGGAGCAATCCGCCGCCGCCGCCATCGCCAATGTCGGATG
>Ga0214473_10012299_pt1 | contig 10049 bp, 2 predicted proteins | sample RVTome_7_FD_203509 | JGI IMG/M metagenome (GOLD analysis project Ga0214473, IMG submission 203509) | Soil microbial communities from uranium-contaminated site in the Upper Colorado River Basin, Wyoming, United States - RVT98D197 | ecosystem: Environmental > Terrestrial > Soil > Contaminated >... | reverse complement strand
GCGGGAGGATCTCCCCGGCGATCCGCGGATCATCGTCCTTCGCGCGAAGCGGACCTTCCCCGCCGAATCCGAGGTGCGCCTCACCTGGGGGCCCGGCGTCCGGGCACGAACCGGCGTCGCGACGGAGGAACCCCAGGTCCTTCCCTTCCGGACGCGTGCTCCCTTCACGGCACGCTTCACCTGCCCCCGGGAGAACCCCGAAGCCGCCTGCATCCCGATGCTCCCCATGAACCTTTCCTTCTCGGCCCCGGTGTCCCGCAAGTTCGCCGAGCGGATCGTCCTCAAGGGGCCGCGGGGCAAGGTCTGGAAGCCTTCCCTGCCGCCGCCCGATGATGGCGGGGAGGCGTTCGTTTCCGCCGTCGCCTTCACGGGCCCCTTTCCGGAGAAATCGTCCTTCTCCCTGGCCATTCCCCGGGACGTCCGGGACGATGCCGGGAGACCGCTTGCCAACCTGAACAAGTTCCCCCTCAAAATCGCGACCGATGCCTTCCCGCCGCTGGCCAAGTTCGCGGCGCCCTTCGGGATCATCGAGAGGTTCCCCGAGCCTCTTCTGTCGGTGACGCTCCGGAACCTCGAACCGGAAGTGACGGCACGGATGCTCGGAATCGACGTGAAAGGGGAGGAAAACGGGAAGGAAGAGGACGCGCCGGGTACGGAAGGATCCCGCCGGGAGGACAATCCGGGAGAAGGGACCTACAAGGGCGTAACGGGGCGTGTCTTGACGATCCCTTCGGAAAAGGCGGATGAGATCATCGATTGGATCCGCCGCGTACAGAGGGCCAACGATCGCTGGGATCATCGCGACGTATCGCTGCTGGGGGGAAGAGGGGGGATCCGGGAATTCAAGGTCCCCAAGCCAGGAGGAGCGAAGGCGTTCGAGGTGATCGGCATCCCCCTTCGACGGCAAGGATTCCACATCGTGGAGATGGAGAGCCGCATCCTTGGAGCGTCCCTGCTCGGAGCGGACAAGCCGATGTACGTCCCCGCGGGGGCCCTCGTCACGGACCTGGCCGTCCACTTCAAGTGGGGGCGGGAGGCTTCGGCGGCCTGGGTGACATCCCTCTCGACGGGGAAGCCCGTTCCGGGGGCTCGCGTTACCGTAAAGACCCCCGGGGCCGCCCCGGTGTGGGTGGGAACGACGGATGGGAACGGGATCGCCTTGATCCGCGAATCCCTGCCGGATCCGAGCCGTTTCCACGATTGGGAGTTCGCGCCGCACAGGGGATATTTCGTGGCGGCACGGACGGAGGCCGACATGGCCTTCGCCTTTTCCGGGTGGAACCGGGGGATCGAGCCTTACCGGTTCAACCTCCCCGGGGGGGGAGTCGCCTCGGAATCCACGATCGTCCACACGGTCTTCGACCGGACGCTCCTTCGGGCGGGCGAGACGGTCTCGATGAAGCATTTCGTCCGCCGCCATGCGATGGCGGGGATCTTCCCGGTCGACCGGGAGGAACTCCCGAAAGCGGTGGCCATCGAGCACCTGGGGAGCCACCAGCGGTACGAATTTCCCCTCTCCTGGTCCGTGAGCGGGACGGCTGAACAGGTGTGGACGGTCCCAAAGGACGCGAAGCTCGGGGAGTACCGTGTCGCTCTTCTGGACCACGAATCGGGAGCTCCCAAGGAACGGACGAAGGTGGGCCGGTACGAGCGGGGGGACGCCCGGTACTGGTCGGCGAGAAGGAGGTATTCGGGTACCTTCCGGGTCGAGGAGTACCGGGTCCCGATGATGCGGGGGAGCGTCAAGCCGGTGAGAATCCCTCTCATCCGGGCGAAAGAGGCGGAATTCGACCTCCAGCTTTCCTACCTCGCCGGCGGCGGGGCGGGAGGCGCCCCCGTGACGTTGAGGACCGCGATGGAGCCGCGGCATGTCGCATTTCCGGAGTACGAGGACTTCACCTTCGCCAACGGGGGCGTCCGGGAAGGTGTCCTGCGCACCGACACCGCCCATCTTTACTATGCCTCCGACGAGGGGGAATGGGGCCTCGGATGGGAGGAAGGGGAAGGCGAGGAGGTTCCGGGCGAGGAGGAAAGAAAGTCGAAGGTCCGGTCGACGGATCTCGTTCTCGATCCCGCGGGCGCCCTGCGGACGAAGGTGTCCGGCCTTCCCGCCGCCGGGAGGCCGCTCGATCTGGTGACCGAACTCGAATACGCCGATCCCAACGGGGAGAGGCAGACGGTATCGGGTCGTATCCCGCTTTGGCCTTCGAAGGCCGTCGTGGGGATCCGGCCCGACTCCTGGGCGGCCTCCAGGGAATCCTTCAAGTTCCACGTCCGTTCCCTCGATCTCCAGGGGAGGCCCCTCCCGGAGGTCGAGGTCGCCGTCGACCTCTTCGAGAGGAAGAATTTCAGCCACCGAAAGCGGCTCATCGGGGGATTTTACGCCTACGAACACGTCACGGAGACGAAGCGACTCGGGGCGGCATGCCAAGGCAGGACCGACGCCCGGGGGCTTCTCGTCTGCGAATCGAAATCACCGGTGTCGGGCAACGTGATCCTCGTCGCCCGGGTCCACGACAAGGACGGGAACGAGTCGCTGGCGCATCGCGACGTATGGGTGATGGGAAAAGACGACTGGTGGTTCGATGCGGCCGACGGCGACCGGATGGATCTTCTTCCGGAGCGGAAGCGGTACGAGCCCGGGGAGACGGCGAAATTCCAGGTCCGGATGCCCTTCCGGGAGGCCACGGCCCTCGTGACCGTGGAACGGGAAGGAGTGGTCGAGGCGTTTACGACGACGCTGTCGGGGAAGTCTCCCGTCGTGGAGGTGCCGATCCGGCCGAACTACGCTCCGAACGTCTTCGTATCCGTCCTGTGCGTCCGTGGCCGGGTGGCGGGGGTTGCCCCCACCGCCACCGTCGACCTCGGCCGGCCGGCGTTCCGTCTCGGGATCGCCGGGATCGACGTGGGATGGAAGGCCCACGAGCTCAAGGTGGCGGTCTCGCCCGCCCGGGAGGTCTTCCGGGTCCGGGAGAAGGCTCGTGCGAGGATCCGGGTGCGCCGTGCCACGGAAGGGCTCCCGCCTCCCGGGTCCGAAGTCGCCGTGGCGGCCGTCGACGAAGGTCTGCTGGAACTGGCCCCCAACGGGAGCTGGGACCTCCTCCGGGCCATGATGGGGAGGCGGCCCTATGAGGTCGCCACCTCCACGGGGAAGATGCAGGTCGTCGGAAAGAGGCACTACGGGCTGAAGGCGCTCCCCCAGGGAGGGGGAGGCGGAAAGCGGACCACCCGGGAGCTCTTCGACACGCTCCTGTTCTGGAATCCCCGGGTACCCCTGGACGAAAACGGGGAGGCGGAGGTCGACATCCCCCTGAACGACTCCTTGACGTCCTTCCGGATCGTCGCCGTCGCCAGCGGCGGGCCGGACCTGTTCGGGAGCGGGGAGGCCACGATCCGGACGACCCAGGACGTCATGCTCCTCTCCGGGCTGCCGCCCCTCGTCCGCGAGAAGGACCGGTTCCGGGGGACCTTCACCGTCCGGAACGGCTCCGAGTCGCCGTTCGCCGCGGAGGTGACGGCCGCCGTCTCAACCGGGACGGGGGCGCCGGCGAAGCCGGGTCCCGGTGATGAATCGTCGACGCGACGCCTCGATGCGAAGATGGTGACCTTGGCTCCCGGGGAGGCCAGGGAGATCGGATGGGAGTTCGTGGCGCCCCATGGGGCGGTATCGCTCGTCTGGGAAGTGGCTGCGAAACCCGAAGGCGACCGGGCGGGGGACCGTCTCCGGGTGGTCCAGAAGGTGGTCCCTGCGGTTCCCGTCCGGACGTTCCAGGCCACGATCGCACAGGTCACCCGCCCGCTGCCGATGGACGTGGAGATCCCCGGTGACGCCGTTCCCGGGCGGGGCGGCGTCAATGTCTCCTTCCGGGCGAAGTTGTCCGATGGGACGGAGGCGATCCGGTACTTTATGACGTCGTATCCCTACACCTGCTATGAGCAGAGGGTTTCCCAGGCGGTAGCGCTCCGGGACCCGGCCCGCTGGAAGTCGGTCATGGCCGATCTTCCCGCGCATCTGGACGGGGCAGGGCTTGTGAAATACTTCCCCATGATGGTCGAGGGAAGCGATGTCCTGACGGCCTATGTCCTGGCCGTAGCCAACGAGGCGGAGTGGGAGATCCCGGCGTCCTCCCGGAGCCGGATGGCGGCGGCGCTCGACGGGTTCATCGAGGGACGGATCATTCGCGGGAGCGCTCTGAGGACGGCGGACCTCTCCATCCGGAAGATGGCGGCGGTGGAAGCTCTCTCACGATACGGCCTTGCCCGGGCCTCGCACCTCGACTCCATCACCCTGGAGCCCAACCTCTGGCCGACCTCGGCCGTCATCGACTGGTTGAACGTCCTTCTCCGGATGGATGACATCGCGGATCGGGAGGAGCGCCTTCGGGGCGCGGAACAGATCCTCCGTTCGCGCCTCAACTTCCAGGGGACGACCATGGGCTTCTCGACGGAGCGAACGGACTACCTCTGGTGGCTCATGGTGTCGGGAGACGTGAATGCCGTGAGAGGAGTCCTGTCCTTCCTTTCGCTTCCGGGATGGGGAGAGGACATGCCCCGGATCGTCAACGGGGCGATCGCCAGGCAGCAGCGTGGGGCCTGGAATACCACCGTGGCCAACGCCTGGGGCATCCTTGCCCTGGAGAAGTTCTCGGCGAAGCATGAGTCGGTGCCCGTCACGGGCAAGACGAGGGCGTTGCTGGCGGGGAGCGAAAAAGCGGTCGACTGGAGCGCCGCGCCCGACGGAGGGATCGTCTCCTTCGGGTGGCCCCGGGGGGGGCGGGACACCCTCACCGTGTCCCACGAGGGATCGGGCAAGCCGTGGGCCACTTTCCAGTCCCTCGCGGCGATCCCCCTCATGGAGCCGTTTTCGAGCGGATACCGGATCCGTAAAACCATCGCCCCCGTGCGTCAAAAGGAGAAGGGAAGGTGGAGCCGGGGGGACGTTGTCCGGGTGACCCTCGACCTCGAAGCGCAGGCGGACATGACGTGGGTCGTCGTGAACGACCCCGTGCCCGGGGGGGGGGCCATCCTCGGGTCGGGCCTGGGAAGGGACTCCAGGCTCCTGACGCGAGAGGAGAAGCGGGAAGGGCTTGCCTGGCCCGCCTTCACGGAGAGGGCCTTCGACGCCTACCGGAGCTATTTCGCGTTCGTCCCCAAGGGGAAGTGGACGGTGGAATACACGGTTCGGTTGAACAACGAGGGGACCTTCCTCCTGCCCCCCACGCGGGTTGAAGCGCTCTACGCTCCGGAGATGTTCGGTGAGATTCCCAACGCTCCCGTAGAGGTCCGGTGAAAAAAACCGTCGTCGCATTCGCTGCCGGCGCGGCGATCAGTTCCGCGTTCGCGTTGTTCCTGGTCTTCCGGCTTGAGTCCCTCCCCCTCCCCGCCTTCCGGGAGGTGCGAGCCTCGTATCGGCCGTCCGAGGCGCGCCTCCTTGACCGCCGTGGGGAGATCATCCACGCGCTTCGGGTCGACAGGACCGTGCGCTGCCTCGAATGGACGTCTCTGTCCGACGTTTCTCCCGCCCTGGTCAGAGCGGTCGTGCGATCGGAGGACAAGCGCTTCCATGAGCACGCCGGGGTCGACTGGATCGCCCTGACGGGAGCGGCGGCCGACGTTATTGTCCACGGGGGCCGCCGGGGCGCATCGACCGTCACGATGCAGCTCGCCTCCCTGCTCGACGGCAGGAGCGGTGGAGGGAAGCCCCGGCGATCTCTCCGGAGGAAGATTCTCCAGATCCGGAAGGCGCTGGCGCTTGAGCGATCCTGGGGGAAGGGGGAGATCCTTGAGGCGTACCTCAACCTCATCGATTTCCGCGGGGAGCTCCGGGGCGTCCGCGCCGCCTCGCGAGGACTCTTCGGCAAGGATCCGGGAGGGCTCACCGAACCGGAGGCGATCGTTCTGGCCTCCCTCATCCGGTCGCCGAATGCCGGGGAACCCCACGTCATCCGGAGAGCCGTTCGCCTTGCCCGCGCTCTCGGCTCGCCGTTGCCGCCCGCGAGGATCGAGCTCCTCGTCCGGGAGACGCTCGAGCGTCCCTATGCGATCGCCCCCGATGCCGATCTCGCACCGCACGTCGCACGGCTCCTTCTCGGAAAGGGTGGAAGCGAGGTCCGCTCGACGCTCGACGCGGAACTCCAGCGATTCGCCATGGAGGCGTTGGCGCGACAGCTCCTCTCGCTCCGGGAAAAGAATGTCGGAGACGGCGCTGTCCTGGTCGTCGCGAACCGGACAGGCGAGATCCTCGCCTACGTGGGAAACGCGGGTCCCCTCTCCAGTGCGCGATACGTCGACGGGGTCGTAGCGAAGAGACAGGCCGGTTCGACCCTCAAGCCCTTCCTGTACGGGGTCGCGCTGGAGCGGCGGCTTCTCACCGCCGCCTCCCTTCTCGACGATTCGCCCCTCGACGTGCCGACCGCCAGGGGTGTGTACGCTCCCCACAACTACGATCGGGGATACCGGGGGCTCGTGAGCCTCAGAACGGCGCTTGCGGCCTCCCTGAATGTCCCCGCCGTCCGGACCTGCCTTCTCGTCTCCCCGGATGCGTTCGCCGTGCGGCTTCGCCTGTTGGGGTTCGATGGCGTCGGGGAGGGCGAGGATCACGGCGCGTCGCTGGCCTTGGGATCGGCCGACCTGACTCTTTTCCAGCTCGTCAATGCCTACCGGGTCCTGGCCAACGGCGGGAGGTGGTCTCCCCTGACGTTTGTTCCCCGCGGAATACCGCCCGGAACGCGAAGGGCCCTGTCCAGGGAGGCGGCGTTCGTCGTCTCCCACATTCTCGCGGACCGGGCGGCGCGGGAGGCGACGTTCGGCCTCGAAAACCTCCTGTCCATGTCGTTCTGGACCGCCGTCAAGACGGGGACGAGCAAGGACATGCGCGACAACTGGTGCATCGGCTTCTCCCGGGATTTCACCGTGGGCGTCTGGGTCGGGAACTTCGCGGGAGATCCGATGTGGAACGTCTCGGGGATGTCGGGCGCCGCCCCGGTATGGGCCGAGATCATGGCCTGCCTCCATCGCGGCCGTCCCGGGGCATCGCCGTCGCCTCCGCCGGGGGTCCTTCCGCGTCGTGTGTCCTTTCCGGGCCATCTCGAGGAGGAAAGGGAGGAATGGTTTCTCCGGGGAACGGAGCCTCCCCGGCCGAGCCAGGTGGTGGCACGAAGCCGGAGTCCGCGGATTCGCTTCCCCTCCGCCGGGATGATCGTCGCCCTCGATCCCGACATTCCCGAGGGGCGCCAAGTCCTTTACCTGGAAGCGAGGGACGGTGATGCCGGCCAAACCCTCGTATTGGACGGGACGCCGGTCGGCTCGCCCGACCGGCTGATCCCCTGGCGGCCGGAGGCGGGGTGGCACAATTTGGTCCTCATGAACGGATCCGGCGCTGTCGTCGATAATGTTACGTTCAGCGTCCGAGGGAGCCATGCCATTTCGCGGAAGGCGGCAGGCGATTGAACGCATGGGTGTCGCGAAAGGCTTTCGGGAATTCGTTGCAGGTTGGCAACGGGTTCCGGAAGGTCACGCGGAGCCCAGCACCTCGCGCACCTTCCCGGCGAGCTGTCGCACCGACTCCTCGTTCCCGGTCGACTTCCGTTCGGTGACGTCCATCAGGATCGACAGGATCCCGTGGATCGTCCCGTCCGGCCGGCGAAGGGGGAAGGTCGACACGCTCACGACGATCGGGGCTCCGTCGGCCCGCCGGCGGTGCAGCTCGGGCTCGGTGAACGCCTCGCCAAGGAGGGCGCGCCGGCGAAGCGCGAGGAACTCCTCCTGCTTCTCGGCCGGGACGAAGGGAAGGCGCGTCCCGAGGGCCTCGTTCCCGGTCCACCCGAAGATCCGCTCGGCCGCCGGGTTCCACATCGTGACGACGCCTTCGGGATCAAAAGCGACGATCGCCAGCGGGGACGCCTCGATGAGGGTGGCGAGGATCCGGGACGCCGCCGGGCGGCCGATCGCTTCGGCGTCGGGTAACGATATGGGACGATCAAGATTCATCAGGGGTCGTTTCGGCAAACCCCCCGGGAATCTTTAATACCCCGCTGAATTGACTTGCTCTTCCGCCTGATGTTTCATGGTGGACACGACTTCCATCCACGAGGTTTCCATGCGAATTCGTCATTTCCACGTCCGGCCGAACATCCCCAAGGAACTCGCTTCGCTCGATGAGATCTCCCGGAACCTCTGGTTCTCGTGGAGCTGGGAGGCGGTGCAGCTCTTCATCCGGCTGAATCCCGCTCTCTGGGAGCAGTCGTACCAGAACCCGGTGCAGATGCTCGGGACACTGCCGCAGGCGGACCTCGAAGCCGCCGCGAAGGACGAGAGCTTCGTCGCGAACGTCGAGCGGGTGTACCGGTCGTTCCAGGAGTACCGGAAGAGGACATCGTGGTTCCAGGAGGCACACTTCGCTGCTGCGGGCGCCCGGGTGGCCTATTTCTCGTGCGAGTACGGGATCGACGAGGGTCTCCCGATCTACTCCGGGGGGCTCGGCGTCCTCTCGGGCGACCACCTGAAGTCGGCTTCGGACCTCGGGATTCCGTTCGTCGGCGTCGGGCTCCTGTACCAGAAGGGATATTTCCGCCAGGTGCTGTCCCTGGACGGGTGGCAGAAGGAGCTGTACCCGGACAACGACTGGTACAACATGCCGGTGACGATGGAGAAGGCGGCGGAAGGCCGCCCCCTGGAGATCACGGTGAACGTCGGCGGCGAGATGGTGCGGGCGCGCGTCTGGAGGGTGGACGTCGGCCGCACTCCCCTGTACCTGCTCGACAGCAATATCAGGGGAAACTCCGCGCGCTCCCGGGAAATCACCTCGACCCTCTACGGGGGAGACCGGGACATGCGCATCCGGCAGGAAGTCCTGCTCGGCGTCGGCGGCGCGAGGGCGCTGAAGGCCCTCGGAATCCAGCCAACCGTGTACCACATGAACGAAGGACACTCCGCGTTCCTCATCGTCGAACGGATCCGCGACCTGATGGCGTCGCACGGCCTCACCTTCGCGCAGGCGCGGGAGGTGGTGATCGCCACCGGCGTCTTCACCACCCACACCCCCGTCCCCGCGGGGAACGAACGGTTCGAACCGGACCTGCTGAGGAAATACCTCGATCCGAAGATAGAGCCGCTGGGGATCCCGTGGGAGGAGTTCCTCGCCCTGGGCCAGTCCGGCACTCCGCGATCGAAGGAGTTCGGGATGACGGTGTTCGCCCTCCGGTCGTCGGCGTTCGCGAACGGCGTGGCGAAGCTCCACGCCGAGACCTCCCGGGCGATGTGGAAGGATCTGTGGCCGGAGCTCCCCGAGGGGGAAGTACCGATCTGCGCGATCACCAACGGGATCCACACCCGTTCCTGGCTCAGCCACGAGATGGTGGAACTGTACACGCGGTACTTCGGGCCGCGGTTCCTCGAGAAGCCCGCGGACCATCTGGTGTGGGAGCGGGTGGAGGAGATCCCCCCGGGAGAGCTCTGGCGGATCCACCAGTCCCGCAGGGAGCGGCTCGTCTTCTTCGCACGCAAGCGGCTGAAAAACCAGCTTCGCCGCCAGGGCGCCGGGGTGGCGCTCCAGCGGGCGGCGGAGGAGGCGCTGAACCCCGAGGCGCTGACGATCGGGTTCTCCCGGCGGTTCGCCACCTACAAGCGGGCCAACCTGCTCTTCCGGCAACCCGATCGGCTGATCCGGCTCCTGACGAACCCGGACCGGCCGGTGCAGATCCTCTTCGCCGGAAAGGCGCACCCGCAGGACCTCCCCGCGAAGGAGATCATCCGGTCGGTCATCCATTTCGCGTCGGACCCGCAGGTTCGCGACCGGCTGGTCTTCCTCGAGGATTACGACATCAACGTGGCGCGGTATATGGTGCAGGGGGTCGACGTATGGTTGAACAACCCGCGACGGCCGCTGGAGGCGTCGGGGACCAGCGGGATGAAGGCGGCGGCGAACGGCGCGCTGAACGTGTCGATCCTCGACGGGTGGTGGGACGAGGGGTACTCCCCCGACCTCGGGTGGGCGATCGGGAGCGGGGAGACGTACGGCGACCCGGAGGAGCAGGACCGGGTGGAGTGCG
>Ga0214473_10012298_pt1 | contig 10049 bp, 8 predicted proteins | sample RVTome_7_FD_203509 | JGI IMG/M metagenome (GOLD analysis project Ga0214473, IMG submission 203509) | Soil microbial communities from uranium-contaminated site in the Upper Colorado River Basin, Wyoming, United States - RVT98D197 | ecosystem: Environmental > Terrestrial > Soil > Contaminated >... | reverse complement strand
CATCGCTCCGTTCTCGGAAACCATCAGCCGGACCTCTCGCATGACGCCATCCCGTCTCGCCGTGGTGGGGCTCGCCGCCGCCACCGCCATCGCCGCCGTCGCTCCGCGGGCCCAGGCCCAACGGGAGACCGAGCGGGCCGTCACGCCCGCTCCCAACCGCCCCGCGGGCGAAGGCGAGGGTCCGTTCGAGCGGCTCATCATTCGCGGGGCCATTCTGATTGACGGCGCCGGCGGGCCGCCCCGCGGCCCGGTGGACATCGTGGTCGAGGGAAACCGCATCGCCAGGATCGTGAACGTGGGCGCGCCCGGCGTCCCCATCGACACGGCCCGCCGCCCCCGCAACGCCACGCGCGAGATCAATGCCGAGGGGATGTACGTGCTGCCGGGGTTGGTGGACCTGCACGTCCACCAGGGCGCCGTGCCCAAGTCGCCGGAGGCCGAGTACTACAACAAGCTCTGGATGGCGCACGGCATCACGGCGGCCCGCGGCGTGCCGTTCGTCACGTCGGTGGAATGGTCGCTCAGCGAGAAGGCCCGGAGCGCGCGCAACGAGATCACCGCGCCACGCATGTTCTCCTACCACCGGCCCGGCACCGGCTGGAACAAGGGGCCCGTCCGCACGCCCGAGCAGGCCCGCGAGTGGGTCCGCTGGCTGGCCCGGCAGGGAGGCGACGGCCTCAAGCTCGGCGCCGAAGAGCCGTCCGTGATGGCGGCGCTGGTGGACGAGGCGAAGAAGCTCGGCCTGGGATCCACCGCCCACCTCCAGCAGACCGGCGTCGCCCAGATGAACGCCATCGACGCGGCCCGCCTGGGGCTCGGCACCCTGACCCACTTTTACGGGCTGTTCGAGTCCATGTACGACCGCCACGACGTCCAGCCCTGGCCGGCGGACATGAACTACAACGACGAGCAGCACCGGTTCGGTCAGGTGGCCCGGCAGTGGCGGCTGGTGACGCCCCACGGCGACAAGTGGAACGCCTTGCTGAAGGAGTTCCGCGATCTCGACGTGACGCTCGATCCCACCATGACGATCTACGTCGCCGGCCGCGACCTCTCGCGCCGGATGACCGAGGTCTGGCACGAGAAGTACACCCTGCCGTCGCTCTGGGATTTCTACACACCCAGCCGCTCGGACCACGGCGCGTTCTTCTACAACTGGACCACCTGGGACGAAGTGGAGTGGCGGAACTTCTACCGCGTGTGGATGGAATTCCTCAACGAGTACAAGAACATGGGCGGCCGCGTGACCGTGGGCTCGGACGCCGGGTTCATCTTCAGCACGCCCGGATTCGGGACGATCGAGGAGCTGGAGCTGCTGCAGGAGGCGGGCTTCCATCCGCTGGAGGCGATCCGCGCGGCCACGCTCCACGGCGCCGAGACGCTGTTCGAGCCCGGCGGCAAGCCCATCGAGTTCGGGGTGGTGCGCGAGGGGCTGCTGGCCGATCTGGTCATCTCACCGGACAATCCCGTCGAGAACCTGAAGGTGCTGTACGGCACGGGATGGATCCGGCTCAACGACCAGACCGGGCGGTTCGGCTGGGCGGGCGGCATCACCTACACTATCAAGGACGGCATCGTGTACGACGCCCGGAAGCTCCTGGCGGACGTCGCCGCCATGGTGGAGAAGCAGAAGCGCGAGCGCACGGCGGCCGCGGCGGGATCGCGGTGAGGGGGCGGCGGGCGATCGGGCAGCGCTGATCGGCCGTCGCCCTCCAGGTTGGTCGCCGGCTACCGCTTCTCGAGGATCGCCTCGAACAGCGCCGGCTCTTCCGTTCCGTCGTCGTCGAAGTCGAAGGTGAGATCGCTGGTGCGCACGGTCAGCGTCGTGCCCGAGAGCGTCACGTCGAACTCGTCGCCCACCGTCTCGCCGCTCGCCGTCATGATGAGCAGATCGCCACCTTCCAGGACCCACGTCCCGGATTCCACCTGGGGCTCGCCGCCCAGGAACGTCGTGGTGATCTCGTAGGTGCCGGCTTCGTTGATCTCGATCGTCACGGTGAAGTTCATCGTGATCAGATCGACCGTGACCACCGGGTCTCCGGTGGTCTCCTCGAACTCGAACTTGCTGGCGTCCCACACACCGACCAGGTCGACGACCTCGATCCCAGTCTCGCTGCAGGCCGGCAGGGTGAGGGCCAGCGCGAGCGCCGCGTACCGACTCCACCGCATGGACATCCTCCCGATGGGGGTAGTGCCACCCATGATGGCGACCGCCCCGGGAAGGGAGGCTGAAGATCAGGTGACCGATTTGTGAAGCGCGTCCATGGCCGCCTCGAGCTGGCGGTCGGAGAGGTAGGGGGCGGGACCCAGCCGGAGCAGGTCGCCCCGCACGTCGGTCAATACGCCGCGCGCCTTGAGCGCGCGCGCGAGGTCGGGGGCCCGGGGGGACCGGAGCGCCAGGAACCCGGCCACCCCGTCGAGCGGCACGGCGCGGTCGCGCGAGATGACTCGGGGGTCCAGGTCGAGCGCGTCGAACCGGGCGGCCAGCAGACCGACCTGGTGCCGGCTCACGTCGCGCAGCAGCTCGGGAGAGAGGGTGTGCTCGCGGAAGAAGTCGAACACCCGGGCCGCCCGGTAATGGCTGGTGGGGTCGTACGTCGCGCCGGCGAACCGGGCCGGACCCTTCCCGTACTCCACGCCGCCCCGCGGCGACCGCTCCAGTTCGGCGAACTCGCTGAACCAGCCGGTCACGACCGGCCGCAGGTCCCTCTCCGGAGGAACGCGGAGAAAACAATTCCCCTCCCCCAGCTGGCAGTACTTGTATCCACCGCCAGTGATGAAGGCCTCGGCCAGGCCCAGTGATTCCAGGCGGAACGGCACGGCATTCAGCGCGTGGTAGGCGTCCACCAGCAGCTCGGTTCCGACCGCGCGGCACCGCGCGGCTACCGCGTCGAGGTGGGGCACGATGTGCGCGTTGGCAAAGAGCACGGCCGACACCAGCACGGCCGCGGTTCGGTCGTCGGCGGCCGCCCCCAGCCGCTCGGCCACGGACGCCGCTGGGCTGGAAGGCACCTTCACGATCTCGACACCCTCCTCTGCCAGGCGATCGAGCTGGCGGCGCACGGTGTGGAACTCGCCGTCGGTGGTGACTAGGCGGGGCCGCCGCCCGAGGTCGAGCGCCGACAGCCAGCGCACCAGCAGGTCGTGCGTGCTGGCGCCGAGCGCGATTTCCGCCGCCGGGCACCCCAGCAGCTCCGCGAACCCGCCACGCACCCGGTCGGCCCGGGCCAGCGCCCGCGACCATTTCTCGTCCACCAAGTCGGCCGCGTCGTTCCACGCCTCGATCTGCCCTTCGAACCCCACGTCGGGCCAGGCCTGGTGCGAGTGCCCGGTGAGCAGCAGGCGCTCGGCGACCCGGAAGCGCGAGTAGTATGCCGCCAGCGCATTGGGTGACCGCGCCAGGTCGGCGACGTCGAAGGGGAGGGTCATCCGGGGAAATGCCGGGCGCCGACGCCCATTGCGCGGCATGAAGCCGCGGCTCGGCGATCTGTCGTCGGAGACGACCGGCCCGCCGCTTCATGCGGCAGATGGCCGAGCCGCGGCTTCACGCCGCGCATCCGCGACGCGCCGCCGGTCACAGCTCCGTCCGGATCGCCCAGAGGTCGGGGAATACCGGCTGGTTGAGCGTCGTCATCAGATAGTCGGCGCCCGCCGATCCTCCCGTGCCCCGCCGGGTGCCGATGGTGCGCTGCACCATCTTCACGTGCCGGTATCGCCACTCCTGGAACCCTTCGTCCAGATCCACCAGCCGCTCGCACAGCGAGGCCACGGTGGGGTTGGTCCGATACACCTCGATCAGCAGGCGCTGCAGGTCGGGCGACGGCTCGACCGGCCGCCGGACGTCGCGCGCCAGCGCCGCCCGCGGGACCCCGTACCCCTCGGCCCGGAGAAACGCGAGGAAGGCGTCCCACACGGTAGGCGCGGCCAGCCGGCCCTCGAGCCGGCGCCGCTCCTCGCTCCCCGCGGGGTAGCGCTCCAGCGCGCCCGGGTCCTTGCGCCCCAGCAGGCATTCCAACTCGCGAAACTGGAACGACTGGAAGCCGCTGCCGGTCTCGAGCCGGTCGCGGAACGACAGGAACTCGAGCGGCGTCATGGTCTCGAGCACGTCGATCTGGGCCACCACCACCTTGAGCACGGTCAGCACCCGCTTGAGCGTGTGCTGGGCCCGGGGCAGATCGCGCCGGGCCAGGAGCGCGTTCAGGTGGTCGAGCTCGTGGAGCAATTCCTTGAACCACAGCTCGTAGACCTGGTGGATGACGATGAACAAGGTCTCGTCGTGCTCCGGGCCGTCGGAGATCGGCCGTTGGAGCGCGAGGAGCTGGTCGAGCTTGAGATACGACGAGTAGGTGAGGGTCATGGCGCGCTCACACAAATCTCGGCCTGTAGGTGTTGAGCGTCGAATACGGATCGGGCCACGGAAGCTGGTAGCCCAGCTCGTACGCGGCGTGGCGGGTCCAGTACGGATCCCAGAGATGCGCCCGCGCCAGCAGGCAGAGGTCGGCGCGGCCCGCGGCCAGAATGGTGTTCACGTCGGCATAGGACGAGATGTTGCCCACGGCCATGGTGGCGATGCCGGCCTCGTGGCGGATTCGGTCGGCGAACGGGGTCTGGAACAGGCGGCCGTACACCGGCCGCTGGTCGGGCACCGTCTGCCCGGCCGACACGTCCACCACGTCGCAGCCGTGGGACTTGAGCCGCCGGGCCACCTCCACCGAGTCGTCCGGCTCCACCCCGCCCGGATACCAGTCCACCGCCGACAGCCGGACCGACATGGGGCGCTCGGCCGGCCACACCGCCCGCACCGCGTCGAACACCTCGAGTGGAAACCGCAGCCGGTGGTCGAGTGAGCCCCCGTACTCGTCGTCCCGCTGGTTGGTGAGCGGCGAGATGAAGCTGGCCAGCAGGTACCCGTGCGCGCAGTGGATCTCCAGCATGTCGAACCCGGCCTCGAGCGCCATCCCGGCCGCTCGCACGAACTCGGCCCTCACGCGGTCCATGTCCACCCGGGCCATGACGCGCGGCACCTGGCTGTGCGGAAGATAGGGCAGGGGCGACGGCGCCATCACCGGCCAGTTGCCCTCGGCCAGCGGCTCAACGTCGCCCTCCCACTGGAGCCGGGTGGATCCCTTCCGGCCGGCGTGCCCCAGCTGCATCGCGATCTTCGCCTTGGTGTTCCGGTGCACGAAATCCACGATGCGCTTCCAGGCGCCCACGTGCCCGGGCCGGTACATCCCGGTGCAGCCGGGCGAGATCCGGCCTTCGGCCGAGACGTTGGTCATCTCGGTGAAGACCAGCCCGGCGCCGCCCATCGCGCGCGAGCCCAGGTGCACCAGGTGCCAGTCGGACGGCGTCCCGTCGTCGGCGATGTACTGGCACATGGGCGACACCGCCACCCGGTTCTCTAGCCGCAGATCCCGCAGAAGAAACGGAGTGAACAGGGGAGGCGGGGCAGCCCCCGCGCCCGCGGGCCGGCCGGCGAACCACGCGTCCACCCGGGCGACGAACGCGGGGTCGCGCACCTTGAGGTTCTCGTGCGTGACCCGGAGGCTCCGGGTGAGCAGGTTGAAGGCAAACTGGAGCGGATCCATGTCGAGGTAGCGCTCGGTGTCCTCGAACCACTGGAGGCTCACCTGGGCCGCCCGCTGCAGGCTCTCGACCGCCGGCCGCCGCGCCGCCTCGTACGCGCCCAGGGCCTCGGCCACCTCGCCGTGCCGTTCCAGCGCGTCGGCCAGCGCGACCGCGTCCTCCATGGCGAGCCGGGTGCCCGAGCCCACCGAGAAATGCGCGGTGTGCGCCGCGTCCCCCAGCAGCACCACGTTCTCGTGCGCCCAGCGCTCGGTCCGCACCGTCACGAAGTTCCGCCAGATGGACTTGTTGGCCAGCAGCCGGTGTCCCCGGAGCTCCTCGGCGAACAGGCGCTCGCAGAAGGCCAGCGTCTCGGCCTCGGTGGCGCGGTCCATGCCCGCCGCGCGCCAGGTGGCCTCGGTGGCCTCCACGATGAAGGTCGAGCGGTTCTGATCGTACTGGTAGGCGTGCACCCGCCACAGGCCGTGGCGGTCGGGCTTGAAGTAGAACGTGAACGCCGGGAACGGCCGCGTCGTGCCGAGCCAGACGAACCGGTTGGAGCGGGCGTCGAGCACCGGCCGGAACTCCGCGCACCAGTGCTGGCGCACGGTCGAGTTGGCGCCGTCCGCGCCCACCAGCAAATCGACCTCTCCGGCCAGCTCCGCGGGGTCGGGCACGTCGGTCTCGAAGCGGAGGGCCACACCCTCCCGCCGGCACCGCCGCGCCAGCATGTCGAGGAGCGCCGTGCGCACCAGGCCGTTGAATCCGTGGCCGGTGGAGGTGAGGACCGCATCCCGGAAATGAATCTCGATGTCGTCCCAGCGATGGCCGCGCCCCGCCAGCTCGGCCGAGATTCCGGGGTCGGCCTGGGCCAGCGTGGTCTGCGTGGCGTCCGAGAAGACCACCCCGAAGCCGAACGTGTCGTCCAGCCGGTTCCGCTCGTACACCACGATCTCGTGCCGCGGGTCGGCCCGCTTGAGCCGCAGCGCGGAAAACAGGCCGGCCGCACCGCCGCCCACGACCGCGACCTTCACGCCGAGGTCTCCTTGAGAATCTGCCCCGCGATCACCAGGTGCTGGATCTCGCTGGTGCCCTCGTAGATCCGGAGCGCCCGGACCGACCGGTAGAGCCGGTCCACCGGGTGACTGGCCAGCACCCCGCGGCCTCCCAGGATCTGGACCGCGTCGTCCACGATGCGCTGCGCCGCCTCGGTGGCGAACAGCTTGGCCATCGCCGCCTCGAGCGTCACCCGCCCGGCGCCGGCGTCCGCCGCCGCCGCCGCGCGATAGACCAGGAGCCGCGCGGCCGTGAGGTCCGTGGCCATGCGGGCGATCTTCTCCTGTACCAGCTGGAACTCGGCCAGCGGACGACCGAACTGCCGCCGGCCCTGGGCGTGGGCCACCGCTTCCGCGAGGGCCCGCGCCGCCATGCCGCAGGCGGCAGCGCCCACCGTGGCCCGGAGCCGGTCCAGTGTCGCGAGGCCGAGCGCCATGCCGCGGCCCTCGGCGCCGATCAGGTGATCGGCCGGCACCCGGCAGTCGTCGAAGGCGATATCCCCTAAGGGGTGCGGCGCGGACAGCACCTGGGGGCCGGCAAAGCGGAGGCCCGGCGCGTCGGCCGGCACCAGCAGGCAGGAGACGCCCTGGCCTCCGGTCGCGGGGTCGGTCGAGGCGAACACCACGTAGAAGTCGGCGATGCCGGCGTTCGAGATGAGGGTCTTCCGGCCGGTGAGGACGTATCCGTTCCGGTCGCGGCGGGCCACGGTGGCCAGTGCCGCCGCGTCCGATCCCGCCTCCGGCTCGGTCATGGCGAACGCCCCCATGGCACGGCCGGCGATGGCCTCGGGTACCCAGCGCTCGCGCAGGGCCGGGTTGTCGCCTAACAGCAAGGGCACCGCGGCCAGCGCCTGAAGGGCGAACACCGCGTCGGCCAGCGGCGACGCCGCCCCCAGCGCCTCGCGCGCCAGGCAGCAGGCCCGCCAGTCCAGCGCGCGGATGGACTCGAACCAGCCCGAGTCGCCCAGGAGCCTGAGGAGCGCCCGCGCCTCTCTGCGGGCTTCAGCGTCATCCGCGGCCACGGGCCGGGGCGCGATGTCTCGTTGGACCAGCTCGTCCAAACGCGCCGACAGCGCCACGTGCCGGTCGTCGAGAAACGCGCGGACCGGCTCCACGTCCGGCCGGCTCACGAGAACCGGGGCTCCCGCTTGGCGCGGAACGCCTCGTACGCCTCCCGGAAATCGGGTCGTTCCATCAGCGCCGCCTGGGCCTCGGCCTCATACGCCAGTGCTTCGACCAGGCCCAGCGGCGCCTCCTCGTCCAGCGCCTGCTTGGTGACCCCCAGCGCCTCGGCCGGCCCTTTCGCCAGGCGCTCGGCCAGCGCGGTCGCTTCGGCCAGCACCCGGTCCTGCGGCACCACCCGCTGGTACAGCCCGATCCGATGCGCGGTCTCGGCGTCGATGAAGTCGCCGGTGAGCAGCAGCTCGGTGGCGCGCCCCAGTCCCACGATGCGGGGCAGCAGCCAGGCGATCCCCATGTCCGCCCCCGACAGCCCGACCCGGGTGAACAGATATGCGATCTTGGCGGACTCGGCCGCGATGCGGACGTCGCACGCGGTCGCGATCACCGCGCCCGCCCCCGCCACCGTCCCGTTCAACGCCGCGATCACCGGCCTCCGGCAACGCCGGATGTTGAGCACCACGTCGCCAGTCATCCGGGTGAAGTCGTTCAACGCCCGCCGGTCCCGGCCGAACAGCGCGCCGATGATGTCCTCCACGTCGCCGCCCGAGCAGAACGCCCGCCCCGCGCCCGTGATCACCACCGCCCGGACGCCCGGCTCCGCGTCCAGCGCGGCAAAGGCGTCCCGCAGTTCGGCGTAGACCTCGAAGGTGAGCGCGTTCAGGCGCTCGGGCCGGTTGAGCGTGATAGTCGCTACGCTCGTGGCCGCGTTCACCTCGTAGCGGAACGACTTGGGTGCCAGCGCCATCAGCGTCCTCCCAGTACGGCGGTGGTCTCGATCTCGAGCATCGCGCCGCGCTCCACCAGCCCCGTGACCTCGACTAGCGCCATGGCCGGATAGTACGAGCCGAACCGCGGCCGCCACACCTCGCCCAGCGCCTTCCGGGCAGCGCGGTAGGCCTCGACGTCGGTCACGTACACCGTCATGCGGACCACGTCTGTGGGCCGCCCGCCGGCCTCGCGCAGCACGGCCAGCGTGCGGTCCAGCGCCGCGGCGAATTGCTCCGCGAAGCCCGGCGCCGGGCCGTCGGCGTCGCGCCAGCCGGCCTGACCGGCCACGAACAGCAGGCGGCCGCCGGCGGGGGCCACGATACCGTTGGTCCAGCCCCGCGGCGCTCCCAGCTCTTTGGGGTTGATCAGCTCGAAGCTCACGCCCGCGCCTCCAGCACCATGGTCTCTCCGTTCCGGTCTTTCGCGTCGTCGCCGCAGAAGGCGAGTACCGCGCCCGCCACCTCGTCCGGCGTGATGAGCCGGGCCTGGCCGGCCGCCTGGAGCACCGCCCGGAGCGCGCCCTCGCGGTCGAGGCCCTTGAGGGCCGCGACGTTGGCCAGCGTGCGGTCGGTCATGGGCGTGTCCACGTACCCGGGGCAGACCGCGTTCACGGTGACACCGGTGCCGGCCAGCTCGGTCGCCACCGAGCGGGTGAGCCCCACCAGCGCGTGCTTGGCCGCCGCGTAGTGCGCGATGTAGCGCTCGCCCCGGAGCCCCGCCACCGACGCGACGTTCACGATCCGGCCCCACCCCCGCGCCGTCATGCCGGGCAGAAACGCCTGGGTGCAGAGGAACGCCGAGGTGGCGTTCACGGCGAACATGCGGTTCCACTCGTCCAGCGTGATCCGCTTGAGCGGGGCCGACGCCGCCGTGCCGGCATTGTTGACCAGGATGTCCACCGCGCCCAGCCGGGCCGCGGCCGCTTCGACCAGCCGGCCCACGCCTGCGGGATCGGTGACGTCGCACCGCACAGCCCAGGCCTGGGCTCCGCGCCGGGTGAGCCCGCCGGCCACGCGCTCGACCTCCTGGGTGGTTCGCGCCGCCACCAGCACCGCCGCGCCGGCGTCGGCCAGGGCACGTGCCACCGCCGCGCCGATACCGCGCCCGCCGCCGGTCACCACCGCCCCGCGCCCCCGGAGGGCGGAGCCGGTCACGCGGCGGGCTCCGGCGCCAGCGCTTCGAGCACGGCGTCGGCCAGGATCCCGCCGAGGACGTCGAGGTGCGCTCGCCCTTCTTCGGCGCTGGCGTCGGCCGGCCAGCCGAAATAGGCGCGCGGGCCGCCCGCCTCCTCGAACGTCCGCTTGCCCTCGCGGATGGCATCGGACAGTGACGCCGGATTGGGCTCCAGCTCTCGCCGGATCCGGTCGCGCACCAGGTCGGGCCGGACGGCCAGCACGATGGATGCCTCGAACCGGCCCGCGTGGCATGCCCCGCTCTGGAATTCCTGGCCCAGGCGGAGCGCCCAGGGCTTGCGGGTGA
>Ga0214473_10012297_pt1 | contig 10049 bp, 8 predicted proteins | sample RVTome_7_FD_203509 | JGI IMG/M metagenome (GOLD analysis project Ga0214473, IMG submission 203509) | Soil microbial communities from uranium-contaminated site in the Upper Colorado River Basin, Wyoming, United States - RVT98D197 | ecosystem: Environmental > Terrestrial > Soil > Contaminated >... | reverse complement strand
ACCTCGCCGTGGCAGGCGCTCTCGGCGCCGTCGGAGCGCAGCGGGGAGATGTAGACGTAGGGGCTCGTCTCGAGCGCGCCAACGGTGGCCTCCGCCAGGGCAGCCCGCGCGCGGCGCGGCCAGAGCGCGAGGCCCAGCAGACCCAGCAGGAAGGAGCGCCGGCGCAGCATCAGATCCCCGAACCCTCCTCCTCCTCGCCCACGTGGATGCCGCACTCCCTGGTCTCGGGGAGCTCCCACCACCAGCGGCCCGCGCGGGGATCGTCGCCCGCCTTGATGGCGCGCGAGCAGGGATCGCAGCCCACCGAGGGGTAGCCCACCTTGTGCAGGCGGTTGGTGGGGACCTGGTGCTCGCGCACGTAGCTCCAGACGTCCTCGTGGGTCCACTCGACGATGGGGTTGACCTTGACGATCCCGCCGTTGGCGCGGTCGATCTCCACCTTGCGGACCTCGGCGCGCGTCACGCCCTGGTCGCGGCGCAGGCCCGTGACCCAGGCGTCGAGCTCCGCCAGCTTGCGCCGCAGCGGCTCCACCTTGCGCACGTTGCAGCAGAGCTGACGCTTCGCCACCGCCTCGTAGAAGAGGTTGACGCCGTGCTCGGCCACCATCTTCTGCACGCCTGCGGGCTGGGGAAAGACGATCTCCACCTGCTTGTCGTAGCGCTCGCGCACCCGGTCGATGAGGTCGTAGGTGGCCTGGGGCAGGCGGCCGGTGTCCAGCACGAAGACGCGGCTGGCGGGCTCGATCCCGTGCATCATGTCGAGCAGCACCATGCCTTCGGGCGCGCCGAACGAGGCCGAGAGGGCCAGGCGCGGATGGAAGCTCGCGATCGCCCAGCGCAGCAGGTCCAGGGGCTCCCGGGCCTCCAGCCCGCCGGAGCGCACCTGCTCCAACAGGTCGGGATCGATGGGATTTTCGCTCCTGCGCAGCGGCGCGCTCATGGCGGGGGCTCCACGGCCGGCAAGCGTAGCGCAGCGGCCGGTCGACCCTTCAGGGCCGGGCTCAGGCGCCGGGGCGGTGTCGACGATGAGGGGGGGATGCACGCCGGGGCGAGGCGGATGCTCGCAGGTCTGGACGAGGCGGCGCTCCTGGAGGTCGCCCATCTCTATTGCGTCTGGCGCGTGACCCGCGGCGCCACCCACACCTTGAACAACGCCCTCACCGCGCTGGCCGGCCTGATCGACGCCCCCGGCGGCGGCGGCCTGGTGGACGTCGAGCTCGAGCGCTGCGGGCGGGCGGCCCGCGGGCTGACCTCCCACCACGCCTTGCGCTTCGGGCGCGAGGAGGATGCCGAGCTGGCGGCCCTGGTGCGCCGGGCGGCCTCCCTGCTGGGCGACACCCTGGGCAGCCGCTACGCGCTGGAGGTGGAGATCCCCGCCGCCTTCTTCTACGTGGAGGCCGATCCGGCCCGGATCGAGCTGTTGCTCCTGATCCTCGGCTACCGGCTGGCGGATCTCTCGATGCGGGGCGGCCGCGTGCGGCTCGGCGTGGGCGAGGGCGAGAAGCCGGACAGCGCCTGCGTGGAGCTGGAGCTCCTGGCCGGCGACCTCCCGGAGGCGTCGGAGGAGAGCCTCTTCGACCCCGCGGCTGCACCCGGAGCCGGCGCGGCGCTGGCGCTGGCGGCGGCGGGCGTGATCGCCGCGGGCTGCGGGGCCTCCCTGGCGCCGCGCCGCGTGCCCGGCGGCCTCCAGGTGCGCGCCCTCTTCCCCTGCGCCGCCGTCTAGCCCGACGTCGTACAGCGGCGCACCGCGGCGGGATCGCGCACGCGCGCGGCCAGCGCCTCGACGGTCTCGCCGAGGACCGGGTGCACCAGATGGGGAGCCACGTCGCGCAGGGGCTCCAGCACGAAGGCCCGCTCGTGCAAGCGCGGGTGGGGCACGGTGAGCCCGGGCTCCTGCACGCGGCGATCCGCGTAGAGGAGCAGGTCCAGGTCGAGCACGCGGGGCGCGTTGCGCAGCGGACCGCGCTCGCGGCCCGCCTCCTGCTCGATCGCGAGGCAGCGCTCCAGCAGGGCGCGCGGCCCGAGGGTGGTGCGCAGCGCGACCACCGCGTTCAGGTAGGACCCCTGGCCCGGCGGGCCGACGGGGCTCGTGTCGTACACCGGGCTCGTCGCGAGACGCTCCACGCCGGGCGTGCGGCCCAGGGCCTCGAGCGCGCCGGCCAGGTGCGCGGCGCGATCTCCCAGGTTGGAGCCGAGGGCCACGTAGGCCACCACCGCCTGCTTCTCGAGGGAGGCGGTCTCGAGCTCGACGCCCGCCGTCTCGGGCACCAGGAGCCAGAAGACCGCGGCGGCCGGGATCCCGAGCAGGATGACGACGCAGGCTCCTTCGACGAGGCCCCCGAGCACGGGCACGAGCGCGGCGATGCCGAACTGGGCGAGGATCCCGGAGAGCGCGGCCATCACCGCCGCCCAGCCCTGGACCGCGGCCCGCAGGCGCGTCGGGAAGAGCTCGGTGGCCGAGGTCCGCCAGGCGATCATCTTGGCGGTGCGGAACATCCCGTTCAGTCCGAAGGTCACCGCGAGCAGCGCGAGCAGGAAGGGGGAGCCGGCGGGGATCCAGAAGAAGGCGATGGCGAAGACCGTGGAGAGCAGGCTCCCCGCCACCCCGGTGGCGCGCCGCCCCCAGGCGTCGCAGAGCCGGCCGCCCAGGGTGAAGCCCGCCAGGGCGGGGATCCCCCCGAGCAGGAAGACGCCGCTCGCGGCGTCCTGGCCGAGCTCCAGGTTCTGGAGCAGGTGGTACATGCCCCAGGTCATGGCCGCGGCGTTGGCCGCGTTCCCGAGGAAAGCGGCCGCGAGCACCCCGAGCAGCCGCCTGCGGTAGTCGGGCCCCAGGAGCTCGCGCATCTGGGAGACGCGGGTCTCGCCCAGGCGCTCGGCCTGCTGGAAGCGATCGGTCTCGGGGAGGAAGCGGCGCAGGCGCGGCAGCAGCACGATGGTGGGGACGACGGGCACCCAGAGCCAGCGCCACCCGCCCGGCAGGCGCACGGCGACCGCGATGAGCAGCAGCACCAGCCCGCTCCCCAGGCCGGCGGCCAGGCCGATCGTGCCCTGGGCGCGGGCGCGCGTCTCGACGGAGAGCTCCTCGGTGATGACCACGACGCTCACCGCGAAGAGCGTGCCCAGCAGGGCCACCACCAGGATCTGCACGGCTATGTAGGTGGCGATGCCGGGCGCCAGGGCGCTGGCCAGCGCCACGCAGGGCGCGGCGGCGCACGCCAGCAGGGTGAGCCGGCGGCGGCCGACGCGGTCCGCCTGGCGCGTCAGCCACACGGTTCCGAGCGAGCCGAAGGCGAAGAATCCGAAGGCCGAGGCCAGGCCGGACTCGCCCAGCCCGAAGTCCTCGCGGATGTACCTGGACGCCGTGCCGTTGATGGCCCAGAGATATCCCTGGAGCAGGTTCAGGACGAAGAACACCCGGACCAGCCGGCGCGGGCCGCCCCCATCGTTCACCGAAGGGCCTCGACCAGGGGCTCGCCGGTGTCGAGCTTCTCCTCGCCCCGGGTGGCGCGCTCCAGGGTGAGGGGCGGGCGCTCGCGGAGGGGGGCCGCGCGCACGGGGCAGGCGGGCATCGCACACTCGGAGCACTGGCGGGGGCGGCAGGGGTCGAAGTGGACCAGGACGTCGCCGGCGGCGTCCACCCCCCGCAGCACCAGGTGCCGGATCTCGGTGTCGATCTCATGGAGCTGGTCCGCGTCGTAGAAGCGCGGCACCGACATGTGGAGGTCGGCGTGCTGGATGGCGCCGGAGCGCCAGGTGCGCAGGCTGTGCATGTCGATGCACCAGGGCTCGCGGCGCTCCTCCAGGGCTCCGGCGATCCGCTGGAGGACGACCACGTCCGCCTCGTCCATGAGGCCCCCGACCGCGCGCCGCACCAGCTCCCAGCCCGAGCGCAGGATGTTGAGCGCCACGGCGATGGCCATGAGGGGGTCGAGGAGCGTCCAGCCCGTGAGGCGCACGGCGCCCAGCCCCACCAGGACGCCCACGCTGGTGGCGACGTCGGTCATCAGGTGGCGGCCGTCGGCCTCCAGGGCCAGGGAGCGCGAGCGGTGGCCCACGCGGATCAGGTAGAGGCCGAGCAGGCCGTTGGCGGCGGTGAGGCCCGCCACCAGGACCAGGCCGCGGTCCAGGTTGCGCAGCTCGGGGCCGCGCCAGATCTCGCGTCCCGCCTCCAGCAGGATGAGGACCGCGGCGACGCCGATCAGCGCTCCCTCGACCCCCGCCGAGAAGAACTCGATCTTGCCGTGCCCGTACGGATGGTCCCGGTCCGCCGGACGCGCGGCGACCACCAGGCTGTACACCAGGAGCACGGCGGCGATCACGTTGACCACCGACTCCATGGCGTCGGAGAAGACCGCGGTGGAGCCGGTAAGCGCGTAGGCGGCGAACTTGCCCGCACAGATCGCCGCGCCGATCGCGAGGGACATCCAGCCCGCGCGCAGGCGAACGGCAACGTCGGCGGCCATTGGAGCAGTCTAGTAGAATTCCCCCGTGTCCACGCCCCGGACCCTCCCTCCCCGGCTCGTCGCGCCGGTTCCCGGCCCGCGCTCGCGCGCGCTGGCCCGGCGCCTGGCCCGGGTCGAGAGCCCCGACACCACCTGCCTGGAGCCGGAGCCGCCGATCTTCTGGGAGCGCGCGGCGGGGGCCAACGTGTGGGACGTCGACGGCAATCGTTTCGTGGACCTGGCCGCCGGCTTCGGCGTCGCCAACGCGGGCCACGCCCACCCGCGCGTCGTCGAGGCGGTGCAGGAGCAGGCGGAGCGGCTGCTCCACGCCATGGGCGACGTGCAGCCGGCCGCCGTCAAGGTGGAGCTGCTCGAGGCGCTGGCCGGGCTCTTTCCCGGCGGCGTGCCGGCGCGCGCGGTGCTCGGCTCGTCGGGATCCGACGCGGTGGAGGCAGCCCTCAAGACGGCGCAGCTCGCCACGGAGAGGGCGGGGGTGGTGGCCTTCGAGGGGGCCTACCACGGGCTTGCGCTCGGCGCCCTCGACGCCACGGCGTGGCCGCTCTTCCGCGAGCCCTTCGTCGCTCGCCTGCCCGGGGCCACGGTCTTCGCCCGCTTCGGGGACGCGGGCGACGCGCTGCGCGCCGCGCGCGACTGTCCCCAGCCGGTGGGCGCCGTGCTGGTGGAGCCGATCCAGGGCCGCGGCGGCGAGCGCATCCCGCCCGACGGCTTCCTGGCCGGGCTGCGCGAGCTGTGCGACCGGGAGGGCTGGCTGCTGGTCTGCGACGAGATCTACACCGGATTCGGACGCACGGGGCGCTGGTTCGCGTGCCAGCACGAGGGCGTGGTGCCCGACCTCCTGTGCGTGGGCAAGGGCCTCGCCTCGGGCATGCCCATCTCGGCCTGCATCGGCCGGGCGCAGGTGATGGACGCCTGGCCCGTCTCCCGCGGCGAGGCCCTCCACACCCAGACCTTCCTGGGCCACCCGCCGGGCTGCGCCGCGGCGCTGGCCTCCATCGCCGTGCTGCGGGAGGAGAAGCTCGTCGAGCGCGCGGCCGAGACCGGCGCGGCGGCGCTGGCGCGCCTGCGCGGGGCGCTGGGGACGCGCTCCGGTGTCGTCGACGTGCGCGGGCGCGGCCTGCTCCTGGGCGTGGAGTTCGAGGCGCCGGCCGCCGCCCGCGAGACCCGGGCGGACGCGCTGCGCAGGGGCCTCATCACCGTCACCTCGGGGCAGCGCGGCGAGGTGCTGTCGCTCAGCCCGCCGCTGTGCATCGAGGCCGACGCGCTGGCGGACGCGCTCGACCTGCTGGCCGAGTGTGCGCCTTGAGCGGGACGAGCGCCGACCCGGCGCGCCACGCGAGCGCCGACCCGGCGCGGCGGGCAAGCGCCGATCCGGCGCGCCGAGAGCTGGACGCCAGGGTGCTCGCCTGGATGCGCGAGGCCCGCTGGGAGCCCGGGGGCGCCGACGAGGCCCGCTTCGACTCCCTGGCGCGCGAGCTCTTCGCCTTCCAGTACGAGCGCTGCGCGCCCTACCGCCGCCTGTGCCGGGCGCGCGGCGCCACCCCCGAGGCGATCCGCTCCTGGCGCGAGATCCCCCCGGTCCCCACCGGCGCCTTCAAGGAGATGGCGCTGCGCTCCTTCCCGGAGCGCGACACCGTGCACACCTTCCGCACCAGCGGCACCGGCGCGGGCGCGCGGGGCGAGCTGCACCTGGACACCCTCGCCCTCTACGAGGCCTCGCTCCTGCCCACCTTCGAGCGTCACGTGCTGCCGGACCTCGCGCCGGGCGAGCGCATGCCCATCCTGGTGCTGGCGCCCTCGCGGGCCGAGGTCCCGGACTCCTCGCTCAGCCATATGTTCGACGTGGTGGTGCGCCAGCGCGGCGCACCGGGCAGCGGCTTCGACCTGGACCTGGATCGCGTGATCCGCCGGCTGGGCGAGGCGCGCGGGCCGCTGGCGCTCTGCGGCACCGCGTTCGCCTTCGTCCACCTGCTGGAGCGGCTGGAGGCGCGGGACGCGCGCCTCGCGCTCCCGCCCGGCTCGCGGGCGATGGAGACCGGCGGCTTCAAGGGCCGCGCGCGCGAGGTGCCGCGCGCGGAGCTCCAGGCGCGGATCGAGGAGCGCCTGGGCCTCGCGCCCGAGCGCGTGGTCAACCAGTACGGGATGACCGAGCTGGCGAGCCAGTTCTACGACTCGGTGCTCCGCTACCCCGGCGAGGCGCGCCGCAAGCTCGGCCCGCCGTGGGCGCGCGTGCGCCTCCTGGATCCGGAGAGCGGCAAGGACGTCGCACGCGACGCGCCGGGGATCGTGGCCGTGCTCGACCTCGCCAACACCGGAAGCGTCCTCGCGCTCGAGACGGCGGACCTGGGGCGGCGGGTGGGTGACGGCTTCGAGCTGCTGGGCCGCGAGCCGGGCGCGGAGGCCCGGGGCTGCTCCATCGCGGCGGACCAGATGCTCGAGGGCGCCCCGTGACGGCCGCCACGCCCCGGGCCGTGGCCGAGGCGCTGGCGCGCCTGCGGGAGGCGGGCGCCGCCCTGCGGCGCCGGCCCGCCCGCGAGACGCTGGACGCGCTGGCCCGCGTCCTGGAGCTGTGGCGCGACCCCGCCTCCGAGCCCCGGCGGGCGCTCGAGAAGGAGCTGCCCGACGCCACGGGCTTCCACCCCGCAACGGTCCGCGAAGGGCTGGCCCGCGCCCTCGCGCCCTGGAGCGGCGAGGCGCTGCGGGCCCTCGTGGAGCGGGAGGTCGGCGGGCCCGACGCCCTGGACGGCCGGGGCCCCTTGCTGGCCGGGGGCTTCGAGACGACGGCGCTGCTCCTGGCAGGCGTCCTGCCGGCGCCGACGCTCCTGGCGATGCTGGCCCCCCTGGCGCTCCGCTCCCCGGTGCTGGTGAAGCCCTCCCAACACGACCCGGTGACGGCTCGTCTGGTGGCAGGCTCCCTGGCGGAGGTCGATCCGGGCCTGGGCCGCTGTGCGGCGGTGGTGCGCTTCGCCGGCGGCGACGAGGCGTGCGCCGCCGCGCTGCTCGAGGCCGACTGCGTGGTGGCCACGGGCTCCGACGAGACCGTGGCGGCGGTGGCGGCGCGGGTGCGCCCCCCGCGGCGCCTGGTGGCCTGCGGCCACCGCCTCTCGCTGGCCGCGTTCGGCCCCGGGGCCCTCGGCGGCGGCGCGCTCGACGACGCGGCGCGCCGCCTGGCGCTGGACACGGCCCTCTGGGACCAGCTCGGCTGCCTCTCGCCGCTGGCGCTCTACGGGGTGGGCGACGCGGCCGCGAGCGAGAGGGTGGGCGAGGCCCTGGCCCGCGCGCTGGCGGACGCCGAGGGGCGTTGGCCCCGTGGCCGGATCCCTCCCGAGGCCGCGGCCCTGGCCTCGCGCGAGCGCTCCCTGGCCGAGATGCGCGGCGCCCGTGTCTGGCAGGGGGACGGCGCCCGCTGGAGCGTGGTCTGCGCCGGCGACGCCCGCCCGCGGCCGGCCCCCCTGTATCGCTTCCTGCACGTGCACCCGGTGGCCCACGCCGCCGCGCTCGTGGAGGCGATCCGCCCCCACGGCCCCCATCTGGCCTGTGTCGCGCTGGAGGGCTTCGGGCGCGAGACCCGGGCCCTGGCGCGCGCGCTGGGCGGCCTGGGCGCCTCGCGCATCTGCTGGCCCGGGGAGATGCAGTCTCCGCCCCTGGCCTGGCGCCGCGACAACCGGGGGGTGCTCGAGCCCCTGGCCCGCTTCAGCGACCTGGAATGACGCAGCGCGCCGCGCCACCGGGGTTTTACGCAACTTTCACCAGCCCGTGCCCGGTGCGAGGCGACAATGGGTCTCATGAAGATCCTGCTCGTCACCCCCCGCAACCCGGAGAGCTTCTGGACCTACGACAGCATCCTTCCCGTGATCGGGAAGCGCTGCGTCTTCCCCAACCTGTCGATGCCCACCGTGGCGGGGCTGACGCCCCGGGAGCACGAGGTGGTGCTCTGCGACGAGAACGTCGAGGAGATCGACTTCGACGCCGAGGCCGACCTCGTGGGCGTCACCGGCTACATCGTCCACAAGAAGCGCATGCTCGAGATCGTGGACGAGTTCCGGCGGCGCGGGCGCTTCGTGGTGGTGGGCGGGCCCTACGCCTCGCTCTGTCCCGAGGAGCTGCGCGGGCGCTGCGACGTGCTCTTCGTGGACGAGGCCGAGGAGACCTGGTCCCGCTTCCTCGCCGACTTCGAGGCGGGCGGCTGGAAGACCGAGTACCGGCCCGACGAGAAGCCGGACATGACCCTCTCGCCGGTTCCGCGCTTCGACCTCCTCGCGGTGGACCTCTACCACGCCATGACCATCCAGTTCGCCCGCGGCTGTCCCTTCCGCTGCGAGTTCTGCGACATCATCGTGGTCTACGGCCGGCGCCCGCGGGTGAAGGCGGTCCCCCAGGTGCTGGCGGAGGTGGAGGAGTGCCACCGCCTGGGCGCGCGCCAGATCTTCATCGTGGACGACAACTTCATCGGCAACGTGAAGCTGGCCAAGGAGCTGCTGCGCGAGCTGGGGCGCTGGGGACGGGAGCGCGGCTATCCCATCAGCTTCCAGACCGAGGCCTCCCTCAACGCCGCCCACGACGAGGAGCTCCTCCAGCTCCTGCACGACGCCAACTTCACCACGATCTTCATCGGGATCGAGAGCCCGCGGAAGGAGTCGCTGAAGGAGAGCAAGAAGACCCAGAACATCCGCGGCGACCTGGTGGCCGACGTGCGCAAGATCCAGTCCTACGGCTTGCAGGTGCAGGCGGGCATGATCGTGGGCTTCGACGCCGACGACCTCTCGATCTTCGACGAGCAGCTCCGCTTCATCCAGGACGCGCGCATCCCCGTCTCCATGACCGGGATGCTCCAGGCCATGCCCAAGACCCCGCTCCACGAGCGGGTGCAGAAGGAGGGCCGGCTGCTGGCGGAGAGCACCGGGGACCAGTTCGTGTTCTCGAACATCATCCCCCGGAGCATGAGCCGTCTGGACCTCTACCGCGGCTACCGGGCGCTGATCCGCCAGCTCTACGACTTCGAGAACTTCCGGCGCCGCACCCTGGACTTCCTGCTGCACCGCGGCGACCAGGTGGCCGGCGGCCTCAGCGTGGACCGCGGCGACCTGCGCCTGCTGTGGCGGGTGCTGCGCTTCACGGTCTTCCAGGCGGGCTGGCGCCGGGCCCGCTTCACCCTGCGGCTCATGCTCGAGACCCTGGTGCGGCGGCCCGCGGCCTTCAAGGAGGCCTGCTCCTTCGCCGTCACCCACAAGGCCATGGGCGAGTACATGGAGGCCCTGGGCGCGCGCCTGGACCGCGCCATCCGCACCCTGGAGATCGAGCACCGCGGCCAGCCGCAGATGGCGGCCGCCTGGCCCCCGCCCCACCACCTGGTGGTCTAGCGCTTCCGTCCGACACCCTTCTGTGTGTGTCTTCCGGACGGGGCTGGGAGTCGGAGGGCGCGGGCGGAGCGAGAGGCGCGGCGGGGGGGCATCGGCTAGCGGTACCCCGCTGCCTGCAGGGAGAAGAGGTGCGCGTAGCGGCCGCCCTCGCGCAGCAGATCCTCGTGGGAGCCGTGCTCGATCACCCGTCCGCCGTGCAGGACCAGGATGGTGTCCGCCATGCGCACGG
>Ga0214473_10012296_pt1 | contig 10049 bp, 10 predicted proteins | sample RVTome_7_FD_203509 | JGI IMG/M metagenome (GOLD analysis project Ga0214473, IMG submission 203509) | Soil microbial communities from uranium-contaminated site in the Upper Colorado River Basin, Wyoming, United States - RVT98D197 | ecosystem: Environmental > Terrestrial > Soil > Contaminated >... | reverse complement strand
CACCACCTCATGCGCCCTGACCTCCAGTGAGACCTCCTTTAATGCCTGCGCCTCTCCGTAAAACGTAGAGACCTCTTCAACGACAAGCCGTTTTTCGCCGCTCCTCTCGCCCCCAATCTTACAGATGGCGGCATCAGGTTCAATCTGCATCAATAGACCTCTTCTCCGAGGTACGCCTCGATGACATCTTTACTGGTGCGCACCTCGTCAGGTGTTCCCTCGGCGATCTTGCACCCTTCATCGAGAACGATTACCCTCTCAGAGAGGGACATGACGAAGGGCATGTTATGCTCAACAATGAAGAGGGTGATACCCTGATCTCTGAGAGCATAAATGAGATGAATGAGCCTCTCGACCTCGTGCGAAGCACGACCGCCTGCAGGTTCATCGAGCATGAGAAGTTTCGGCTTCATGCTAAGGGCCCTCGCGATACCCACCAGCTTTCGTTCACCCAGTGGTAGGCTGGAAACGGGGTCGTGCGCCCGCTGCTCCAGACCGACCTCCTTGAGACACTCCATCGCTTCGTCCCGCACGCGCTTTTCCTCGCTCCTGGCTGAGGGCAATGAGAAGCCGCAGGCGAGCACGTCCGAACGACTTCTGGTGTGGCATCCCACCATCACATTTTCCAGAACGGAAAGGCTCCCGAAGAGTTCCTCAAGTTGGAACGTCCGACCAATCCCCTTTGAGGCGATCTCATGGGCAGGAACCCCAGTGATATTTTCCCCCTGGAAATGTACCTCCCCCCCATCGGGGGCGTAGATGCCGGAAACGACGTTGATAACCGTTGACTTTCCGGCTCCATTGGGCCCGATCACCGATATGATGCTTCCCTCTTCAATGGCAAAGGTGACCCTGTCCACTGCTTTGATACCGCCGAAGTGCTTGATCAAGCCCCGCACATCGAGCAGAATGTTATCCTTGGGACGCCTCTCCAAGAACCTTTCTCCTTTCCTCAAAAAGCCGACCCGCCCACCCAGCCAGTCCGCCGGGCATGAAAATAAGGATCACGATGATCAATACCCCGAAGAAAATCGCATCGACTTCACCCGTCATTCTGGGCAAAAGCCCACCAAGGTACATATGAATCAACTCTCTCATCCACATAACGACAAAGGCCCCGAGCAGAGGGCCGTAGATCGTTTTGCCCCCTCCGATGATGATCATTGTGACGAGCTCCACGAGGAGGGGAAACCCGAAGATTCCAGGCTGCGTGAACCGGAGATAAAAGGTGTAGACACTACCGGCCAAGCTGGCCATTACAGCCGTCAGAATAAAGACCTTCAGTTTGTATCTGGTCACGTTGATACCCATGCTCTTCGCAGCCACCTCGCTGCCGCTGAATGCCTTGATCGCCCTGCCTATTCTGGAGCCCATGAGGTTGTGGAGAAACCAGAGAGTAGCAAGGCAGAGTGCCCACGATAGGTAATAGTAGTGAACATCCGTCTCGAAGACAAAAGCACCGAGCGCCAGAGGGGGGATGCCCATCAAACCCTCGTGGCCACCTGTGAGCGACCCGAGTTGTGCCAGGCTGATTTCCACGATGAGTAAAAGACCGAACGTGGCACAGGCAAGGTAATAGCCCCTCAGCCTCAGGAGCGGAGCGCCGACGATATAGGATACGAACCCAACGAAAACGGCACCGATGATGCTCCCCAGCCATGGAGGCGCAATGCCCCGGACAGCCACTATCCCTGAAACATAAGCTCCGAGCCCGAACCAGGTTGGATGCGCCAGGGAAAAGAGGCCCGCCTGCTCCATGAGCAGACCCATCCCCACCGCAAGCCCACCAAAGACCGCAATAAAACACATGACGCTGATGACGTAGGACCCCGCCACCAGCGGAATGAAAAGGATGAGTGCTACAAGAATCGACCAGATAAGTTTGGGCTTGAGAACAGGTTTCACAGAGGTGTCCCTATCTCTCTTTGTGGTGCGTCCATCGTTCCATCGTTAACAGAAACAGGATCATGACCAGCAGTGCAAAGACATCCTTCAAACCGGCCGAGATAAAGCCGGCCCCAAAACCCTCGAGCAAGCCCAGGGCCAGTGCCGCAAGTACGGTTCCGGTCATCGTCCATCCCCCGACAATTGCCGCCACGAGGCCCTTCAGGCCGGTAAGCATCCCGATCCCGTAGCCCGTAAAAGTGATGGGGGTAATGACGATGCCCGTGATCGCACCGAGACCCCCTGCAAGACCGAAGCAGAAGAGCCGGAACCGGCTGATGTCTATCCCCATGAGGCTGGCTCCGGTGAGGTTGATGGCAGATGCCCTGAGCGCCTTGCCAAAGAGCGTACGGTTCAGAAAGAGCGAGAGCCCGATGGTCACAATGACGAGCAAGGCCAACACACAGAGAACCTGAGAAGTCAGCGTCGCACCGAAGATGTGGATGGCCTCGGTTCTAAAAAACGGGTCGATGATCCTTGTCTCGGAGCCCCATACAAGAAGCACGATGCCCTTGATCACCGACGCCGCAGCAATCGTGATCATCATGTAGGTCATCTCGCTCGGGTACCGCACCGGTCTGATAGTCGCTCGCTCAAGGAGCACAGCAACCACTATTGTACAGGCCACAGCGATAAGGGCCGAACTCCCGAGGCCAAACCCCACGCCGTGGAACGCCCAGGTGAGCATACCGCCCAGCATGACGAACTCGCCCGTGGTAAAATTCAAAACCTTGGTGATGAGATATACGACACTCCAGCATATTCCAATTACGGCATAGATGCTTCCGCTCGTTATTCCTGAGATGGCATATTGGATGATTTGCGAGAAAAGCGTCATCGAACCCCAACCTTACAGGAGGCCAAGAACTCTACAGTCTTCTTTTAGAAGGGCCATCAGTGTTGATGTCGGGGAAATATCCAGTTCCCCTAATTATTCTACCTTTTCTTATAAAATTTACAATCCTACTAAAGTAGTATTTTAAGAATTGATTTCTTTTCGTCCCTTCATTATAATTTTGGCATGGAAGGGCTCCTGCCACAAGATTATGATACCATTCTCCATATCACAAGAATCGCTAACATCGACCTGGAATTGGACAATCTACGGAGGAAGGTACTCGAAGAACTTCAAAAGGCCTTTCGTGCTAATATCCTAACCTTCTTCTTGGCAGATTTCAATAAAAGACTATCCCTTCCCGTCTTAAGGGATGGAGACCCTGCCATATGCCAGAAATATCTGGACTACTATTACCAATTCGATCCAATGTCGCCAGGTAGAAATACAAACCTCGGAAAGGGTGTCTTACGTTATAACGACATTATCTCATAGTCCGAATTTGTAAGAACCGAATATTACAACGACTTTCTGGCTCCCCAGCCGATCCATTTCGGAATGATTCTTTACCTAAAATCTCATTCCCGATTATTAGGTCGGATAAGCATCTTTCGGCCAAGAAGAGATACATTTTTTTCTGAAAGAGAGGTGATCATTGCTACACGCATTGCTCCTCACGTATCTTTCGCACTGGAAAATGCAAAGATGTATGAGAAGATGAAGGAGGAGAGAGACTTTTTCAGGATCATCGATCAATGGTCTATTTACGGAATATTGATTCTGAACGAACGAATCGAACCCATTTTCAGCAACCAAAGGGCCAGGGAATTTATCGAATTATTGAGAGATAAGGGAAAGCTTATTGAGAAAACTTGATGTGTCAGACAGAGGGTTCTTTTTTTATTAATCCTTTGCTGAGAGCGTTGAAGAAGCCCTGAAGGTTTCTTTCGCATAGAGTGCCGCCCCATAAGCACAGGTGATCTGTGGATGCTTGGGCACAAATACTTCGCTTCCCGTCTCCTCGGCGATCATCTTTGAAAGAACACTCCCTTTTTTTGCAAGCCCTCCTGTAAAAACAATCCTTTCTGAAAAATAGTCGATTTCTGAAATTCGCTTCGCCACCGAGCGGAAAATCCCCCTGACGATCTTTGGAAGAGGCGTCTGCCCTCTGATATGCGCCAAAATCTCAGTGGCCGTGAAAACGGTGCAGAAGGATCCTAAGGTGATTTCATCCGATGCCGATTGGGCGATCTCTTCAAGTTTTTCAACCGGTATTTTAATTTTGAAGGCAATCTCTTCTATAAAAGCCCCTGTACCGGCAGCACACTTTCGGTTCATCTTGAAATTGACTCTTTTCCCTTTCTCATCAATGCGGATAATCTTTACATCCTGACCGCCAATGTCAACGATGCTTGCCTCCGTGCCGAACTCTTTAAAACAGCCGATACTTTGGCATGCAATCTCCGTCTTATTCAGATTGGCAAATTCGACATTCTTACGGCCATAACCTGTGGAACAGACCTGCATCACCTTTCCATTCAGTCCTTTGGATACCTCATCAAAAACCTTCCTTGCACTCTCCTCAAAATCGAATCCCGTTTGAGTCACGGCAAAACGGAGCGTCCCCTCTTGCTCGTCGATGGCGACGCACTTGGTATAGGATGCTCCGATGTCAACCCCGACAAAGTATCCGTTCATCTTTCGGAAATTCCTTCCATGAAAGCCTCAATGTTTGTCTTGGCCTGTTCCTCGCTGAAAAGACGAAGATCGTTCAAGTCACCCTGGATGATCAGATGAGGAATGCCCGTCTTCTTCGTCAATCGTTGTGGCATTCCATAGCGGGCATTTGAATTATTCGGACAGGTCTTTGAATCGTGGTAAATGATACCATCGCATGAAAAGGTCTTTAACATCTCCGTGATATATCTCTCTTTGACTTCATCGGTACGCACAATGAAAAGCTCCGTATAGGCTTGAGCCATCGAATCGAAGGGGTCATCCGGATCAAAGGCTTCGAAGATCCAGCTATTGCAATAGGTCGATGCAACGATGCAGGTCTTCAAGGAAGCAAATAGATCTGAATGTTCTCTGAGTTTCCCCCAAATCGGCATCCCATCCCAATAGACCCGATAGGTCTCCCCTTCGACGGCAGCTGTCTTGCTTTTTACTCTCTCCTTAAGTTCGGCAAGGAGGAGCTTATAATAAGCCACTGCTTCTTCGGTTCCCCGCAAAACTACCGCAGGTCCCATATGAATCGTCATATCAAAAAATGTGATCGGAGAAGGAATAGCCGAAGCCGTAAAGAGGCATGCCTTCCAGAGTTTGGTCGCCTCAAGGGAAAGGGCGAGCACCCTTTTTAATCGATCCATATCGAATTTTTGCCCCGATATCTCCTCAAGAGGTTTGATCAAGGCCTTCATCTGTCCGGAAACATCGGCGATGTATTCCTTTGTAATCTCTCCAACACTTAGCGGCGTCGAAATGCCAATGACAGGCAGCTTCCATTCTCTCCCATAAAAACTAAACCAGTCTAAAACATCCCGGCACTGGTTCGTATTATACGCAAGGACATCGGGTTTCGGGATGCAGGTGATTCCCTCGTAGGCCTTTGAAAGGGGAGTTTCACCTTTTAGGAAGGCTCCGATATCGCTCGTCGTATACGAACAGATGTCAGGCGAATAGCCAATACGGTTCGCATAAGGGATATAGTCCATGGCTGTTCGAGTCGCACCGAGTATCGCGCCGTGGTTCTCCGGATAGTAAACCAAAAAACCCATGGTCCTGAGAATTTCTGCCGGCCCTACGCTTGTGCACCAGGCTACTTTCTGCCTTTTGGTCTTGACTGCCTCGTCGAGCTCATAGAAATGCTGAGCCATAATCTTCTTCATCTCTTTTGCTGCCGCAATCTGTTTCCTTTTTTCCTCTGCCATTGCTTTGTCTCCCGTCTTTTTTGATAGTTGAAGGTCGAGAGCGGAGGTTTGTTAAGGTCTATTTTTTATTATAATCAATGTTGAATCCACATGCCACCTTCCACCTGCTACTTCCCAATTTATACCTTAAACGCTTCTTCCGCCCCAATATATTTCCTTCTCAGTTTGGTTTCTCTATCTTTCCTATTGGCCGTAAGCTTGAAATCTCCCCCAGAAGGACACTCAAAAGAACCGAAGAGGCACTGGTCATTGAGGGCGATCCCCCTTTGATGAAGCCGAACCAATATCAATGCCCAGTACAAAAGCCATCTTTCCTCTAAGCGAATAAAACGAACGATAGCGAATTGATCGAATATTGGTTAATAAATTCAATAGGGTTCGTCAATTTCGCGGTTATTCGTAAAATTCGGTGCCATTCGTCCCATTTGTCATATAAATAACATAAATCCCAACCCTCCTCAAACTGAAGTAAATAACCCCGCCCTGACAGGCGGGGCATTTTGTAAAAAAAGAATTTTACTCATGGATGTCACTCTGAACTCGTTTCAGGGTCTCAGAGATTCTGAACCAAGTTCAGAATGACAGTTTCAGGGTTCTTTTAGCATAATTTTTCGTGCCTTCGGCACGAGGGCTTTCATCCCCGCCCTTACAGGCGAGGTATTTCGCCCTGATTTTATAAAAAAACAATCTGGCCAATCTTATTACTGCTGGAATCATGTCATTGTTTTACATATCCAACAAAAAGGTATAGATTTCTTCATCAGGCATAAAATTTCCACAAATTGTTGCAGTAATATAAAAAAGAATCTTAGAAGTGCACGAATGAAATGAAAAAGTCGATTTTATCCAGATATCATGTCAATGAAGTTCCAATCATTTTGAAACCAATGTTCTACCTGTACGGATATGGGATCCCATTCTTAGGATTTCTCTACTGCTTAATGGTACACCTCACGAGTAAAATTGTGTTTATCGGAAGGGGGCAACTTAAAGAAAGGCCAAATTATATTTTCTGCTTTTGGCACACATTTATATTCTTATACTTCACAGTCTTTTTGCGCACTCGGCTTCATGTATGGATGCAACATCCAACATGGTATTTGAAACCAAGTCATGTCATGCTCCGTTTTATCGGTGTGAAAAAAATCATCTTGGGATCCTCCGGCTATTCAGGCAAAGAAGCTGCAGATCAGCTTGTGGAATACTTGAAAAAAGGATATTCCACCGTTCTTTTACCAGACGGTCCCAGTGGCCCTCCATTCAAAATGAAGAAAGGCGCCCTTCATATTTCTTTACAGAGCAATGTTCCGATCGCCCCGATGCGTTTTCAAATCTCAAATTCATTTGAAATTCCATACTGGGATAGACGCAAGTGGCCACTGCCATTTTCCAGAATCACAGTGGAATTCGGAGAACCTATTCAAATAACCGAAGATAACTTCGAAGTGGCCTATGATTTAATTTCAAAGAGCTTGTCGTGAGATTCAGGAGTCAAACCTTCAAAATTCGATTGACACTGCCGAATATTTATTATTAAGATTGCCTGATCCGTAGGATTTGACCCCAACCGGAAAGGACTTGAGATAATGGAGAGGTTTTTGTTCTGGCAAAGATGGCTCTTTGTCGTTAGCCTATTGATCAGTCTCTTTGGGATAGTGATGGCCTTCCTGAATGGCACAGGGCTCTTTGATCTGTTCAATCGGCAGATCGATTCCGTCTTCTGGGGCACGGAGGATATCGCTGATAAGGCGAAAAACTTTCAGCGCTGGGTGTACGGCGTATGGGGGGCGACGATTGCGGGATGGGGTGTAATGTTGGGATTTATTGCCTGCTACCCTTTCAGGAAGAGAGAGGCGTGGTCATGGAAGTGTCTCGTTGCAGGTCTGACCGTATGGTATTTATTGGATAGTGGACTCTCCATGTACTTCAAGGTTTACTTTAACGCCGCTTTCAATACAGGGTTGTTGATCTTGGCGGCGTTTCCGCTTGTCTTCACAAGGAAGTCATTTTCTGAAGGCCGTCAATGATAATCTCCATCGAAGACATGTTCTACTCTTTGTCGCTCCATTGCTAATCAAGAGTTAATCTGACGTATTGAAACACTATCCAAAATTCTAACTCAAAAAGGCGAGCTGGCTTTGTCCATGGCCAATTCGCCTTCCATATTAATACCCACGATGTATTTATGTTTCGTGAATTAAAATCCCCCCACGCCCCCCTTTAATAAAGGGGGGAAGGAAAGGAGGAATCATAAAGGGGAAAGAAGAGGGGATTATTTGATCTTAAACGATTCCTCCATCCCGATATATTTTTTTCTCAGTTTTGGTTTCTCTATCTTCCCTGTCGGATTGCGGGGAACCTCTCCAAAATAAACTTTTTTAGGCCTCTTATACTTCGGCAGCTTTTCGCAGAACTTCAGGACATCCTCTTCCGTGAGCACTTTGCCTGGAACCACATCGATGATGACGGTCACCACTTCACCCAAACGTTCGTCCGGGAAGCCAATGGCTGCAATATCCTTGACGCCTGGAAGGGTATGAAGAAAATCTTCAATCTCCACAGGGAAAATATTCTCGCCCCCTGAGATGATGAGGTCTTTCTTTCTATCCACCAAGAAAATAAAACCATCTTCATCCTGCTTGGCCATATCTCCTGTGTACAACCATCCATTCCGAAGGGCTTTGGCGGTTGCCTCCGGGTTTTTATAGTATTCCCTCATCACGCCATCTCCGCGGACCACCAACTCTCCAACATCTCCCTTCTTCACATCATTTCCTTCTTCATCCACAATTCGAGATTCCCAGTTGAACCCTGGGAGACCAATCGCTCCCACCTTATGTTCATTTTCTATCCCAAGGTGGACGCAACCTGGACCTGTTGATTCGCTCAGACCATAGTTTGTATCATAGGCCATATTGGGAAAATACTCCTTCCAGTGTTTCACCAGAGAAGGAGGAACAGGTTGTGCCCCAATATGCATGAGCCTCCATTGGCGAAGATCATAATCCTTGAGTTTAATATCTCCGCTATCGAGCTTTAAGAGGATATCTTGAGCCCATGGGACAAGAAGAAATACGACCGTGGCCTTCTCTTCGCTGATGGCCTGAAGAACCCATTCGGGTTGAATTCCTTTTAAGATGACTCCTTTCCCCCCCACAATGAAACTCCCAAACCAATGCATTTTTGACCCGGTGTGATAAAGAGGAGGAATAAGAATAAACGTATCTTCTTTAGTCTGATAATGATGGGCATTTTCAGTGATGCAAGCGCAAACCATATTTTTATGGGTTAACAGAATGGGTTTCGGTTGCCCGGTGGTGCCCGAGGTAAAATAGAGGCCGCAGGGATCATCGAAGCCAATTGGAATGTTGGGTGGATTGGAAGAAGACTTTTCTAATAACTTTCCGAAGGACTCTGCATAACTTGGAATCTCTTTTCCAACAAAGATATAGTGTTTGACCGTACGAAGATTATCTTTGATGCCGGTGATCCGATCGATAAACTCCTCACCGAAGACCACACAGACAGGTTCTGCGACATCAGAGCAGTACTGGATATCGTTCCCTGTAAAACGAAAATTGAGGGGGACGGCCCAGGCCCCGGTACGGACGATGCCGAAATAGGCAATGAGCCAATCAATCGAATTCATCATCAGATGGATGACTTTATCCCCTTTCTTTATCCCTTTCTTGATCAGAACATTTGCAAATCGGTTCACCCCCTCATCAAACTGCTTCCATGTGATCTCGCTTCTTTTATTTTCAGCCGGTACTCTTTCAATCAGGGCCACATCGTTCGGATACAGCCTCGCATTTCTGGCTAAAATCTCCCCAATGTGTATGTCTAAACTGCCCATGGGACCCTCCTGAGGGAATACCGGAATAATGGAATAGTGGAATAATGGACTGATGGGTCAATTTTCTTGAAAGCGCATCCTGGGGAGGCCCCTCCACTCAAGGCTTGAGGAGAAACATTCTTGCCTCTGACCTCAAGTTCCGTTTTGACGGGACGCTCCTTCAACCTCCATCTATGTTATAGCCAGCGTTTGCGCCTTTTGTAGGACTTGACGTCTTTATAAGATTTGAGTGCCCCAGAGGATGCCGTTCCTAAATAGAACTCCTTCACATCCGGATTTTCTCTCAACTTCTCTGCTGCATCTTCCATCATGATTTTGCCATTTTCCATCACATAACCATAATGGGCGATCAGCAGTGCCATATTGGCATTCTGCTCAACCAGCATAATCGTGGTTTTTTGTTCCTCATTGATTCTTTTCACAATCTGAAAAATTTCTCTGACCAGAAAGGGCGCTAAACCTAAGGAAGGTTCATCCAATAACA
>Ga0214473_10012295_pt1 | contig 10050 bp, 10 predicted proteins | sample RVTome_7_FD_203509 | JGI IMG/M metagenome (GOLD analysis project Ga0214473, IMG submission 203509) | Soil microbial communities from uranium-contaminated site in the Upper Colorado River Basin, Wyoming, United States - RVT98D197 | ecosystem: Environmental > Terrestrial > Soil > Contaminated >... | reverse complement strand
GATCTCGCTCCCCCGCTCTCCCTCCACGACGACGAAATCGCCCACCGCGATGGCGAGCTTCTGTGGATTGGTGAAAAAGCCCTTTCTGGCTCTCTTGAACCGGACCTTGATATAATCAGACATGGCCGTCCTCCCTCGGGGTAAAACTAACACCCGGGTCTGCCATTGACAAGCCAGGCTCACATCCCGACATAGCGGGCATAGAAAGAGAGGGCTTCCGCCGGGCTACTCACACCCTTGATCCGGGCCCGCCCGTCCGCGAAGAGGATCATCCCCCTGTCTTCCTCAGCAAATTCGATGTAATGTCCCTTGGGGACCACCTTCCCCTTCCCCTCCAGGGAGCGGGCGTGCCTCGCGAGGTCGATCGGCCGCGGCGCCGGGGGATAGATCTGATAGGTCCCCTCACCACAAGTAGTGACCACGGTCGTCTTGATCTCCTCCCGGAGGTAGGGAAACTCACGTCTCCCGCAGGCCGGACAGTCCGGATCCTTCCGGACCGTGATGGCCGTGTATTCGTCGCTCCAGAGGTCGAAGGTCAGGAGCTTTCCAGCCGCCGATCTCTCCCCGGAAACCAGCAGGCGGATCGCCGCCGCCCCCTGGTGCGCCCCGACGATGACCGGGGCCGATCCCAGGACGCCGGCCGTCTCACAGGTCCCGAGCTCCCCAGGCCCGGGAGCCTCGCGGAAGAGACAGCGGAAGCATGGCCCCGCGCCGGAATCGATGGCCATCGTCATGCCCCGGCTCCCCAGCGCGCCGCCGTAGATCCACGGGAGGCCCTCCCTCACGCAGTAGTCGTTGACGAGGTATCTCGTCTCCATGTTATCGGTCCCGTCGACGACGAGATCGCAATCACCGAGGAGGGCCGAGATGTTTCGGGGGGAGAGGTGGTCGTTTATCCCTTCCACCACGATATCGGGATTCATCGAGGAGAGATGCCGCTCGGCAGCGACTGCCTTGGGGAGGCCCAGCCGGGCGTCCTCCTCGATATAGAGTAGTTGCCGCTGAAGGTTCGAAACCTCTACGATATCCCGGTCGACCAGACGGATGAAGCCGATCCCGGCCCGTGCCAGGATGGTCGAAGCGGTTGAGCCGGTGGCGCCGGCCCCCACGACAGCGACCCGTGAGGCCAATAGCCTGCGCTGGCCATCCTCTCCGATCTCCTTGAGGATGGCCTGCCTCGAGTACCGGGAGAGGTCCACTGGCCCGTGTCGGTTCATGGCTCCCCTCGGATCGACCGCTCGATCTCCCCAAGCCTCTCCCTCGCCGGCTGGTTCCCCGGATCGACGAGGAGAATCCGCCGATAACAACCGATCGCCCGCGATAACTGTTCAGCCCGGAGATAGGCCTCCCCCAGGAGCTTCAAAACCGTCACATGGTTCGGGCTGAAGAAGAGGGCGGTCTCGAACGATCTCACCGCCTCGCCATCCTTTCCCAGGCCTTGCAGAATGATCCCCTCCTTCAACGCATACCGGGGATAGAGCGAGCGGATCCAGAGGGCCCGCTCATCTCGATAGACGGCAGGATCGAGGGTCGAACGGAGCCGGTACCTCGACACATCGGTACTCGTGCCGTCATAACCCTCCCGCAACTGAAATATCAATCCCTCCGGGTCCCTTTTCAAGGCCGGGGCGATGAAGGGCTTGTCTTCGAAGTCGATGTAGGCCGGCCGTTCCGGGTAATCGGCCAGGAGGACAGCCGTCAGCATGGCGTTGAAGGCGCTCTCCAGCCGCCGGCTGTCGAAGGGCCTGCCGCCCTCGAACGCCGCCACGAGCTCGAGAAAGTGGTCCGCTTCATCGCGAGCCCGGCCGAAGAGATCCGGATGACGTTCCATCAACTGGCGGACATACCACGACCGCCGCATGAGCTCGTAGTCGATCATCACGACGTCCCCTCTCTTCTCCTCGACGAGCTGGAGGTAGAGGGTCGGGGAATAGAGGTCCCAGGTGCCCGTGAGGACCACGGCTCTCTCGGAGACCGTCTCTAGGAGGTTCGTCGCCAGCTCGTTTGCCATAAAATCCCCGCTCCGGTCACAGATGGGGTAATTTGCCCGAATGGCCGATGCGGGGAGGACGAACGCGGCCAGGGCGAGGGGAAGCGACAGGGACGGGGCTCTGGAGACAGTCAGTTCCCCGACCTGGTAGACCCCCGCCGCCACGGTGATGACCAGGACGGCGAAAGAGGGGATGAAGTAGGGGGCGATATCCGGGATGTCATAGTTCATGGAATAGAGGAGATCGGACAGGAAGAGGATGGCCAGGGCGATCGCCAGGCTCCTCCGGCGCCGGTATAGAGTGATCCCGCCCGGTAGGACGAAGAGCCAGATGACGGGATGGAACTGGCTCAGCAGGAGCTGGATGTAACCCTCGACGTGATCGATCAGGACCTCGAAATCACCCGAGAACATCCAGATCCGGTACTGCCAGGCGGTGAGGTGGCGGATGAACGCATCCGGATTATGAGGCTCGCCCCAGTTGAGGAGGGGATCCAGTGCGGACCGGATCGGGATGTAGAGATAGATTGAAAAGCCGAGGAGAAACGACACAATGAATAGGGCAACACCACGCCATCCCCTCCCCTCCCAGACGCGAAGCCTGTAGAAGAGATAGACGACAACGGGGAAGAAGAGTACGGCGCTCATGTGGTTTCCCATGGAGAGCCCCCAGACATAGCCCAATCCGGGGAGTACCCACAGGGTATCTGCTTCTTTCCCCCTGCCGGCCCGACGACCGATCGATAGAATCGGCCAGGAGAGGAGGAGGAGCAAGACGGTGAAGAGGGCTGCCAGTGAATAGACCTCGGTCTCCGTCGAAACCTGCCACATCGTCCGGGAGAAGGCAAAAAGAAAGCCGCCCATGACGGCCACGAGCGCCCGCGTCCTGTCCGGACGAAGCCCACCGGGGACCTTCCCGCTTCCGCCCAGTGCGCGATAGACGACAACTCCCAGCAGAAGGCTGGCGGCCGCGCTGAAGAAGGATGACATGAAATTCATCGCCACAGCCGGGCGATTTCCCCCGAAAAAGGTGAAGAGCCTCCCCAGGAGGGTATAGAGCGGGTAACCGGTCGGATGGGCGATCCCGAGAAACCTGGAGACGGAGATGAGCTCCCCGCTGTCGATGAAGGTCACGCTCGGGGCGATGGTCAGAGAGTAGATCAGGAGGGGGAACCCCAGCAGGAGGCCCATGCCGGGGAGCATCCACGGCCTCAGGGACCGAAAATGACCCCTCGATCCATTCTTCTTCCCCTCAGCCATGATGCAGCGTCCATCCTCCTCTTGCCCGCAGACTGGAACTCGGTCACCTTGACGAACCCGCTACCGGCCCGGACAACTGTCCCATCTTCCTCGACTCCGACCACCTCACCGGGCGCTCCGGCAGGGACACCGGACCACCGGACATTCCGGATACCGAACAGGTGGACCCTCTCGCCACCGAGAAACGCATAGGAGCCCGGCCAGGGGTCGAAGGCCCGCGATTCCAGCTCCAGGGCACGGGGCTCCTTCCGCCAGTCGATCCGCGCCTCCTCGGCTTTGACCTTCGGGGCGTAGGTGGCTTTCGCCTCCTCCTGGGGGACCGGATGGACTTCGCCCGCCTCCATCAGCGACAGGAGTACCATCAGGACCTCCGATGAGAGGAGGCCGAGACGCTCCATGAGCTCTCCCGCCCGTTCTCCCTCCCGGATCGGGGTCTTCACCTGGATCAGGATATCCCCGGAATCCATCCCTTCGTCCATCCGGAAGATGGTGACCCCGGTCTCGGTTTCACCGGCGAGGACCGCCCTCTGGACCGGCGAGGCTCCCCGATACCTGGGCAGAAGGGACGGATGGATGCAGATCGATTTCAGGGGAGGGAGATCGAGGGCCTCCTTTTTCAGGATCTTCCCGTAGGCCACGACGACGGAGATGTCAGGGGAGAGCGAGCGGACTCGAGCGAGAAAACCTGGATCGTCGGCGCGCGCGGGCTGGAGGATCTCGAGCCCGGTCTCGAGGGCACGGGCCTTGATGGGCGTCGGCTGGACCTTTCGTCCCCGGCCGCTGGGCTTGTCCTCACGGGTCACCACCCCCACCACCCGATGGTCGGACCGGATGAGGCGTTCGAGGGAGGGGATGGCAAAACCGGGCGATCCCCAGAACAGGATCCTCACGTCTCTTCCGTTTTCTCCAGTTCCTTCCGGATCCGGCGCCACCGGTTGATGTGAAGCTCCCTCTGCAGGGGACCGAGATGATCGATGAAGAGGAGGCCGTTGATGTGATCAATCTCGTGCTGAAAGACCTTCGCGAGGAGCCCCTCCGCCTCGAAGCGGACCTCCTTGCCGTCGAGGTCTATGCCGCTCACGACGACCTTGAGCGCCCGTCTCACCACGTCCCGGGCCTCGGGGATGCTGAGGCATCCCTCCTCCATTTCATCTTCGCCCTCCCGATGGAGGATGACCGGATTGATGACGGCGAACCCGCCCCGGCCATAGACCCCTTCTGGATCGCGATCGAGGACGATGACCCGCTCCGAAACCCCGATCTGGGGCGCAGCCAGGCCAATCCCCCGGTGGCGGTGCATCGTCTCGATCATGTCGTTCACGAGCTCCCCGTAGGTCGCATCGAGCTCCTGTACGGTCCGGCTCCTCCGCCTGAGGATGGGATCGCCCAGAAATCTGAGGTCTCGTATGGCCACGGTTCTCCTATTCTTCCTTGCCCCGCTCCTTCACCCGGGCGACTTTGCTCCGTTCCACGACGACCCTCGTGTTTTCAGCCACTTTGAGCGTGATCTTCTCCTCGTTGAGGGCGACGATGCGGCCGTAAAGCCCCCCCATGGTAATCACCTCATCCCCCTTGCTGAGCGATTCGATCATCTCGCGGTGGCGCTTCTGTTCCTTCTGCTGCGGGCGGATGAGGAGGAAATAGATGATCGCGACCATGGCGACGATGGGGAGGAGGGAGATCAGGCCACCTGATCCGGATGAGGAGGGCGCGAGTGCCATGAGGAGCGCTACGAATGAAGGCATGGAATTTCCCTTTCTCTTGAAGTTGATTTCCCGGCAGAATGCTCTCTATCCCATCTCGCCATTACACAAATCATCCCTCCCCCATCCGGAACCGTTCCAGAAAGCCCTTTGACCAGATATCGTAGTTGCCCGCCTCGATCGCCCCCCGTATCGACTCGACTAAATATAGATAAAACCGCAGGTTGTGTAAAGTCGTGAGGCGGATCCCCAGGATCTCGCCGGCCATATGGAGGTGACGGATATAGGCCCTCGAGAAGCGGCGGCATGCATCACAATCACACGCGGGGTCGAGGGGATTCTCGTCCCTCGTAAAGCGCGCGTTGGTGATGGTGAACCGGCCCGTACGGGTGAAGAAAGTCCCGTTCCGCCCGAGACGCGTCGGGAGGACGCAATCGAACATGTCGACGCCGTAGCCGACGGCGGCCACGATCTCGTCCGGATACCCCATGCCCATGAGGTAGCGCGGTTGCTCCGGGGGGAAGACCTCAAGGGTGTCGCTCAGGGCCTGCCAGGTCAATTCCCTCGGTTCCCCCACCGAGAGGCCGCCGATGGCCAGGCCGTCGAAGCCGATCTCGGCGATCTCACGGGAGTTCTCACGCCGGAGGTCGCGGTAAACGCTCCCCTGCGAGATCCCGAAGAGAAGCTGCCGGTAGCTCCACGGATCGGGGATCGAATCGAATGCCTTCCTGGCCCTTCTGGCCCAATCGGCCGTCAGGCGGCAGGCGCGGGCGGCATCGGCATGATCGGCCGGATAGATGACGCACTCATCGAATGTCATGATGAGGTCGGAGCCGAGGGCGATCTCGATCTCCATGACCCGTTCCGGAGTGAACCGATGGAGCGACCCGTCGATATGGGAACGAAAGGTGACCCCCTCGGGATCCACCTGGCGGAGCTCGGCAAGGCTCATGACCTGATAGCCCCCGCTATCGGTCAATATCGGCCGCGGCCATCCGGTAAACGCATGGAGCCCGCCGGCATCGCGGATCAGCTCATGCCCCGGTCTCAGGTAGAGGTGATAGGCATTATAGAGGACGATCCGGGCGCCGATCGCCTCGAGCTCGTAGGGCGTCATGGCCTTGACGGTCCCCTGGGTCCCCACCGGCATGAAACAGGGGGTATCGATCTCCCCGTGGCCTGTGATCAGGCGGCAGAGACGTGCACTTTTATCGGTTGCTATGAGTTTGAAGGTGGACAAGTACGAGGTCCCTGGGTCGATGCGTGGCTATGGAACACACCTAAAGAGAGAGATGTTCTCTTATCCGGAAAAGAATACAGCCGTCCAAGAATATTCGCAAGGCGCCCTTGACATCACCTTCCTTCCAATGATAGTATCCCGGCCGGAGGAGTAGAAAGATTGAATCGAACGAAACGGCTGAGCATACTCTTTCTGAATTCGATCGCACCCGCCAAGTACGGCGGCGGCGAGAAGTGGATGATCGACGCCTCCTCAGGCCTGGTCCGGAGAGGGCACCGCGTCTGGCTTGTCGGTCGTCCCGGAAGCCGGTTCCTGGCGATGGCATCGGCGCGCGGCCTCGACACGGAGCCGCTCAGGTTCAGAGGAGACTTCGGGCCGATTGCCATCATCCGGCTGGCACGCCTCATCCGCCGGCGCCGGGTCGACCTGGTCTGCGCCAACTACCACAAGGAACTCCGCCTCTGCGGTTTCTCATCGATCCTGGCGGGCCGACGCCCCGTATTCGTCGCCCGGAAAGGGCTCCCGCTCATCGTCGATAAGCTCAGTCACCGCTTGACGTACCGATTCTGGGTCGATGCAGTCATCACCCCCTCCCAGGCGATCAAACGCCGTGTTTCCGAGATTTCCTGGCTCGACCCGGCGATCGTTCACGTCATCCCCAACGGGGTTGATCCCTCCCGATATGACGGATCGAAAGGAGGAACGCTCCGGGGGGAGTTCGGGCTCGGTCTCGACGTGCCCCTGATCGGGTTCGTGGGCCGCCTGGAGACCCAGAAGCGGCCCGACGATCTCATCCGGGCAACCAGTCAACTGGCCGGGAGGTTTCCTCTTGCCCGGGTGATCTTCGTCGGCGACGGCCCGCTCCGTGAGGAACTGGCTGCGCTGGCACGGGAGATGGGCCTCGCCGACCGAGTCCTTTTCGCCGGCTTTCGGGAGGCGGTCCACGAGATCCTGCCGGACCTGGATGTCCTGGTCCTCCCCTCCCAATTCGAGGGGCAGCCCAACATCGTGCTGGAGGCGATGGCGGCCGGAGTCCCGGTGGTCGCCTCGGATGTCGAGGGGATCGATGAGATCATCGTGAGCGAGGAGATGGGCGTGATCGTGCCGGTCGGGAATATCGACGGCCTGGCGGAGGGCATCGCGGGGCTTCTGGCGTCCCGGGAGCGACGGGCGAAGATTGCCGAGGCGGCCCGGGCTTTCGTCCGGGAGCGCTTCTCCCGGGACCGAATGGTCGAATCGATCGAATCCTTGTTCCTGGACCTCACAACCTGGCAAAGATGATGGGGCCGCGCGGTCAACAGTCCTCGACCGTCACCCTCATCACGGAGGACTTCCCGCCGAAGGATGGCGGGATCGCCCGGTGGGCCTATCACGTGGCCCGCCACCTGGGGGAGATGGGCTGCCCGGTCACGATACTGGTGAAGGGGAAGGCGGTCCGGAACATTGACGATTACGCGGATGAGCCCTTTACCGTCATCCCGATGAGAGGACATGACTTCGGCGCGTACAAGTTCTTCTATAGCCTCTACTACGTCCTGAAGCAGAGACCCCGGGTCCTCATCGCCCTGACATGGGACCTCGCCTCCTCCGCCGTCCTTGTCAATTGCTTTCTCTCCGCGAGGATCGTCGTGGTCGCGCACGGCCTGGACGTGACCAAGCCACTCGGCCCGATCCGGAGCCGGCTCTGCCGCTTTACGCTGGCTCGTTGCCGGCTCGTCGTCGCCGTCAGTCGGTTCACCCGGGATCGGATCCGGGAGCGGTTCCGGATACCGGAAGGGCATATTCTCGTCCTCCCCAACGGGGTGGATCCCGGGCGTTTTCGTCGCCGGGATGACCTGGATGATCTCCGCAGGCGGTACGGAGTTGCGGGGAAAAAGGTTATCCTGACGCTGGCCCGGATCATCGAGCGAAAGGGACACGATCGAGTCATCGAAGCGATGCCCCGCGTCCTCCGGGCGGCGCCGAACGCCGTTTACCTCATCGCGGGGAGCGGGTCGAAGACGGTCGAAGAGAGGCTGCGGGAGCGGGCCGAAGCGCTCGGGATCGCGGACCGGGTCCGATTCATCGGATACGTCCCCGAACCCGAACTGAGCCGGCACTACTCGCTGGCCGACATCTACGTGATGCCGAGCCGGGAGATCGCGGAGCGGGGCGACACGGAAGGGTTCGGCATCACCTTCCTGGAAGCCAATGCCTGCGAGGTGCCGGTAATCGGCGGGCGCTCCGGCGGAGTCGAAGATGCGATCGAGGATGGAGTGACCGGCCTCCTGGTCGACCCACTCGATGTCGACGGCCTTGCGGAGGCGATCATCCGCTTGTTGACCGATCCGGAAGAGGCAGCCCGGATGGGAAAGCGCGGGAGAGCCCGTGTGGAGCGGGAATTCTCGTGGCGGGAGATCACGCGGCGGCTGGCCATAGCCCTTGGTCTTTAAGGGGAATCCCTTCCGGAAACAGGTCACTTCGCTCGGCGAGCTTTTCCCACTGCCTCGACCCCACCGCCCGCCTTCGACCTTACCGAATCAACATGACATCCCCATAGCTGTAGAAGCGGTACTTTTCCCGGATAGCCTCCCGGTAGGCATCAAGGATCAACTCCCTCCCGGCGAAGGCGGCGACCAGCATGAGGAGAGTCGATTTCGGGAGGTGGAAGTTCGTGAGGAGCGAGTCGAGCCCCCGGAATGTGTAGGGCGGATAGATGAAGAGGTCCGTCCACCCCTCCGACTTCCGGAATGCCCCCACGCCGTCGACCGCGGTCTCGAGGGTGCGGGCAGCCGTCGTCCCGACGGCGACGATCCGGCCTTTCTTTCCCCTGACACGGTTCAATCGCTCCGCCGTCGTGGCCGTCAGGCAGTAATATTCTGCATCCATCGTGTGCATGCTCGGATCTTTCTCCCGGATCGGCCGGAACGTCCCTGGGCCCACATGGAGGGTAACGGGGATGATCTCGATCCCTTTCGTCTCGAGTACCTGAAGGACATCCGGGCCGAAGTGAAGCCCGGCGGTCGGGGCAGCGACCGAACCCGGCTCCCGGGCGAAGAGTGTCTGATAGCGATCCCGGTCGCCCGGTCGATCGGGCCTCCGGATATAAGGAGGAAGAGGGACATGCCCGAAGCGCTCGAGGAGTTTCAGGATGGCTCCGTCGGGTTCGATTCGGACGAGTCGCTTGCTTCCCTCGAGCCGCTCGACCACCCTGACTCCCATTTCCCCTGGCGAGACGATAATCTCGCACCCCACATCGACCCGTCTCGACGGCCGGACCAACGCCTCCCACGCGCCTTGGTCCCGTTCAGCGACGAGCAGGACCTCGACATCCCTCCCCCTCAAATCCTTTCCGAGCAAGCGTGCGGGTATCACGCGCGAGTCGTTGATGACGAGGGCATCGCCTTGGACCAAGTATTCCGGGAGACACCGAAACCGGTCATGCCGGATCTCGCCCGTCTCCCGGACAAGGACCATCATCCGGGAGTCCTCCCGCGAAGGGGGCGGCTCCTGGGCGATCAGCTCCTTCGGTAGATTGTAGTTGAAATCTTCAATGTCCATGGCGGGCATTTCACCGCCAGAAGAGGTTCAGGAGAAGTGTCAGGATAATGCTCAACAAGAAGGAGGTGGCGAGCGGAAAGTAGAAGGTGAAGTTCTCCCGCTGGACGACGATATCGCCGGGGAGTTTCCCGAGAAAGGGGATCTTGGGGCTCAGGAGGAGAATGACCCCGAGAATCACGATGAAGAGGCCGACCCCGATCAGGAGCTTGCCGAAAAACCCGGGGAGCGGGTCCATGAGCTATCGTCCTCCAACGCCCGGTTCGAAGAGCCCTCCTTGCTGGATCCCTTCCGCCCTCAAGCCAAGGTACTCATAGGCC
>Ga0214473_10012294_pt1 | contig 10050 bp, 7 predicted proteins | sample RVTome_7_FD_203509 | JGI IMG/M metagenome (GOLD analysis project Ga0214473, IMG submission 203509) | Soil microbial communities from uranium-contaminated site in the Upper Colorado River Basin, Wyoming, United States - RVT98D197 | ecosystem: Environmental > Terrestrial > Soil > Contaminated >... | reverse complement strand
TCTCGTATTCATCGGAGCCGCTTGCCCGAGTGTACACATAATCGTTCCCCCACGGATCCTTGGGGATCGCCTTCTTAATGTAGGGGCCGCTCCAGTTGCGTGGGACGGGTGGGCTGCCCGGTTTGGAGCGGAGCGCCTGGAGCCCTTGCTGCTGGGAAGGGGGCTGACCATTGTCGGCGGCATAGAGGTCAAGCCCGAGTTCGAAGGCGCCGAGGTCGGAGAGGGCGCGGGCGCGCCGCGCGTCCCGGGTCCGATTGCTGACCTGGATCACCGCGGCCCCGGCCAGGATAGCGATGATGGTCATCACCACCACCAGTTCGATCAGGGTGAAGCCGCTTCGCCCGTTACCCCTACGATTCCGTCGTGTCATGAGAGTCAGCTTCCTTTCCCGAGTGGAGGAGACCACTACTGTCCGATGCTGGCATTGATCTGGAAGATGGGAAGTAGGACCGCGGTAACGATGAAGGCTACAATTGCGCCCATCACGATGATGATAAAGGGCTCCAGCAAGGTAGTCAGCCGGCCCAGCGTGCTGTCCACCTGGAAATCAAGGTTGTCGGCGACGCGGATCATCATCTCCGGCAGTTGCCCGGTTTCCTCTCCCACCGCGGTCATGTGGAGGAGCAGGGGAGGGAAGACGCCCGAGCGGGAGAGTGCGTCCGAGATGCGCGTTCCCTGGCGCACCTCCTCGCGCGCCATCTCCGTGGCCCGCGCCATGGGCCGATTGGCAATGGCGTTGCCGGCGATCTCCAGCGCGGTGAGGATGGGCACTCCGCCGGTAAGCATGGTGCCCAGGGTGCGCGCCAGCCGGGAGACGGCCATCTTGTGCCAGATCGGTCCGAACAGTGGCAGACGCAACGCCAGGCGGTCAACCGTTTCCCGGCCCGCGGGAGTGTGCGCGAACCAGCGCAGGAACAGGACTGCGGCAACGATCACGATCGCCAGTATCCACCAGACGCGCTGCATCACGCCGGCGAAGCTAAGGAGAAGCTGAGTGATCAGGGGCAGGGTCTGCTCCATCTCCGCGAACAACGTCTCGAGCTTGGGGACGAGATAGATGATGATGAAAGTCACGGCCGCGATGGCGACGGTGATGAGGACCGCGGGGTACATCAGCGCGGACACCACTTGGGAGCGCCGCTGCATTGACTTCTCGAGGAAATCCGCGAGACGGAGCAGGATGGCGTCGAGGTGGCCGCTGGTTTCGCCGGCGTGGACCATGTTGACATAGAGATTAGGGAAATGGCGCGGGTGCCGGCTGAGGGCTTCGGAGAGCGGGCGGCCCTGCTGGACGTCGGCCCGGATGGCCTCGACCAACTGGCGCAGGGACTGGCGGTCGGCCTGCTCATGGAGCACGGAGAGGCTGCGGAAGAGGGGTAGGTGGGCGGCGGTCATATCCGCGAGCTGGCGGGTGAAGATCACGATGTCGGTGGCGTTGACGCCGCGGCCGCGGGTGACCCGGCTGGGACCGCTGGTGAAGACGAATTGCGCCGCCTCGGCGATCTCGGCGGGAAAGTACCCCATCTCCCGGAGGCGGCGCTTGACCTCCTCCGGCTCTTCCGCGGCGATCTCGCCCGAGATGGTCTTGCCGGATCGGTCCAGGGCGGTATAGCGGAAACGCGCCATGCTATGCTCCAGACGACAGGAACGGTGCGGGCGCTGGGTCCATCGGCTCAGATCTCGTCTCTCTGGCAGACCCGCATCACTTCCTCGATGGTGGTGAGGCCGGCCAGCACTTTCTCGCGGCCGTCGTAGAGCAGCGTCAGCATGCCTTTCTCGACCGCGCGCTGCTTGATCTCTGTGGAAGAGGATTTGCCGAGTACCTGGCGGCGCACCTCGTCGTCAACCGCGAGCATCTCGAAGATGCCAGTGCGGCCGAGATAGCCGCGCCGGCAAAGCTCGCACCCGCCGGGCTCGTACAGCGTCAACGGCGTCGCGCCGGTAGAGACGAGGCCGATGGTCTGGGCGTACTCGTCCGTGGGCTGGAAGGCCTGCTTGCAGCGCGGGCAGAGGGTGCGGACCAGCCGCTGGGCCACTACCCCGATCAGGGAGGAGGCCACCAGATAGGGCTCGATGCCCATGTCGAGCAAGCGGGTGACGGCGCCGGCCGAGTCGTTGGTGTGAACGGTGCTGAACACCAGGTGACCGGTCAGGGCGGCGTGGATGGCGATATCGGCCGTCTCTCCATCGCGGATCTCCCCCACCATGATGGTATCCGGGTCCTGGCGCACGATGTGGCGGAGGCCGGTGGCGAACGTCAGTCCGATCTCCTTGCGGACATTAATCTGGTTGGCGCCAGGCAGCTCGTACTCCACCGGCTCCTCGATGGTAATGACCTTCTTCTCCGGCGAGTAGACCTCGTGAAGGGAGGCATGGAGCGTGGTGCTCTTGCCGGAACCGGTAGGCCCTGTCACCAGGATGATGCCATGGGGGCGAATGATGAGCTGGCGGAAGAGCTGGAAGGTGTCCTCCCGCATTCCCAAGCCGGTGAGGGGGATGGCGCCGGCCGTGCGGTCGAGCAGCCGGATCACCACGCTCTCGCCATAGAGGGTGGGGATGGTGGACACGCGCAGGTCAAACATGCGACTGCTGAGCTTAATGCGGACCCGCCCGTCCTGGGGGAGACGACGCTCCGCGATGTCCATCTCGGCCATGATCTTGACGCGGGAGATGATGGCGGGGTGGAGATGGCGGGGCGGGGAGCTGGCGTCGTGCAGCACGCCGTCGACGCGGTAGCGGACCCGCAGCTCGCGCTCGTGGGGCTCGATGTGAATATCCGAGGCGCGCTCCTGGATCGCCTGGTGCATGATCAGGTTGACCAGCTTGATGACGAGGGCCTCCCGCGCCATCTTCTGCAGGTCGGCGATCTCGATGTCCTCTTCCGCGATCTCTTCGGTCTGCATGTCGTCAATGTCGCGGAACATCTTCTCCATGTAGGATTGCTCGATCATCTCCGAGATCTGCCGCGGGTTGACCACCACCGCGCGCACTTCCTTGCCGGTGAGCAGTCGGAGGTCGTCGAGCGCGGTGACATCGAAGGGGTCGGCCATCGCGATGACGAGCGAGTGATCCTCTTCATAGAGAGGCAGCACCTGGTGTCGCATCGCGAACTCACCCGGTACCAGCGCGAGTAGCGCTGGCTTAATCTCGCGGTCGAGCTTGGGGAGGTACTCCAGGCCGAGGCGGGCGCTGATCGCCGTGTAGACCTCGTGCTCGGAGGCGAGGCCGAGGCGGATGATCGTCTCGTCGAAGCGCTCCAGACCGTTGTTGCCTGTGGCCGCCGACGTGAGTTGCTCGCGGGTAATCACTCCCGCCTCCACCAGCACCTCGGCCACAGGATGGGTGAACGGCTGAGACATGCGGTCATTCTCCTCGGCGACCGGGAAGGAGGGGTTGGCCCTCCGCCATGGTAATTAGACACCGGACGCGTTACCAGGTTCCGAACCGAACACTACCGGCTGGGCGGGGCCGGTCGGGTCTGGTGCGAGTTCATCCGGCATTATACCGGAAACGCCCGCGGCTGAACAGCAGCCGGTGGGCCGCCACGCAGAGAAAGGGCGCCAATGGAGATGGCAGTATCGGCCGAATCGGTGGGGCAGTACCAGGGCGACGCGGTGGTGGTGGAGGTGGTGCATAAGGCACTGCTATCCGGGCCGGCGGGAGAGGCGAACGCGGCCTTGGGTGGGCTGATCGCGCAGCTCATGGACGCCGGCGAGATCCGAGGCAAGGCTGGGGAGGTGACGATCCTGCACACCCAGGGCCGGCTGCCCGCGGCGCGTGTCGCCGTGGTCGGGCTCGGGGAGAGCAGCCAAGTTGATCTGTTTGTGGTGCGCCGCGCCATGGGCGCGGCGGTGCGACAACTGCGCGACCGTGGCTGCCACCGGGTGGCAACGACGCTGGCGCAGGACCTGCCGGTGGCGGTCCGGCTGGAAGCGGCCGTGTCGGCGGTGGTGGAGGGGGCGTACGTCGGCCTCTACCGCGGCGAGGAATGCAAGAGCGAGACCGGCCGGCCGGAGGAGCTGGACGAGTTGCGGATCATCGGGCTGCCCGAGGCCGACCTGGAGGCGGCGGGCGAAGCGGCAAACGCGGCGCGGGTGGCCGGGGAGGCCACCAACTATGCCAGGCGCCTGGTGAATCTGCCGCCGAGCGAGGTAACCCCCGCGTGGCTGGCGCGAGAGGCGACCGAAGTGGCCGCGCAGACCGGAATGCAGGTCCGGGTCCTGGAGCCGGAGGAGTTGCGCGAGCTGGGGATGGGGGCGTTGCTGGCCGTGGGGAAAGGGAGCGACAACGCCTCGCGGCTGATCGTGCTGCGGCATCAGGGCCGGTCGAACGGGCCCCGCCTCGCCCTCCTCGGGAAGGGGGTCACCTTCGACAGCGGCGGCCTCTCCATCAAGCAGCCTACCGACCTGCATCTGATGAAGGACGATATGGCGGGCGCGGCGGCCGTGCTGGCCGCGATGCGGGGGATCGCCCAGCGGCGCCTCGCGCTCGACGTGACCGCGCTCCTCCCCGCCGCGGAGAACATGCCCAGTGGTGGGGCCTATCGGCCCGGGGACGTGGTCCGCTCCCTGAGCGGGAAGACCATCGAGATCATCAGCACTGACGCGGAGGGGCGACTGCTCCTGGCGGACGCGCTCACCTATGCGCGCCAACTCGGGGCCACGCACCTGGTGGACGTGGCCACGCTCACCGGGGCGTGCATCATCGCCCTGGGCCACGTCGCCGCGGGGGTGATGGGGACCGACAACGCCCTGGTGGAGGCGGTGCTGGACGCGGGGGAGGCGGCGGGAGAGCGCATGTGGCGGCTGCCGCTGTTCCCGGAGTATCGGAAGCTCCTGGACAGCAAGGTGGCCGATCTGAAGAATGTCGGCGGCCGGCCGGCCGGCACGATCACGGGGGGATGGTTCCTGCGCGAATTCGTGGGGGAAACCTCTTGGGCGCATGTGGACATCGCCGGCACGGCCCACGCGGACAGGGACGAGCCTCACCAGGTGGAAGGCGGAACGGGGGCGGGAACGCGGATGTTGATCGCCCTGGCCGAACGGATGGCGGGAGGGACGACATGAACAGACAACGCGGGCAGATCGCGGCCGTGCTGTTGGCCGCGCTGATCGGCCTACTGATCGGGGCCGCCCTCGTGTGGGGGTGGCTGGGGAGACGCGAGGCGGCGCGGGCGGAGATCACCGTGGCCCCGGGCGGGGCGACGCGGCCGCCGGTAAGCCAGGAGGGGCAGGATGCGATCACGGCCGCGGTGGCCAAGGTCGGACCCGCGGTGGTGAACATTGATACCGCCTACCGGCCGCCCGCGGAGAGCGGGGCGGAACGCACGCTGCGGGAGATGATGGGCATCCCGCGGGAGCCGTTCCCGCGCGCGGGGCAAGGCAGCGGGTTCATCATTGACCACCAGAACGGCTATGTCCTCACCAACGCACATGTGGTGAAGAACGCGGCGGCGATCCAGGTGACGCTGGCGGATGGGCGGGGTTTCCAGGCCAAGCTGGTGGGCAGCGACCCGCTGTCCGAGGTGGCGGTGCTGAAGATCTCGGGGGGCAAGGACCTGCCACAGGCGACGCTGGGGACGTCCACCGATCTGCCGATTGGGGCCTGGGTGATCGCGATCGGGAATCCGTTCGGGTTCGAGAACAGCGTCACCGTGGGGGTGCTGAGCGGCAAGGGCAGGTCAGTGGCCGGACCGGGCGGGGTGGTGCTGCAGGACTCGCTCCAGACCGACGCCTCCATCAATCCCGGCAACAGCGGGGGCGCGTTGGTGGACCTGAACGGCACCGTGGTGGGCATTCCGACGGCGATGATCCCGCAGGCCCAAGGGATCGGGTTTGCGGTGCCCATTGACGTCGCGGAGCAGGTGGCCGAGCGGTTGATCAAGACTGGCAAGATGCCCTGGCTGGGAGTCAGCCATAGGGAACTGCTGCCGAGAGGAGCGGCGGCGCTGGGCGTTCCCGACGGAAAGGGATCGCTGATCGTGCAAGTCATCCGCACTGGCCCGGCCGAGCGGGCCGGCCTGCAGCGGGGAGACGTGATCCTGAAGGTTAACGAGGCGCGGGTGAGCACGTCGCGCGATGTGGGCAAGCTGATCCGCGCCCACGACGCGGGAAGCCCGGTCACGATCACGGTGTGGCGCGACCGCCGCGAGAGGAAGGTGGAGGTGATACTGGGGGCGGTGCCGCCGAACTTATAGCAGTCGGGGGCAGGCTTCCGGGGAGAGACAGCGGCCGATCGGCCTAGCGGCTCAGATCCTCAATCAGCCACTCCACCTCCAGCCCGCGGTAGCCCAGCCTATCGCCCTCCTCCTATCGGAAGCTGAGGCACCTCCCCTCACGGTTGTTCCGGCATCGGCGGCTGCGGCGTGACCGGCCGGGGGTCGGGAGGGAAGGGCGGTGGGGCTGAGGCCCCATCGGACGGGAGGCCGGGGAGGTGAGGGGACTGCGGCCTGCCCCAGACGAACACGCCGGCTTTGGGGTCCCCTCGCGTGCGCTCGGGGCAGGCTCCGTCCACGGTGCAGCCCAGGGACTCCGCGACCGCGCGCAAGGGTACGTAGGTGACGCCGTCTTTGACGATGGCTTCCTGGCGCAGGGGGAGGCCGTTGACCCCTCGCATGGGCTCGGGGCAGGCTCCGACGCGGGTGGCGCGGGAGGCACCGAACCCCGCGGTGGCGAGGAGGGGGAGCAAGAGGAGGAGGCGATTCATATTGGGTCCCGCGAGGTGGGAGGATGGCCCCCCTCTACGCCGCTGAACGGCGTAGAGGGGGAGCGAATGTGACGACTAGTCAAGGGCTGTCAAAAATAGGTGACTGTCCACTATTTGGCCCTATTTCCTCTATCTCCCCAGCGCTTCCCAAACGCGTGCTGCGTCTCGACGCGCGGCGCGGACAGACAGCGTGAGGAGAACCGCGACCAACAGAGGTGGCGTCGAGAAGAAGAGGATGGTCCACGGCGTCCACGCGCCTGCCTGTGCTAGGACGTATGGCGCGACGACCTCAGGGGAAAGGATGAAGAGCGGCCACGAAACCGCGTGTCGAGACTCCAGTTCCTGCGTCAGCTTGTCGCCGCGCTGCTTGAGCATTGCGCGCATGTGGTAGGTTCTCCAGAGTGAGGGAAGCTCCACGCCGAGCGGGGCCAGATCGCCTCGCCGCCGGATCAGCACCTCCGACGAACTCACGACCCTGGTCACGAATGTATGCGGCAGCGGAGGGATACCTGTCCCTTCCTCCCCTGCCTTCTCGTGCGGCAGCAGGGCCCTACAGAAGCGAGCCACCATGGGCCCTGTAGCGAAATACCTTGGGTGCAGCCTCCACGACAGGTAGGCCTCCGTCCAGAATCCCAGGAAGGAGGACACCAATATCGCCGCATACAGCACAAACGCGATCTGCAGTACCATCGGCACGCCCCAAGCCTCCTCATTCACGCTGACCGAGAAGTTATCTCACGCCAGCCCATCGTATCCTCAGCCATCCGCCCTTGTCAGAATGCCGCAGGATACGGAGCCAATCCGAAGTCGATCCCGGCACTACCCATAGCGAGACTACCCAGACCGAAGTACACGCCTCCCGTACCTCCGTGGTACCCGCCGCCGGGACCTCCGAATTGCCCCGCGATTCCAGCGCCGTAACTGCCCTGAAGCCCGATCCCTTCGCCAATGCCACCTTGGAGTGACGCTCCCAGATAGCCGCCGAATCCGGGGTGGCCGGTAAGATGCGCTGGATTCCATCCAGGACTCGTCCCGGTGGGGTTAAAGGTGCCACCCACGCCCAGACCGAGGCCCAGTCTACCGCCCGCGAAGAAGCCGCCGCACGGGTTCCAGCCGAATGTGATGCCGCCTCCTACACCCAGGTAGCCCTGTAGGCTGGCCGACCATAGGCCATAGGGGTCGACCCAGATTACAGGGTCGTTGCCGACGTACGCATACCAGTTCATCCCATCCCCGATCGGGTCCTGCTGCACAAACCTCCCCACCTCCGGCCAGTAGAACCGGTAGCCGAGTTGCTGGAAGCCAGACGGGTCAGAGATGTACCCCCACGCCGCGTCATACTTGTAGGGATTGACAGTGGAGCCGGTGCTGGAAACTTGCCGGCCGAAGGCGTCGAGTTCGTAGGTGTCGGTGACCGCGCCGGAGGCGTCCACGAGGCCGCGGGCTGAGCCGGTGAGGTCGTAGAGCGGGAAGCGGGAGGTACTGGAGGAGCGCCACATGTGGAGGAGAGGCGAGAAGTAGCTCGGGTCCTGAGTGGTGTAACGGGCGAGCACGCTGCCACTGTCATTCGTCTCTTCCAGGACACGGTCGCCGTTGTACACGTACCGCCAGTAGGCGCCGCTGAGGCGGGCCCGGTAGCGTTGTCCCAGGGCGTTGTAGTAGTAGAGGTCGGTCACGCCGCCAGAAAGCAGGGAAGTTAGCTGGTTTTCATCGTCGTATACCAGCGTCTTTGACCCGAACATCGTGCCGGAGACACCGGTGATGTTCCCGTTGTTATCGTAAGTGAAGGAGGCCGACTGCCCTCCGCCGCTGGCCGAGGCAAGTTTGTCATTGTTGTCGTAGACGTAGGTCGTGCTGACCCCGCCCAACGCCCGGGAGATGCGATTGCCGACCGCGTCGTAGCCATAGCCCAGGGTGTACAGCACGTTGTTGCTGGAGTCGCGCTTGGTCTCCTCGGTCATGCGATAGAGATTGTCGTAGCGTAGCGTGGTGGTGAAGTTGCTCGCCCCGAAGTTTTCCACGCGCTTGAGCGGGTTGCCGGTGTGGTCCCACAAGCTCCCGTCCTGATAGTAGTACGTCGCGTCGTACCGCGTGGTCCCGCCGGTGGTGCGGTTGCGGACATCGGTCAGCCAGTTGCGGGCGTTGTAGACGTACTCGATGTAGCTGCCGGGACGGGTCACCCGCGTGCGTCGGCCGCCGTTGTCATAGGTGAAGGTGATCTGGACGCTGTTGGGGTTGGTGAGGGAGTTGAGCTGGTTGCGGGCGTTGTAGGAGTAGGTGAAGCTGCTCTCGCCGGAGACAGCCATGTTACTCACCAAGCCGCCGCCGTTGTACTGGTAGGTGATGGTCTTGGAGGAGCCCGCGCTCACCGTCTTGGTCCTGAGCCAGGTGCTTGGGTAATAGTCGTTGGTGGTGGTGCCACTCGCGTCCACGGTGGTGGTGATTAGCCCGTCCTTGTCGCGGGTGATCTGGACGTCGGTGTCGTTGGGGTAGTTGATGGCGACGTAGCTGCCTGATCCGGCGAGCCGATCATCCGCGTCATAGCGGTAGGTGATCTGGCGGCCGCGGGCGTCGGTGTGGGTCCACACCCGCCCGTCGTCGCGGTAGGTCCAGGCCTCGTAGGTGGAATCGGGATAGTCCACGCGCGTCTTCCGGTCACAGTCGTCGCAGCGATACGTGGTCGTCTTGCCGCGGGCGTTGGTGACCGTCTTGATGTTCCCGACTTCGTGATAGATGTACTGGGTGACATGGATCACCCCGCCCTCTTCCCCGCTGGTCTGGCGGGGAAGAAGGGGGCGCTCGGACTCAGCATTCACGCGGTAGCGTCCTGAGGCGATCCGCCGCTAGACGTTCCCCTTTTTTGGCCGCCGCGCGGTAGTGTCGTCTGGCGGCCTCGATGTGTCCAACGGCTTCACAGGCCATCCCCAACGAGACCAAGTCCACCTCGCTCCGGTCGGCTTGCAGGACCCGCGCGATGTAAGCCTGCGCTTCATCCGTAGATTCGCCAGATGCCAGGAGGGCAGCCTGCAACTCATCAGGCACCAGGGCAGCCAATGGACTGTCGAGACGACGCTTCGCCTCTCCTGCGTTGCCGAGGAACAGAAGCAATCGGGCGTACAGCCAGTGCACACGCGGCCAGACTGCATTTAGGTCAACCGCCCTGCGATAGGCATCTAGAGCCGCCACGTAGTCCCCAGCGTTCTCGCGACAGAAACCGATCCCCTCCCAGGCGCTGGCATCCTCTGGGTCCATGCGGAGTGCCGCGAGGTACTCCTGTTCGGCCTCCTGTGGACGGTCCTGTTGAACATAGACCTCTGCAAGGTGCACATGTGGCGTGCTCCACCC
>Ga0214473_10012293_pt1 | contig 10051 bp, 12 predicted proteins | sample RVTome_7_FD_203509 | JGI IMG/M metagenome (GOLD analysis project Ga0214473, IMG submission 203509) | Soil microbial communities from uranium-contaminated site in the Upper Colorado River Basin, Wyoming, United States - RVT98D197 | ecosystem: Environmental > Terrestrial > Soil > Contaminated >... | reverse complement strand
GGCCACACCGAAGCCGGGGTGCCGATCGCCAAAAAGTTTTTAGTAAGATTAAAAGTCAAAAATAAATTAATTGATAAAATTTTGCCGCTGGTCCGTGAACATCTCTTCCCCTCATTAGTGGCCAGAGCTTGCACTGATGCGGCCATCAGGCGTTTAGCTAAAAGACTGGCCCCAGCCACAATTGAGGATTTATTATTGTTAACCGAGGCAGATCACCGCGGCCGAGCCTTGCCTTGGGACGGGTTTCCTGGCGGCAAGATCTTAGCCGCAAAAGCCGAGGTTTTGCATTTACAAGAGCGAGCGCCCAAGCCGATTTTTATGGGCCGGCATTTAATAAAATTCGGTTACCGACCCAAAGGCCAAGAGAGACTATTTGGTGAAGTGATTAAACTGGTTAATGAGGAAGAATTGGACGGTAAAATTAAAAATTTAGCCATGGCCAAAAGACGCGCCTGGGAAATCATTAAACAAAAAGGCTTAAAAAAATAATTTAATGTCATTTGCCAAAGAGAAAGTCGGTAAATTAATAAAAATTGGCGGCGAACACCTGGTTTACAATTATGCGGAAAATCAAGTGCTTAAATATCCAAATATCCTGGCAAGAATTTTATTTAATCAACAACAACTCGCCAATAAAAAAGCCAGTGATTTGCAATTGGCCCAAAAATATTTTTCTCACCTTGTTTTAATCACTGAGTATTTTCGCACAACTGGTGGAAAATATTCATATTGTCTGATCCAGCCAAAAATAAAAGTAAGGTATTTAAAAATTGCTGATTTAGAAAACCCGTTAATCAGAAAACAATTCTTGGAAATTATAGAAATTAATGATTTAATAAAAGTTAAAGAAAAATTGTCCTTTGATTTTTTAGGGGCGTGGAGATTGATTTTGGACGGATTGGCCAATAATAACACCATCAGTAATTTAATGGTGACTGACCAAGAGAAAATTATTATTGTGGATACGGTGTTTTTGGAGTATCAGGGATGCCAATGGTCAAAAATTCTTCATTTAATTAGTTATTGGGCGGAAAAAAGACAGCAGAAATTTTTAAAAAAATTCATTAATTATGCCAAATTTAGACAATAATTCAAATTTGCCAACCAGCCAGAAAAAATGGTATCAAAAAAAATGGCCAATCATTTTAATTGTCGTTAGTTTTATTACTATTATTTTTCTTGTTTACTTTAGTTTTTTAGTCTATAATGAATATCAACTTATAAAAAATAAGAATTCAGTGCCGATTGACATTAAAAGTTTTTTGGAAAAACAAGCAAAATTTGCGCAAACTGACCCGCGTTTGGATTATGGTGACGATCCTTATCTGGGAAATTTAAATGCCAAAGTGAAAATTATTGAGTTTGGCGATTTTGAATGCCCTTATTGCCGGGAAAGCTTCGTTATCATTAGGACGCTCGCGGAAATTTATAATAATCAGATTTTAATTGTCTTTAAAGATTTTCCTTTAACTGACATCCATACCCACGCTAGTCAGGCGGCTTGGGCGGCTAACTGCGCTCTGAAGCAAGACAAATTCTGGCCTTATCATGATAAATTATTTATTAATCAGGAAAATCTGGAAGCAGTTGATCTGATAAATTATGCTTCTCAATTGAATTTAAATATGAATCAATTTGAGAGCTGTTTAACCAGCCAGCAAATAAGCAAGGAAATCGAGGCTGATGTTTCCGACGGCACTTCCCTGGGCATTAAAGGTACGCCAACTTTTTTTATAAACGGCGTCAGGATTGCCGGAACCATCCCAGAAAATATCTTCAAGGAAATAATTAATTATTTATTAAATAATCAAAATAATTATTAATTCAAAAATATGTTAGAACAAAATTCTTTGCAAAATTTTGAACAGCCAATGACCCGGTCGCCAAAAAATTCATTATTCGATTCCCTCAAGCCAAAAACCGCTTTTTTAATCGGTTTTTTCGGAGGGATTTTGGCACTTTGTACCATTGGTTTTTTTATTTTATTGGGCCTGACCTTAGCTAGCGGCCAAAGCGGAACAGTTGCCAAAAATACCAATAACAGCAATAATTCCGCTAACCTTAACCAGCCGACTGCCCAGCAATATTCTCCGCCGCCTGCCGTAACTAATGATGACCATAAGCAGGGCAATGCCCAGGCCAAAGTAGTGATGATTGAATACAGCGATTTTCAATGTCCTTTCTGCAAGCAACATCATGAAACGCTGAAAAAGATCTTAAACGATTATCAAGGTCAGGTGCTTTGGGTGTTTCGGCATTTTCCTTTAACCAGCATCCATCCTCAGGCCAATAAAGCGGCACTGGCGTCAGAATGCGCGTCCGAACAGGGGAAATTCTGGGAATACGCTGATAAACTTTTTGCCAACCAAAGTTCATTAAGCGATGATTATTACAGTCAGTTGGCCGGCGAGCTCAATTTAAAAATCGATCAATTTAACAATTGCTTAAATAGTTCCAAGTACCAAAGCAAAGTTACCGAGCAGTCGCAAGACGGCCAGCAAGCAGGCGCCAAGGGCACCCCGGCCACCTTTGTCAATAATCAATTAGTCAGCGGAGCCGTGCCTTATGATCAGTTCAAGACCGCGATTGATAATGCCCTGAAATAAAATGAACAAAAAAATAGTTATTATAAGCGCGATCATTGTTATTTTTGTAATTTTTGCAGTTTTTTATTTTGACACTAGAAGCGATTACCAGTTCCAAAATTCGCCGCGGCCAATCTGGGGCAATCCGGCCGCCACCGTAAAAATCGTTGTTTTCAGCGATTTTCAATGTCCCTTCTGCGCCCAGGCTCATGAAGAGTTAAAAAAGATTTTCACCAAATACAGCGACAAGATCTCGGTTGAATTTAAGCATTATCCCTTGCCCTCGCATTTTTTAGCTTTTCAGGAAGCCGAAGCTTCAGAATGCGCCAATGATCAGGGGAGGTTCTGGGAGTATGCCGACCTGCTTTTTTCTAACCAAAATAATATAAACTCCGCCAGGTTATCAGAGATTGCCGGGGAGGTAGGCTTGGATACCGGTAAATTTGGCAGCTGCCTTGATTCCGGGGTCAATAAAATTATTGTCAGCCAAGACATTGAACAGGGCAATCAAGAAAATGTCAAAGGCACGCCGACGTTTTTTCTAAATAATAAAGAGGTAAGCTGGACTAACCTGGATGCAAAAATTGCGGAAGAATTGGGGTTGTGAGCAATAACCTATGACCAATAACCAATAACCTTATTGATGGTAAGTTTTTTACATAATTTTCTGCCTCAGCCAATACTTTTTGATTTAGGAATTATTAAAATTTATTATTATAGCTTTTTTTTTATAATCGCCGTCCTCTTAGGACTTTTTTTAATCGGCAAATTTGCAAAAAAGGCCAAACTGGACCCGGGGCAGGTTGATAATTTGATTTTTTATCTGTTTATTTTTGGGCTGGTCGGCGCGCGGCTGTATCACGTTATTTTTTATAATTTAAATTATTTTACAATCTACCCTTGGCAGATTTTTTACTTCTGGCAAGGGGGGATAGCGATTCAGGGGGCGATTATCGGTTGCATCATAACCTTATATTTTTACAGCCAGAAACATCATTTAAATTTTTGGCAATATAGCGATGTTTTCGTCTTGCCCTTAATTTTAGGCCAGGCGATCGGCCGCTTCGGCAATTATTTTAACCAGGAATTATACGGCCAGCCGACTGCTTTGCCCTGGGGCATTCCCATCAATCCGTTGCATCGCCTTAGCGGCTATGAAAATTTTATTTATTATCATCCGATTTTTTTCTATGAAGCGATTTTAAATTTATTTTTATTCATCATTTTGCTATTTTTGTTTTACAAAAAGAATCTAAAAGAGGGGAGTTTAACTTTGATTTATTTAATCGGTTATTCAGTGATCAGGTTTTTTATGGAGTTTTTACGGATTGAACTGGTAGTTACTATTTATGGATTTAGATTTTCACAAATTGTTTGTTTGTTAATTATTTTTATTTCAACCGTCATCTTTTTTTATAAAAACCACCGATAATTAATATTCCCTTTTTTTCTTGCACTATTTTTTTATTTTGTTATAATTATAAATACCTACTAAATTAGGTGGTATTTATGAAGTTTTCAACTAAAGCCGAGTACGGCTTAAGGGCAATAGTGAGAATCGCCAAAAATAATAAAAAACCCCTTTCCTTGGCAAAAATCGCGCAAACTGAAGGCATTTCTTTAGGCTATTTAGAAAAATTGATTGCCAAGTTAAAAAAGGCAAAATTGGTTAAAAGCCACAAAGGCGCCAGTGGCGGCTATTTTTTGGCCCGGCCTGTGGATAAAATCAAAGTTAATGAAATTATCAAGGTTTTGGAGGGCAGTTTGGCGCCTTTTTACTGCGTTGATGATAAGAATATTAAATGTCCGAAGAAATGCCTGACCCAGCAAGTCTGGCTGAAACTTTATCAGCAAATTAATAAAACCTTGGAGAAAATTACTTTAGCTAACTTAATAAAATAAATTTAAAAAATGATTGGATAGTAGTTTGCCAAAGGTAAACCACTACCCAACCGCCATAATTTTAAAAATAAAATAAGGCTGGCTAGGGTCTGGCTTCGCCAGACCCTAGCCAGCCTCCCAATACTTTATGTATAGTGAAAAAGTGATGGATCATTTCAAAAACCCGCGGAATCAGGGAGCAATCGCTGGTGCTGATGGCATTGGCGAGGTCGGCAATCCCGTGTGTGGGGACCTTATGAAAATTTACGTTAAGATAAAAAAAGAAGCTGATCAGGAAATTATCCAGGACATAAAATTTGAAACTTTAGGCTGCGGGGCGGCCATTGCCACTTCTTCAATGCTGACGGAAATGGCCAAAGGCAAAACCGTCAATGAGGCTTTAAAAATTACCAGGCAAGATATTGCCGATGCTTTGGGTGGTTTGCCGACTGCAAAAATTCATTGTTCTGTTTTGGCAGCTGATGGCTTGGCCAAAGCAGTGGAGGATTACCGGAGTAAAAATAATTAATATAACCGCGTGTCGTGTAACGCGTCTCGTTTTAATAAGCTAAGACGATTCGCGAATCGCGATTCACGATTTATGTCTATAAATAAAAAACAGGTCGAAGAAGTTTTAGATAAAATCCGGCCGGCTTTGCGCATGGACGGCGGGGATGTTGAATTAATGAAAATTGACGAAAAAATCGGTAAGGTTGAAGTTCGCTTACAAGGCCACTGCAGTCATTGCCCGATGTCAGAACATACTTTGAAGGATGGTATTGAAGCTGAATTAAAAGATAAAATACCAGAGATAAAAGAAGTAGTGGCAGTGTGATTGACTACTGACTATTAACTACTGATTATTTAATATAAAATGGAAAATTTTGTAACAAAATTAAATGAAGAGCATCAGAATATTTTGAGAGTTATTAATCTAATTAATAAGGAAACCGGCAAATTGACGCAGGGACAAGAAATTAACAAATTTTTTTGGCAGAAAGCAGTTGCTTTTATCAGAAATTATGCCGATAAATTTCATCACGCCAAGGAAGAAGATTTGTTATTTAAAGAAATGTGCCAGAAAAGCGTGGACTTGCATTGTAATCCGATTGACCAGATGCTTTATGAGCATAATCTCGGACGTGATTATGTCAAAGGTATAGAGGCAGGCCTAAAAAATAACGATAAACAAGAAATTATTGCCAATGCCAATAAATATTGTTTATTGCTAACCGAACATATCTTTAAAGAGGATAATATTTTATATCCGCTGGCCGAGCAGGCCTTAAGTCAGGAAGTTAAAGATTCATTAATTGCCAGATTTATGAAAGCGGAAGAGGAAAAATTTAATAAAAATGAAATCGCTGAATATTTATTAATAATTAAAGAATTTACCAATGAATAACTGGAAAGACATTGATGAATTAATTGAGTATCCGCAAGAGGGGATTTTGAGTAAAGAAATATTAAAGAACGAAAAAGTTAATATTACTCTATTTTGTCTGGCTAAAGGCGCAGAATTAACGGAACACACCTCGACCAAAGCCGGACAAGTTTTTGTTTTAGAGGGCGAGGGGATTTTTATTTTAGCCGGAGAGAAAATTAAAATGAGAAAAGGCGTTTTTATTGCCCTGCCGGCTGCGGCCAGGCATTCTTTAAAAGCCGAAGATAATACCGCATTTATTCTATTTTTAAATAATTAAATTATGGGAAAAATTTATTTTGACCACGCCGCCACCACGCCAATTGACCCCAAAGTCTTGGAAGCGATGCTTCCTTATTTTAAGAAAGATTTTGGCAATGCTTCCAGCCTGCATAGTTTTGGGCAGACAGCGCAAAATGTGGTGCTGGCGGCCCGGGATCAGCTCGCTAATTTTTTGCAGGCCAAGCCGACAGAAATTATATTTACCGCTGGCGCTTCGGAAAGCGACAACCTGGCTTTGCAGGGAGTAATAAAATATTATTTGGAATCAGCCAAGACTGAAGATCAAAAATATAATCATTTAATTACCACGGCTTTTGAGCATCCGGCAATTTTGGAAACTGCCCAAGCTTTGGAGAAAGTCGGCGTTAAGGTTACTTATTTAAAACCGAATTCAGCCGGCTTGATTAAACCGGAGCAGGTAGTAAAAGCGATTAACGATAATACCGTTTTGGTTTCAATAATGTATGTGAATAATGAAATCGGCACGATTCAGCCAATCGCGGAAATCGGCAAATTAATAAAAGAAATAAATCAACAGCGAGAAAAACAAAAGCAAAAAAAAATCATTTTCCATACTGACGCTGTCCAGGCCCTTAATTTTTGCAACTGCCAGGTTGACTGGCTGGGCGTTGATTTATTATCCCTTTCCGGGCATAAAATCTATGGTCCCAAAGGGATTGGCGTCTTGTTTGTAAAAAAAGGAACAACGATAAAAAGAATTATCCATGGCGGTCAGCAGGAATATGGACTAAGGGCCGGGACCCTGAATACCCCGGGGATTGTCGGCCTGGGCAAGGCGGTTGAGTTATTAAGCGACAAAGCCAAGCAAGAAATGATTAATCAACGGATTAGAAAGCTGCGCGATAAATTAGTCAGGGAAATAATGGCAAAAATTCCCCAGACGAAAATTAATGGCGATCTGAAAAACCGGGTGCCAGGCAATATTAATTTCCGCTTTAAAAACGTGGAAGGTGAAAGCATTTTATTAATGTTAGACTTGGAGGGATTTGCGGTTTCCACTGGCTCGGCTTGCGCCTCCGGCTCGTTGAAGCCTTCCCACGTCCTTTTATCAATGGGCATCCCTCAAGAAGAGGCACACGGTTCTTTGCGCTTAACTTTAGGCAAGGATAATAATGAAAGTGAAGTTAAAAAATTTATTGAGATTCTGCCGAAAATTATCAAAAAATTAAGAAAAATGTCGCCGTTAAAATAAAATAAATCGGACAGCCGGTGTTTTGCCTTCGGCAAAACACCGGCTGTCTTTATGTTATATATTATTGACATTTCCCTGGGAATAAATTATAAGGTAAGTATAAAATATCATTAAATTATTCAAAAATATGAGTAAAAAATTAATAATTATTATCCTGGTATTATCTTTTGGAATGGTGCTTTTTCGGACCGCCAGCCTGGAAGCGGAGTATTTTTCCCCTTATTATATTCCCGGCACTTTGTACAAACATCCCGGCGGCACGACGGTTTATTATGTCGCCAATGGCGAAACAGTGATGCATCCATTTTTTAATGAAAACGTTTTTAAATCCTGGGGTTATACCTTTGATTTAGTCAAGACCGACCAGTATTTATTTAATTATTTTACTCTTGGCAGTAATGTGGAATTCAGAGACGGTTCATTGGTTAAATATGCCGGTTCGCCTACCTTATATTTTGTCAGCTTAGGAAAGCTGCGGCCGATTATCAGCTGGCCGACCCTTTTAAAATTCGGCTGGCAGAACCGAAAAATTTATGTCGTGCCTGACGCGGAACTAAATCGCTATCCCCAAGGCACAATGATCACAGAAAATTCTCCGCGGCCAGCCGGCGACTTGGTCCGTTATGGCAACAGTTATTATTATATCTATAATAACGCCAAAGCCCAGATTACCGACCAATGGAAAGCCACTTATCGTTATGATTATTCCCAAGCCGCCAGTTTTTACCTTGGAGAAAATCTTTATTACCCCCGGGCGAATTTAGATTTAAGCTCTAAAGACAAAGCCGCTGATCCTTTAACGCCCAAGGGCATCCCAGTTAAAACCGCTTTACCAAATAAAGATTGCAGCGAAACCAATTATAAAACCGCTTTTATTTTACTTTATCAAAGCAGCCCTGCAAATATAGAACAAACCAGAATAAATAATTTAAAAAACGCTTTTGATGATAATTTCGCCTATGCTGCTTATTACCTGGCGTCAATGGATACGAGTCAGCCTCTGAAGTTAATGGCGGAAAAAAGCGAATACTATCAGTATAATGGCAATGGCACGAAAACCATGAATTTCAAGGAAGTAATGAAAGATTTTTACGAAACCAATCCTGATGATTTTGATTTTGTGGTGATTTTCACTAATTATTATTACTCCGGCTTAGTCAGCCATTTTCAACCGGTTCAGAATAACCTAATCGGCACTGGTTTTATTGAAAAAGACAAAGGCTATGTTTATTATGATAACTTAGATTACGGCTCGCAGGGCGAATTAAAGGGAATTGTTTTATGGGGCAATGACGGGATTAATTCATTACTGCCAAATACCAATAACGAAGACGAGAATCAGCGCGAATTGTCCAATAAAACATTGCAACAACTAGCCAGAAGGTGGCTTACCTATGTCGATTTCTATGATTATCAAACAGGGGGCTTTAGTGACAAGCTGAGAAATCCCGGGCTTAATAACAGTCTGATTTATCAATGGAGTCCAATGACTATTTTTAATAGTCCCGCCAGGCCAAACGGTTATGATTTGAGCGATTATAATAGCCAGGGAGTAATTGTTAAAACTTTTACTCCTAGCCTAAAAAGATTTACCAATCTGGATTTATATTTAATGGGCCTGAAGCCATTTTCTGAAATTGGCGTGATTAATTATATTGATCCGCCAATTGCCAATACGCCATCCACCACGCGCATCCCAGCGACAATTAAATCGGTTTATAGCGATCAGCTCCAGAAAGCGATTGGCCGAAGGGAGTGCTTGCTCTAATGAGTTTGGCTAGACTGGATTTAATTTTTTAAAATAAAATAAAAAGACCCGAAATTCTCAGAGGAATTCGGGTCTTGTGTATTTTCGTCGTCAGTAATTATCGCCTTTCTGGAGGTACAGGTGGTAAATGTTGCCGCCGGGGCTGCCGATCGTGCAGGTTATTGCATCACCGCCGCCTTGGATTGACCAGAGAGGGGCGTTGTAATTGGCATAGATAAGCGTTCCTTTTTGCACGACAATTCCGGTCTTTTGGCCCTGGGCGTTGTAAGCGTTGGTATCTTTCGTCAAGGTGATTCTTACCAGGTCATCGTTGGCAACCCGTTGGGCCAGATAAGTATTTACCTGGGCCGGGGTGAAGACCACCTGGGTGCCAATGACTGCTGCGCAGAGAAACAGCAAAACCGTCAGGCCGTAAATTACCTTGTAGTTGCGGATAATCCCGTAAATGGTGGCAATTACAATTAAAGTCATGACACCATATTTGAGAGGATCAGCCAAAGCGCCTTCCGGTAGGTAGAATTTCAAGAAAAGCATGGAAATAACCAGGAAGGCAAGGGTATTGATCCTTTTCATGAAGCCGTGATAAGAAGCAAGCAGTCTTGTCCGCAGATTTTCAGGCTGACCTTTTTTTGCCGCACCAAAGGTGAAGACGGCTAAAAATATGGTCGCCCAGATTACCAGCACAAAGAGGAAGCCGCTTGCAGTTTTACCACTAGATAAAATGTGTCCGACTAAGAAGACGAGCAGGACTAGGAGGTAAATCAGTGACATCCATTTAACATAAGGCCTGATTGATTGCCAGGCCTTGTTAAACCATTTTCCTGCTTCATCAGCCAGCTCAAGGAATTCAGTAGTTATACTGCGGCCGAGCTTGCTTCTTAAGCCGAGGATCACCACAA
>Ga0214473_10012292_pt1 | contig 10051 bp, 6 predicted proteins | sample RVTome_7_FD_203509 | JGI IMG/M metagenome (GOLD analysis project Ga0214473, IMG submission 203509) | Soil microbial communities from uranium-contaminated site in the Upper Colorado River Basin, Wyoming, United States - RVT98D197 | ecosystem: Environmental > Terrestrial > Soil > Contaminated >... | reverse complement strand
CCGGCTTGCCACGAAGACCGCCGGCATAGTCGTACTCGGATAGCCCCCAAGGCACCGGAAAGTTGGACGCGGCCCAGAGGAGCGGATCCTGTCCGCAGCTTACAGCCACGGGGCAGCTCTCTCCTCTCTTCCAGTATTTATTGCGGATAAAATCGGTATGTCGCCCAGGAGAAAGGAAGATGGTGACCGTATTGCGATTGTGAACCTGAACCCGTGCGGTGCCATAGTTGACCCAGCCCTCTTCCGGGTCCCGAGTGATGACCATGCAGCCGGTGCCGATGTAGCGTCCGCCATCATTTTTGTGCCAGCACGGGCTGGGAAAGATGGAGAGATCGACATCATCGCCCTTGAGCGCATTCTCCAGGACGGGACCCCAGGCTACCTTTGTTGGGGGAATAGGAGTTAGGTGACGCTCCCGCTCCCTCCAGAGGTTGACGTGCTCCAACTTGGAAGAACCATCCGGGAGACCTAATGCAGAAGCTGCTCGTCTATGCGCCGTAAAGAGATTGGTGGCGACTCGGAAGCCTTTGGGATAACCCGGTATCGCATCGAACAGGAGGGCCGGCGACTCCTCGGACATCGCCTGCCACTCGGTGATAAGGCCAATCTCTGTTTGCCAGTCAGCTCCCTCAACTCGCTTGAGATCTCCCTGCCCTTCGGCGTGCTGCAAGAAGTCTCTCAAGTCGTTGAAGAGCTCGGGCACCTATCCCGCCTTTCTCACTTCTACCCGCGTGCCACGGTCGCTGAAACCCGGATAGTTGCTCATGGTGATCGGGCGAATCTGAAAGTAGTCTCCCGCCAGCTCGATAGGATTCATCGGCGAGGCCATGACGCTCTTGAAATGGCGCCAGCCCTCGAACTGGTAGTTCTCCCACGAGTGATACATGATCACCTGGCCGGGCCGCAGGGCGGGCGTCACCGTCGCCTGGACGTTGAACGACGCCACATCGTTGAGCACCTCGATCTTATCTCCATCCTGAATACCGCGCTGAGCCGCGTCCTTCGCGCTCAAATACATCACCGGCTCGCCGCGCTGGAGCTGGAGCATCAAAGTTTCGTCCACCTGGTCGCTGTGGATGCTCCAGCGCGCATGGCCGCCGGTGATCATGAGCGGATACTTGCCGCCGGCCATCGGCGGCTCTTTGTGCACCGGCAGGTCTTCACCCAGCTCGCGGAACAGCTCGTGATCGATCAGGAACTGCATGCGGCGGGTGAGCGTCGGGTAGGGGTCCTTTCGGTCGGTGTGCCAGGTGAGCGGCACCAGCGTCTCGCCGGGAACGATGTCGCAGGCGTTGCCGATAGAGCGCATGCCCGTGCCCACTCCCGTATACGAGGCGATGCCGCGCTCTTTGAACTCCTCCCAATCGAGTTGCTCGACGTTCGAAGCGTTGAGAAAGGCATCCCGCGCCACGCCTTCTTCGTCGTCTTCGTTGTAGAGCCCGCCGAATGTCACCTTGTCCTCGAAGCCGGGGAAGCGAAACTCGACGTTTTTACTGTTCTTGTAACTGTCGATGCCGCGCTCTTTGGCACGCTCCTCGATTTTTCTCGCCAGCAGACAAAACATCTTCCATTCGCCCATCGACTCATAGAGCGGCAGCGCGGCCTGATTGACCACGTGGACAAACGGCTGCACCGGCATTCCCATCAGGAAGGTCGAGGTCTTTTCGTACCAACTGCAGGCCGGCAGAACGAGATCCGCGTACATCGCGGTGGCGTTCCAGCGCCAATCGATGGAGACCAACAGGCGCAGCTTGGGGAGAAAAGTATCGAGCAGGAGATTGGTCGCCCGCGAGCGGCGCAGAAAATTTCCGCCGAGCGCGAACATGACCTTGGGCGGCGTATCCTCTCCGGGGGTGAGGAACTGCCATTTTTTTTCGAACGCCTCTTTGAAATGTTCTTTAATCGGACGCTTCACGTGGGGATCCCACTCCGGATGCTGCGCGCACAGATCGAGGATCCCGCCGTGGACGTAGTACATGAGCGAGGTGGGCGTGATGCCGCCCCCCTCGAACGCCTGGTGCACATACTCATAGAGGATCATCTCGTCGGTGTAACCCTCCTCGCGCCACTGGGCGAAGCGCGGGTCGCCGCCGGCGGCGGAGAGGATCACCTGGTCGCCGCGTTTTTCCAAGCCGCCGATGGAGGTATCCAGACCCATCATCGGGAAAGCGCTGAAGGTCGCGCCCTTGCGTCCCATATGGCCGCAGAGCGCGAAGATCAGCAGCATGGCGCGCTCGATCAAATCGCCGTGGTAGTGTTTCCCCCAGTTCGCGCTGCTGATGTTGACGACGCCTTTGGCTGCCGCGATTTCATGCGCCAACTGTTCGATCATCTGGGGCGACACGCCGGTCGGCTTGCTCGCCTGTTCGGGAGTGAAGTTGCGATCGAGATGGCCGGCGAGCACCTCCATCACCGGCTTCACCTTTATCTTTCCTTGCAGCGAGTCGACTTCGTAAGTCCCATTCAACGCCGGTGCGAGGCCATTGAGCGCCAGGGTTTTGCGCGGCGCTTCCTTGATCGCTCCCGAAGTCTTGTCCCAGAAGTAGAAAACATCTTGCCGCCCGCCGGACTTGAGGTCTTTTTCGCGCAGGAACTTGCCGGTGGACTCCACCACCAGGAGCGGCATATCGGTTTGCTCGCGGACGAATTCCTCTTTGAAGAGCTTTTCCTTGATAATGACCTGAGAAATCGCCAGCCCGAGGGCGGCGTCGCTGCCGACGTTGACCGGCACCCAGAGATCGGCGTGCATCGCGGAGGGACTGTAGTCCGGCGAGATGGTCACGACCTTGGAGCCGTTGTAGCGCGCTTCGGCGATAAAGTGATAATTAGGGATATTGGTGTACGCCGGATTGCCGCCCCAAACGAGAATCATGTTGGAGTAAAACCAGTTATCGGCCGAGTCGCCGACGATGACCTTGCCCATCGTCACGGCGACACCCTGGTGGTCATCGCCGTTGTCGGCGGTGACGTTGGATAGGGGAGCGCCCAGAGCGATAAAGAACGAAGTCGGTCCGGTGCCCTCGCTGCCGACGTTCATCACCCGGGTGCCACCCGACTGGACGATCGTTTCCGGCCCTTCCTTGGTGGCGGTATCGATGATCGCGTCGGCAAGCTCCGTGAACGCTTCGTCCCAACTGATCCGTTTCCATTTTCCCTCGCCTCGTTTCCCGATGCGCTTCATGGGAAACTTGAGACGGGTCGGATCGTAAAGGCGGTGCGTGTAGCAGGATCCTTTTTGGCAACCGCGGGGATTGAAATCCGGCGCCTCGGGATCGTTTTGCGGCGGATAATTGGCGGCTTGCTCTTCGCGCAAGATAACGCCGTCTTTGACGTAGAGATTGTAGTTGCATGCCTGCTGGTACCAGCAATTGGTAAGATGCGAACCCTTGACCACCCGGTCCCAGTCCCAAAGATCACACTGCACGTTGCTCGAAGCAAAAGTGGCGATATCGGGGAGAGCCGTGTCCTTCGGCTCCAGTCGTCCTAATTCAAGTTTTAACTCGGCCATTCACGTTCCCTTTCTCAAGATGACAAGTAAGCAAGCTCTTTTGCGCAAAAGCCATGGGCCAGTTGCGCCAGATCCGAATAAAAGGGCGCCCCGCGTCCGCCGGTCTTGGCCGCCACCGACGCGACAAAGTCGGTCAGATGAAAGCGCAAGAAATCGTGCTCGGCCTGCCGGTATGCGCTTCGGTCCGTGCCCTGAAGTAGTCCCTCGGTTTCTTTGAATGTCAGCAGATGCATGAACTCGAGCTCGGAGGCCAGATGGTCCGGCCGGTCGCGTTTCTCCTCGGAGAGGCGCAGGCCGAAGTAATGGTAGAAGCGCAGCACCTCCTCCATGACCTTCATCCGGCCGCCGCCATATTCGCCCTCGTAGAGCGGGCTGGGTGCCCCCATCTCGCCGCCGACTTCGAACAGGCCGATGTAGGCGCTTTGAAATTCTTCGTAGCTCGCGGCCATGCCATGTCCCAGTTCGCCGCCCTTCAGCCCGTTGTAGGGAAGACCGCCGAGCGATTCCTGCGCGGCCTTGGCGAACTGCCCATCCTTGACCCGCTGAAAATCCTCTTGCGTTGGAAAGCGGAAAGCCCGGGCAAGCAGGCCGTAGACCATGCTGCGATTGCCGATCTTTAATTCTTCGCCGCCGTTCAGTTGCAGTGTTTGAGTGTTCATCACGCCTGCACCTCGCTCGGATCTTTGGGAAACTCACCCAACAGCTCCTGCCATCTTCTGACGATCAGGATATTCATCAGCTCGGACTCTTCCTTGTTTCTTTTCTTCACGATCTCGTCGTTGAGACACGCCAGGGCGTTATCGACCCCGGGACCGAACAGACTCCTCAAGTAATCCGTGGGTATGCGCGGCTGGGACGCATCGACATTGCCGTCACCGTCGAGCCGCGGCGGCGACAGCGGCGGCACATAGTAAACATTGGGCTTGGTGCCGAACTCCGCGTGCAAGGGCAGGGCGACTTTCCATTCGTTTACCAACTTGTGAATCGGCCCTCCGGTATCGTCGAGGTAGCCGACCCAGATGCAGCGGCCCGGGCACTGTCGCACGCAGGCCGGCGCGACTTCCTTCTCCATGCGCGGTATACAGGCGTCGCATTTCTGCGCCGCGTTGCGCAGCGAGTTGAAGAAAACCTCCTTATAGGGGCATCCCTTCATGCAAACATGATCGGCACAGCTCGCGCACTTGCTGTCATCGACCATCAGCACCACGCCGTCCTCTTCCCTCTTGCCGATGGCGCCGTAGGGACAGGCCTCGGCGCAGGCGGGACGGGTGCAGTGATTGCACAGACGGGGCATGTAGAAGAAATAAGCATTGGGATACTCGCCGCTGGCGATATCTTCATCCCAGTTGGGCCCCCATCCCGGTTTTTCCTTGGGCGCGAGATGGACTTTGTTGCCGCTGCCGCCGTAGAAGACTTCTTCGTAGTTGAACTCCATAGGCTTGCCGTAGTCCGCCTCTTCCGCTTTTCGTCCCAAAGCGAGTTTTCCATTGGCGTCGTAACCACCACCCATCTTCTCCCAATCCTTGGGGTATCCCTTTCCCGGCATGGTGTTGACCTTCATCCACCACATGTGATCCATCCCTTTGTCATTAGTCCAAAGGGTCTTGCAGGCAATCGTGCAGGTGTGGCACCCCATGCACTTGTTGAGATCGATCACGAAGGATAGTTGTCTTTTGGAATTCGGCATCGGGCTCCCCTCTTTCCTTCCGGGATTCAAAAGCGGTTGGTTTCGTCACTCGTTGCCATGACGAAACCGTTCCGAATCCCAAAAGCGCATGATTGGACTATTAGTTAAGAACTGCTTGACTCAGTAATGATGCCGACCTGTCGCATAAGCCGTGCCACAAGAAAAACTCACGACTACACTCGTAACTAAAAATCATGATTCCCCAAAATTCGGAAAATTTAACCGGGAAATACTAAAAATGAAACAAAATACATTTGGGTTTCGCAATTCATGAGACTATTTTTTCTGGCATCCGATTTGCTGGCTTAAAATCAATCCTCTCTCTCCGGCCGACGGGAGTAGTTTCTTGCGCGTCGAAGTCCGTTTTTACGGCTTTGTTCGAGATGTCATCGCCAATTCAGCAATCTCCTTAGAGATGCCGGCGGGCAGTACGCTACGCGACCTCCTAAAAGAATCGATAAAACATTGCGGTGAAAGACTTCGCGATCGGCTGTTGACTCATGCGGGCGATCTTGAAGCCAATGTGCAGATTTTCGTCGGCGCCGAGCAAAGCGCGTCGCTGGAAGAGGTCGTTGCCAACGGCCGGGAAAGCTCTGAAGTAAAAATTTTTGTTCTCTCAGCGACCTGCGGAGGATGAGGTCATGTTTGATATCGCCCGATCTCAAGAAGACGTTTGGATTCCCACCGCCTGCGGCCTTTGCTATAGCGTCTGCGCACTCAAAGTGCACCGCGTCAACGGCACGGTGGTAAAAATCGAAGGCAATCCAGATTCCACCACCAACCGGGGAAGGCTTTGCCCACGCGGCGTGAGCGGGATCATGACCCTCTATAATCCAGACCGAGTTGACGTGCCGCTCAAGCGGACCAATCCGGAAAAGGGGCTCGATATCGATCCGGGATGGGTTGAGATCAGTTGGGAAGAGGCGTTGGAGACGGTCGCCGCCCGTCTAAAAAAGATCCGCCAGGAAGATCCGCGCAAACTGCTTCTCACCGGCACGGTGACGACTCAAGATGAAGTTCCATTCGCCAAGATTTTCGCCATGGCTTTCGGCACGCCGAACGGCTGGAACTCCGGCGCTGGCAATCATTGCGGCACGGCGGAACATCTTTACGGCGCTTTGCTGCACGCCTCCTGGGCCAAGCAGCCCGACCCGGACCACTGCCGCTATCTACTTAACTTCGGCACGGCGTCGGGCTTCGGCAGTTACTATTGCGTGACCGGCATGGCGCAGCGAATCGCCGAGGCGCGGGTGCGCGGCATGAAGCATGTCTGCATCGATCCTTTCTTGAGTCCGAGCGCGGAAAAGGCCGATGAGTGGATTCCGATCGTGCCCGGCACGGACGGCGCCTTTGCCATGGCGCTGCTGAACGTGCTCTTGCGCGAGTTGAACATCTGCGACGGTGATTATCTGAAGCATCACACCAACGCTCCCTATCTTATCGGCGATGCCGGCATCTATGTTCGCGATCCGGAAAATCATCTGCCGCTGATTTGGGATCCGTTGCTCGGCGCGGCGAAACCGTTCGATTTTCCCGGCATCAGCGACTTCGCCTTGGAAGGGGAGTTCAGCGTCGATGGACTGCGAGCGCGGCCGGCATTCGCGCTCCTGAAAGAGCATTTAAAGCCCTTCACTCCCGAATGGGCCGAGACGATCACCTCAGTGCCGGCCGCAACGATACGGCGCGTCGCCACGGAATTCGGCCACGAGGCTCGCGTTGGCAGCACCATCGTGCTCGATGGCAAGACACTCCCTTACCGTCCGGTTGCGGTCACCTATTTCAAGGGCGCCCAGGGACATAAGAACGCGCTGCTTAACTGCATGGCGCTGGAACTGTTGACCGAGATCGTCGGCGCCTCGAATGTTCCCGGCGGTCTGTTGGGTATGAACTCTTGCTCCCTGGGTCATCCCGACAGCGATCGGCCCAAATGGATTCCCCATGCCGGCCGGGATGGGCTCATGGTTACCGGATATTGGCCTAACCCTCCGCCTCCCTATCCGCCTAAAGAGGTTAAGAAACCGGAAACCATCGACCTGCGAGCCATGGTTCCCACCTGTCCGGGAAGCTCCGGCGCGCTGCCCGTGGTCATGGCCGACCCGGAACGTTTCAAGGTTCCGTACAAGATCGAGATGAATTTCCACGTCGGCGCCAACCATGTAATGACCTTTGCCAATCCCGACGCCATCGCGAATATCTTCAAGGATGTCTTTCAGGTTTCCTTTGCGCTCTTCCTCGATGAGGCGACCTACTTCTCGGATATCGTTCTTCCCGCCGCCAGTTATCTCGAGCGGCTCAGCCACACCGCTGACTGGATGAGCTCCAACAGCCCGGTGGGGGAGTGGTGCTATCACGTCCGCCAACCGGTGGTGGAGACCATCGCCGAGCGGCGCAGCGTCTGCGAGGTGATCTTGGATCTTGCCGAGCGGCTGGAGATGCGCGAGGAGTTTTACGCCCTGATCAATGTCATGCTGAACTTGAAGGAACCTCATCAGATCGATCCGAGCCGCCGTTTCTCATGGGAGGAGATCGTCGACCGCCGCTACAAGTCGCTCTTCGGCGAGAGCCGCGGCCTCGAATGGTTCAAAGAGCATGGTGTGCTCAAGTGGCCGAAAAAAGTGGAGGAGGTCTATTGGAAGCCTTTTTCACATGCCCGCGTACCGATCTATTTCGAATGGTTCAAGACTCTGGGAGAGCAAGTCGAGGCGATGGCGCAAAAGACCGGCATCGATCTCGACACCAGCGCATTCCAGCCGCTTCCCGAGTGGCGTCCCTGCCGCAGCCATAGGGAAAACTCCGACGGTTTCGATCTCTACGCGATTTATTACAAATTTCCCATGCAGACCTTCTCCGGCACCTATGACAATCCCTGGCTCGATGAGGTCTGCAACATCGAACGGTTCGCCTACGGCGTGGCGATCAACGCCGAAACGGCACGCCGCAAAGGCATCGAAGAGGGGGACTGGATGGAGATCACTTCGGTCTCCACTGGCAACACGGTGCGCGGCCGCGCGGCCGTCACCGAAGGAATTCATCCCGAAGTGATCGCCATCGCCGGCTGCGGCGGCCATTGGTCGAAATATTTGAGCGTCGCCAGCCAGGAAGGCAAAGGTCTCTGCTTTGAGTGGTTGATGCCGGTGGGACTGGACAACGTCGACATCCCATCGCTGACCCAGGATCTCTGCGTCAAAGTAAAAGTGGCCAAGGCGGGAGCCGCGTCATGAGATACGGAATGGTCATCGACCTCAAGAAGTGCATCGGCTGCACCGGCTGCGCGCTAGTGTGCAAGGTGGAGAACGCCACACCGCCGGGCATTGTCTGGCTGCGGGTGATCAAGCACGAAACCGGCAAATATCCGCAAGTGCGCCGCGTCTCGATCCCGCTTCAGTGCATGCACTGCGCCGAGCCGCCGTGCATGGAAGTCTGTCCGACCGGAGCGACCAGCAAGCGCGCCGACGGTATCGTCGATATCGACGCCGAGAAGTGCGTCGGCTGCCGCTATTGCATGGTGGCCTGTCCCTACGATCAACGCTTCTTCCTGGCAAAAGAGCGTCACTATTTTAAAAAGGGCCCCACGCCCTTCGAACAGATCGGTTATCAGCGCCATCAGGAAGGCGTCGTTTCCAAGTGTAACTTTTGCGCGCCGCGCCTTGAAAAAGGACTCGAGCCCGCCTGCGCCGCCAATTGCATGACCAAGGCACGCACCTTCGGCGATCTCGAAGACCCCAACAGCGAAGCATCGAGACTGATTCGAGATCGCGGCGGCTATCAGCTTTATCCGGAACTTGGAACGAACCCGTCGGTCTATTACTTGCCGGCCTAAAAGCGAGTTCAAAATGTTCAAAACGTTCAAGCCGTTCAAGGTGGTTAACGAACAGCTTAAGCCATCGGCGGTACCGGAGGATTGATGGCCCATACTGAACCATTTCAAATCAGAATCGGCGATCTGCGCGAGCGCTTTCGGCCGCAAAGGGAATGGGCCGAGGGGCGCGGCCTGCTGCTGATCGTCGCGCATTTTCTCACCGGCAGCGGCGCGGGAGCGTGGCTGGTCGCCGTCCTGCTCGGCCTGACAACCGGCCTAATGATGGGCTTTGCTCTGGTTGCTATAGGCGCCTTTTTTCATCTTCTTTTTCTTGGCCGCCCCGAGCGCTTCTGGCGCATGATGCGCAGCTTCGGCACTTCCTGGATCAGCCGCGGTATCATCGGCGTGACGCTGTTCCTCGCGAGCGCCGCCTTCTATCTCGTTCTTGTCCTGCTCGGACTTGGGGAAACGGCTGTTGCGGGCGCTATGCTTTTTCTCTCCGTTCTCGGAGCGTTATGGGTCGTGGTTTACAAAGGCTTTGTCTGGGCCTCCAGTAAAGGTATTCCCCTTTGGAACACTCCTCTGGTCCCGGTCCTCTACATCGCTTATGCACTGCGGGGAGGCACTGCCGTGTTAATGCTTCTGGCTGCCGCGGGGACTGCGCACACGCCTTTGGGCTTTCTCGAGCCGATCAAGCTCTGGCTCGCCGTTTCGACGGCCGTCCTCGTGTTGATCTATATAGATGTCATGCGTGGCAGCGGGATGACGGCGCTTCGCTCGGTCAATCTCATGCTCTTCGGCCGGGTCGCGCTCCCCTTTTACTTCGGCGCTCTGGCGCTGGGTTTGATCGTGCCCATCGCCATTGGCGGGTTTGCGTACCTCGGTGACCTCCCGGCGGCATGGCTCGCGCTGGTGGGCTGCTTGTCGCTGGTGGGAGATCTTTCGATTATTTATTGCATCGCCAAGGCGGGATTATATCGGCCTTTGCCGATTTGAGCGCAGCCGACATAATTTCGGTTGCGGCGAATCCAAAGTTCCGCGCCAATGAACTACCTCT
>Ga0214473_10012290_pt1 | contig 10052 bp, 11 predicted proteins | sample RVTome_7_FD_203509 | JGI IMG/M metagenome (GOLD analysis project Ga0214473, IMG submission 203509) | Soil microbial communities from uranium-contaminated site in the Upper Colorado River Basin, Wyoming, United States - RVT98D197 | ecosystem: Environmental > Terrestrial > Soil > Contaminated >... | reverse complement strand
GGTGCTTGCCCTCGGCTTGCACGGCGAGCAAGGCACATGAGTTGACCAGCCGGCCATCCAAGAGCACTGCACAGGCGCCACAGTCACCCGTCTCGCAGCCGTGCTTCACACTCCAGAAGCCGGCCGCGCGCAAGGCGTGCAGCAACGTGGTGCTGCCATCGACCTCCACCTCGGTCGGACGCCCGTTAATTGTCAGGCTTATCTTCATCGCATCCTCAAATCGCGGCAGCAGCGCCGAACATGACGCACTTCGCCGATGCTAGACGCCCGCCGACAGAAGTTGTGCAAGCGCGCGCCGGACCAAGACCGGCGCAACCGCTGAACGGTACTCGGCCGTCCCGCGGATGTCGTCGACCCAGGCCGCATGGATGAGTTGCCCGGCAGCCTGCATCGACTGTTCGAGATGGGCAAGGGCCACCCCTTCCATCAAGCGCGCCGCGCGGGGTTGCATCGCAAGAGGCTGCCCGGCGCCCGCGAGGACGACCCGCACATTGCTGAGCTGCCCGCCTTTGACACTGGCCGCGGCGGCAACGCACGCGATGGGCCGATCCGCAGGGGAGCGAGCTACATCTACATAGGCCAGTGTCTGCTTCGAATCCCACGATGCCCCGGTGATCAGCTGCACAGGCTTGCGCCCCGTGACCCTGCGGCGCAGCCATCGGTCGAGCGCCTCGCCGACCTTCCCGGGCTCGAGCGCCACTTCCGCGCCGAGAGCGAGCAAACAGGCGAGCAGCGGTCCAGGTTCGCGTACAGCCAGGGCCCCGCCAAGCGTTGCCTGCTGACGCACGTTGCGATTGGTTTCGCGCCGAACGGCCGTCTGCAGCGCTGCTGGAATGCGCGAACTGGCGGCGATCCGGGCCAGCGTCGTCATCGCACCCACCTCACAGCGGCCACCCTTCACGCGGATTCCAGCCAACGCCAACTCCGAGAGATCGACCAGGACTTTGGCCGGCGGCGGTAAGAGACTCACATGCGTGCCGCCGCCAAGAGGCAGCGCACGCGGGGACGGGCGCGCCAGGATGCGCAGCGCCTCGCGCATCGTCGAAGGCTTGACTATCCTAATCATCGGGTCGGTCATCCGAGTAGACCCTCCATCCCAGGCGATCGGCCTCGGAGAGGTCGCTCTCCGAATGCGGTGAATGAGCCAGAAGCACATTCGCTTCCGCGGCCACGGAACCGTCGCCCAGTGTGAGCTGCGAGTGAACCTGTGCCAGCCTTCCGCGGTCCTTGATCACCCGCCCGCTCAGGTGCAGGTCTACCCCGAGCGGAACCGGCTTGCGGTACTTGACGTCGAGGGTAACGGTAACCATGAAGCGCGGCTGCTCACCGCCCATCACCGCTCGCCCGGCGACCTCATCGAGCAGTGAGGCGACGATACCACCGTGCACGACGCCCGGGTAGCCCTGAAAGTTGTCCGGCGCAACCCATTTCGCATGCGCTTGGCCCGGACCCGATTCAAAGAAACTCAGCTTGAGCCCAGCTGGATTCTCCATGCCGCATACGAAACACATGCGCGAGTTCGGTTGCTTGCGCATCGGTCGACCCGCCTCCCTAGCCCGGAGCGAAGGTGTCGATGAGCAGACGGACGTCGCCGCCCACCGGGTAGAGCACCGGGCAGGTACAGCCGCGCTTCCGATACTCCTCAACCTTGGTGCGGGCCTCGTCCGGCGTGCCCGAGGCCGTGATGCGTTCGATCAACTGGTCGGGCACTAGGTGTTTGGCGCGCTCGATCTGTTCGTGTGTCGCCGGCCAACCCAAGATGGCCTGGATCTCGCGCACGATACTTTCCGCAACGCCCGAGGCCTTGGCTATGTGAGGCTGCTGCGCGAGATATTGGGTGAGCAGCCCGCGCGTCGTATCGAGCGCGCGTTCTCGATCGCGGTCCACCGAGCAGACAACCAACTGCGGCCGGTCGAGGTCGCTGACCGTCCGGCCAACCTTTGCCGCACCCCTGGCCAACAGTTCCATGGCGTGATCGTTGTATTCTGGCGGCACACAGTAGTTGAGCAGCGCTCCGTCGGCGATCTCACCGGTCAATTCCATCATCTGGTCGCCCGTCGCGCCGATATAGATGGGCACATGCCGTGGTTCCCGGCGCCCGTGTACGACGTCGAGCTCGATTCCTTCCACGTTGTGAAACTCACCATGGAACGTCACGCGTTCCATACGCAGCAGGCGGCGCAATACCTCCACTGTCTCGCGCATTGCCACCAAGGGTTTTCGCCGTTCGATGCCGACATTCCGCGCCAGCGGGTCCCACCAGGCGCCAATCCCGCACAAGATACGATTCGGCGCCAGGTCGTCGAGTGTGAGAAACGTGGCTGCCAACAGCCCGATATTGCGCGTCCAGTTGTTGATCACTCCGGATCCGACCTTGAGGCGGGTGGTGACGGCGGCATAGGCCGCCATGGGGACGATCGCATCCCGCACAAGCCGCGATTCGGCCTGCCACACGGCTTCGAATCCTTTGGACTCCGCATACTGACAAACCGACAAGCCCTCGCGTAAGTCATGTGCGTCTTGCAGGTAGAGCGCTACTCGCTGCTTGGCCATGGTCGGTCCTCCTCGGAGAGTGGGTGCCCTCCGCGGTGCTCAACGATTCGGATGCTGCATCCTCACGTGCAGTTTACCCAAGCTGCGCCGTCACGACAAGATGTCCCTGGCTTGCTCCAAATCCTCCGGCGAATCCACATCCAATGCCAGCGCCGCGTTGCGAACGACCACGATGTGCGCGTTTCTTTCTCGGGCCGCAGCCCAATGACGACGGAAGGAACCCGGCCCGAAGGCCGGCTCGAGCACGCCGCACGGTTGCAGCGCAAGCGTGTTGGTGCCCTCATCGCGCTGGTCGGGCGCAATAACCACGCCCGGTGCCGGAGGCACTTGGGCGAGGACGCTTCTGAGCGCGTCGGCACTCAACCGTGGCAAATCCGCAGGGACGATGACAACCCCCTGCGCACCCAGGCGTCCGGCCTCGCGAATTGCCTGAACCAAGGCCGAGTTGAGACCATCGCGTCCTGACTCCGCCAAGGGAACAACTGCATGCTGCAGCGCAAGTGACAGCACGCGCGGATCACTCGACACCACGAGTGTGCCCTCCAGCGGCGGCCGGCACGCCTGCAGGACCTGCAGCGTGTGTTCGAACATCCGCTGCACCAAGCCCTCCCGGGCGGCGTCGGAGAGGACGTGCGCCAAGCGCGACTTGGCAAGGTTGAACGGCTTGACTGGGACGATCGCCCAGATCGCCATGCTATCCGCCGGCCAGTTCCCGACCGAAGTCGAGCACGACCCGGGCGAGCGCTGCCCTCCCGCGCAGCCCGCGCATGAGCGAAGGCGCTGCACGAACACGCGGGCCCAGGGCTTCGATTTCGGCGGCATCCCCCGCATCGGCCGTGTCGATGACCAGGCCGCGCACCGTGCCCGCGTAGTGACGAGCAATCTCGCGGACGCCCGGTTCGAGACCCAATTCTCGCATCATCTTGGCGGCCGGGCCCTTCACGGCCGCGCCTCCGATGATGGGGCTGACCGCCAGCGCCGGTCGGCTTCGAACTCGCTCGCGAACGCCGGGCAAGAAGAGGATCGGGTCGAGGCTGACAAATGGGTTGGAGGGGCACAAGACCACCAGTTCCGCTCGCTCGAGGGCCTCGAGGACGTCGTGTGACGCCTGCGCCGTCTCTGCGCCCTCGAATCGAAAGCCGACCACACGCGGCTCGCACGCTCGCTTCACAAAGTAGTCCTGAAAGTCCAACTCGCCTTCGGTCGTGACAACCCGCGTCTGCAGTTCGTCATCCGTCATCGGCAACACGCGCGGCCCGACGCCCAACGCCTCCGCCAGCTCCTGCGTCACCTCGGTCAGCGTGTCACCCTTCCACAGCAATTCGGAACGCCGCAAATGAATCGCCAAGTCGCGATCGCCAATGCGAAACCACGTTGGCCCGCCCAATCGACCGAGCGCCGCGAGCACGTGGCTCGTGTCGTGCGCCCTACCCCAGCCTTGCTTGCGGTTCTCGACGCCAGCCAGGGTGTAAAGCACCGTGTCGAGATCCGGGCAGACGGTGAGACCGAGCCATTCAAAATCGTCCCCGGTATTGACAACGACGGTCAGGGCCTCGGCCGCCAGGCACTGCGCCAGGCCTTGTGCAAGGCGCGCGCCGCCAACCCCTCCAGCCAAGGCAACGATCCGCGCGAATGGCATGCCGTGCGTTGACCTCTCCTGTGGTGATTCCAGCATGGCGTGTGAGCCGCTCCTGAGACCGGCAGACGCTACCGCCAAACGAGGATGTCGGCCAGCGGCCGGCGCTCGGGTGCGGTCGGAGCGCGCTCGGGGATGCCGAGAAGGATGAAGGCCTGAGGTTCCCACTTGGGGGGAAGGTCCAATTCGCGAACGACGATCTCGGGGCAAAAGAGCGGGCTGCACAGCCAACAGGCACCCAACCCCGCCTGGTGAGCTGTCAGAAGAAGGTTCTCAACCGCGAGTGCCGTGCTCTGAACGGCCATCGCATGTTCCGCCGCGGCGCGCTGCGCGTCGGGGTAGACCTGGGCATCCTGCACGGTGAGGCATGCCAAGATAACTGCCGGCGCCTCGCTCAGGCGTGCCTCAGCTCGCGCGGCGCGTGCGAGGGCCTCGCCTTCTGGTGCGCCGTCGGCCTGCAAATCCGTTTGGAATCGGCTGGCCATCGCGTGCGCCAGGTCGCGGCGCCGTTGCTGGTCTTCGAGCACCACGAAGCGCCACGGCTGCGCGTTGTGAGCTGAGGGCGCCCAACGCGCCGCCTCCATCAGGGCTTCGATCGTCGCGTGCGAGACGGGCTCTCGTCGGAAGTGACGCACCGAACGACGCGAGCGGATGACTTCGGCAAGCCAATTCGAATTGGCGGTCATCTAGCTGCCGAGATCCTTTCGGGATGCATCATGTGAACCACTTCTACCTCGTGGGCAGGGCGCGTGCCGCTCGCCGACCCACCGCGTGCTTATGCTGGAGGACCGCAAAGGCCCTGCGCCGCGGCGCGCGTTCCCGATGCTAGCGGAACGCGTCAACCTCGCGCGGGCGAAGAGATTCCGGCAGGCTCGCCTCACGCAACGCATACGGGAAACCGCGCGCGTGGATGATGGGCCGGCCTTCGTCGGCCTGGCCCATGAGCAACGAGGCGGCCGCGGCCAGTTCGTCCGCGGCGCCTATCTGGGTCACCTGCAGCGTGTAGTCGAAGAGGTCCGCGTGGCCTCGCATGTCCTGCACAGCCGGCACGCCAGCCACTCCCACGGCGATGCCCACCGTCCCATTTCGCCACGCCCGACCATGCGAGTCGTTTATGATGAGGCCCACCCGGGCGCCGCTGCACGCGTGGAATGCCGCGCGCAGCCGCTCGCACGAGGCATCTGGATTCTCCGGGAGCAGGAGCACCCACTCCTCCGCCGCGTCGTGCGGTGCGACGTTCGATCGGTCCACACCGGCATTGGCGCACACGAACCCCAACCGATGCTCGACCACAAGCAACCCGGGCCGGACGCGCAGCACCTCACGGCTCTCGCGTAGCACCACCTCTACGAAGCGCGCATCCTTCTCAGCATATAGGGCAAGGGCCTGGGCGCGGGGCGATGGCACAATGTGCGAAAGTGCCACTTGGCGTCCTTCCGCCTTCGAGACGATCTTCTGAGCGAAGATGAGCACGTCCCCGTCGATCAGGGTGAGCGCAGCGCGCGCCATGCCATCCATCGCGATGGCCACCAGGTCTGCCCCGGCCGAAATGAGCGGAATCCCCGGCAGCGCGGTCAGCCTGAGGCATGGCGCATCGCTCACCGCGGCACCCCCACGATGCGGATCCCCGCCCCTCGGACCTTGTATTGTTTGTTGATGCCAATCAAGATGGAGGTTAGCCCCTCCGCCACGGCGGCATTCTCAATAGAGCCGGCGTCCCACCCGCGCATGCCGGCCGCCTCGGCCAGCTTGAGCACCTGATCCCGCGCCGCGGGATTGTTGCCGCACACCAGCACATCGCAGTCGATCGGCTCCTCTTCATCCGCCAGATGGTCTTTGGAGACGTTCTGGAACGCGGATACGACGCTCACCCCCGCGCCAAGCGCTGCCTGCGCCTCGGCCCCGGCCGATCCGGCCGGCGGCATCTGCACCACGGTCACCCGAGGCGGCACCAACGGCACCGTCACATCCACCAGCACTTTGCCTGCCAACGCGGGGCGAAGTTCCTCAAGCATTGCACGATGGGCCTCGAATGGCACGGTCAGCACGACCAAATCGCCGGTGCGCGCGGCATCGAGATTCGCCATGCCCGAGAGCACGCCATGCCCGCCCAACCGGTCCACCAGGGACTGGGCATGCGTCGCGGCCTTCTCGGCCGAGCGCGATCCAATGATCACGCGGTAGCCCGCGCGGGCCCAGCGCAGCGCGAGGCCGGTGCCCTCCGGACCGGTGCCACCGATGACGGCGATGGTAATCAGCAAATGCTCAGGCACGGTGGCCTCCTTGTGCGTGTCACGCCGATCGGGACCTCAGGCAATGCGGCTCCACAGCGCCTGGGCCAGCTCGCGGCTGTCGCGAGTAATGTGCGTTTCGTTGAGTGTCAGTAAGTGCCTGTCGCGCATCAGCCACGCCCCATCGACCATCGAGGCCGTGACCATCGAGGATTGAAACCCGAATAGGATGTGCCACGGGAGATTGCCGGCGGTGAGGGGAGTCGTGGGTTGGTAATCGACCAGGATGAGGTCCGCGGCACAACCCTCGGCCAGACGCCCGATCGGCGCGCCGAAGTGCAGGCTGGCCAGTCCGGCATTGTTGTACGCCGCCAGTTCAATCACCATGTCGCCCGGCATCCTTCGTGGATCACGCGCAGCGAGCTTATGGAGCAGATAGGCAGCCTTCCACTCGTCCCACATGGCGTTCGAGAACCCGTCGTTGCCCAGCCCCACCCGCACGCCCGCCGCAAGCAGCTGCTCCACTGGCGCTGCACCTACGCCATTGTTCATGTTCGAGCGAGGCTGGTGGGTTACCCAGGTGCGCGTGCGGGCAAGAACCTGCATCTCAGCGGTATCGACGTGCACGCAATGTACCGCCAGCGATCGCTCTCCCAGAAGTCCAAGTCTCTCGAATCGCTCGATCACCCGCAGGCCGCTCTTCTCCACGCTGTCCCGCTCGTCCACCTCGTGCTCCGCCACGTGCACATGAAACCCCACGCCCGCCGGCGCGGCGGCGCGGCACCTCTCAAGCGTCGCCTGGCTCAGGGTCAACGAGGCGTGCAGGCCGAACATGCATGCCAGCCGCGAGGGCTTCGACCGCCGGGCAAATCGCACGTTCTCTTCGATGCCTTGCTGCGCGCCGACCTCGCCGTTGCGATCGGTCACTTCATAGCACAACGAAGCGCGCAGCCCAGATTGTTCCACAGCCCCGGCGATAAGATCGAGCGACCCCTCGATGCAGTTCGGGCTGGCATGGTGGTCGAAAAGGGTGGTCGTCCCGTGACGGATGGCATCCGCCAAGCAGACCAACGCTGAAGCGCGAACATCATCTGGTGTGAGCGCTCGATCGATGCGCCACCACAAACGATCCAATACCTGCGGGAAATCCGCGGGCGCGGGCCCGGGGATGGCCATGCCGCGCGCGAAGGCGCCGTAGAAGTGGGTATGCGCGCAAATGTTGCCCGGCAACAGCAACAGGCCCCCGGCATCGACCACCTCTTCGGACGCCGAACGCGCCTGCAGCGAGCCGGCCGGCGCGATGGCCGTAATGAGACCGCCCTCGATCCTCACCGTGTGCTGCGGCAGCACTCGGTTCGGTTTCTCCCAAGTCACCACGGTCGCATTCGTGATCAGCATGTCACCACCCTCTGCGTTCCGGGCGCCACATCCGTTTCCACGTTCAGTCGAACGCCGGCGGGCGGTGCGGATCGTCGAGATGAGCGAAGGCTTCGGCGATGAGACGCGGGCTGGTCCGCGCCGACGAGAGCGGCGGGATCGCCCCGCGCCCAAAGAAATCAACGGCGCTCGTCTCCGAACTCGGCGTGGCTTCGCCGGACAATATCTCGCACAGCATCACCACTTTGTAAGCATGGAATGCGGCCAGCGGCGTGCCGTCGCGATTCGCATCGTACACGCCGATCAGCGAGCGCGCGGCCACGCGGAATCCACTCTCCTCCCACACCTCGCGCACGACCATGGCCGAGGGCAACTCCCCCACGTCGGCCCAGCCGCCCGGCATGCACCAGCCGCCGTCGGAGCGTTCGCGCACGAGCAGGATGCGCCCCGCGCGGAACACCGCCCCGCGCACATCCACCTTGGGCGTCGCGTATCCGGGCTGCGCCAGAAAGGCGTGTTCCAGCAATGGAGCAGCGGCCGTTGTGTTGTCGGCCATGAGCTCCGCCGCCAACTCGATCAAGCGTCGGTAGCGACTCTGATCGTAGTCGTCGCGGGCGAAGTGGAGGCCGGTCTGGGCCAGCGCTTGGATTTCGCGCGCCCAGGCTAGCCAACGCGGGATAGTCGATTCGGTCATTGACGGATGCGCGGCCGGGGGCAAGGGTTCACCCCTCCCTCGCGCGGAGGACATTCTATCGCGAGATGCGCCGCTCTTCCCGCACGCGGGCGAGAATCGCCGCCGTTCGTTCGGCCAGCGTGCGGAAGGGAGCCTCACTCTCGGCCTCGCGCGCCGTCGGCTCCTTGGCGAGCCATTCCCCAACCCCCGCACTAAGCTCAGCGATTCCCGCGGGCGCGGCGCCCAGCTCGGCCAGGTAGTCGCTCAACAGGTTGTGCGCGCCCTTGCGCACAAGGACCTCCATGCCGTCCAGGATTTGGCGCTGAGGCGTCCCTTCCCAGATGGGCAGAATCATCGCCTCCCGCAACAGCCGCTCCACCGGGAACTCGGCCAAGATGCCCATGCCGCCGTGCACTTCCATTGTCCACTTGGCCATCTGGGCCGCCACCTCGGCCGTGTAGTACTTCGCCAGATGCGCGATCAGCCGGAACAAGTGGTATCGATCGGTATAGCGCGGTCTTTCCTGCCAGCACTCGTTGAGCAGGAGCACCGCTTCCCAGGCCAACCCAAAACACTGGTCGAGAAGCAGCGCGCGTTCCTCGAACTGACGCCGCAGCAGCGGGTGTTCCGCAATTGGTCGCCCGAATGCATTCCGGCGCTCGGCAAAGTGCCAGGCTTCGGCGAGGGCGCGCTGCGCGAGCGCGACGCTGCCCATGCAATTGCCGACGCGCGAGAGGTTGAGCGCTTCGAGGATCAGGTAGACCCCCTGCCCTGCTTCACCCAGCAGGTAAGCCTCGCTGTCGTGCAACTCCACCTCGCCAGTGGGCACGGAACGAGTTCCCGTCTTGTCCTTCAGGCGCCGAATGAAATAGTTGAGCGTTCCATCCGCGCGCCAACGAGGAACAAGGAACAGGGCCAGCCCGCGCACGCCGGAGGGTGCGTCCTCCGGCCGCGCGGCGACTATCGCCACGTCCGCCCCGGCGTTGCTTGCAAAGAACTTCTCACCGTTGAGCTTCCACGCCTCGCCCGCACGGCGCGCAACGGTCAGCACATGCGCACCGAGATCCGAACCCCCGCCGGCTTCGGTCATCCACGTCGCGCCTTGCCACACGCCATCGTCTCGCTGCAACAGGTGAGGCAAGAACCGCTCACGTACTGCGGGCTCGCCGTACTTCGAGAGCGGCACCGCCGTCGAAAGCGAAACGATGTAGGGGCAGTACAGTCCGGGGTCGAAGAAGGATGTGACGTAACCGATTTGGTACGGGGTAAGCAAGGAGTTGTCGGCGAAGGCGCGCCACACCGCGCCGGCCTTATAGCCCCGACGCAACATCTCCCAATACGCGGGTGGCAGGAGGATTTCGTCCACGCGGGTGCCAAAGCGATCGTACATGCGCAGCCATGGCGTGCCGGCACGATCCACGGCGGCCGAGACCTCCCGCCCGGTCCCAAGCCACCACTGCTCAAGCTCCTTGAGCGGCGAGACCTGTGCCAATGAGCCAAGTTTGGATTCGAGGAAGGCAACAGGAGAGGCGAAGAGGTTGAAATCCATGATGACCTCCTGAGGTCGATCTCCGCTGTGGGG
>Ga0214473_10012289_pt1 | contig 10052 bp, 12 predicted proteins | sample RVTome_7_FD_203509 | JGI IMG/M metagenome (GOLD analysis project Ga0214473, IMG submission 203509) | Soil microbial communities from uranium-contaminated site in the Upper Colorado River Basin, Wyoming, United States - RVT98D197 | ecosystem: Environmental > Terrestrial > Soil > Contaminated >... | reverse complement strand
CAAGCAGTGCTCCGACTTCCTCGCCTTCAATCGCAACAAGCTCGAGAACGGGATCGAGCGCGGGCTCGACGCGACCACCACCCGGACGCTGATGGGCGGCGCCTACCCGCAGCCGGGCCTTTACCGGAAGACGTTCGACGTCGACATGGACCCGCTGGTTGAGGTCGTCCAGGACACGGTCGGCCGCCATGACAGCTTCGCGCTCGCGTGCACGAAGAAGTACTACGAGGACCTCGGCTACCCGGGGCACGTGAACTGCTCGCAGAACTTCAACGGCGAGGTGACCCCGCACGGCGTCGCGCCGCGAGTCGGGTGGGAGGCGCTGAACTTCTTCTACAACACGGGCTTCGACGCGGACAACCGGTTCATGATGGACGAGCCGTGGTCCCGTCCCGGCGACTACGTCCTCCTGCAGGCCGCCAACGACCTGCTGTGCGCGTCGTCCGCCTGCCCTGACGACATCGACCCGGCCAACGGCTGGGAGATCACCGACGTCCACGTCCGCGTGTATTCGCCCGAGAACCGGTTCTCGCAGGCGATCGCCCGCCGCGTTACCCCGGAGGCCGACCCCGACATGACGAAGGAGACCGCGTTCCACCCCCGCACCACGGCGCTCACCCGCGACATGGTCGAGTACCGCGGCTACTGGCTGCCGAACTGCTTCATCGGCGAGGACTCGATCGCCGAGTACTGGGCCTGCCGCGAGCAGGCGGTGGTCATGGACCTGTCGCCGCTTCGCAAGTGGGAGGTCCTTGGTCCCGACGCCGAGCGGCTGATCCAGCTCTCGATCACCCGCGACGCGCGAAGGCTCGCGGTCGGCCAGGTCACCTACACAGCGGTGTGCAACGAGACCGGCGGGATGGTCGACGACGCGACGATCCACCGGATCGCCGACGACAACTTCCGATTCGTCGGCGGCGACCCCTACACGGGCGAGCACCTGCGCCGGCTCGCCGACGAGCGCGACCTGCGGGTGTGGGTGAAGCCGTCCACCGACGAGCTCCACAACCTCGCCGTCCAGGGGCCGAACAGCCGCGAGATCCTGAAGCAGATCGTGTGGAACCCGCCGCTGCAGCCGGAGCTTGAGGAGCTGAAGTGGTTCCGCTTCCTGGTCGGGCGGATCGGCGATTACGACGGGATCCCGATCGTCGTCTCGCGGACCGGATACACGGGCGAGCTCGGGTACGAGGTGTGGTGCCACCCCGACGACGGGCCCGCGGTATGGGACGCGATCTGGGAGGCCGGTCAGGGCCACGGCCTCAAGCCCTTGGGATTGGCGGCGCTCGACATGCTGCGGATCGAGTCCGGGTTGATCTTCTACGGGTACGAGTTCGACGACACGGTCGACCCGTTCGAAGCCGGGATCGGGTTCGCGGTGAAGCTCGACTCCGAGGACGACTTCCTCGGCAAGGACGCCCTGATCGACCGCCAGGCCCACCCGCAGCGGACCCTCGTCGGGCTGGAGCTCGAGGGCAGCGAAACCGCCGCCCACGGCGACTGCGTCCACGCCCCCGGCGTCCGCGACGACATCGGCGTGATCACCAGCGGCACGAGGAGCCCGATCCTGCGAAAGAACATCGCCCTGTGCCGGATCGCGGTCCAGTACGCCGAGCAGGGGACCGAGGTCGAGGTCGGAAAGCTCGACGGGCAGCAGAAGCGGATCCCGGCGACGGTCGTCCGGATCCCGTTCTACGACCCGGACAAGACCCGCCCCCGCTCGTAGCGGCCGCAAACGCATATCATTTTTGAGCTATCTTTGCCGGATGGCAGAGATTCGACCAGGGCTCCGCTGCGGCCGTTTCCTGGCCGAGACTCGGCGTCGCCATGGGCTCAGCCAGCAGGACGTGGCCAAGCGCGCCGGGATGACGCAGGCCAACGTCAGCCGGATCGAACGCGACAAGGTCTCACCGTCGCTGCACACGCTCAACCGGCTGCTCGAGGCGATGGGCGAGACTCTCCAGATCGCGGCGGTCACGCTGAGCGCCCCTCCGCCCGGGGGCGGAAACGCCTCCATCCGCGAGCTCCGTGCCGAGTTCGACGAGCTGACCCCCGATCAGCGAATCGAGCAGGCGGCGACGCTCAGCCGCGCGGCCTCGGAGCTCGCCGCGAGCAGGTCCAAGTCATGACTGGAGGTGTCCTCGATCCCGCCGCCCTATTTCAGGGTTTGGCCGATGCTGAGATCGAGTACGTCCTGGTCGGGGGCCTGGCCCTGGCAGCTCACGGAGCACCGCGTGCAACGCGGGATCTCGACATCTGCCCGAATCCGGTGGATGCCAATTTGCGGCGGCTCGCTGACTTTCTCGACTCGATCGACGCGGCGAGCATTGACGAGGGCGAGCTCGACGCCGACGAGATGCCGGCATTCGATCTCGATGGGCTTCGTGGCGGTGGCAACTTCCGACTTCGCACTCGCCTTGGGAACCTCGACGTGATGCAATACCTCCACCCGTTCGAGCAGCGGAGCTGGGAGCTTCTCGACAAGCACGCCGAGGAGCGGCGGGTCTTCGGCCACACGATCCGAGTCTGCGGCTACGAGGATCTGCTCGAGATGAAGACTGCCTCCGGCCGCGACCAGGATCTGATCGACATCAAGAGCATCAAGGCGGCACGCCGCGAGGTCTGAGGCGGCACTCAGCGCGAGCGCCGCGAGCGCGCGACCCGCAGCGGGCCCGTCAGCTCCCAGCTCAGCGAGTCCTCGTATTGCCGGCGCATGTCCTCGAGCTCGGCGTCCTGGCGCTCCTGCAGCCGCTCCAGCTCGCGCTGCGTGAGCCGCAGGTTGTTCTTCGCGGCGACGTACTCGCGCGGGTCGTCCGCGGGCGCCTCGAGGTCCTCGACGGTGAGCTCGACATCGCGCTTTCGCAGCACCGGCCAGCTCATGTTGTGGATCTGCGGCGCGATCTCGAGCACCTCGAACGCGCGCCCCCAGTGGGCGCGCATCCACCAGTCGGACGTGAGGACCATCGGGCCGCCCGCGTTCCAGGGCTGGTCGTGGCTCAGCACCGTCCGCCCGAAGTGACCCTCGTCCCACGGCTCGCCCGTGAAGAAGGCCGCGTTCCACCTCCCCATATAGGTGGCGATCAAGAGCCCGCCCGGCTTCAGCATCCGATGCATCTCGAGCAGCCACGGCAAGGAGTTGTCCGCGAGGTGGGTGAACACCGAGACGGCCCAGATCAGGTCGAAGCTGCCGGGCTCGAGCCCCAGCGGAGGGTCGGGTTGGCACTGGTGGGCGTGGAGCGGCGGACATAGCGCGCCCTGCACCCACTCGATGCTGGGGCGGTCGATGTCGGTGCCCCAGAACTCCGCCGCCGCGGCCTCGTCCATGAAGTGGCGCAGCGTGCGCGCCGAGCCGCACCCGAAGTCGAGCATCCGCTTGCCCTCGAAGGACCAGTCGTCGGGCAGCATCCCGACGATCGCCTCCTTGGTCTGCGACCCCATCTCGAGGTAGGTCGCCATCGGGTCGCTCCATTCGTGGACCGCGAACACGCGGGTCGCGAGATCGAACGGTGGAAGGGGAGGATCGGAGCTCATGCCGCTCGCGTCAGGCGCCGGCCGTCAGGCTTCCGTACTGGCCGCCGTGGAACAGCAGCGGCTCCGCGCCCTCGGTGCGGCGCGCGTACTCGACCTGGCCCAGGAACAGCGAGTGGTCACCGCCCCAGTACGAGCGCGCCACGCGGGCGACGAAGTGGGCCGCCGATCCCTCGACCAGCGGCGTTTCGTTGACGATCATGAAGCTCGGCTGCGGAGCATCGGGGCCGGCGCGCCCGGCGAACCGGTCCGAGAGCTCGCGCTGGTCGGCGGCGAGCACGTTGACCGCGAAGTGACCGCCCTCGTGCAACAGGTCGCACATCTTCGTCCCACGAGCGATCGAGATCAGGACCAGCGGCGGCTCCATCGACACGGACATGAACGCGTTCGCGGTCATCCCGTGCACCTGGTCCTCCGAGCCGGTCGTGATCACGGTCACCCCGGTGGCGAACATCCCCAGCGTCTGGCGCAGCGCCCCCGCTGGGTCCTCCCCCTCGACGTCGAGCGGGTCCTCGGTCACGGGCGCGACCGCCGACTCGCCAATTCCCTCCGGACCCGAGCCGACCCACGCTCCCGCTTCCGCGAGGGCGAGGTCGAACTCGGGCGGAGTCGCGGGCTGATCGCTCATGCCCGCATTATCCAGCGATGGCGGCGCCAGCGACGCCACCGCCGTCCTGGTCAGGCGCTTAGGCGGCGGTGCGCCAGCCGGCGAGTCGCTCGTCGGAGGACAGGCGCTCCAGCGCCCGCGCCTCCAGGCGGCGCGCCTGCTCCTGGGTGACGCCGACCTCTCGGGCGGCGTCGCGGAGGGTGCGCGCCGGGCGGCCACCGGTGCCGAAGCGGGCGCTGATGATGCGCCGCTCCTGCTCGGGCAGCAGCGCGAGGGCAGCCTCTACGGCGTCCTCCTGCTCGCGCTCGAACACCTCGTCCTCGAGGTTGTCCGTGCTCTCCGCGTGCAGCTCGCCGAGCGTGGTATCGCCTTCGCCCACCGGGGTGTCGAGGCTCGCCGTGACCCTGGTCAGGTCGCGGACGGCCATCACCTCGTCGAGCGGGAGCTTCGCCTCCGAGGCGACCTCCTCGTCGGTCGGGTCGCGGTCGAGCCGCGCGGCAAGCTCCGCGGTGACGCGGTTCACGGTCCGCTCGCGCTGCGCGACGTGAGCGGGAATCCGCACCGGACGCCCGCTGTTGTCGAGCCCACGCTGGATCGACTGCTTGATCCACAGGACCGCATAAGTCGAGAACTTGTAGCCGCGGCGCCAATCGAACTTCTCGGCAGCGCGGATCAGCCCCAGCATCGCCTCCTGGACGAGGTCGCCGAGGTCGAGCCCGTGGCCCTGGTAACGGCGCGCGAACTTGATCACCAGGCGCAGGTTGGAGTTGATCAGCCGCTCCTTGGCGGCGAGGTCGCCGCGCTCGATCGCCTGCGCGAGCTCGACCTCCTCCTCCTTGGTCAGGAGCGGGTACTTCATCGCCTGGTTGATGAACAGCTGCAGGCTGTCCGTGGTCATTTCGGCCACGGCATGCTCCGAGCTGCGGCGCTCGGCGCCGGCGTTGTTCGTCGTCTTCTTGTCGTGCTCGCCGCGGGTGCGGCGGGCCTCGCTGCGCTTGCTCGCAGCGCCTCTCATGCGAGGCATCGTGCTCCTTTCGAGGTCTTCTTCCCGTGCCACGACCCACCAAATCAAGGGGGGCCGGAGTCCTCCCTACGCTTCAAAAAGTATAGCGAAGATCGCCGTAATTGCAAGCTGCTGCTCACACGGCGGAAACGTCACGCACGGAGTCTAAATCCAGGCGTCGCGTCAGCGATACTACCGCGCGTGGGCGAGCTCGCCGACCCTACCTTCGAGGGCACGTGGCCGTACGAGCCACAATGGTTCGACTCGGGGGACGGGCGAATGCACTACGTGGACGAAGGGCCCCGCGACGGGAGGCCGGTGGTGCTGGTGCACGGAAACCCCACCTGGGGCTATCTGTACCGGAACTTCATCCCGGCGCTGACCGAGGCGGGGCGCCGCGCGATCGTGCCCGACCATCTCGGGTTCGGACGCTCCGAGAAGCCCAACGACCCCGACCTATACCGGGTCCCTCGCCACGCGGAGCGGCTGGAGGCGCTTCTGGAGTCGCTCGATCTGCGCGGCGCCACCGTCGTGCCCCAGGACTGGGGCGGCCCGATCGGCCTCTACTGGGCGACGCGCCATCCCGAGCGGGTCGACGGCCTGTTCGTGCTGAACACATACGCGCACGGTTTCCGGCGCGAGGCGCTGCCGCCGGGGAAGGACAAGATCCCGCTGCCGCTGCCGCTGCGGCTGTTCAGGATGCCCGGCGTTGGCGAGGTGCTGGTGAAGGGGCTGGACGCGTTCAAGCGCGGGTTCCTGTTCCGCCAGGGGGTCACGCACCCGGAGCGCCTGACGCCGACGGTGAAGCGCGCCTACCGCGACGTCCACCGCGGATGGTCGGAGCGGACCCCGATCCTCGTCTTCCCGCGGGAGATCCCGGTCACCGGCGAGGGCCCGGTCGTGCGGATGACGACCGAGATCGAGGCTCGCCTGAAGCAACACTTCCGCTCCAAGCCGGTCCACATCATGTGGGCGATGAAGGACCCCGCCTTCCTCCCCAGCTACCTGGAGACGCTGTGGCTGGACACGTTCCCAGACGCCGCGGTGACGAAGCTCGAGGACGCCGGCCACTACCTGCAGGAGGACGCGCACGAGCGCATCGTCCCGGAGCTGGTCGGCTTCGTGGGGCGGCTGTAGCAAGGTGACATGCGTGCCGTCACGAACCGGCCGCGCGATCAGGTGGGTCACAGGTACGGATGGCGCGAAGCATGGTGATCTTTGGCCTGGCCGCGGCTCTGCTGCTGTCGGCTTGCGCGAGCGGGGGCCCTGACGATGGTGGTCAACGACCGATCGCGGGATCCGCGCCCTTCAACACCGACGGCTGGGACACCGAGTTCTCGAGCCACAGCGTCCCGCTGAGCGAGTTCCGCAGCGGCGGTCCGCCGAAAGACGGGATCGCCTCGATCGACGACCCGCGGTTCACGTCGACCGCGGAGGCCGATCAGTTCCTGGATCCGCGCGAGCCGGTGGCGGCGGTCGAGGTTGCGGGCGAGGTGCGCGCGTACCCGATCCAGATCCTGATCTGGCACGAGATCGTCAACGACGAGATCGACGGCGAGCCCGTGGCCGTCACGTACTGCCCCCTGTGCAACTCCACGGTCGCCTTCAGCCGCGTCGTCGACGGCGAGCCGGTCGAGTTCGGGACCACGGGCATGCTCCGCAACTCCGACCTGGTGATGTACGACCGCGCAACGGAGTCGTGGTGGCAGCAGATCACGGCGGAGGCGGTCGTCGGCGAGCGGACCGGGACGAGGCTGGAGGTCCTGCCCTCGCAGATCCTGTCGTGGGCCGAGCTCCGCCGCCTCCACCCCTCGGCGCGAGTCCTGTCTCGCGACACCGGCTTCGACCGGGAGTACGGATCCAGCCCGTACGGCGGCTACGACAGCGACCCGGGCTCGCGGCCCTTCCTGCTCGAGGGCGAGCCCGATCGCTCCCTTCCTCCAAAAGAGCGCGTCGCCGCGGTGCGCAGCGGGAACTCGGCCGTCGTGTACCCGTTCTCACGGCTGAGCGAGGAGGCGCCGGTGAGCGACGAGGTGGACGGCGAGCCGATCGTCGTCTTCTTCGACCCCGGCGTCGCCTCAGCGCTGGACAGCACGGCCGTCGCCGCGGGACGCGACGTTGGGGCGGCGGCCGTATTCGAGCGCACCGTCGACCGACGGGTGCTCGAGTTCGATCGGGGACCGAGGCCCGGTACGTTCCGCGATCGCCGAACCGGCTCGACGTGGGACCTCAGCGGCAGGGCGACCGCCGGCCCACTCGAGGGCGCTCGGCTGGCGCAGGTCCCCCACGACGATCAGTTCTGGTTCGCCCTTGCCGCCTTCTTCGAGGACGCGGAGATCCGCGAGTGAGGCCTCCCGCGACGTTGGAACCGTTCTCGGCGATCGTGGGTCCAACTCGTGATGGCGAAGTCCTGGCGCGGCCCGATACTCCAACTGGCGCTCAGCGCGGGGTTCCTCGCGGCCGCACTGTTCGCGTTCGCGAAGGTCTGCCTGGGGTGCTGACCGGACGGCCGTCTCTCACAGGGTCCGACCGCCGAGCGCGGACCGCACCGCGACGCTGAGCGCAAGCAGGCTCATCACGGTCGCGGAAGCGGCGATCGCGCCGTCGCCGGCGATCGCCGCCGTGACCGCCCAGCCGGCGAAGCCGACGGTTACGAGCGTCGGCACGAGCCGAACCAGCCTGACGACAGCTCGGGCAAGCGCTGGAATCCGTACCACGACTACGCGACTGCGCGTTGGCGCTCGCGTATGTCCAGCGCCCGGAGCAGCTCCGGATACGGAAGCGCACCCATGGCCCGCCGCGTCTCGATGCCACCCTCGAAGCGGATCACGATCGGGATGCCGCGGATCCGATGCTCGGCCGCAAGCTCGGGCTGGTCGTCGACGATCAGCGGGCCCGGTGTCTCCGACAGGGCTCGCGCGAAGCTCGCACCGCCAAGGTGCTCTATCTCGTTCATCGTGCCTCCTTCGGTTGCGTGGCTCGCCGATGTGACCGGCCTGCTCCGCGCAACGGTTCGCGGGGGCGGCGATCTGACCGCCCGGCGAGCGGGAGGCGCCGGCGGCGAACCCGATCCCGGCCGCTCGGGTCAAAGGCACGTGACCGCTACGAGATGGAGACGGATCAACGCTCGGCGCGACCACCGCTGGGCGCACTCGCGGCTGTCCGCGTACATCGACGGCGAGCTCCCCGCCCGCCAGCAGAGGCGGCTCGCGGCCCACGAGCGGATCTGCCCCGAGTGCGCCGAGCTGATCCGCGCGCTCGAGGTGATGCTCGCGTGGCTGCCGGCGCTCCGCCAACCGTCCGAGTCCGGACTCGCGATCGCTGAGCGCACCGCCGAGCAGGTCAGAGCCCGGATCGAGGAGTGGCATTGAACGGTCGTGCGATCCCGAGGCCGCCGTCTGTCACCGTTCGTCCCATGCGGCCGGCGCCTGCGGAGGGAGAAGCCGTCCTGGTGGAACGTGCGAAGGATGGAGATCAGGGCGCTTTCGAGGAGCTCGTTCGGCGGCACGCCGAGCGCCTGTACGCAGTTGTGCTTCGTTTCGTCGCGGACAGCGATGAGGCGCAGGAGGTGACTCAGGAGGCGTTCCTTCGGGCGTGGCGAAGCATCGCGCGGTTCGAGGGACGGTCCCAGTTCTTCACGTGGCTGTACCGGATCGGGATCAACGAGGCAAAGCGCCGCGCTGCGCGGCGGCCCGCGGTCCCGGTGATCTCGCTCGAGGACGAGCCCGTCCCGGAGGCGCCGGACTGGAGCGAGGCTCCTGAGACACGGTCGGCGCAGGCGGATCTGCGCCGTGCGCTGGAGCAGGCGATCCGCAGTCTCCCGGTCGAGTACGGAGCGACGGTCATCCTGCGAGACGTCGAGGGCCTGTCGACGGCCGAGGCCGCCGAGGTGATGAACCTCGGCCAGGCGGCCTTCAAGAGCCGCCTCCATCGCGCCAGACTCGCGGTGCGGCGCGCACTCGATCAGTACTTCATGGAGGGCGGACGATGATCCGGCGCCTGCTGGAACGCCGGCGCTTCATGCGGGAGCACCGCTGGACGCACGAGCATCTGTCCGCGTACCTGGACGAGGACCTCGATCGCGAGGGGCGGGGGCGGGTCGAGGAGCACGTGGGCCTGTGCCCGCAGTGCCGCCGCGTGCTGGCGACCCTGCGTCGGACGCTTGGTGCCCTGCGCGAGCTGGGAGCACCTCGCCCACCCGACCTCGAGGACGGCATTGTCAAGCGGCTGCGCGATCAAGGCTAGGCGGAGCGAGAACGAAGGGAGCCGCATGAGCGATTTCGATGCGATCGTGATCGGAGCCGGACCGGCTGGGGAGGTATGCGCCGGCGAGCTCGCCGACGGTGGGTTGTCGGTGGCGATCGTGGAGCGCGAGCTGGTCGCTGGTGAGTGCTCTTACTGGGCATGCATCCCCTCGAAGACGCTGTTGCGCCCTGGAGAGGCGATCGCGGCCGCCCGCCAGGCCCCCGGCGCGCGCGAGGCGGTGACGGGAAAGCTCGACGTCGAGCAGGCGCTCGGGTGGCGCGACTACATGGTCGCCGACTGGGACGACGCCGGCCAGGTCGTATGGCTCGACGACAAGGGAATCGAGCTGCTCCGAGGCAACGGGCGGATCGCCGGTCCGGGCCGCGTCGAGGTCGACGGCGAGTCGCACTCCGCGGATCGGATCGTGATCGCGACCGGATCGGAGCCGGTGTTCCCGCCGATCCCCGGCCTGGCCGAGCTCGATGGCGTGTGGACGAACCGCGAGGCGACCGGGGCCAGAGACGTGCCGGGGAGCCTCGTTGTGTTGGGCGGCGGCGCCGTCGGCGTCGAGCTCGCTCAGGCGTTCAGGCGCATGGGGACGGCCGTCACGCTCGTTGAGTCCGAGGAGCGGCTGCTGCCGCGCGAGGCCGCGCGCGCGGGCGAGGCCCTCGC
>Ga0214473_10012288_pt1 | contig 10052 bp, 7 predicted proteins | sample RVTome_7_FD_203509 | JGI IMG/M metagenome (GOLD analysis project Ga0214473, IMG submission 203509) | Soil microbial communities from uranium-contaminated site in the Upper Colorado River Basin, Wyoming, United States - RVT98D197 | ecosystem: Environmental > Terrestrial > Soil > Contaminated >... | reverse complement strand
CAAATACTACGGCGTCAAATTCCTTTAGTTCACTGGCCACCAGGGGCTCGCGCATGAGATCGCGCACTTCGGCTTTCAGCGGTTTGATGCCTGTAGTGAGTCGCACGGCTTGAGCCAAGCTAGCAATTGCGGGTTTGTCGTTATCGATGGCGGTTACTTTTGCTTTCTCGGCGATACGCAAGGCAAAGGGACCAATGCCGCAGAAGAGATCAGCCACGGATTTGACTTTACCAAGAGAATTCACAACTAGTGTGGCGAGTGCTTCTTCGCCGGCTTTTGTCGCTTGCAGGAATGAACCCGGCGGGACTTGCACGAGGGCCTTGCCGATTGATACAACAGGCATGATGCGCATTGCAACCATATTTCCGTTGATGGTCAAACGCGTGAGGTGCAATTCGGTGACAAGGCCTGCAAGCCTTGGCATTTGCTCATCAGCAATTTTGCGCTCGGCCTTGATTGAAACATCAAGGCCATTGTCGGCAGCGGTGAATGACACTTCACAATCACCAAGTTTTGCACCAAGCTTGCGAGCAACATCCGTAGAGTTTTGCAAGGCCGGAACAAGTATGGGGCATTGGTCAATGTCGATGAGATCATGGCTACGGGCGGCCATGAAGCCAGCGACGACAGATCCTTCCTTGCGACGCACATGGAGGCTTACGCGCCTGCGCCCTGCTCCATGGGCATCGATGATTTCAGCAACTGGAAATTCTATGCTACGTTTCAGGAGTGCAACGGCAACGAGGTTTTTCTTCCAGTCCTGATAGGAAGTCTGTTGCCAATGCTGCAACTGGCAACCGCCACATCTGACATAGTATTTGCAAAAAGGTTCAATGCGTTCGATCGAAGCCTGAATGATGTTCCCGGTTGCCGGGTCAATTGTCTCGCCAGCCAGCACATTACGGAATGTCTGGCCGTCGCCCACGCCTTCGCCCCGCCAATTTAGATGTTCGATGGTGATTTGCATGTCAGTCGGTCTGCGTTGGATGGGCGATTGCTATGGCGATGCCCGAGGTGAAGTTCAGTTTTACAGGGCCAAGGGCGACATTCGACATGGTGAAGCTGGTGCCAAGGGTCAGGGCTTTGTCTCTCAGCGGCCATTTTACCCCCGTGAGATTGAGCCCTTTAATGTCGCTCCACGGAATAATGCTCAAGCGGCTCTGGGCACCGAAGTCGAAATCATAGGAGCCTGCAACGAGCGGATGGGCCTCTTCGTCGCCATTTGAAATGAAGCAGCGATGGCCGGATTGTGCCAGATGCAACGCCAGCCCCATATGGGCCGTGGCATGGTCGCTTTGGCCACCCAAGCCGCCGATCAAAATGAACTCAGTCGCCCCTAGTCGAAGCGCTTCATTGACCGCAATTTCGCCATCGGTGGCATCCTTGTCAGCGTCGTGGGTCTGACGTGGCACGCGGGCATAGTCCAGCAGGAGCTCAGAGCCTGCCGAGTCAAAATCACCCACCCAGAGCTCTGGCACAATGCCCAAGGTACTGGCGTGTTTCATGCCGCTGTCAGCTGCGATAATCCGGGAGCCCGCTATTTGCCGGTGCAAACGGGGCGTGACCATAAGGTCGCCGCTGAGGAGTATGACAAACTTGGACATGCCCGCCATGTAGCAAAAACAGCTTGAAAGATCACGCTCTTAAGTTTAGGGCTGTTCCTGCTCTCAACGGGGTGCCGCGCATTCTATTGGGCCTGTCCTTTTCCGAAAAGTCTTCAACTTTTCGGGGACATGCCTAGGCGGCTGAGAGGAGCTTTCCGCTCCAACCCGCTGAACCTGATCCGGATTATGCCGGCGGAGGGATTGCGAGCGGAACTTGGAATCCCCCTCGTTCCCTGCCTCCATCCGAAATTGATTGGAGGTATTATGCTAAAGATTATCAGTACACTTATCGCTTCCGTCATTTTCGCTTCCTTGGCGCAGGCCAAAGAAACATTGACGATCTACACCTATGAAAGCTTCATTTCCGAATGGGGCCCGGGCGGCAAAATCAAGGAAGCTTACGAGAAGACCTGCGACTGCACTCTTAAATGGGTTGGGCTGGGAGATGGCGTTGCCACGCTCAACCGCCTGAAACTTGAAGGCGCCAATACCAAGGCCGATATCGTTCTGGGCCTTGATACCAGCTTGACGGCGGAAGCCATTGGAACCGGATTGTTCGGCAAGCATGGCGTCGACAAGGCGCTGGCCAAGACGCCCGAGGCTTGGACCGATGAGTATTTCATGCCCTATGATTATGCGCATTTCGCGGTGATCTACGACACGGAGAAAATGGCCATTCCGCCGAAGAGTTTGGACGAGCTCGTCAATGGTGATCCCACCCAGAAAATCGTCCTGGAAGACCCACGCTCCTCAACGCCGGGGCTTGGCTTTCTGCTGTGGATGAAGGCGGTTTACGGTGACAAGGCGGCGGAGCAATGGAAAAAACTGCAACCACGCATCCTGACGATTACGCCGGGCTGGAGCGAGGCTTATGGCCTGTTCACCAAGGGCGAGGCACCGATGGTGCTCTCCTACACCACATCGCCCGCCTATCACATGGTGGCGGAAAACACCTCGCGTTATCAGGCGGCCTCTTTCAGCGAGGGCCATTACCTTCAGATTGAAGTTGCAGGCCTGATTGAGGCTTCGCCGGAAAAGGCATTGGCGCAGAAGTTCCTGGGCTTCATGATGACGCCGGAATTTCAGGACATCATTCCAACCAACAACTGGATGCTGCCTGCGGGCGCCACGGACACTCCCCTGCCGGACGCCTTTGACAAACTTGTGGTTCCCTCAAAGACGCTGCTCTTTTCACCCGACGAGGTTTTCAAAAACCGCCGTGCATGGATTGATGAGTGGCTTAACGCCTTAAGCAAATGATGTTCAGGAACCTTCCATTGGCAATGGCACTTGGAATCATTCTGGGTGCCGTTGCCCTTGGGTTCCTGCCGCTGCTCTGGCTTGGGATGGAGCAAGGCCTGCCGCGGTTTGATTCCTACTTGCCGCGTGTCGTCAGCTTCACCCTTCAGCAGGCTTTCCTTTCAACCTTGCTGTCGGTCGTCATTGCATTGCCGGTGGCGCGTGCCCTGGCGCGGCGGCAATTCCATGGTCGTGAGGTTCTGCTCAAAATCTTCTCCGTGCCGCTTGCCCTGCCCGCCATCGTTGCCATTCTTGGAATTCTTGGGGTCTATGGAAGCAGTGGCCTGTTTGGCGGCGGTTTTTCCATTTACGGCCTGACGGGAATTCTGCTGGCCCATGTCTTCTTCAACATGCCGCTTGCAGCACGGCTCATGCTGACGCGGCTTGAAGCCATTCCGGCAGAAAATTTCCGGCTGGCAGCACAGCTTGGATTCAACAATGCGCAAGTGTTTCGCTTTATCGAATGGCCGCAACTTTCCTCGGCGATAACAGGCATTTCGAGCCTTATTTTTCTTCTGTGTACGGCGAGTTTTGCGGTGGTGCTCGTCCTTGGTGGCGGGCCACAGGCAACGACCCTTGAGGTGGCCATATATCAATCGCTGCGGCTTGATTTCGACCCGGCCCGGGCTTCCATCCTCGCGTTGGCGCAGCTTGCGACCTGCGGCCTCTTGGTTTTTGTCGCTGGCCAGTTTGCCACTGAAGTTCAGGTGTTTCCCCGGACCCTTGCCAGGACCCAGCGCTGGGACGGAAGATCACGGTTCTCAAAAATTGCTGATGGCGTCGTCATCACGCTGGCTGTTTTGATTGTCACGCCGCCCATCTTGAGCGTTGTCGTGTCTGGCATCGGTAATATACGTCTGGATGACTTACTTTTGTGGGCGGTGATGACGAGTCTGTTGATCGGTATTGCTTCGGCAAGCATCAGCGTCGCCTTGGGATGGGTGCTGGCGGGAACGGCGGCCAGACAACCCCGCACGCTATTAAGATCGGCTATCACCTTGGCCTGCCTCGCCTCCCTCATCATGCCGCCCGCAGTTCTGGCCACAGGCTGGTTCGTGAGCCTCAGTCCAATCATTGACATCAGCGGCTATGCGATCTTCCTGGTGATCACCCTCAATGCCCTCATGGCACTCCCCTTTGTCTGGTCGCCGCTTTACCCTGCAATCAGTGACTCGGTTCAAAGGCATGACCGGCTTTGTTCAAGTCTTGGATTAAGAGGGTTCGCACGGCTTTCACTGATCGATCTGCCGGTGCTTCGCAAGCCCCTCGCGCTGGCTTTCCTGATGGCGGTCATTGTTTCTTTGGGTGATCTTTCGGCGATCACGCTGTTTGGCAGCGACACGCTCGTCACGCTCCCCGCGCTGATCTACCGGCAGATGGGCCATTACCGGATGAATGATGCGGCGGGAACTGCCCTCGTGCTGGCAGTTTTCTGTTTTGCCCTGATAACACTCGCCCAGAGATGGAGCCAGTCCCATGATCAAGCTTGAGAACGTTGGTTTTCGCTATGAAGACATGGTGATGAATTTTGATCTGCAGGCTGCAAAGGGCGAGCTTGTGGGAATTATCGGGCCGAGCGGGGCTGGCAAATCCACCCTGCTCTCGCTCATTGCCGGATTTGATCTTCCCATTTCCGGCAGAATTTCGATTGCCGGGGTTGATATGGAAGGTGTCGTGCCCGACCAGCGCCCGGTGAGCATGATCTTTCAAGACCATAACAGTTTTGCCCATCTCGATGTGTGGACCAATGTGGCGCTTGGCATTTCGCCGGACCTGAAACTTGATCCACAACAGCGCGAGCGGGTTGACACGGCTCTTGCGCGGGTTGGCCTTTCGGATTTCAGGGCGCGCAAGCCCACGGAATTGTCAGGTGGTGAACGGCAGCGCATCGCCATTGCCCGCGCCCTGGTGCGGGACAAGCCCGTGTTGCTGCTGGATGAGCCCTTTACCGCGCTGGGGCCTGCGCTGCGGCGTGACATGCTTGATCTCATCAAGGAGATTCAAAAAGAGAAACAGTTGACGGTGCTCATGGTCACCCATCAGCCGGAAGACGCCAAGTATGCCGCTTCCAAGATTGCTTTCGTACAAGATGGCCGCATTACCGATGTTCTGCCTACAAGACAGTTCTTTGCGGATAAGGCGCCTGCGGGAATTCGCGCTTATTTAGCGTGAAATACTTCCCGATCCGATGAGGCTGCGTCGGGCGCGCAGTAGCCTACAGAGTGGTAAGGTCTTGAACAATCAGATAGGTTGAATCCATGTCTACATCGCCTGGCGTGATTGAGGTCCACCTCCGAACCGCGGAGCAGCTTTTCAATTCACTCGATCCGTCACCATTTCACGAGCGCGATCTCGATGACGAGGCTGAGCGCTACATTGTGGGCTGGGCGCGGGAAATCAAAGGGAAAGGGCGATTGCAGCTCATAGCCACTCTCCCCGAAGCGGCCCACAATACCGTGATCGCCCAGCACATTCCCGACGCGATACATAATTACTTCAACTACCGCGCCCTTCAGGCCAGGCAGGAGCTTCGTGAACTTCTGCGCATTGGCTGGCGCTCCCTGGCCATTGGCATTGTCGTCTTGTTGGCATGTTTTGTTGCGATTCAATACATGAGTACTGCATTGAGCCAGTCCACCGCCGGGAGATTGATGGAACAGAGTCTCCTTATCCTGGGCTGGGTTGCCAACTGGAGGCCCTTGGAAATTTTCCTCTACGATTGGTGGCCCATCCGGCGGCGTCTCCTATTGTTCAGGCGCCTCGCTGAAATGTCGGTAGACGTACGGGCTGCTTCCAGCCGCGTTTCATGAAACCGCCTCAGCAAACTGCCGGACCGATCCACCACTGCCGATTTAAAGGCTAGAGAACCCACCAACAATCAGCTAATCACGCGCTGCCATGGCCCGACTGCTCCTCAACCTGCAAGACATCCATCTCACTTTCGGCGGCAAGCCGGTGCTTGAGGGGGCGGAACTGATGCTGGCTGACGACGAGCGCATGTGCCTGGTGGGGCGCAACGGCTCGGGCAAATCCACGCTTTTGAAGATAGCGGCAGGGCTGGTTGAACCCGATGGCGGTGAGCGCTGGCTGCAGCCGGGAACCACGGTGCGATACCTGCCGCAGGAACCGGATTTCGGAAGTTTTGCAACCGTCCGCGGCTATGTGGAAGCGGGCCTGGGACCAACGGACAATCCCTATCGCTGCAAACACTATCTCAATGAGCTGGGGCTGACTGGGGATGAAAAGCCCTCAACATTGTCGGGCGGCGAAATGCGCCGTGCGGCACTGGCGCGGACCCTTGCACCGGACCCGGATATTCTTCTCCTTGATGAACCTACAAATCATCTGGATTTGCCAGTCATCGAATGGCTGGAAAATGAACTCAGGACTTCGCGCGCCGCATTCATTCTGATCAGCCATGATCGGCGCTTTCTGGAGGCCCTTTCGAACCGCACGGTGTGGCTGGATCGCGGTGCGTTCAAAAGAATGGAGCGGGGTTTTTCTGAATTCGAGGCGTGGCGCGACCAGGTTTTGGAGCAGGAGGAAATTGAGCAGCAAAAGCTGGCGCAGCGCATTGCCACGGAAGAACACTGGATGCGCTATGGGGTGACGGCGCGGCGCAAACGCAATGTTCGTCGGGTCGATTTGCTTTCCACCTTGCGCAAGGAACGGCAAGAGCATGTTGGGAAGCTGGGCAATGTGCGGCTTACGGCATCGGCGGGTGATGCATCGGGGAGACTGATTGTCGAAGCGAAGAAGATTTCGAAATCCTTTGATGAACGGGTGATCGTTTCAAATCTTGATCTGCTGATGCTCCGGGGAGACAGATTGGGAATCGTGGGGCCCAATGGGGCGGGCAAAACCACGCTCATCAAATTGCTCACGGGGGCTATGACGCCTGACAAGGGCTCCGTGCGGCTTGGTACCAACCTGCAACTGGTGGCTTTGGATCAAAGCCGCCAAAGCCTTGATCCCGACGCGCTGCTTGCCGATGTGATTACGGCTGGCCGCGGGCAATCAGTGACCATCAATGGCCAGACTCGCCACGTCGTGAGTTACATGAAGGATTTTCTGTTCAAGCCGGAACAGGCACGGACTCCGGTTTCGGTGCTTTCCGGTGGTGAGCGGGCGCGGCTCATTCTGGCGCGGGAATTGGCCAAGCCTTCAAATTTCCTCGTTCTGGACGAGCCTACCAATGATCTCGATCTCGAAACGCTTGATCTCCTGCAGGAAATGCTTGGCGATTATGAGGGAACGATTTTGTTGGTGAGTCATGACCGCGATTTTCTGGACCGCGTGGCCACGTCCATTCTCATGTTCGAGGGCGAAGGAAAATGGACGGAATATGCGGGCGGCTATTCCGATATGGTGGCTCAACGCGGCGATGGGGTTAACGCACGGGAGGTAAAAGTTGCAGAAAGCGAACGCGCTGCCGTTGCACCTCAGCAACCGAAAATACATAACAAACGCAAGCTTTCGTTCAAAGACAAGCATGCGCTTGAGACACTGCCTGGTAAGATGGCAGCGCTTCATGATGAGATCATCACGTTGGAAAGCAAGCTTGCCGACACAGAATTATATTCCCGCGATCCCAAGGCTTTTGAAAATGCCATGAAGCGCCATGCGAAGGTAAAGGCAGAAATAGCTCAAGCTGAAGAACACTGGCTCGAACTTGAAATGTTGCGTGAAGAGTTGGAAGTAGGCTGAGCCTACCAACCGGAACCACCGCCACCGCCCCCGCCGCCGCCGGACGATCCGCCACCGCCAGAAAATCCTCCAGAGCTTGAGCCCGGCGCCACGGAAGCCGACGCGGCGCTTGAGGCCAGACTGGAACCCAGGCTTTCAGTGAAACCGCCCATGCTGCCCGTATTCCAGTTGCTGCCGGAATACCAGGCGGGCGCCGTGGCTCCCGCCAAGGCGGCCGCAGCGAGAACTGCGGTAAATTTCGCATTCCATTCATTCTCGCAATCCAGCGCCAGGGCATAGGGCAAGTAGCGTTCAAACAGTTCAGGGGTTTTTTCCGGCGGATTGAGAATTTTCAGACGTTCCTCCTCGGCGGTCTTCATATACATGCGAAAACCTTCGAGCTGATCCAGGACCTTGCGGCCGGAAGCAGTTGGCGCGCGGAGCAAATAGTAAAAAATGATGTTCATGATACCGAGGCCAATGGCGGTGCCAACCAGCATTATGATTCCAGGCGACAAGGCATCAATGAAAAGTACAAATATTGGAACTGCCACACCTGCGATGGCGAATGGAATCAGAAACAGCAGCGAAGCGGCGGAACCCAATTTTTTGAAAAACCCACGGCCGTTGATAACGCCGCTTATGGAGTTCCAGGCAACAGCAAGGATCACACCCCACCAGATGCCCGACCAGCCTGCCGCAAAAAGTCCTGTAAAAGCATCACGTTCTGGAAGCAGCAGGGCCGAAACCAAAAGGCCCGCAACCGACAGCGCGGCACCTGCCACAAACCAGCCGATGTTGCGCACGAACACCGAGCCTTCAAATTCCTTCTCCAGGGCGTTTTCGAGTGACTCTTTCATCATGCCGATTGCGACGTGATTGGAATTTTCCAACTCCGTCGTGCCGGAGGGTGTAGCACTCAGGAGTGCATTTTCCGCCACGGTCAGGGCAAGTCCCTTTCCCGCCAGCTTGGTAATTTGAAAATCGCCGTCGTCATCGGCAATTTTCAGGCGGCCCTTGACTGCAAGCCCCACCAGAGCCGCGGCAAAAGCCTTTTCGTCAAAACCCTGTTTCCAGATGAACCTTGCCCCTGCAGGGCCAAGGGCGAGCGGTGGCGCAAAAAGCGGGATGATCGCGCCTGCGGGCGGGTCGCGCCCGACTTTTGTCCAGGCATAAAAGAAAAACAGTCCAACACCGACGAGCGTCGCCAAGAGGCCCATGAATCCCGCATTGTCACGCAGGAACCAGGACAACTTCTCTGCCTCACTAGGCGGGGCAACAATGCCTTTCTGCCAGGCGACAGCAATGGTCATGCCTTCGCCCGGAGCAAAATTCCGCGTGGCCACGGCGCGGTACTCGTTGCCGGTGGCGTTGAACACCTTGAAGTCCCGGCCATTTTCCCCCTGATAGCCGGTGTAGGCTTCATGCTGCAAGATTCGCGCCCCCGGCGGGAGCCGCACGACTGCCGTTGTTGCCTCTATGGGGAAGGTCCAGCCATTGCCGGTCACATTCCAGTAGAATTCGTCATACTGCTCAAAAAATCCAAGCTGGCGCGTGGTGCGGTACTGTATCTCGTAAACATGAATGCCACGGTCCAGGAATACGTCCGCACTTCCAATGCGGATGCGTTTGCCGTTGGCAAGACCCTCAATGGCATAGGGCTCCACCTGCCTGTCGCGCTTTACCGAAATTACCTCGAAGCCGACAACCACCCGCAGTCCATTCCGGTCTGTATAGGTGGTTGGAAAATCACGCAGGATGCCGCGCCTGATCTCCCGGGACTCGGCATTGACTGATATTGTTTCCAGCACATCAATGGAGCCATCGGTGTTAATGCGGGCGTCGCTGGTGAACTGTTCGATCCGCTCTTCCGCGACCGCTCCGGAATGGACGGCAAGGAGCGCCAGCAGCGCAAAGAAAAGAGCGCGCATGGGCCTTTACCTATTTCTTGAACTCGACTTTTGGCACTTCGCGGGCCGCCGCATCGCCAATCTCAAAGAACTCGGCAAGCGTAAACTTGAAAAAGTTGGCAACGAAGTTGCTGGGGAAGGACTGGATCATGGTATTCAGATTGCGCACCGCACCATTGTAGTAGCGGCGCGATAGTTGAATTTCATCTTCGATGCCGGAAAGCTTGTCCTGTAAATCGCGGAAGTTCGCGTCTGCTTTCAACTCGGGATAGGCTTCGGCCACTGCGAAAAGTTTGCCAAGGGCAGCAGTCATGGCTTGTCCTACGACCGATTGCTCGCCAACTGAACCACCTGAAATGCTTTTGGCGCGCAACTCGGCAATGTCGCGAAACAGCTTGTCTTCATGGGCCGCATAGCCCTTCACGATTTCAATCAGGTTTGGAATGAGATCAGCGCGGCGGCGCAGTTGAACGTCGATGCCGCTCCAGCCCTCGGCAACCAGGTTCTTGTTAGTGACGAGGGCGTTATAGGCGTAGATCAGGTAGCCAGCGAT
>Ga0214473_10012287_pt1 | contig 10053 bp, 5 predicted proteins | sample RVTome_7_FD_203509 | JGI IMG/M metagenome (GOLD analysis project Ga0214473, IMG submission 203509) | Soil microbial communities from uranium-contaminated site in the Upper Colorado River Basin, Wyoming, United States - RVT98D197 | ecosystem: Environmental > Terrestrial > Soil > Contaminated >... | reverse complement strand
CCCTGGAAGGAATCGTTGCCGCCTACTTTCTCCTGTTCCTCTTCAGAGAAGGAGTGCCGGCGCCCACGTTGCTCACGATAAACGAGTCGTTTGCCGTGCTCGGCATCGCAATCGCCTTTGCCGGCTTGCTGGCCGCGTGGATGTGGGAAGGCCCAGGCGGGGGTCTCATGCTTGCCGGGTACCTTCTTGCCGCCATGGCACTTCCCTCACTTCTCTCCATGCGCATGTTCCATGTCATGGCGGTTGCGGGAATTCTCTCGCTCGGCGGATGGTGGCTCGGTAAGAAGGCGGGGAAGCCGGTGACCATCGTCCTCTCCTCCCGTCTGATCACGTGGTACAGGAGATGGCGGAACGTGCTGGCCGCGGCCGAAGGTCTGGTGATCCTCCTCTTTCTCAACGAGCTGTTTCTCACACCTCCCTTCATGTCGCCCGAAATGGACGGCGGGGCGGCGGCCGGGCGCTGGGAAGGGAGGAGCACCATTGTTTCTGATTGGGTCCGGCAACACAGGCTCAGGATTGCGGTCGTCATTGGAACGGACGGGCGTGTCAGGGGAACCATAGGCGATGCGACGCTCATCGGGGGGCGGATTGACCCGAACAGAAGCTGGTTCGGGAGCGCGCTCCGGTGGAGAAGCGACTACATTATTTCAGGTGCGCTCATGGGGATGGTCGTCGCTCCCGAGAGCATCGCCCGCGCCGAAGTCAGAATACCTCTGACCGTCGCCGGCGCCCGGCTCGTCGGCTGTGTGTCTGCGGAGGAGGGCGGGAACGATGCACGCGGAGACCTTCAGTGCAGCCGGCTGTCGATGTTCAAGCCAGGCCCGGACCGTTCGGTCACATTTCGCGTCAGGCCAGTATCCATCCCGGACGCCTCAGGCGTCTATCTGACGGGGGACAACGACCTGTTTGGCAACTGGGAACCAGCCGGAGCTGCACTCGACCGCGAGCCGGACGGCACCTGGTCACGGACGTTCCGATTCCCTGCCGGGATGATCCTCTATTTCAATTTCACGCGCGGCTCGTGGCGCACGCAGGCACTGGATGCGACAGGCAGTGCGCTGCCCAACGGGACGTTTGAAGTCCGCCGCGACACCATCATCCAGATCACCGTCGGACGCTGGGCAGACATCATCATGTGACGGGCCGCGGCCCGCACTTTCTCAGAGCGCCGGATCCCCCGGCGCCGGGGTTTTCGCGGTCCCTTCCGCATGTGATTCAAGCGCCGCCGCAAACAGCCGGTGTGCCGCGATCGCCTCCTCCGGCGTGACGCAGCCGAACCTATCACCCAGCACGCCGCCCCGTTCTGCAATAAACGCGCCCCACATCTGGAGGAAACAATCCGGGAATCCCGGCTCGAAGATCCCGCCGGTCACGGTCGGGAACACCGATGCGTGGCCGAGGTCGATTCGTTTCCACGCCTGATCGTCATCGCGCCGGAAGATCCAGAGCGATTTCGGCTCCTTGGTGCTGAACCGGATCCCGCCGTCGGTCCCGAGCGCCTCGATGAACCAGGTATTGGTCTCCCCGGGCGCCATGCGTTTCATTTCGAGCCGCACCGGCACATCGGACCCGTTGAGCGACACGTCCGTGTGCAGTGTCGCGTTGTCCCACGTGTCGCACTCCGCCATTCCCCCTTTCCCATCCGGGCGCCGGGTATAGACCTTCTGCAACTGCGCGTAGACGCGATGCGGTTTCCACCCGAGCCTCAGCGGGAGATGGAGGACGTGCATGCCGAGATCTCCCATCACGCCGATGGTTCCGCACGTCACCGTCTGCCGCTTCCAGTTGACCGGCTTGTCGGGATCGAGATCGCTCGCATGCAGGAACCCGGCCCGCATCTCGAGCGGGATGCCGAGCTTCCCCTCCCGGATGTACCGGAACACCCGCTGGGCGCCGGGGAGGAACGGGAATTCCGAGCTGACACGAACGAATCGTCCCGACAATCGCGCCGCCGCGCCGATCCGCTCCGCCGCGGCACAATCGATGCCGAACGGTTTTTCGGCGAGCAGGTCTTTCCCCGCCTTCAGGACATCGCAGTAGATCCGCTCGTGCAGGTTATGCGGCACCGCGACATACACCACGTCGACCTCGCCCGAGCGGAGGAGCTCGTGGTGATCGGCCGTGATGAGCCGGACCGTCGGCACGTTCCGGAACCATTCGCGCGCCCGTTCTGCGACATCGCAGACTGCCGTGAGTTCCGCCCGCAGCGGGAATCCGTCAAGGGCGAACCAGCGGCCGAGCGCGCTCGCCGTCTCGCGGCCCATCAACCCGCCCCCGATGATGCCGATGCGCACAGGGTTCGTCATGACTTCCCCCCGATGAACGAGAATGCCTTATCGGCGGCGGCGCCATCGTGCACGATCGCCATGAGGGCCTTCGTCATCCCCTTCGGATCGCGGTGCTGGATGATATTGCGCCCGTAGACAATGCCCGCGATCCCCTGCTTCATCAGCGCTTCGGTGCGCTTGAGGACGTCAAGATCCTGCGCTTTGCCCCCGCCCCGGACGAGGACCGGAACGCGTGCCACCTCCACGACGCGATGATACGCGCCGACGTCGTCGGTCGGATCCGCCTTGATGATATCTGCGCCAAGCTCGACGGCCTGGCGCACCAGCGGCAGGATCTTGTCGATGTCCCCGTCCACCATGTATCCCCCCGCAGTGTCGTTCGGCCTGAACACGAGCGGTTCAATCATCAGGGGCATGCCGTAGACGTCGCACTCGGGTTTGATCTTCAGAATATTCTGTACGCACTGGTCCGTCACTTCGGGCTGCCCGGGAATCCGGAACAGGTTCACCACCACGCACACGGCATCGAGGCGGAGCGCCTGTTCCACGGCGCGTTCGATCATCCTGCTGAACAGCGTTCTGGGGAGCGCCGTGCCGTACACATTTGCCACGTCGGTCCGGAGGACGAGAGACGGCTTCTCCTTCCCCGGGATCGACTGGAGCACGCCCGCCTGACCGATGGTCAATTGAATCGCATCCGGACGAGCCGCTACAAGCGTCTGCACGCTTTTGCCGATGTCCTCGATGCCGTCCAGGAAGCCCCTCTCGTTAAAGAAACCGTGGTCGATGGCCACATCAAGACAGTGCCCTGACGCCGGATTGAATAGTCTGCCGCTGCGGTATTTGTCCATGGTGGTGTGCCTTGTGTTCCGGAATGTTGAGAACGGTAGGAGACGTGCCAATCAAAAAAAGCTCGGAATTGACGATCCAAAAAGCAAGCCCGGCGCTGCCTCCGGGACAGGTTTGATTTGCGCGTCCCGCCTCGTTATCTTGTCTGCACACCCTCACCATGCCCGATTCATGACGAAGCCATTGAGCGCCAGAGCGGATTTGACCGGCAGGCCCGCGCGCTGGCGCCCCGAATCCATGGTCCTGCTCAAGCGCGTAGGCGGGACAGCCCTCTCGCCCGACGGGAAACGTGCCGCCTATACCGTTACCGTTCCACGGGATGAACAGGACGGTTCGAAGTTTGAGTCCGGCATATGGGTCGCTGCAACCGACAGCTCCCTGAACGCACGGATCACTTCCGACGGGATGTCCTGTTCCGATCCTGCGTTCTCCCCGGACGGCACGTTGATTGCATTTCTCGCGGTGCCGCGGGCCGGCACGAAGAAGCAGGTCTGGCTCTCCCCGGCTTCGCCCGGCATTGCGGAAAAAGTCACGGATGCCGCAGCCGGCGTCGTGGCCTTCCGCTGGGCACCCGACGGGGGGAGCATTGCATTCACGACGCCTGACGTGGATGCGGGGAGCGCACCCAGCTCCTCCCGCGACCCTCAGGTTGCGGACGCGAAGCTCCCCTTTGCCCACATTCATGCCGTGAAGTTCGATCCGCAACAGCGGGGAGAGCGGACCAGCCGCCGGTTGACGCGGGGCGACTATCACGTCACTTCCTTCGAATGGTCCCCCGACGGGGGGAAAATTGCGTTTGCACATCAACGCACTCCTTCAGCGGACTCGATCGCCACAAACGATATCTCGATTCTTGATCCCAAAGGAGGGGCGGTGACGCCCCTCGTGCGGGGCAAGGGTGCGGACATCACCCCCCATTTCTCCCCGGACGGGCGGTGGGTTGCGTTTGCCTCGGACGGCGGTGAGCCTCACTGGGCACACACAATGGACATTTATGTTGTCTCCTCCGCGGGGGGGGAGCCGAGAAGGCTCGCCGCAACACCGGGCCGATATGCCGCGCTTCTTGGATGGAACCCGGAAGGGACGGGCGTGTTTGTCCAGGAACTGGACCGGACCACCAACCGGGTGCTCGCGCTGCCGTTCGACGGGTCGGCGCCCCGGGTGGTCACGCAGGGGGAGGGGACGTACAGCCTCCCGGCCTTCGGCAGAAAGAGCACCACATTCTGCTTTGTGCACGAGCGGAGCGATGCGCCCCCCGAGGTGTATGCGAGCGACCTGAGCACGATCAGCGCGAAGCGGCTCTCGTGTGCAGGGACCGATTTTGAACGGATGCCGTGCGCCCGGACAGAGGTCATCCGATGGGGGTCCGGCGGGGGGCTTGAAATCGAAGGGCTTCTCACCTATCCTCACGGGTACAGGAAGGGGGCGAGGATTCCGCTCATCGTCCAGCTCCATGGCGGTCCCGCAAGCGCATTTCAGCAATGGTACACCGGGGCGGGATCAGTGTACCCGGTGCAGGCCTTTGCAGAGGCGGGCTTCGGAATGCTCTGTGTCAACCCGCGCGGAAGCGACGGCTACGGGAAGGCGTTCCGCTATGCCAACCTCAACGACTGGGGAGGCGGGGACAGAGACGATATCCTCGCGGGGATCGATCATCTCGTTGCGGCGGGGATTGCAGATCCTGACAGGCTCGGGGTATGCGGATGGAGCTACGGCGGATACCTGAGCGCTCTCCTCGTGGCATCCACGGCCCGGTTCAGGGCCGCGAGCGTGGGAGGCGGGATTGTGCACATCGCGAGTTTTGCCGGAACGACGGACATCCCCGGGTACGTCAGGGATTATTTCGGAGGGGAGTTCTGGGAACGGCCGGATCTCTATACTGAGCGGTCGCCTCTCTTCCGGGCAGGGTCCATTGGCGCACCGACACAGATCCTCCATGGCGGCGCCGACGAACGGGTTCCGCCGTCGCAAGGGCGGGAACTGTATGCCGCGTTGAAGCGCCGGGGAGTGCCGGTGGAATTCGTCCTTTATCCCGGGATGCCGCATTCGGCCGCAGACCCGGCAACCATCATTGATATTGGGAGGAGGGTGCGTGCATGGTTCGTCAGGCATGTGCTTGCGTGACCGGCGCGCCCACGTCATGCAGGTGTTCATCAACGGAGCACTCGATTCCACGGCCACGGACAGCACCCCGCTCACGATCGGGAATGAAGCGGAGACCGGCTGGCCCGACCATTCCCCGTTCAGGGGGCGTTGGACGATGTGAGACTCTCTCCGAAGGCGCTTACAGGAGTTGAAATACAAATCCTCTACCTCAGGAGGTAGAACGTGACCACACCAGTTCGTCGTTCAGTCGGTCATTACAAAATACTCGAACAGCTCGGCGGCGGCGGCATGGGGATCGTGTACAAGGCCCACGATCTCAAACACGGCCGCCTCGTCGCACTCAAATTCCTGCCGCCGGGGCTGACGCGCGCTCCCGAATCGAAACGGCGGTTCCTCCATGAAGCGAAAGAGGCCTCCACGCTTGCCCATCCCGCCCTCGGAATCGTGCATGACATCGACGAGACGGACGACGGTCAGGTGTACATCGTGATGGCGTTCTACGACGGGGAGACACTCAAGAAAAAGCTCTCGCGCGGAGCGCTGGCTGTCGCCACGGCGCTTTCGACGTCTTCACAGATCGCCCGCGGACTGGCGAGGGCCCACAGGAACGGTATCGTCCACCGGGACATCAAGCCGGCAAACATCATGATGACACTCGACTGGACGCCAAAGATCCTCGATTTCGGGCTCGCCACGCTCGCGGGCCGTCCCGGGTCCAAGAAGGGGGCGACGACGGAAGCGGTGTTTTATTATAAGTCGCCGGAACAGCTCAGGGACGGGGAGGTGGATCTGCGGACCGACATCTGGTCGCTGGGAGTGGTGCTGTACGAGATGTTGACGGGGAAGCGCCCATTTGGCGCAACGGACGCGGGGGAACTCCGGTATGCCATTCTCCACACGCCGCCGGCGCGTCCTTCCGCGGCGAACGGTGACGTTCCCGACGAGCTTGACGACGTAGTGATGAAAGCCCTGCAAAAAGATCCTCGCGAGCGGTACCAGAAAGCCGACGAGTTCGCTGCAACGCTTGAGTCCACCAAGTACCTTGTGAGCGCGGGGGCCTGGCAATCCGCGAGCAGAAGATTCTTCACGCCCTTTGTCCGGTTCCAGCGGCGCGGCGCCAGCTCCATGCTCGTGCCGTTGATCCTCCTTGCGCTCCTCGCAATCCTCGCCCTGCTCTGGTGGTTCGCGGCGAAGTAAGGCCAACCCGGGGAGGGCCTCCTCCCTGAGACCTCAGGCGGGTATTGACTCCTTGCGATGCGCGGCGGCAGGTTCCTTCCGGCCGGCACGCGCTTCCGCCGATCCCCCGCCCTCCTTCGAAATGCTCCAATAGACGGCCGGTACGACGTAGAGGGTGAGTCCGGTTGCCAGAACCAGTCCTCCCACAACCGCAATGCCCATCGACATCCGGCTTTCGGATCCCGCGCCAACGGCAAGGGCGATCGGCAGCGTCCCGAGCACGGTGGCAAGTGCGGTCATCAGAATCGGACGGAGCCGTGCAACGGCGGCTTCCTGAATCGCCTCCCGCACGGGCATCCCGGCCGCCTTCCGCTGATTGGCAAACTCCACGATCAGGATCCCGTTTTTCGTGACCAGGCCAATCAACATGATCAGGCCGATCTCGCTGAAGATATTCATCGTCTGGCCGAAATACCAGAGCGAAAACATCGCGCCAAACATCGCGAGGGGGACCGTGACCATGATGATCAGGGGATCGCGGAAGCTCTCAAACTGCGCGGAGAGGACCAGATAGATGAGGACGAGTGCGAGCAGGAACGCAAACGCGAGACTCGACGAACTCTCTTCGTAGTCCTTGGAAGGCCCGTCGAGCGCCGTAGTGAACGAATCATCGAGGACCTTCTTGCCCGTCTCCCTCATGGCGGCAATCCCGTCGCCGAGCGTATATCCCTTCTCAAGACCCGCCGAAATCGTCGCCGCCACCTGCCTGTTGAAGCGGTAGAGTGCCGGCGGGCTGCTCTGTTCGCGCACCCGCACGACATTGTCGAGCTGGATGAGCTGTCCGCGGTCTCCGCGCACGTACAACGACTTCAGGTCGAGGGGCTGGTCCCTGGTTTCACGGGTCATCTGGCCGATGACCTGATACAGCTTGCTGTTCATGACAAAATAATCGAAACGCTGACCGCTATAGGCCAGCTGCAGGGTCTGGGCGATATCGTGGGCGCTCACGCCGAGGGCTCTCCCCCGCTCGCGGTCGAGCTCGACCCTCAGCTCCGGTTTGTTGAATTTCAGGTCCACGTCCACGTATTGGAAGGCCGGATGTTTCTGGGCTTCGGCAATGAAGCGGGGAACGGCGGCCCGCAATTTCTCAAAGTCCGGCGCCAGCAGGACGAATTGAACCGGCAGCGTCCTCACCCGGCTGCCGATCGACTGGTCCTGGACGACGAACGCCCGGGCCCCCGTTTTTGCGCGGACGAGGGTGGAGAGCTGGTCGGCGACCTCCTGCTGCGAGCGATCGCGCAGTTCCCGGTCCTTCAGTGTGAGCATCATCCGGCCGGAGTTCGCGCCGCCCGACCCGCCGGAAACAAAGGTAATGACGGCATCCCGCTCCGGGACGTTCGCCTGGACGATCTCTCCAAGATCGTCCATGTACGCCGCCATGTATTCGAACGTCACCCCTTCAGAGGCGGTCACATTCAGCCGGAGGCTGCTCCGGTCCTCCAGCGGGGCAAGTTCCGTGGGAAGCACAAACCAGAACAGGGCGATCCCGGCGGTGGCGCCGCCCATGGCGACCCAGGCACTCCGCCTGCGTCTGAGGAACGACGCCAGGGTCGAACGGTATCCCTCGATCATCATGACAAAATACTTTTCCGTTGCCCGGTAGAGGCCCGAATGGCCGCGCTTTCCCTGGAGGAACCGGGTGGACATCATCGGGGTGAGCGAAAGCGACACGAACGCGGAAATGATCACCGAGCCGGCGAGGACGATCCCGAACTCCTTGAAGAGGCTCCCGGTGATGCCCTTGAGGAAGATGACCGGAAGGAAGACGGCGACGAGGGCGACGGTGGTCGCGACGATGGCGAAATACACTTCGCTGGATCCCCGCATGCCCGCTTCCCGGGCGGGCATGCCCGCCTCGACCTTCGCGTAGATGTTCTCCAGCATGACGATGGCGTCGTCCACCACGAGTCCGATCGCGAGCACGATCGCCATCAGCGTGAGAACATTGATGGAGAAATCCATCAGGTACATGATGAAGAATGCGCCGATGAGGGAGACGGGGACGGCGATCATCGGAATGATCGTTGTGCGGAGATCGCGGAGGAAGACGTAAATCACGAGGAACACGAGGATGAAGGCGATGGCGATCGTCTCGGCGACCTCCGCGATCGACCTGCGGATATAGCGGGAGGAGTCGAAGCCGATGCCGAGCCCGATGTCGGGCGGCAGGTCGCGCTTGAGGTCTTCCACTCTCCGGTAGAATTCATCCACGATCGAGACATAGTTCGCGCCGGACCGCGGGATGAGGACGACACCCACCATGGGAATCGCGTCCCGTTTCATGCCGCTCCGGAGGTTCTCCGGTCCAAGTTCCGCGCGCCCGATGTCCCGCAACCTGACGACGTTCCCCTCCTGCTCCCGGATGACGAGACTGTTGAACTCATCGGCGGTGGTCAGGCGGCTCATGGTCCGCACGGTGAGCTCGACGGATTCTCCTTCGATCCGTCCCGACGGAAGCTCGACGTTTTCCCGCTGGAGCGCGTCGCGCACGTCGAGCGGCGTCAGGCGATAGGAAGATAGGCGGGCGGGGTCCATCCAGATCCGCATGGAATAGGTTTTGGCGCCCCAGATCAATACCTCGCTGACACCGGGAATTGTCTGCAGGCGTTCCTTGAAAATATTCTCCGCTATTTCCGTGATCTGGAGGAGGTTGCGCTTGTCGCTTCTGACATTCAGATTGACGATCGGTACGGCGTCCGCGTCCGCCTTCATCACAACGGGATTGTCAGTGTCGGGCGGGAGGTTGCGAATGGCCCGGGAGACCTTGTCGCGGACGTCGTTGGCAGCCGCCTCCATATCCACGCCGAGGTCGAATTCGACCGTTATGGAGCTCCGGCCCTCGGTGCTCACGGACTTGAGGGTCCGGATGCCTTCGATTCCGCTGATCGTCTCTTCGAGGGGCTGGGTGATGCGTGACTCGATGACATCGGCGTTGGCGCCCGTGTAGGAGGCGGAGACGGTGATGATAGGCGGGTCAACGCTCGGATACTCCCGGACCCCGAGCCGCGTGAATCCGATGATGCCGAAGAGCATCACCCCAAGGGACATGACGATGGCAAGAACCGGGCGGTTGATCGACGTGGAGGAAAGGCTCATCGCTTACGGCGCCTCCGCAAGACGGACAGGGGTTCCGGCCACGACCTGCAGCAGGCCGGAGGTCAGGACGGTATCTCCGGGGCGGATCCCCCGGACCACCTGGATCTTCGCTTCCGTCCGGAGCCCGATGTCCACGCGTGACTCTTCGGCGAGACCGGCACGGTAGAGGTACACCTTCTGCCCCATCAGGTCGGGAACGATCGCCTGGGCGGGGATCATCAGGGCATCCGGGATCCGTTCGAGCTCAAGTTCAACCTCGGCAAACCCTCCGGGCATGATTCGTTCCCCGACGTTGGGGCTGACGGCCCTGATGAGCACGCTCCGGGTGACCGGATCGATCTTCGGCTCGATGGCAAAGATCTCGCCGCTGTTGCGTCCGGCAAGTCCGGAAACGCGGAAGTGAATCTGCTGCCCTTTTCTGACCGAGCCCGAATACTTCTCAGGGATCGCGAAATCCACCTTCACCTTCCGGATGTTC